>Ga0335398_10002191_pt1 | contig 31441 bp, 30 predicted proteins | sample BON03_FD_205742 | JGI IMG/M metagenome (GOLD analysis project Ga0335398, IMG submission 205742) | Freshwater microbial communities from Lake Bonney liftoff mats and glacier meltwater in Antarctica - BON-03 (spades assembly) (version 2) | ecosystem: Environmental > Aquatic > Freshwater > Ice >... | reverse complement strand
CGCAAACTCAGAAAGGAAACAACATTGACGCTCAAAGAGGTTGCCTCTCTGCTGCATGGCGGAAACTGGAGATCCTTAGCGAATGCGCTTTCCAAAAATGTGTCAATATGAATGACCGACCCCTTGATCCTTGATTGAATGTTATCGGTAAGTCCCTTCTTACCGGTTCTTGGCTCTTTCCATCGGGCGAGTGCGATACGGCAATCATGCTTCATCTGCGCCGTTATTCTAATGAAAGCAGCAAAACCAATCGATTAAACGAATCAGCCGGGCGCTAGACAGCTATATCCTCGTTCCAGAGTTCGGGTTTTGCGGCGATGAAGTCCTTCATCATCGCGATGCATTCCGCATCGTGCAGCACCTCGAGATTGACTCCCTCCATGCGCAACCACGACTCCGCACCACGGAAGGTTTCATTTTCTGCGATGACGATTTTGGGGACCTTATACAGAATCGATGTCCCGCTGCACATCGGGCAGGGCGACAGGGTTGTGTAAAGTATGCATTCGCGATACACGGAGGCAGGCTGTCGGCCGGCGTCTTTGAACGCACTCATTTCCCCGTGGAGCAAGGGATCCCCGGACTGAACACGCATATTATGGCCGCGGCCGATAATTTTTCCTTTGTGGACCAGAACGGAGCCGATGGGAATGCCACCTTCAGCCAAACCTTTTTTTGCTTCGTCAATCGCTGCCTGCATGAATGGATCTCGCATGGTGAAAGCGTAACAGGTATCGCGATTTATGTCCGCTCAAAACAGCAGAGAAATCCAAGCTGCTCCGGATTCGCATTGAATTGCGGACGCAAACAGGCAACGTAGAAATCCAGAAACCAAATGGAAGTATCACCCGTGCCGCCCAGCACGCGCATCTGGGCGGAAATTGAATCGCAAGCGCTGCAACACAATCTGACCGTTATCCGCAGGCAGATTGGCCCGCGCCCGCGCATCATCGCCGTCGTAAAAGCAAACGCCTATGGACATGGGATCGATCATGTCGTCTCGTCCATCCGCGATCATGTGGACGTTTTTGCGGTGGCAAATGTGAAGGAAGCGGAGGGGGTGATTGCGCAGGGCACCGCGCTCCCGGTTATGATTCTGAGCCCCTGCCTGCCCGACGAGCGCCCTGCTGCGGCAGCGGTTGGTGCAATCGTCACGATTAGCAGCATCGCGGAAGCAAAGGCCTACGCAGCCCTCGCGAGCCAAGACCGGCAAGTATCTTATATGCTCAAAGTCGACACTGGCATGGGCAGAGTCGGTGTCCCGCTGGCCGATGCCGCAAGGGTGCTGCGCGAGGTCACCACGTTGGTCGGTCTGTCGTTGCACAGCGTTGCTACGCATCTGCCCTCCGCTGACGAAGATGAGGATTTTACCACGGGTCAGCTGGAGCGGTTTCATCAATGGATTATTGAAGTGCGCGAATGGTTGCCGGGTGTGCGATTGCAGGTATTAAACAGCGCAGGGGTTTTGGGCTTCTCGGATTTTGGTTACGATTTTGTACGCACTGGCCTTGCGATGTATGGCATCTCGCCGCTGCCTTCTCAGCAGCACCTGTTTCGACCAGCACTCACGTGGAAGTCACGGATCATTCAGGTGCGAGACGTCCCCGCAGGACACGGGATCTCCTACGGACGAAGCTTTGTAACCCCCTCGAAAATGCGGATTGCGGCCATTGCTGCAGGATACGCGGATGGTTTCCCTCGCCACGTTTCTGGGAATCAAGCGATGGTTCTCATCGGGGGAAAACGATGCGCTATCCTTGGACGCGTAACAATGGATCAAATTCTCGTGGACGTCACCACATTGCCCGAGGTCGCTCCCGGTGCGGAGGTAGTGCTGTTGGGAAAGCAAGGCGAGGCCAGCATCTTAGCGAGCGAAACCGCGGCATGGGCAGGGACGATTCCATGGGATATTTTCACTGGAATCCGGGGACGGACCATCCGGGTGCAATCGGGCACCTAATGCAGCGCCACCGGCACGGCGATATCCGTCGCAGGCGGTTCGTGCAAGTTTTGCAAAACACTTGCTGGGCGTAGGCGCAGGTCCCGAGGAGTGGCCACAAGCTTCGATGGAACTGAAAAGCGTCCATCCTTTTGGGCAACGAGGCGATAAAATGCAAACCGTGGCACTTCAGAGCTTCCCTCACCGCCAGCCACTTTTGCGAGCAAGTTCCGATTCGGAGTGGATTCGCGGATCGCGCTATTTTCGATTCTTAATGGATGGACGTTGGAAACTATCTCCGGCAGGAAATCCATACGATCCGAGCCAAAAATCCAGACCTCTCCCTCGGCAGCCTTCCATGTCAGTTCGGCAGCGTCCGAATCCGCAAGACCCACTTGCACTCTCTCCGGCGCGGCAGGCTTTGCAACGGTAAACGCGATGGCATCATTCCACGCGCTCCAGACTCCATTCACTCGATGCTTGGCACGGAAAAACCACTGCCGTTCCGGAGAAAAAAAGCTGGTCTCAATCGGAGTCGCGATCCGCAACATGTCAACCGACGGTTGCACCCGATCAAAATTGGGAAGCACTCGACGAAATGTCGGCGAGTCGGAGAGCTGCCACCAGAGCACATCCGCACCGGCCGACTCGATCTGGAAAACGGGCAGACCAAGATGCGGTTCCGCATGGATTCGGACCTTGGGCGCAGAGACAGCTGAAGCCGAAACCCCAGACCGATTGAGGTGATAGGTCAAGGTGTGCTTTGCGTCGCTCGCTTTTTCCGCATCAAACCGAACCAGATTCGCTCTCTCGGGAAGTCCAGGGAACATGCCTTTGGCTGCCTGGCACAGAACGATCACCGCGTCTCCCGCATCACCGGGAATGACAACCGAATATTGGGGACCATCACCTCCTCGCTCGATTGGAACCATATTCCCATCCCGATCGAAGAAGGCCACAGCCGGAAACGGGAGATCAATGGGGTCGCCGAGCCGCATCCGGGCTTTGGCGTCGAGATGAAATGCCACCGTAATCACTGACTCGCGAAGGATCGGATTTTGTTCAAACCCGGAATCTCGTGCCAAAAGTTTCGGCAATGAAGTTGCAGATGGAAAAAATTCGACAACCTCACCCGGGAGGAGCTCCCAGTTCACTCCGGTTGCTACAGTTACTGATTTTCTTGGTGATTTCACCACGGACACGTGGCGATCAAATCGCGCCGAATTCATCCATGCGCTGGCCAATTGAAATGGCATCTGTCTACCGAATACTTTCGTCCGCGTCACAAGAAACGGGTCGCTCTTGAGATCTGACTCGTTGGCCAGCGTGGAATTATCGAGGCGTAGGTAAATGGTGTTTTGGTCGCCATCAATAACAGCCGTTTCGTTTCCCAGTGAATACTCATAGACGACGTGCCCGCTGACAGTGGCCGGGCGAGCAGCGCCTCCTGCAGCGATTACCAGCTCCGCGAGACACTTTGAATCATCGCCGCAGAGGGTCACTCCGAACGTCCGCAAAACTTCGAGCACATGGGCATTGGCCGTTAGGCCGGTGCTTGCGTGAACCCGGCGTTCTTTCCAAGCGGCGAAGATTTCCGAGAGCGTGGCGCTCGGAGGCAACCCGAGGCCTGCTATGGGATCATTCACAGTCAAAAATTCTCGTCCGTTGATAACAAGGACGGGATTTCGGATCATCGTATCACCGGAATTCTCGATCGTGACCCGCTCGACCAGACGATACTGGGAAAGCTCCGCAGGAAAATACCCGGAAGGATTTATCAGGTCAGCGTCTGTGACCTCGGTCTGCCACGTGACACGCTTGGACGATCCGGCGCTGATCTCAAACGTGAGAGGTGGTGGGGCAATCTCGCCTGCGGTCCCAGGTGTCGAGCCATAAGCCATCGCGCCAAGCACGAGCATCAGGATCACCCAGGCGCCGACGGATCGCATCACTGCGGACGGTCGCCGTAAAATCGAATCGCAGTCACCAAATCCACCGCTCTTTGCAGCACAGCATCCATAAGTCTAGGCGAGGCATTCCGACTTCCAAAGGTTTCGGCATCGATCTCTGGGTTAGTGTTTGCAACCAATGCGGCCTCATTCATGCGAGGTCTCTCGGATTCAAAAACGAACTCACTGACACCCTTCTCCGCGGAGAGCTTGAACACCTCGGCCTGCTTTGCGGCGTCGAGGCCTACGACGATATCAGGCGAGACTCCGGCAGGATAAATGGCACCGGAACCAGGCAGGACCACTTGCGCAACCGCAACACGCAGAACTTTCCCATCACCGAGCGTCGAATCCTCAAACTCGACAGCTTCACCGGAGGTTTTACTGCCAACGATCATAGCACTTGCGTTTAGCCTCAACGTCGCGGCCAGCACTTCTGCAGCGCCGGACGTATCCGCGTCTGTCAATACCACGAGAACACCGGTAAATGCGGGATCAAGATTCGAGGTGAAGATCCGTTCTTGTTTTGCAGAGGGTTTTTGAATGGAAAACAACAGCTTCCCCTTCGCACAAAACCGCCGTGCGAAATCTGCTGCTTTTTCAAAATCCCGGGAGGCAGCCACGTTGCGCAAATCTACAATCAGTGCCTTCAAGCCTTTCTCAGCAAAATTACTCAATGCGGCGTCAATCTGAGCCAGCGACTCACCATCAATCGCAGCGGGCCGGAGATAACCGATGCGGCCATCGATGATCTCCGCCAAAAACAGCCCCGAGCCACTTTCCTCGCGGATGCTATCCTCGTGCGTCAGCATGGCACCCGGGGACAGCCGAAGAATCAACCCTTCCAACGTCGCACGCCGTACTTCCTTATCACCCGTCTTAGTAGAATCCAGAAAGTTGTTACGCAATCCAGTGATCGCCTGCTCGACTTGGGTCTCGCTAAGCACATCGATCATTTCGCGAACCGAACGCTTTCTTTGGGGCGTCGGCGCGGGGGCGGGAGTTGGCTCCGGGATCGGTGCCGATGTGACTGCTGCCGTCGGCGTTTCCATTGCGGCCGGTACAGGCGGGTCTGCGGGTCCGCTGTCAGGCACCGGAGTCGGAGTGACCGGACTGGCTGGAGCAACGGGCACTGGATCTGCCACCCGGACGGGTTTCTGCGCCTCCGCGTTGGTTGCGATGACGGGGGCAGCGACTACGAAACAAAAAAACAATACTAATTTCATGGTGCAACTCCAATGTCATCGCGCCGGTGCACGTTATCAAAGTGAATTTTGTCAGCGGCTGCGTAGCCAGTCGCACGCGCCCCGGAGACATCTGCAGCCACCGCGGTGACGCCCAGCACCCGCCCCCCGAGGGTGACCAGCGAGCCATCGAGCACATGGGTTCCCGCTTGGAACACGACCACCCCGGGATCCCTTGAGGCATCGTCGACGCCGCGAATCGGGAGGTTTTTGGCATACTCTGCCGGATAACCTCCCGAGGCCAGGATCACGCAGATGGCGACATCGCTGCCCCACCGCAATTCCGAGATTTGCGCCAGTCGCGCATCCACAGTGGCCTCCAGAGCTTCAAGCAAATCCGACTCCAAACGCCGAACAAGAACCTGCGTCTCCGGGTCCCCCCACCGGCAATTAAATTCCAGCACTTTCGGACCCTCTGCGGTCAACATGAGTCCAGGGAACAACATCCCACGAAAATCCAAACCCTCCGCAGTCAGTCCCGCCATGAATCGGTCCATCACCTCTTCTCGAATCCGCTCGTCCAATGCGAAATCGATTCGACCGGACGGTGATACTGCGCCCATGCCGCCGGTATTTGGGCCCGTATTGCCATCGCAGGCCTGTTTGTGATCCCGGCAGTCGGGAAATAATTGATACGTCGCGCCATCAACCAGTGCATGAATAGAGCACTCGGTGCCCTCAAGGAATTCCTCGATCACAATGCGGCTTCCGGCTTCCCCAAACGCCCGGGCATCCATGGTGCGGTAGATCGCGTGAGCCGCTTCGCTGGGATTGGCTGCAATCATCACTCCCTTGCCTAGAGCGAGGCCATCCGCCTTGATTACAATTGGATATTTTGCGGACCGGGCATAGAGGTGTGCGTCGGCGCTTTCGGTAAATTCCCGTGATTCTGCGGTCGGGATTCCGTGACGGCGCATGAATTCCTTGGCAAAGATCTTCGATGACTCCAGTTGCGCAGCGGCTTTGCGAGGACCAAAGGCACGCAAGCCTGCCGACTCGAATGCATCCACAATGCCCGCAGCTAAGGCATCATCGGGCCCGATTACGGTCAACCCGATCGCCTCGTGTTGGGCGAATGCAACCAGCCCTTCAATGTCCGAAGCTGCCAAGTCGACATTTTCGCCGACTTCTGCAGTCCCGGGATTGCCTGGTGCTGCAAAGACTTTGGTTACGCGGGGAGACTGGGAAAGTTTCCAAGCCAGCGCGTGCTCACGCCCACCGGATCCCACGACAAGGATTTTCATAATTTGGTGAAATGAACGCTTGGTCGGGTCATCTGAAAACGAGGATCGTTTGTTGAGCTGGCAGGGACTCACGGGAGAGAAGCGCAGCCGATCCGTTCAGTCGGTGAACCGATGTGAATCCTGCGGCAAATCGCGATATGGCGCTGCTCGATCCCATCGGAATAATCAACGTCGGCTTCAATCCCTTGATGATTTCCAGACGATTCGCCGTCGTCAGGTTGTCACCACTCAACGGCAGGAAAAGAATGTCCACCGATCCCAGCCGTGAGAGGTCTTGAGCGGTCGGCATCGATGGCAGGTTGCCCAAAAATCCAAACTTCAATCCGTCGGACGCCCAGCGGAACATCACGCTCATTTTTGCGGTCGCGGTCGGGTCGTCGGGGTTGCGATAGACCGGTACCCCAAACAAGCGGACACCCGCTGCGGAATTTGCGCCCAACCCGACGCTACCACGAAAAACACGTGGCGCATTTTCGATACCATCGACGTAATTCCGCTTTGAATCCTCATCGGTGATCAAAACCACATCCGCCTCCAATCCCTTGGGGGGCGAAGACTCGGTGGTTCCCGGCGAAAAGGGATTCGTCAAGATCGACAACCCTAGGGAGGTGCGAACACGAAACGACTCATAGCCGTACCAATCCACCCGCACCAACCGTTGTGGCGCAGATTCGGGCATGGGGATTACCCGACCACCGCAGCCGGACAATACCAGCGCGCAAAAAACTACTGCAATTCGAAGCATGCCGTTGGTTCTAGTAGATTTCGCGTCATGATACAAGCGACACGCCACTTCAGGCGTCCTGCGATTTCCGAATCACTGCGACGAGCTCCCGACCTTCACGACCAGAATACGCAATATCCGGGACGAAACTTTCCACCCATTCAAACCCGTCACCGAAGTGTTCCCTCAACGCCTCCTCCGTGACACCAAAAGGAGGGCCATCCTCGTTGGGGTCATCCCTGGGGTTGAGGTAAAAGATTCCCAGTATCCCCCCTTGAGGACGCAGTGCAGCGTGGGCAGCGCGCACATAATCGCTGCGCCTCCGGGGTGGAATTGCACAAAAGCACGTGTGTTCGATCACCCAATCGAAGCCACCCATGAGATCCGAGGGCAGGTCAAAAAAATCCGCATTTACGTAAGTTTCGTTGGCTACCCGCGGATACGTTTTCGCGAGGAGTGTGGCCGATGGCGCGACATCTAATCCGACGACATCCAGCCCATGCGCAGCCAGCGCCCGGACATCATGCCCACTGCCGCAGCCCGGAACCAGAGCCCGTCCGGTAAGCGTGCGCTCCTTGAGCCACTGAATCAACGGTGGACTCGGCGCGCCTTTGTCCCATGGGGTATCCTGCTGCTGATACCTCGCTTCCCACTCGGCACTCATGATTCCCAGCGCAGACGTGAACCGCCAGCATTCCACGACCGGTGTGCGAGTTCTGTAAATGTCATATACCGCACTCCCTCAACAAAGGTTGTCAATTTCACCGGTCGACCGTCCCGGATGCTTGCTGCAAAATCTGCCTCAACCTGCCATCCGTGGGCTGTCCCCACGTCCGGAGGAATCTCATTTTCTTCCTGAGACCCGACGGCACTGAACATCAATCGCTGGTTCGATAGATCCATTCGCAGCGTGCCGCTCTCACCATCCAGACGAATCTCGGATACCGCTGGCCCGGACGCAACACTCGTTACACAAGCCACCAGCGCCATCCCGGACGCATAGCCCCCTAGGACGCTCACGGAGTCGGGCACGGTCACAGCATGAGAATTTCCCTCTCGATCGCAACGCATCGGCGTAAATGTCCGGGCCTCCGCCGCGATCCAATCGGGATCCGGCGGCCCAAGCCAGCGCTGGAGCGTTTCGTATAAAATCCCGAGCGTCATCGTATTGACCCCACTGAGATCCACGTCCTGGCGCCACGACAGCGGAGTGGCGGGGGATGAATTGGTGGCACTTGAGGACGTGATTCGCGCCTCGCGCAATACGCCGAGATCCGGAAGCAATCGCCGGATCGTGGCATCATAATTGAGGGATAATGGAGCCGGAACGATTTGGGATACGAGATCGGGATGACACGCTGCTGCGGCCTGCATCGCGCAGGCTTCGATCAAGTTGCGCGCCATCCGGGCTTCGACAAGGACATGCTTTCCCGCATCCAAAGCAGCCACCGTGGTTTCCGCGTGCATGTTTGGCCAGGTCCCGATGCACACAGCATCGATCGCATCATCCGCGATGATGTCCCGCCAATCTGCCACAACCCGCAGAACTCCAAATTCCGCAGCCACGCGGCGCGCTGATTCTTCGGAGCGATTGCAAACGGCAGCACACACCACGCCTTCGATGGCCTGAAATCCTGGCAGATGCCGAGAGCGTGTATTTTCTCCTGCCCCAATAAATCCGATCCTCAGTGGTTCCATGGTCAAACGATGCCGCAGACCGCCTGATCACGCAAGCGGGTGGTTTCAGCGGGCCGCTGCGCTTCCCAGACAGCCACTCACGGCGAATCGTGTCAGACGGATTTGTTCGCGCCAGCGTTGCGCATATTTCCAGCGGTCAGCCAGCGAGCGGAGTTGCGGGGTTGTCACGTTTTGCGGCCAATTTGCGTCAAGCGCGCGGGTCTCCACTGCCAAATTCACAAGAATCTGATCCACCTCCGATGCGAGCGAAACGAGGTCTGGCAGTACCGCTTTGAGCCGCCCAAGCACCAAGACACGCTCCAACGATGCCTTCACACCCGCTTGCACGAGAAGTTGGTCGATCTTCTGGAGCATCGGGGCAATTCGAAATGCTATTTCTGCGCTTCCCTTAAGTTCGGGCGCGGCCTGCGGCGTCTGCGACGATCCTTGCAACTCCGCCAGCGCACTCAGCCGCAATGCGTGGTCAGCAAGAACATTCCGGGCATTCGACAGCCGTTCAAATGTGCCCGCGTCCCCGTCCGCGGCATCCGGATGACAAGCGCGCGCCCGCTCGCGGAACCGAGCAGCGACATCCGCGGGGTCCACCCACGGGCGGGGTTCAAATCCAAGGATTGAAAATTGCTTCGACATTGCTCGACCCATCAAAGAATATTGATGGTTTACGTTATATGTCATTTCAAGGAATAGGGTTAGTAGATTCTGTGGTCCACGGGGCCCAGCGCATGGGCTATGTGGATCCGAGCCCGATTCAACTCCGGGCGATTCCAGCGATCCTCTCCGGGAGAGATCTCATTGCATCCGCACAGACCGGGACCGGAAAGACCGGCGCATTCGCGCTGCCAATTCTGAGCCGGATGATGCACGGAGTCGGACACCCCCGCTGCTTGGTTTTGGAACCCACCCGTGAGCTGGCCATGCAGGTCGAGACGGCATTCCGCGATTTTTCACGCTTCATGCACATCGACATCACCGTGCTTTACGGCGGGGTGGGCTACGGAAAACAGCGAGATGAGTTGAACGGCGGTGCCGATGTCGTCGTGGCGACCCCCGGTCGCCTGCTGGACTTTTTGCAACAGGGAGATCTTAAACTGGACCGCATCGAATACCTCGTGCTCGATGAAGTCGATCGGATGTTGGACATGGGATTTCTTCCCGACGTGCGCCGAATCGTGGAAAAATGCCCGAGTGAGCGCCAGACGCTTTTGTTTTCGGCCACGATTCCAGACGAAATCGGCCGCCTTGCCACGTGGTGCCTCAAAGACCCCGACAAGATCGAAATCGGAGCCCAGCGGACTCCCGCCGAAACGGTCAAACATGCAATCTATCCAGTCGCCGCAGATCAAAAATTTGACCTCCTGCTCGCCCTGCTTGATCAGACAAAATTCGACAGTGTCCTGATTTTTTCACGCACCAAAGAGGGCGCCGACCGCATCGCCCGCAAACTGAAGGACGAAAAACATTCCGTCGCGGTGCTGCACTCGAACCGTACGCAGGTCGAGCGCATCGATGCCCTCGAAGGATTCAAGAGCGGGAAATATGAAGTCATGGTGGCCACTGACATCGCGGCCCGCGGCATCGACATCGCCGGGGTCAGCCATGTAGTGAATTACGACGTGCCACAGCATCCGGAAGATTACGTGCACCGCATCGGCCGCACGGGTCGTGCCCAGGCAGAGGGCGACGCATTTACGATCATGACGGCCGAGGAACTCCCACACGTCAAAGACATCGAGCGATTTATTAGCCAGAAGGTGCCGCGCACGAAGCTGGAGGGGTTTAACTATACCTACTCCGCGGTATTCGACGAAGACCGTGTCACCGCCGTCCTCAAGGGTGCCAAGGGCGTCCGCACGCACAAGGGCATAAAATTCGGCGGATCGTCAAAAAAACGGAAACGCTAAGCCTTCGAATGTCAGCGGTAGTCGCTGAGCGTTTCGTCCCCCATTTCACCGAGCCCACCGAGCAGCGCTGGCGATTGAGCGGCCAACTGATGGTCGCTCGCAGCAATGTCTCAGGCAGGAATGGCAGTCGGCATTTCCTTTTTGCGACGGGCTTTAAATGGTCCAACGGGAAGTTATTGATTGCGCCCCCATCGACCATAAGATTGCCATTGATCACAACTGGGGGAAGTGCGCCAGAAATGGAAAAGCTCGCCAACAAGGCCCGCGACAAAAAACCCCTCGTGAGGATCGCCTGCTCTGCGGCGGAGAGATCGGTAGCGATGCAAAAATAGGGAATCCACGTGTCTTCGATACCAATGGCTGCGCCTGCGGAGTGCACGATTGCCTGCTCGGCGGTGCGCCGCACGCGTTTACCGGTAACGAAGAACATCATCGGCAATGGATTGATGTCGCTCGTCGGATTGTTCAAATAGACCTTCCGTCCGGCATCGACGTAGTTCTTGCCAGTGAGGTCCGTCGCGCAATGCACAGATCGATGCAGATTGTGGCTCCTCAAAGATGAGCGCAAGTTCACCGACGGTCTCAGCACGCCCAATCTCGGCCAGAGTGGTATTACGGCCATGGTCGTCGGTTTCTATTGCCCGGAGTCTGCCACGTATTGCGAAATAGACGTCGTTGCTCCGTTCGCCCTGACAAAATAAGACGGCCCCGGCGGGAACTTCTCACAAGGTTGCCTTTTCGGCAGCAAGATCCAAAAGATCCCGCGCCGTGGCATCAAAAAATAAGCGAGTATACTTTTCAATGCCGCCACTTTATCCGCTGTTTTTGCAGCGACGATAATTGCCGGATCTGAACCTGATTTTCAGTTTTCGGCGTTCCTGTCCATGCTAAACGGCAGGGTTAATTACCAGGCAATTTAACGACCCAAGCTTAAAACTCAGCCGGGATATTCGCAGTAGGGTCGTCAGAATTTATATCCCACCAGACGCGGGCAATCTGCTCCCAAAGAGTCGACTCGAATGGAAATAATGTACCCTCCTTCAACATGCCACGCACCGTCTGGCGGAGCGCAAACGGCGAAACCACAGATTCGGGCTCAATCGCTGGCGTCGATATGACAATCGACGACGGCCACGTCCAGTCGTAACGCACAAAGCCGAATTTACCGAACGTCTTGCTGGAATCATCGTCGTCGCGGAACGTCAGGTAGTAGTTCGTATCCACTCGCGAAATCCACCCGGTGAAACGAAGAATTTTTCCCGGCGCATCGGTGACATTTTTATAGAGAATCGTGTATTTACTGTCGTCTTGGCGCACCACGGCGACCCGGTGGACGCGCTGCGAGACGACTTCCGCTCCGTCCACTTGGGCACGAACAGTTTCGTTGTATTGGAAAATCCCGAGCAAGCGCGTGTCCAGATTCGTGGACGGGTACGGCGTAAGCGGGTGCTCAAATAGGCATCCGGACAACAAAAGAACAGCAGCCATCAATACAGCAACACGGGTCGAAACTCGGCAAAATCGGATCATCATCATCTATCGTGGGGCGGATGTCTGTGGTCCATCCGCAGCATCTTCTCCCGGCACAATGCTCAAATCCAAGTGCCGGGCGCAATCACAGAGTTCTTCGGAACTACGACAATCCCGTCCCGAATGTAAAATCCATCACCATCCAAATCCTCGGATTTCCCCTGCGGCGTGATAACAACGTTGTCACCGATGCGTGCATTTTTATCGATGATGGCGTGATCGATGATGCAATTTTTGCCAATGCCCATCGCAGGGACGTCGGTCGGCTCAGGGCCATTGTCGTTAGGATAATAATCTGCGCCCATGACGATTGAGTTCCTTAAGGTCGATCCGGATTGGATAATGCTCCGGATGCCAATCACACAGCGCTCCAGCTTGGCGTTGGTGATGTGACTGCCATCGGAGATGATTGCACGGTCCACGGTTGTCCCGCGAATCACACTCGCAGGCAAAAACCGTGCCTGGGTGTAAGTGGGGCGGCCAGTGACATAAAAATTGTATTCCGGATCGGGATCCGTGAGGTTGAGGTTAGCGTCAAAAAACGCGCGAATCGTCCCGATGTCCTCCCAATAGCCTTCGAAAATAAAGGCGTCGACCTTCAAATGTTCAATCGCGTTGGGAATGATGTCGCCGCCGAAATCGGTGAAATCATTGTCGAGGCACTTTTCCAGAACAGCGCGATTAAAGACGTAAATCCCCATGGATGCCTGGTAGAGGTCTTCGCCTGCATGCCCAATCTCGGACAGTAACTCTCCGGGGACACAAAGGCTGTCGAGCAACTCTTTTTCTTTCGGTTTCTCGACAAACCGGGTGATCCGGCGGTCCGCATCCGTCTGCATGATTCCAAACGATTGGGCCGCCTCGCGCACCACGGGGATTGTTCCGATGGTGATGTCCGCACCGCGTGTGTAGTGCTGCTCAAGGATCTCGCGGTAATCCATGCGATAAAGCTGATCCCCGCTGAGGATGATGAAATACTCATAGTTCCCTTGGAGGAAATACCGCATGTTTTGCCGGACCGCATCTGCCGTACCTTGATACCAATTGGACCCCTCGGGCGTCTGCTGGGCGGCAAGCACCTCGACGAAACTCGGCGTGAAGCTGTCGAATTTATAGGTCGCGTTGATGTGACTGTGAAGCGAAGTGCTATTAAATTGCGTCAACACATAGATCCCACGGAGGCTGGAATTCAGGCAATTGCTGATCGGAATATCCACGAGTCTATACTTCCCAGCGAGCGGAACGGCAGGTTTCGCACGTTCTTTGGTTAGGGGGAAGAGCCGGGAGCCGGCACCTCCTCCCATGATAATTGCGAGGGTTTTGTCGGTCGTGGGGCTGTGATGGATCCGCATCAGGAGGAAGGTGGGTTCTGATTACACCTTGCCGTGGCGGCCCTCCTTTGTCACGATTCAAATCCCGGACGATCCGGAAAAAGCGAAGAAAATCATGTGTGGTATTGTGGGATACATCGGTAAGGCAGAAGCGCCCTCCATTCTTTTACAGGGGCTCAAGCGGCTGGAATATCGGGGCTACGACTCCGCAGGCATGGCGATCCGAAACGGAAACGGCCTCGAAGTCCGCAAGTCTGTTGGTCGAATCGCCGAACTGGAGCAACTCCTGGCCAGCGACCCCGTGCATGGCCACGTCGGGATTAGTCACACCCGGTGGGCTACCCACGGCGGCGTGACCGTTGACAATGCGCATCCGCATTTTGACCAAAGCGGCAAGCTCGCACTGGTCCATAATGGGGTAATTGAAAACTATCAGGACCTTCGCAATGGATTTCTTGCCGACGGCCACACGTTTCTTTCTCAAACTGACACCGAAGTCCTCGCACACCTCCTAGGCCAATGTTTCGACACGCTGGGGCAGCCGACTCGCGAAAACCTTGTTGAAGCCGTCCGGATCGCCCTCCGGCAGGTGATCGGCACCTATGGCATCGCAGTGATCCATGAGGATTTGCCCGGATTGATTGTCGGTGCACGCCGGGGGAGCCCGCTGGTGCTCGGCATTGGAAAAGGCGAGAACCTGATTGCGAGTGATGTCAGCGCGATGGTCAGCCACACGCGCGATGTGGTTTATCTCAAAGACTACGAGATTGTCGCCATCGACGCTGAGGGGTTTCAAATCAGCACGGTCCAAGGGGATGGCGCAGGATTCGAAATCAGCAAGATCGAATTTTCCGAAAAGGATGTCAGCAAGGGCGCGTATCCGCACTACATGCTCAAAGAAATCTTCGAGCAGCCTGAAACGGTGCGGGACGCGATGCGCGGGCGGCTGGTTCCCGAGGAGGCGACCGCAAAACTCGGCGGACTAAACATGACCAACGCCGAACTCCGCGATGTGGATCGGGTCATTTCCATCGGATGTGGGAGTGCATTTCATGCTGCGATGGTCGGCGAATACCTCATCGAATCGATGGCACACATGCCGGTTGAATGCGAAGTCGCCAGCGAGTTTCGCTACCGCAATTTGCCGACAACCAAAGACTCGCTCGTATTTGTGATCAGCCAGAGTGGCGAGACCGCCGACACCCTCGCAGCGTTACGCGAAAGCCAGCGCAAGGGGCACCGCACGCTGGGTATCTGCAACAACGTCGGGAGCACAATCGCCCGCGAAAGCGATGGCGGCGTTTACATGCATGCCGGACCCGAGATCGGCGTGGCTGCCACGAAATCGTTTACGTCCCAGCTTGTCATTCAAACATTGATCGCGCTCCTGTTCGGACGCATCCGACACTTGTCGCACGGCGAGGGCCTGAAAATTCTGCGTGAGCTGGAATCATTGCCCGACAAAGTCGCACGCACGCTGGAGCTCTCCGACTCCATCGCCACCGTCGCGCAGAAATACGCACAATCACGCGTCATGCTTTTCATGGGGCGGCAATTTAACTATCCGATTGCCCTCGAAGGCGCACTCAAGCTCAAAGAGATCAGCTACATTGCGGCATCCGGTTACCCCAGTGCCGAGCTGAAACACGGCGTAATCGCGCTCGTAAACGAAGAAACCCCGTCCGTAGTCATCGCTCCCCGAGATGCAGTCTTTGAAAAGAACGTCAGCAACATCGAGGAAGTCCGCGCCAGAAAAGGGCCGGTAATCGCATTTGGCACCGAGGGAGACGACCGGCTGCGGTCAGTCAGTGACGACACGATCCTCCTCCCCGATGCTCCCGAATACCTCACCCCAGTGCTCGCGTCCGTGGCACTCCAGCTATTTGCCTACCACATCGCCGTCGCACTCGGCTGCGATATCGACAAACCCCGCAATTTGGCAAAAAGTGTCACGGTTGAGTAAGGCGCGGCGGACAGCAGGAAATTCATCTTGTGCAAACATAGAATGGGGAAATTTTCGGGTTCATCCACCTCGCCCCAAGCAGCAAAAACTCGCAATATTGAACGGTTCGCTCCATAGTGATCAATTTCCATGAGGCAAAGAAAGAACAGCACCCCGTCCAGTAAAGGAGACACCAACCGCGACCATTTCGAGAAGAAAGCCGCATGGAAATCCCTACCGGAAAATCGTCACACCCCAGGCGAGGCAACCCCAATGGATAACCTCCAACTCGTTACAAAACCCCAACCCGGCGGCCTCGTCCTAAGTTGGGCCTGACGCCATGAAAAGTTCTGCGCCACGCGGCGATGTCGACTGGAACAAAGCTAAGGAAACTCTGTTAGAGATCCAAAAAATCAACCCAGGGTTCACATCCGACAACAGTGTCATCGGCGGCAGCGCCGCCTGGTTCTACCGCACCCTCCTTGAAAAGGAAAACGACCAAGATTTTCGCCTCCCACACTATACCGCAGCGGAAAACATAATCTGGCTTTCCAAGGACTTGGATTTCATTGGAACAAAGCGAGCGGACTACCCCGCAGAACTTCAGACTAAACCCGAAGGTGACCCGCCTCAGGTCCGCATCAAAGGAGTATGGGTGGACAGCCCCGACGAAGGTCTCTTCATGACTAAAGATCGCGCCCTGAAAACTGCCATCGAAGTCGAGAACCCCGCATCAGGAAGCTATTATAAAATCGCCAGCCCCATCCTGCTCTACCGCGAAAAGAAGACCCTTATACTCCAAAAGGAAAACAGGCCGCAGGACACCCTGCATCTGAAAACACTCCAACAAGCCTCCTATCTGATCATCTGCAAACTCGCAGAAGATCAAGCCCTCAACCAAAAGCAAGCCGCCCTGTTGTTCAAACTTCTCAAGGAAGCCCAGGAAATCGCGCCTGAAATTTTACAGAATCCACTCCTTCTGAAGCGCCTCGCTCGACAAATGCAACGGCTCGCAACCTGTCCACACACCAAAGCAATCTTCCACCTGCTCAAAAACCAAATCATCAAAGACGATTGCCTTCTGAAAAACACCGGGAAGGACCTGCCGCCGTGTTCCAAGGCCTGATCAGGCTTCTCGGGATACCCCACCTCTCACGGGAATATCCCCTGGGCCATGTAGCTTCGGGCAACGCGGTCGATACCAAAGATATAGGCGGCCGTGCGCAGGTCGGGCGTGTCGCGTGTCTTCCAGAGGTCGCGGATGTTGTGATAAGAGAGCTCCATCGTATCGGCCAACGCTGAACGCACAAAGTCGATTTCCCGCGGCCCGGCGGTAATAAGATCGCGGTCAGCCTCGCCGATCGAACGCCCGGTGAGCGTCTCGACGGCGGAAAGCATGCGTTCCTTCGAGGATTCGATATATCCGGAGTTCATCCGGTCGAAGCTCACGTGGGACAGGTTTTTCAGCCACTCGAAATACGATACGGTGACCCCGCCGGCATTCAAATAAAGGTCAGGGATGACCAGGATTCCACGCTCAGCAAGGATCTCATCGGCGTTAAAGTCCACGGGGCCATTCGCGGCCTCAGCGACGATTTTTGCCTGGATCTTGTGTGCATTCGCAGCCGTGATTTGATTTTCCAGAGCGGCAGGCACAAGAATGTCGCAGGGCATTTCGAGCACTGCCGACGAATCGGCGATGAACGTCCCGGGCTCGTAGTCCCTCAACGTGTGGTGTTCTTGAAAATGGGCGGCTACTTTGTTCACGTTGAGGCCTGCGGGGTGGTAAATGCCTCCGCCGAGCTCAGCAATGCCGACGATGAGCGCACCCGCATCATGCAGGAAACGTGCCGCATAGAGGCCTACATTTCCGAGTCCTTGCACAATCACCCGTTTTCCTTCAACTCCCGGTTCAAGTCCAAGCGGCTCGATATCTTCCCGATGTGCGAGACATTGTTTGATCCCAAGAAAAACACCGTAGCCGGTTGCCTCACGTCGGCCCGGAATGCCGTGCAAGTCGAGCGGTTTGCCGGTCACACACGCGTAAGGATGAAGTTCGTTAAAATTGAGCGCCTTGTAGGTATCGGCGATCCACGCCATCTCCTGTTCGCCCGTGCCATAGTCCGGCGCGGGCACATCAATCGCGGGGCCAATAAAATTTTTCTTCACGAGTTCCGCCGTGTAGCGCCGGGTTACGCGCTCGCGGAATCCCACGGAGGACGCTTTGGAATCAATGCACACGCCACCTTTGGCACCTCCAAACGGAAGTCCCACGAGCGCGCATTTATAAGTCATCAGCGATGCGAGGGCAACGACTTCGTCTTGATTCACGCTCAGACTGAACCGGATGCCCCCTTTTCCCGGGAGGCGGTGGTGGCTGTGCTGAGCGCGGTATGCCTCGACGACCACGATGTTCCCGTCGTCGTCTTTGACCGGGAATTTCATCCGGTAAACGCTGTTGCAGGATTTGACCTGGTCCAGTAATCCAGGCTCAAACGACGTGAGTGCGGCAGCCCGATCAAAGTAGTGAGATACGGAAGTGTGAAAACGGCTTCTGGGAGCGACGGGATCTAACATAGCCTTTACCCTACCCTACGATTTGCATGACACAAGCGCGGCAGTACTGCCGTAGAATCGCGCGGCGAAACCCCAATGCATTATCCCAAATTCCGAGTTGAAATCGCGCCTATTTTGTATGGGAAGCGTCGGTGTGCGGGTCGCGTCGAGCGTGGAAAAAGTCGGACGGAGAGGGACCGCCATCCCTACCAATCAGATCGGTTGGGCTCGGAGTCCCTTCCTCGCCCACTATTTTGTCATGGGACGCGTCGGCGTGCGGGCGACGTCGAGCGAGCGAAAAGTCGGACGGCGAGGGACCGCCATCCCTACCAGTTGAATCGGTAGGGCTCGGAGTCCCCTCCTCGCCCACTATTTGCCATGGGACGCGTCGGTGTGCGGGCGACGTCGAGCGAGGAAAAAGTCGGACGGCGGGGGACCGCCTTCCCTACCAATTGGACAGGTAGGGCTCGGAGTCCCTTCCGCGCCCACTATTTGCTATGGGACGCGTCGGTGTGCGGGTCACGTCGAGCGAGGATAAAGTCGGACGGCGAGGGACCGCCATCCCTACCAATTGGATCGGTAGGGCTCGGAGTCCCTTCCGCGCCCACTATTTGCCACAGGACGCGTGGGTGTGCGGGTCGCGTCGAGCGAGAAAAAAGTCGGACGGCGGGGGACCGCCATCCCTACCAATTGGATCGGTTGGGCTTGGAGTCCCTTCCGCGCCCACTATTTGTAATGGGAAGCGTGGGCGTGCGGATGGCGTCGAGCGGGGGGAAGTCGGACGGCGGAGGACCGCCATCCCTACCATCTAATTGGTAGGGCTCGGAGTCCCTTCCGCGCCCACTATTTGCTATGGGACGCGTCGGTGTGCGCGTGGCGTCGAGCAGGGACAAAGTCGGACGGCGGGGGACCGCCATCCCTACCAATTAAATTGGTAGGGCTCGGAGTCCCTTCCGCGCCCACTATTTGCCGTGGGACGCGTCGGTGTGCGGGTGGCGTCGAGCGGGGGAAAAGTCGGACGGCGAGGGACCGCCATCCCTACCAATTAGATCGGTTCGGCTCGGAGTCCCCTCCGCGCCCACTATTTGCCATGGGGTCGCGTCGGTGTGCGGGTCGCGTCGAGCGAGGATAAAGTCGGACAGCGGGGGACCGCCTTCCCAACCAATTCCTCTCTATTCCTTATTTTGGTGCGTTTGCCCTGACTGAAACCTCGACCTCATTAAATTTTCGAGCTATCACCGAGTTTGTGCCAACAGATGAAATGCGCCGTCTCGTGGAAGAGGCGGGTTGGGAGAAAAACTGGAAGCGGTGGGGAACATATCTTTCCGAGCGTCAATGGGGGACCGTGCGGGAGGACTACTCGCCAGCGGGGGACGCCTGGTCGCATTTCCCACACGACCATGCGAGGAGTCGTGCTTACCGCTGGGGCGAAGATGGACTGCTCGGCTGGACGGATCGGCAGTGCCGTCTGTGTTTCGCGATTGCGCTGTGGAACGGGAAAGATCCGATTTTAAAAGAGCGGCTATTTGGCCTGACGGGTCCCGAGGGAAATCATGCGGAGGATGTGAAGGAGTGTTATTACTATTTGGATGCGACGCCGACTCAGTCGTATGCGAAGGGTCTCTATAAATACCCGCAGCGGGAATTCCCGTATGAGGAACTCGTGCGGGTGAATCGGGGGCTTGGGCGGGACGTCCCGGAGTATGAATTGGCGGACACCGGCATTTTCAACGACAGCCGGTATTTTGATGTGACCGTCGAATACGCGAAGGCGGATCCGAACGACACGTATATCCGGATCACCATCGCAAATCGGGGGCCAGATCGGGCACCGATCCATGTGTTGCCTACCGTCTGGTTTCGGAACACGTGGTCTTGGGGGTGTAAATACGAGGACAAGGTCAGCCGTCCATCGATCACCAAAACCCATGCACGGCGGCTGATGTGTGCACATTCGAAGCTGCAAAACTTCGAATTCCTTGCCGAAACGAGGCCCGACCGGTGGTTATTTACGGAAAACGACACCAACGTGCAGCGGCTGTATGGGCAGCCCGCCGGGGAGCGCGGAACAAAGGATGCATTTCATGATTATGTGATCGGCGGCGATACGGAGGCAGTGAATTCCGATGACACCGGCACCAAAGTGGCGGCGCTGCACCGGCTGGAAATCGACGCAGGCGCATCGGTTTCGCTATGTTTTCAATTGCGTGCGCGCCAAGTAAATCTCGGCGAGTTTGATCCGGACCGTTGCGAGAAAATATTTGCCACGCGGCTGCAGGATGCGGATGAGTTTTATGCGGAACTGATACCCGGGCAGGTGAGCTTGGACCAAAAATCCATCGCACGGCAGGCCTACGCAGGTCTCGTCTGGACTAAACAATTTTACAACTTTGTCGTTCCGGACTGGCTGGACGGCGACGACCGTCCGCCCGAGCCACCGGAATCCAGAAAATCCGGTCGCAACATCCAGTGGCGACATTTATTTGCCCGGGAAATTTTGTCCATGCCCGACAAATGGGAGTACCCCTGGTTTGCCGCGTGGGATCTTGCGTTTCACATGATCCCATTTGCGCGGCTGGATCCGGTCTTTGCCAAGCAGCAGCTCACCGTGCTGCTACGCGAGTGGTATATGCATCCGAACGGCCAACTTCCGGCCTACGAATGGGCATTTGGCGACGTGAACCCACCTGTGCACGCGTGGGCAGTCTGGAGGGTTTATAAGATTGCTGATGCCCGGGGGTTTCGCGATCGGGTATTCCTTGAGAGTGCATTCCAGAAGCTTCTGCTCAATTTTACGTGGTGGGTGAACCGTAAAGATGAAGACGGAAACAATCTCTTTTCCGGCGGCTTTCTCGGCCTGGACAACATCGGCGTCTTTGATCGTTCCAAGCCATTGCCCGGAGGCGGAAAATTATCGCAGGCTGATGGTACGGCATGGATGGGGTTTTATTGCCTAACGATGCTCGCGATGGCGCTGGAACTGGCAAAGGAAAACCCTGCCTACCAAGACATGGCATCGAAGTTCTTCGAACATTTCATCGCCATCACGGACGCAATCAATCACTTCGACGGCACCGGACTCTGGGACGATGAGGATGGATTTTATTACGATCACTTGCAAATCGATGGCGACCTGCACGTCTTGAAAACGCGCTCGATGGTCGGCCTCATTCCGCTGCTGGCAGTTGAGATCCTCGACGATGAGGTGGTGAAATCGCTCCACGGATTTCGCCGCCGGATGGACTGGTTCATAGAAAATCGACCGGAATTATCGGAGCGAATCACCTGGCTCGCTCACCTAAAAAACGGACAAGAATCTCTGCTGGCACTGCCGACCAAGGAGCGACTTCAGCGCATCCTCCAACGGATGCTGGACGAAAACGAATTCCTCGCGCCCCATGGTATTCGCTCGCTGTCCGCTGCCCATCGCGACCATCCGTATGTCCTCAGTGTGGGCGGCGTGGATCATTGCGTGGCATACTCGCCGGCGGAATCTCCCACCGCGATGTTCGGAGGAAATTCCAACTGGCGCGGGCCGATCTGGTTTCCCATCAACTACGTCATCATTGAAGCGTTGGAGAAATTTGATCGTTTTTATGGGGACTCACTTACGGTGGAATTCCCCACAGGCTCCGGCAATCACCTTCGGCTCAAGGATGTCGCGAGTGCGCTGTCGCGGCGACTGCTCTCGCTATTCGAAGCGGATGGCGAAGGGTTCCGTCCATGTCATGGATCGGACCCGCGATACGCGACCGACCCGCATTGGCGCGAACTGGTCTTGTTTCACGAGTATTTCCACGGTGACACCGGGCTCGGACTGGGAGCCAATCATCAAACCGGATGGACTGCGCTCGTCATCCGCTGTATCGAGGATCTCGCACGATCAGACGACCCGAAGGACGGCTAATTTTGCAGCGGCAGCGCGTCTTTTAATTTCGTCTCCTCCCGGCGCATCGCGAAAAACGACCGCAGGATTCCGACACATTCGTCGTACATCACACCCGTTGTGATTTCACACCGGTGATTCAGCTCGGTCGTTTGGAGCAGATTGATCCACCCGCCCGCAGCTCCCCCTTTAGAATCTCCACAGCCGAAAATAATCCGTCGCAACCGCGCATGGACAATGGCACCCGCACACATGGGACATGGCTCTTTTGTGACGTAGAGGTCGCAGTCGGTAAGCCGCCAATCGCCGATGGCATTTTCGGCCTGCGTGATGGCAAGCATCTCTGCGTGGGCAGTGGCATCTTTGAGCGTCTCCACCTGATTCCATGCACGGGCGATCACCCGCCCCTCACGCACGACAACCGCACCTACAGGAACTTCATCCGCGGCAAATGCGCGCTGCGCCATTCGCAACGCCTCTTTCATAAAATAGGTGTCGCTCGATAGGTCTATGATTGTTTCATCGTCCGGGATTTCCATCGCTGTGGTTTCAGGTATAGCCGAAGCGATCGTTTTGCGCTAAACGTTTTGGTTGTGAATACGAGACCCATCATCGTCGCCCCGTCCGTGCTTGCCTGCGATTTCGCCCGCGTGGGCGAGGAAGTGGCGTCCTGCGAAGCCGCGGGCGCGGATTGGATACATTGCGACGTGATGGACGGGCATCTGGTGGACAACATTTCATTTGGGCCGGCATTTGTTGAAGCAGTATCCCGGCACACGCGGCTCCCAATCGATGTGCACTTGATGATCGAGCGCCCGGATACCTACTGGCCGAGGTTCAGCACCATCGCGAGCTCAATCACATCGCACGTCGAGGCGACACATAACGTCAGCGAAACCCTGGCTGCCGTGCGCGCCGCCGGATGCATGGCCGGACTGGCGATCAGTCCGCCCACGCCCCTACGTGAGATCCAGCCGTATCTCGACCAGTTCGATATTTTGCTCATTATGACGGTGAACCCAGGATTCGGGGGTCAGCCGTTTTTGGTCGAAATGATGGAAAAAGTCCGCGCAGCAGCGGATCTGCGTGCAACCGAGGGGCTGGATTTTGATATCGAAGTCGATGGCGGGATCAACCTTGAAACGGCTCGCACATCGATCCAAGCCGGAGCCAATTTGCTTGTGGCTGGAACGTCCGTGTTCAAAGCCGCGGATCGCGCCGCCGAGATTGCAGCACTCCGGGCTGCGGGCTGAGTATGCCCCATCCAACGTGAACACCTAAATACATCTTCGCGCCAAAAGCGCCAAGGCCACAAACGCAGGAAAAGCCCGGACTTCGGGAACGGACATGCCAATCGACTCCGAAAGCTTTTCCGGCGCTCAACACATTTCTTCCATTTTTGGCAAAGCCACCCTCCCCCTTTGCGGCATTGGTCCTCATTGGGCTAACCTTTCCGCACCAATTAAATTCGGCGCAGAAGATCACTTGGAGCTACGATCAGAATGCCTCGAAAGCTCCCGAGCGGCAAAAGACGTCTCTTGCCACCGCTCACGATAAAATCCGATCCGGCGGTATGGGCGCATTCCAGCACCATTTCATCAAAAGGATCCGACAGCTGCCCCGTTGCTCGATCCACGGGAAACACCAAATCGGCAACACCTTGCAGAGCAACGACCCAATCCACGCATTGACGCTTCGGATAATCCAGACACAACTCCTGGAGCGTTTCCTCATATTCGGCGACTAAGGGGTGGACTGACCGCCGCTCGATAACGTCCAGCGGCTCAAGCTTTCTGACTAATTTCAAACGCGGAGATCGGCGAGACATAAAGTGATCCTGAATTCGATGCCAACGGGTTCCTGGCAGGCTCCAGAAGCGGAGGGTTCGATCGTCATCCCGAGCAGCGCCCTGGAATCGAGCAGGATCACCGGGCAGGCTCCGGCCATTCGTTTTCTTCCGCAGGCTCCGTCGGATCGTAAAACATTTTCCCTGCCAGCTCGGGATGCTAAACGCGTGGATCAATCCCGCTCGACGTGAGCGCACGGAGTTCGGCAACCGGCTTGCCACGCCAACAAATGATCAAGGTCTCCTGGCGGGTTTCCAGAGCCGCCAGCGGGGCAGATAGCCGGGTTTTGGCTTCATGGGTGTTTACGGTGATCATTCCCAGAAATCACCTGGACTTAGTTTATATTTCAGATCGAAATCTAGAATCAGCTCTCCGAAACTTTAAGGCTGTCTGATTGCGCTAAATGGCATGATACCACCTACCACTGGATCACGGAGCTCGCGTAGGTGAGCCCTCCGCCGAAGACCACGAGTAAGATATAGTCACCGACTTCAAACCGGCCTTCGCGGTTTGCCTCGTCCAGCGCGATGGCTACAGCCGCAGCGGAGGTGTTTCCGTATTTGTCCAGATTGACGTGAAACCGTTCGATCGGGATTTTTAAGCGATCCGCCAACGCTTCGATGATTCGGATATTGGCCTGATGTGGGATAATGCACTTGAGGTCATCCACGGTGAGCCCGGCTTTTTCCAAAGCGTGAGTCGCGGCGGCGCTCATCGAAAGAACCGCCTGCTTAAACGTCTCCCGTCCGTTCATCTGAAGCGTGTTGAGCTTCTGGTCCACATTCTCAGCAGTCACAGGCAGCGCTGACCCGCCACCGGGCATGTGCAAAATTTCGCCATAATTCCCGTCGCTGCCCATGAAGGTCGTGATGACACCATGAGATCCGGCGCGATTTTGCAATACGGCAGCCCCTGCCCCGTCACCAAAAAGCACACACGTGTTCCGGTCTTCCCAATTGATGATCGAGCTTAGCTTGTCCGCCCCGATCACCAGCACAGTGTCATACGTGTGATTAGTAATGAATTGCTGGGCAATTTCCACCGCGTAAAGAAATCCTGAGCACGCCGCCGAAATGTCAAAACACGCCGCATTGCGCGCTCCCAGGATGCGTTGGACATGGCATGCGGTGGACGGAAAAAACGTATCTGGAGTGACCGTGCCGATCAGGATGAGATCGATCTCGTCCGCAGTGACCCCGGCTTGCTCCATCGCGCGCTCGGCAGCTTTTGCGGCCATGTGGCTGGTCTGCTCACCTTCTGCGGCAATACGACGTTCCTTGATCCCGGTGCGGGAGGTGATCCAGTCATCGCTGGTTTCGACCAGGCGCTCGATGTCCGCATTCGTCAAAACGCGCTCGGGAACATAGCTGCCTGTCCCGATGATCGAGACGGTACGGTTAGGCTGGCTAGACCGAGTGCGAGGAGATTTTTTCATCAAACTGCTGGATCGCTTCAATAATGCGCGGGTTGATCTTCTGATTAATAGATTCCGTTGCAACACGGATCGCATTTCTTATTGCTAGGGCACTGCTGGCGCCGTGTGCGATGATGGCGACCCCGTCGACTCCGAGGAGTGGACTGCCGCCATAGGTTTCGTAGTTGGTTTTGTTACGGATGGCTCGAAAGGCATTCTGCGCGAGTAAGGCACCCATGGTGCGTTTCGGGTTCGCCATAAGTTCGTGTTTGAGCCAGCGGAACACAGCCGATGCAGTCGCCTCGGCGGTCTTAAGGACCACGTTGCCCGTGAATCCGTCGCACAACACTACCTCGACCGGGTTCTCGAAAAGGTCGTGGCCCTCGACATTACCACGAAAATTCAATGAACTTGAGCGAAGCAACTTAAATACCTCCTTCGTAAACTCACTGCCCTTGATGTCCTCGCCACCGATGGACATAAGCCCCACCGCAGGATTCGGAAATCCCAGCACGTGCTTGGATAGCACGGTGCCCATGATGGCATACTGGAGCATGTGAATCGGCCGGGCATCCACATTGGCTCCGGCGTCAATAAGCACACATACGTTTTTTTCTGTCGGCAGATACGAGGCGATGCCGGGGCGATCCACACCAGCAAGCGTACGAAGCTTGATGGTCGTCGCAGCAACCATGGCCCCGGTGTGGCCTGCGCTGACGACAGCCTGAGCCTCACCTTTTTTCACCAGATCGACCGCGCGACTCACGGACGAATCTTTTTTGCGACGCACAGAATCAACCGCGTGGTCTGTCATCTCCACGATCTGCGTCGTGTGGACAATCTCCAGGCGCGGGTCTCTAGGGCCGAGCTTGTTCAACTCGGCATCTAGGCGATCCTTATCTCCCGTGAGGAAAAGTTTCTCGATGCAGGCGAAATCACGAAGTGCCATCACGGCACCTTCCGTCGTGTTCTTCGGGGCGTGATCGCCGCCCATCGCATCGAGGGCAATCCTCATGATCGAGACTGCTCGCTAGTCTGGAGAGGCAAGCGCAATTAAGCTGCTTCGATCGTCAAGACTTGGCGGCCTTTATAGTATCCGCAGCTTGGGCAAGCGGTGTGTGCGAGGACGGGAGCGCCGCACTGGGTGCATTTGGCCAACTTGGCTGCATGCCAGCGGTTGGCGGCTTTGCGCGTGCGGAGGCGCATTTTTGAGACTTTGCGTTTTGGGACTGCCATGGCGTGAAGGTATTATTGTTTCGGTTTCAGTTCGTCCAGCACGTTCCACGCAGACGAATCGGCAATCGACTCCTCGGTGAGTGGCGCACCCGGCGCGGTCGGGAAGGTAGCTGAACACTGGCGCGCGCCATCCCCATCGCATTTCGGATGTGGAGGCAGACTGAGAAGAATATCTTCTCGAATGAAATCAGTCAAGTCCACGCTTTGATCTCTGGAAAGTTCTATTTGAACCCCAAATTCGGGCACCATGAGGGTTTGCGCAAATTTCTCCAGACAGGCCACGCACGTCATCTGGACCGGAACTGCCAGCGATCCAATTGCAAAAAAACCGGAGCCTGAGAGCCCCGCGTCTAATTCGCAATGGACCGGTCCGGTAGGCATTGCCCCCAATTCGTCGAGTCCCAGAAAACCGGGGTCAATGTCCTGGGAAATGGGAACCGTTGCATCCTGCGGGATGTCTCGGATGCGGATTTTCATGAAATCAATGGGATTGAAATTTTTTCTTCAGACTTTCGGCGGCGGCGACCGGGACAAATTCCCGGACGTCACCGCCGAGCCTTGCCACTTCTTTCACGATGCGGGAGCTAATGAATGTGCAATCCTCCCTCGGGGTCAGGAATACACTTTCGAACTTCGGCTCAAGACGACGATTCATCAAGGCCATTTGAAATTCAAATTCAAAATCCGAGATCGCCCGTAGTCCTCTCACCACGACGACGCTCCCTTCGCTACGGGCAAAATCCACCAATAACCCGTCGAAGGGTTTCACTTCAACAGGCGCACCTGCAGGCAGGGACGCCCGGATCATCGCGCACCGTTCGTCCACGGAAAAAAGCGGGTGTTTGGCCTCGCTGGTTGCCACGGCGACAATGATGCGGTCGAATAACGCACACGCTCGCTCAATGACGTCAAGATGGCCAAGCGTAATGGGATCAAAGCTTCCGGGATAAATGGCCAATTTCATGAGGATTTTCGTATCATCACCGCGCCCTGGCGACAAGCCAGGATCTCCGAACGTGCGCAATAATTATGACAAATGGCTCTTCGACTCCCAACCTCTCAGGGAGAATTTCCCTTGCGGAATGCGAAAGTCGGGCGAAGTATCAGGGCTTATGTCAGGCCGATTGCTTTTTTCAGCAGGAATCATCGCGTGTCTTGCAGCTGTTTCCGGGATGCCATGGGTTGCGGCTCAGTCCGCAGCTTCGACGTCCAGTGATTTTAACAAATACGCGGAGAGGCTCCGTGAACGAGCCATCACGACGGTGGCGCCCCAAGTGCGCACCTCTGCGCCGTCCCGCTCGGTTAATGGAAAGTATCCCTGGAGAACAAATATCGTAACGACCGTATTCTGGGTCGGAGAGATGCCCACAAAAAACAACCCGACCCCGAATAACAAAAGCTCGTGGGACACAAAATGGTCTCATAATTTCGGTGGCTACGATGACCCCAACCCTCTAAACCGTCGCGATTTCAAACCCAAAAAATTCACTCCCCGGCAGAATCCTTTTTATGTTGCCCTGCCATTTAACGATGTGACACGTGGCACGACCAAGCCGGAATCCCGGCGGGCGATTCCCTGGTTCCGCGAGGCGTTCCAGAAAGAAGGTCGATCCGTCGTCAAGGGCCGCTGGCTCGCCATCCGCCACCAAGGCAGGATCGCCTATGCCCAATGGGAAGATTGCGGCCCCTTCCGCACCGATCACTGGCAGTATGTCTTCGGCAACGAACGTCCCTCACCAAACCTCAACCAAGGCGCGGGATTGGATGTCTCACCGGCGGTCAGAGACTACTTGGGGATGAGCGGAAAAGATGTCTGCGATTGGAAGTTTGTGGAATTCAGCGAAGTCCCGCCCGGTCCCTGGGCGAAATACGGCGAAAACAATACCTTTGTCCTCAAATCACGTGGTCAGAATTTATTTCTGGTCGATCGAAACAACGCCAATAACGCTAAGACGGTTACGCGTTAATTTACGAAAAATGGTCCGGAAACCAGCCACGTGGACTGGCTCCCGGATTAATTTGGTCCTGCTATAAGCCGGATTCTGTCCACCAGGCCGAAGCCAGGCTGTGTGATCATTTCTCTAATGCGACTAATACCCGAGGTCCCGATGCGTGCCTTGCGGCTGGCGCATCCTCCGGGCAGGCGGCCCGTTCCTCTGTTATGTCTTGCACCACATGGGGTTTTTCGTGCCCCGTTCCTTGCGGTCCGGGCGGTGGGCTTTTACCCCGCCATTTCACCCTTACCCGTCGACAAGCGCCAGGCGGTATATTTTCTGCGACACTTTCCGTCGAAGGCGGCTTTCACCTCCTCCTCCCGTGCATTCTACACGGCATGCTGCCATCCGGTGTCCGGACTTTCCTCCCGGCTGCAGCTTGCGCCACGACCGAGCGATCACCCGCAAGACCGACGATACTTTGACTGGAGTTGCTAAAAAAATCAAACTTTAGAATGTGCCGATTATCGATCTCCGCTGCGGCCGAAAGAACAGCCGCCGCTGCTGGAAAATCGTTGCACTTCCCGATTGATGCGCCCGCCGCACTGTATATCCTTGCCTTTCATTTTTACCCCATCTCCCAAATTATGAGACCCGATCGCTTTACGCAAAAAATGCAGGAGGCATTCAATGCCGCCATGGACCTCGCATCGAAAGCAAATCAACCGGAGATCACTGACGAACATTTTCTCAAAGCGCTCCTGACCCAGACTGAGGGAATAACCACGCCGATTCTCGAAAAACTCGGCGTTTCCATAGCTCCGCTTCAAGCCTCGCTCGACGCTGAGCTTGCCCGTCGCGCCACCGTCCACGGCGGAGCATCCCCTCACCTCTCCGCGGAGCTTCGCAAAACGATCGACGCCGCCGAGAGCCAGATGGAGAAACTCAAGGATGAATACCTCAGCGCCGAACACTATCTGCTCGCGCTTTCCGACAATCAGTCTCCAGCCGCCAAATTGCTAAACACCGCAGGCGTCACGCGAAGCGCCTTGATGAAAGCACTCGTCGAGGTGCGGGGCTCGCAGCGCGTGACCGATCAGAATCCCGAAGGCAAATACCAGACGCTGGAAAAATACGGTCGCGACCTGACTGAACTTGCCCGCAAAGGCAAGATTGACCCGGTCATTGGACGCGACGAAGAAATCCGGCGCACGATGCAGGTCCTCTCCCGCCGCACAAAAAATAACCCGGTCCTCATCGGCGAGCCGGGCGTCGGGAAAACCGCCATTGTCGAAGGGCTTGCCCGCCGCATCATCAGCGGCGACGTGCCGGAATCGATCAAAAACAAAAAGATCATCGCGATGGACATCGGCTCGATGGTTGCCGGCGCCAAGTTCCGCGGCGAATTCGAGGATCGGCTGAAGGCATTTCTTAAAGAAGTCACCGACTCAGCGGGCGAGATCATCCTTTTCATCGACGAGTTACACACCATCGTCGGAGCGGGCGCGGCGGAGGGGTCCATGGATGCGTCCAACCTCCTCAAACCCCAGCTCGCTCGTGGCGAACTCCGCACGATTGGGGCCACCACGCTCGACGAATACCGAAAATACATCGAAAAAGACGCAGCACTGGAACGCCGCTTTCAACCGGTTATGGTTAACGAGCCAAGTGTCGAGGATACCATTGCAATTCTCCGCGGACTCAAAGAACGGTACGAGATCCACCACGGCGTGCGCATCAAGGATGCCGCGCTCGTTGCTGCTGCCGTGCTCTCCCAACGCTACATCAGCGACCGGTTTCTTCCCGACAAGGCCGTCGACCTCATCGACGAAGCTGCGTCCCGGCTCAAAATCGAACTCGAGTCGATGCCAACCGAGATTGACCAAATGGAGCGGCAAATGATGCAGCTCGAGATGGAACGCCAAGCGCTCCAGAAGGAAAAGGACGCCGCATCCAAAGACCGTCTTGCCAAGCTGGAAAAAGAACTCGCCGACATCCGGGAAAAATCCAGCGGCCTCAAAGCCCAATGGATGAAAGAGAAGGAGGAAATCGGAAAGTCCCGGAAACTCGCCGAAGAAATCGAGCACCTCAAAACCGAGCTCGAGCAGGCACAACGGCGCGGCGATCTTGCCAAGGCATCCGAGATCCAATACGGCCGCCTCCCCGGATTACAACAGGAGTTTGAAGCCGCCGGACAAGCCGAATCCACCAGCGGAAAGACATCCCTGCTTCGCGAGGAAGTCACCGAAGAGGACATCGCGAAAGTCGTTGCCACATGGACCGGCATCCCGGTTTCCCGGCTTCAAGAAGGCGAGCGGGCCAAACTGGTAAAAATGGAGGAGCGTCTCATGGAGCGGGTCATTGGCCAAAACTCCGCCATCCGCGCCGTATCAAATGCCGTCCGGCGCGCCCGTGCTGGATTACAGGATGAGAACCGGCCCATCGGGTCATTTCTTTTCCTCGGCCCCACCGGCGTCGGCAAGACCGAGCTGTCAAAGGCATTAGCGGAATTCCTCTTTGACGATGAATCCGCCATCATCCGCCTCGACATGTCGGAATACATGGAAAAACACACCGTATCCCGCCTGATCGGTGCCCCTCCCGGTTACATCGGTTACGAAGAGGGCGGCCAGCTCACGGAGGCCGTGCGCCGTAAACCCTACTCGGTCATTCTCTTTGACGAGGTTGAAAAGGCACACAGCGATGTTTTTAATGTCCTCCTCCAGGTGCTCGACGATGGTCGGATCACCGATGGTCATGGCCGCACCGTGGATTTTAAAAACTCCGTCATTATCCTGACATCCAACATTGGGAGCCAATACATCATGGAGGATCTGGAGCGCGACGAGCGCAACCGCCGTGTCCAAGCGGCATTGCGAGACCACTTCCGTCCTGAGTTCCTCAACCGGATCGATGAAATTATCATCTTCGACCGACTCGACGACACACAGCTTCGCAGCATTGTAGATATCCAACTCCAGCGCCTGCTCGACCGCCTCGCAAAACAAGATCTCGCAATCACACTCAGCGACGAAGCAAAAACATTCCTAGGACGCGAAGGGTACG
>Ga0335398_10002189_pt1 | contig 31445 bp, 21 predicted proteins | sample BON03_FD_205742 | JGI IMG/M metagenome (GOLD analysis project Ga0335398, IMG submission 205742) | Freshwater microbial communities from Lake Bonney liftoff mats and glacier meltwater in Antarctica - BON-03 (spades assembly) (version 2) | ecosystem: Environmental > Aquatic > Freshwater > Ice >... | reverse complement strand
AGGTTTGGGCTGCATGCCGGCATCAATTTGCAAGGTTTTGATCGTTGAAGAACCGTCTCCTTAAAATCTATGTCAACACGTTTCGCAAAACCAAGCCAACATGCCTTGATCAAAACGCTTTTTCAGGAACGACTACTTAGGAAACGATACAGGCCACCGCAGCAAGTACGATGTTTCCTTTCAGGCCACGTCAGCAGACTTCCTTAAATCTGCACCCGAGCGGAAGCCTAAAAACGGCCTGCAACACCAATTCTGACGGGAATTGGTGTTCAAATGCCGGGGCACCCTTATCAGAGAAAAACTTACGGGGGATCGTATCCGCCCGGGTTCCACGGATGACAGCGACTGATCCGAAACACGCCCTTCCATCCACCTTTAAGCAAGCCGTATTTCTGGACCGACAGAATAAAGTATTGGCTGCACGTCGGATGAAAGCGGCACGTTCGACCTAATAATGGGCTAATAAACTGCTGGTACCCTTTCACCAGCAGAACGGTCATTCGCCCCGGAAGCATCATCAGAAATTGCAGCAGCCTCACTCGAGCGAGTCCTGTTGCCGGCGAACATCCTCAGTTTGCAACAGTCGCTTTGACATCTTAGAAGCTAGACGCTTCAAGGAAGACTGATAGTCAGCCAGCGATGAATCTCTGCGCTGTCGAGGCACCAGCACAAAGTCCACCCCCTCAGGCAGTTCGCGCTGCAGCAGGCGGAATGCCTCGCGAAGCAATCGTTTTTTTCGATTGCGAGCAACTGCGTTGCCATTCTTCTTCGAAACGCTGACTCCAAGCCGAGACTGTCGGGCGCCGTTATTACGAGCAAATAACAGCAAGTGGTCGTCCCCCGCGCGCAGGCCATCGAAGCAGTAGCGAAACGCGGCAGTGGTGCGGAGTCGCTGCTGCTTGCTGTAGGTCAGGCTGCTGGGTTCAGAATTGGAAGTCAAACGTTTACTCACAAGAAATGTTGTCTGGCAAAACGGCAAACGACGAGTGATGGCAGCAACACCCGTCGTCGCCTTCAGTTTATCATCCACGTTCTACTGCGCTGCAGCCAGAGCCTGATTGAGATCTGCCGTAATGTCATCAATATTTTCAATACCGATCGACAGCCGTACCATTTCCGGAGGAATGCCGCCTGCTTTTTGCTGATCTTCCGTCATTTGCGAATGCGTTGTAGTGGCTGGATGAATGGCAAGGCTCTTGGCGTCTCCAACGTTCGCCAGATGGCTGAACAGTTTCAACGCTTCAATAAACCGGCTTCCCGTCGCAGCCCCGCCTTTGATTCCGAAGACCACCATCGAACCACCCTTGCCGCCCAGATACTTCTGTGCCTTTTGATAGTTCGAATCGCTTTCCAGCCCCGGATACCGGACCCACTCAACAGCCGAATGGTTCTGTAGAAACTTCGCGGCAGCCAGCGAGTTCTCACAATGTCGTTCCATTCGCAGATGCAGCGTTTCAATTCCCTGCAACGACATCCACGCGTTGTCTGGCGAAATACATGCTCCCAGGTTTCGCAACGGAATGACGCGCATCCGCAGAATGTAGGCCAACGGAGAAAGGTCGCCGAGATCGTGCGCCCAACGGATTCCGTGGTAACTGCTGTCCGGCTCGTTCATCAACGGAAACCTGTCGCTTTTCCAATCAAATTTTCCACTATCCACAACAATGCCGCCAATGCCGGTGCCGTGTCCATTAAGCCACTTGGTCAGCGAATGCACAACAACGTCTGCACCCGATTCAATCGGCCGCTGCAATGCAGGAGTACTGAACGTGCTGTCAACGATGAGTGGCAGGCCGTGTTCGTGAGCAATTTTCGCAATGGCTTCCAGATCGGAAACTTCCAGTCCCGGATTGCTAACCGTCTCACAAAACAGGGCCTTCGTTTTGTCATTTATGGCCGCCGCAAAATTGTTTGGATCTGACGGATCCACAAATCGTGGCGTGATGCCAAACTGCGGCATGATGTCGTTGAACTGCGTAAACGAGCCGCCGTAAAGATTATTCGCCGACACAAATTCATCGCCGGCCTTCATAATATTGATCAGGCTGTAAAATACGGCACTTGTGCCGGAAGCCAAAGCCAACGCACCGACTCCACCTTCAAGCAGTGCCATCCGCTGTTCCAGAACATCATGAGTCGGATTCATCAACCGAGTATAAATGTTCCCCAGTTCTTTCAGCCCAAATAGATTGGCCGCGTGCTGAGTGCTGTTAAACACGAAAGAACTGGTTCGATGCAAAGTGACTCCGCGAGAATTCGTCGTCGGATCAGGCTGTGCTCCGCCGTGAAGGCAAATGGTTTCGAGTTTCATGGTATCGCCCGTAATCAGAATTTCAGTATTTACGTTCAGGTTCAGCAGTTCAACAGGAAGTCTAGCCAACTTCAACTGTCCCGAATTCTGAAAACAAAAGGAAGCTCCAGAGCGACCATTCGGCGGGTTCGAAGGAAAACGGGCAGCGAAGTGTTATGCTTCCAGGCGATACGCGCATAATCAGACCCCTGATCCGGATTTACGCCCGCCAAAAAAAAAAATTATGGTCAGCGCTTCGACAAAGTTAAGCGAGTCGCCGTTTTTTTTTTGCCGTCGCAAAATAGTCTCGCACCAAAAGCGTTTCATCGCGGAAACCTGTTTCTATGAGCACTCTAACTCGCCGTGATCCGGGACTCTGCTTTCGGCTGCATGGAACTGTGAATCGGCCGATATACGCTGGCTGGGGCTTCGCCCTGGCGCTGCTGAAGTATGCAGTCGAAGCCGGCGTGATCGGGATGCTCACGGGCCGATTTTATTCGCCAACGGATTTTCTTAGCCCTTTGCTCAGCACGCGAGCCGCATTTACAGAGGGTGCTCCGGAATGGCTGGGAATGGGACTCGTTCTCTGGACCATTCCCTTTGTGTGGATGGCCGTCGCCATGAGCGTTCGACGGTGCCGAGATGCAGGTTATACGCCGTGGTGCGGACTACTGGTGCTGATTCCCATGCTCAACTACGTCAGCATGCTGCTACTTAGCGCCGTGCCGTCACGGAAGCCACTATCGGCCGAAGCAATCCAACACGATCGCGAACTCACGGAACTCTGGAAACCACCGACTGTCGATAGTTTCCCAACGCTCGCGGCGGAATCTGGCGACAAATCGTCTGGCGTCATTGCCGCAATAGCTGGGGGTGCCGCCGGGGCAGCCTATGCGATCGCATCTACCGTTTTGACCATTTACGTGCTCAACAGTTACGGTGCCGCCCTGTTCTTCGGAACGCCGTTTGTCGCTGGTGCAGTAAGCGGATTCATGTTCAATCGCCCCATGCGACGTCCTGTTGGAGCAACAATCCTGCAGTCAACCTTGATGATTTTGGCATGCTGTTGTGGGTTTCTGCTGGTGGCACTGGAAGGTGTCATCTGCATTGTCATGGCTATCCCCATTATGTTGCCACTGGCAATACTAGGTGGCGTTATTGGACGCTCGATTGCCATTGAAACATTGCGTCCTCAGCGGGAAGTTCGAGGCATGATGTGGTGCCTTGCCGGCCTGCCGCTGCTGGCCTACGCCGAAGCAATGGTTGTTCCCGCGCCAACGTACGCCGTCAAAACCACGATCGAAATTCAGGCTGCTCCCGATATCGTCTGGCAACAGGTAATTGCATTTCCAGAAATCACCGAACCGCCAGCGTGGTTCTTTCGCACGGGCATCGCGTCTCCACTGCGAGCTCGCATTCAAGTCGCGGGTGTTGGAGCAATCCGATACTGCGAATTCACAACCGGCACATTTGTAGAACCCGTCACTGTGTGGGAACCAAATCGAAAACTGGCATTCGACGTAACCGAACAGCCACACCCGATGTTCGAACTGACTCCGTATCACCACATTCATCCGCCACATCTGGACGGCGCGTTTCGATCGACACGCGGCGAATTTCTTCTGGAGCAGTTGCCCGGCGGAGGTACGCGTTTAACGGGAACAACCTGGTACGTTTTGGATATGCATCCACATTCCTATTGGACGCTGTGGTCCGACGAACTCATCCACCAGATTCACCTGCGAGTCCTCAACCACATCCGCGAAGTCGCTGAAGCTAAAGCTGGCTCTCGATAGCCGGACAGCACTGGGATTGAAAGCCTGCGACTGGCACAGCAGAGGAAACAATTGAGCACGTTGAGTTAACATCGGGCGCTGCATTTTCATGGCGGTCGAACGAGAGCTTCTTAATTAGAGCAAGTTACGAAAAAATGAGGTCACTCTTAGCGAATCTGGCGCCGTATGCGTGGTTCGAATGGAAGATGGTGTGACATTCAGGATACAAAAAGTCCAAGTAAGCCGCGTCGAATTAAAAACTCCACGCAACATGAAATTAGAATAAGGGTCGCAGCTCAATTTGTAAGCAGGAACGAGGAAGGCGAAACGGGGGCGTTCATAACCGCGTGCGGCGCGGTTGAAAATGGCCCCTTGAGAATTCATCCCGGCACGTTTTTTCTGTTCTTGCAGATCCAGGTCAACTGAGCTTCTTCTCTGCAGTTTCACAACCCTTTTGTCTCACGCGTCAGATGGACCTGACCAACCAGCAATGCGATGTCAATCGTTTGGACCAACAGCATGAGTCGTTCGTGACCAGTGGGCGTAGATCAGCGGTTTTGAAGATTTCTGAATTGGGCGGAGGACAGCCGTGGGACAGGGAATTGCCGCCACACATTTTCGACACTACGACTTTCGCCGGTTCGCAAGAATTATGGCGGAAGAGATGATGATTCTGCACAAGTGGTTTGAGACGAAACAGTTTTCGTCGACTCGAGGAATTGCTGGTCTGGAACTGGAGACATGGATTATTGATGCCCACGGAAGGCCGCTGCCCATCAATGAGAAGTTGCTGGCGCGCACGGAATCTCCCGATATTGTGACAGAACTATCTCAGTTCAATCTTGAATTCAACGTTCCTCCGCAACCGTTGGCTGGAACAGGATTACGCCGCCTGTGTGATAGTCTGTCTGACACCTGGAAGCAGTGCAGCCAGGTGGCCGCTGAATTCGATGCGTCCATCGTTGCTATTGGAACTCTGCCGACGCTGACCGACGACATGCTGACTCTGCGAAACATGTCGACTCAGCCTCGTTACCATGCACTCAACCAACAGATTCTGCGAATGCGGCAGGGGCGTCCTATTCATCTGGATATCTCCGGCCGTGATCGCCTGCAAACGAGTCATCTGGATGTTATGCTTGAGGCGGGGACGACTTCGTTGCAGCTTCATCTGCAGGTGCCTCTATCTGACGCTGTGCGAGTCATGAATGCCGCGACAATCGCGTCTGCCCCGATCGTGGCAGCCACCGCCAATTCTCCTTATCTGTTCGGCCGACACCTGTGGCACGAAACTCGCATTCCCCTGTTTGAACAGTCGGTGAACGTTGGCGGCGGACCGTTTGGCCGCGTCACGCTGGGAGCCGGCTATGTGACTGATAGTCTGGAAGCCTGCTTTGTGGAGAACGTGGATCATTATCCCGTGATGCTGCCCCTGGCTCTGGAAAACGCCTGCGATCGCCTGACACATCTGCGTCTTCACAATGGAACAGTCTGGCGATGGAATCGACCGCTCGTCGGCTTCGACGACGATGAAACTCCGCATCTGCGAGTGGAACACCGAGTGATGTCTGCCGGCCCAACGATCATTGATATGGCGGCCAACATGGCACTGTACTATGGACTGGTTGAAACGCTGTCATGCCAACCGGATCCTCCGGAACAGCAGCTTGAATTTGAATCGGCTCGGGAGAATTTCTATCAAGCCGCACGCCGGGGACTGCACACGGAAATCATGTGGATTGATCAGCGTCGCTGGCCTCTGAAGAAACTGTTCGAAGAACAATTGCTTCCAATGGCGCATGCAGGACTAACAAATCTTGGCGTGAATTCAGACGACGTCGCACCGTGGCTTGGCATCATTGAACAACGTGTGATGTCCGGGCAGACGGGAGCTGTCTGGCAGCAACGGTTCATCGATCGTCATCCTGGGGAATTCGCTGCCCTCGTTCGTGAATACCGAACACGCCAGCAGCACAATGAGCCCGTTCATACGTGGAGCATCGACTAAAATTGTGTGTTCGAAGAACTTACTGCCTGCCATAACTCATCGTCCGTCCGAATCCGGCCGCCGTTTCTCAGCCAACACTTCTTAAGCACAAAAGGGTCTCCATTGTCTCTGCTTTCCGTCCAAACTGAATTCCCCGAACACCTACTGACGCTACCTGCATCCCACCTGAAAGAAATTCTCGGCCAGCCCACTCTGTTTCATCTGGCGGGGCGACGCACTGAGCCGCTGTTTGTTTCGGTGCTGCTGCATGGAAACGAAGACGTCGGCTGGCGGGCCGTTCAGCAGGTTCTGACGGCGCTTCAGGGACAGCAACTGCCACGATCGCTGTCGCTGTTTGTCGGCAACGTTGATGCGGCTGAAAAGGATGTGCGAAGACTGGATGGCCAGGCGGATTATAACCGAGTGTGGCCCGGGGCTGAGCAGAACGACATGGCCGAACACGCCATGATGCGGCAGATTGTTGATGACATGACCGATCGCAGTGTGTTCGCCAGCATCGATATCCACAACAACACGGGCCTGAACCCCTATTATGGATGTGTCAATCGCACTGACGCTCCGACACTCCATCTGGCTTCCCTATTCAGCCCGACAGTCGTCTTTTTTGAACGTCCGAAAGGTGTGCAGTCGATGGCATTCAGCCCGCTGTGCCCGTCCGTGACCTGCGAGTGCGGCAAGGTTGGAGACGCTGGCGGTGTAGAGCGTGCGGCGGAATTACTGAGCGCCTGTCTGCATCTGCCCGAGTTTCCGCACACTAAAGTTCCGACCGGCGATATCCATCTGTTTCATACCGTCGCGACCGTCTATGTCCCCCAGGAAACCACCTTTATTTTTGGCGAAGACGATAGTTCAGATCTGCAGATTTCCGCTCAACTTGAACACTGGAATTTCCAGGAACTCGGCCCCGGCACCGAGGTGGCTCAACGTCGCCCGGAGACAACGGCTAACTTCCGAGTTCACGACATGACCAATTGTGATGTGACGGATCAATTCTTCGCCGTCGAATCCGACACAATTCGTCTGCGAAAAAGCGTCATGCCAGCCATGCTGACTTTGAACCACCGAGTCGTTCAGCAGGATTGCCTGGGCTACTTCATGGAACGACTCCACGCTTAGATCACGCTGTTGCATTGCCGAAAATTCCCTGAAAATTAAACATACGTGAACGCTGCTGTGTTCGCAAAGACTAGAGGGCGGCCTAAAACTGCTCCGGAGAACTTAATAATACAAGCACGACGAGCGAGTGTATTTTGCAATGCCTGGATTCACTTGCTCGCGCCGTGTGTTGGTAAACTTGCGGTTTTCGGACCGCCTCTAGGAATTTGCCCGCTCAATAAACATATCATCCCAAAACTGCAGCGGCAACATTGCAAATGCCGAATGCCGCCACTTCAAACCATGGGTGGCACTGCATTCGTGAATATCACGAAAACCAACAGACTGCGGGCATCTGCAGAATGGCTCTGGCATCGCGTTTGCGGATATCGATCTCGAAAAACTGGAGGCCAGCGCCGCACAGTTGAACCCGACATGTAGTGAAAACCGCTGAACCGCACACAGACGCCGTACTTCAATCGCTTTGTTGCGATCATCAAGGAACTCAAAGTGGTTTCTTCACTTAACACATAACATTTCCAAACGAGCTTCCTGTTTGGCGGACTCCGAAAATTGGGCACAATCGATAGCCGATATTCTGAGCAAAGGCCGGATTGGTGGGATTCCAGGTCCATAAGCAGGACTTGTGCGCGTGCATCCACTGTACAGATTTACGAATGCCCGGCTTTGCCATTGCATTGCACTTTGGTTACGTTGGGAGATCTTGTGTTTTCCACGCTGTCCCCACGGAGCTTCCAACGTGATTCGTATAGTTCGCCCCGCAACGGCACTTGCCCTGCTTGTGTTGATGTCCACCGCCATATTCGCCGCTGAACCCATGAAGGCGTTAATCGTTGATGGCCAGAACAACCATAAAGTCTGGCCCGAAACGACAAAGATGATGAAGGGCTATCTTGAACAAACCAAGCTGTTTACCGTTGATGTTGCCACGGCAGCTCCAAAAGGAACCGACCCCAACTTCAAGCCCACGTTTAGCGATTACGCCGTGGTCGTGAACAACTTCGGCCATGGTGCGGCACCGTGGCCGGAAAAAACGCAGCAGGCGTTCGAAAAATACATCCGCGAAGGCGGAGCGATGGTTGTCGTGCATGCCGCAGACAACTCGTTTCCGGAATGGCCTGCCTACAACGAAATGATCGGCCTGGGCGGCTGGGGCGGACGAAGCGAAAAAAGCGGCCCTTACGTCTACACCAACGACAAAGGCGACGTTATTCGCGACACTTCGCCGGGCAAAGGCGGCAACCATGGAGCTCAGTGGGAGTTCCCCATTGTGATTCGCGACAAACAACACCCCATCACCAAAGGTATGCCCGTTGAATGGCTCCACGCTAAAGACGAACTGTACGACCAGCTTCGCGGGCCAGCCAAAAATATGGAAATTCTGGCCACTGCAGAATCACAGGTTACCAACCGTCATGAACCAATGATGTTTACCGTCAAGTACGGCAAGGGACGCATTTTTCATACGCCGATGGGACATGCAGAATACTCAATGGATTGCGTTGGCTTTATCACAACTCTGCAACGCGGAACCGAATGGGCGGCGACAGGCAAAGTCACGATCGGCATTCCGGACGACTTTCCAACAGCCGACAGCACAAGCAGCCGAACAATCGAAAAGTAATCCCACGGCGGCCGAAACAGATCCGTCAGCGCAAGATCAGAAGCCCGTCCTATGCAATCTCGGATTGCCACAGGCGGGCTTTCTTCTGTTAATCCACACCCTCAGCATACTTGAAAGTATCCCGTGCAATTTGCACCACAGACTCGAATGTTTTGGCGAAGTGTCGGCTACTGGCCATTGCTCGCCTGCCTGTTTCTCACAACGGCAACGCGTTCAGCCGCAGATGAAAGCCGCGACGCTACGGTCATCCATCGTGACAGTTGGGGAGTGGCCCATATTCACGGCCGCACTCATGCGGACGCATTTTTTGGCATGGGTTACGCTCAGGCAGAAGACTATTTCTGGCAACTGGAAGACACGTGCATTCGAGCGATTGGGCGTTATGCAGAAGTGGCCGGCGAAGATGGAATTCGGTCAGACATCCTCAATCGCAGCTTCGAAATCACCCGTCGCTCTCAGGAAGATTTCCATAAGCTTACTGCCGAACAACAGGGTATGGCAAAAGCATTCACAGATGGAATTAACCATTATCTGACGACACATCCCGCAGAAAAGCGGCGACTGATCGATCACTTTGAACCATGGTATGTGGTGGCAATGGATCGTCACATGATTCTGGAATTCATTTATCGACAGGCGCACGCCGGCAAGCCTGAAGTACGTTCCGGAGAAAACTTCGCTGCCATAGAAAAATGCACTCACTGGAATTCATGGGATTGGCAACCGCCCCGGGCAACAGGGTTTGATCAGGCGATCCAGGCCGCCATTGGTTCCAACGCCTGGGCTATTTCCGGAGATAAGACAGAATCCGGATCAGCCATGCTGTTTATAAACCCTCACCAACCATGGTATGGCATGGGACAATTCTATGAAGCTCATATCCGTAGCGATGAAGGCCTGAACTTCACGGGAGCCTGCTTCTTTGGAAATCCATTTCCGACCATCGGGCACAACGAACACCTTGGCTGGACCTATACGGTAAACGAACCGGACATCGCGGATGCATGGCGAGTCACATTCAACGACGCATCCAACCCGCTGAACTATCGCTACGACAAAGCGTATCGACAAGCCACGCAATGGACAGAAACGCTGGACGTCAGGCAGGGCAACAAACTGATCGAACAGCAGGTTACCTTCCGAAAAACGCATCACGGACCAATCGTTCGCAAAGACGGTGATGGGTTCCTTGCCGTTCAGGTCGCAGGCCTGTTCAACAATGACCGCGTGAATCAGGCATGGAACATGGTGTTGGCCAAAAACTTCGAATCGTGGAAAGCGGCCATCGGACTATGTGCCATCCCCATGTTTAACGTTGTCTACGCGGACGATCAGAACAACATCTTCTACGCCTACAATGGCTCGATTCCAAAACGAGACTCAACCTTCAATTGGCGCAGACCGGTGGACGGAAGCAACCCTAAAACCGAGTGGCAGGGGTATCACACGTTTGATGAATTACCTCAGGTGTTAAACCCAAATTCCGGCTATGTACAAAGCTGCAATTCAACGCCATTCACCACAACTCATATTAATGCAGACAATCCGCAGGCCGTCAACTTTCCGTCGTACATGATTGAAGATGCCGACGTAGACATGCGACGTTCAAAGATGTCGCGTCTGATTCTGGAAAACGCCAACGAGGTTTCGTATCAGGACTGGCAGGCACTCGCCTACGACACTCGCCTGTATTGGGCGATGACTGAGATCCCAAATCTGGCGAACGAATATGAACGCCTTAAAGTCGATGACTCGCAACTGGCTGACGAGGTCGCCGAATACTGGGATCATCTGCAGAACTGGGACTTTAAGTCGTCCAACGCTTCAACGCAAACAACACTGACAGTCGCGTGGTACGAAGAACTGTATGGCTTTGGCTATCCCGCTGAAACTCTTAGAGCAGAATACGCTTCCGGGCGTTTGACCTGGTTTCAGGCGCTCAACAAAGCGGCTAAAAAAATAAACGGCCTGTACGGAACATGGAAACATCCGTGGGGAGACGCTCATCGCCTGCAACGCGTCGCAGATCAGCCAGACGTTCAGCATGCAGGAGTAGGACTGAGTCCGCTGTTTGACAGTCTGCCCTGCCCTGGAACACCGGGCCCATTGGGCATTATCTGCACGGTGTATTCGACACCCGAAATTCCGCTACTGCGAACTCAACGCTTTGCCGTTGTGGGAGCGTCCTACATGGCGGTGGCCGAATTTGGCAGTGAAGTCCAGGCTCATAGCATCATGCCGTTCGGAGCCAGCGGACGACGAAAGTCGCCCCACTTTTTCGATCAGGCGAAACTCTATGCTGATAAGAAACTTAAGCCCGCCTGGTTTTCGAAAGCAGAAGTCGAAGAAAATACTGTAACGACTATCAAACTGCGTTAACGCAACAGCCCGCTCCTTAAGGAAAGGTGCGGACTCTTGCTTTTATCTTATTTAGTTTTGCCAACTGGCAGGAACAGAATTTTGACGCCGTCATCATGCGTCAGATGGAAATGACTTGTTCATGAAGCCTCAGCAACTTGCTCTGGAAACAGTTCGGCAATTGCCTGCTGAGTAGAACCGTGATAATGAGTAACAAACAAGCCTGAACCTTCGAACCTATAAAAGTGTTCGCGGTTTAGTTTTCGCCAATCGTTGGAAGTTCGGAATCCGAGTTGCTCTCCAAGCCACAGCATGTAATTTCTTCGGTTCACAGGAGACTGCCAAAAGCTCTGAGGCACGCTGGTGAAACGCCAGGCTTTCCAGTCAAAGTCAGGGTTGAAGTCTCGAAGCAACGCCTGCACAGATCCCCGGAACTGATTGTTCAATAAACCGCCGCCATGATGGTTAAAAAAATCGGCTCCAGTGACGTCATACCAGCCTTCTATTGTGTCAATGCCAAGTTGCTCGACCAGCCAGTGCATATATCGCAACCGGTTTGCCCGAACGTTCCAAAAGCCATTCGGTGCACCGCCAAACAACCATGGCTTCCAATCATAGTTAGGCCGATAATCACACATTGCGGCCAGCACCGACGAACCATACTCGTTACGCAGCAGGCCTCCGCCGCTGTGGCTTTGGAAGTGATGCTTCCGCACCTTGTACCAATCAGCTTCCGTTACAAATCCGCACTGTTCGCCCAGCCAGTCAAGGTAGCGAACGCGGTGTTCCCGGATGTCCCAATAGCCATTGGGAACTCTGTTACCGAACCATGGCATGTCGTCAACACGCAGGCCAATTCGGCTAACGTATCCAGGCGATGAAACGGCATTCGCTGCTTGCCGTTGATGATTTTCAGGATCTCCGAAATGTTGTTCACCACGTTCCGGTGTCGGATTGTAACGAATTGAAATCTTTGCCTGACGCATATCAAAACCTACATTTAAGAGCAAATGCAGAGCTAACCAGCTTGGCTGACGCTCGATACATAACCTTGAAGCAGATCGCGGACCAATTCTTTACGAATTCACGGAAGTCTGAAAAACCTTGCAAAAACGGAGCAACGCCGAAAGCCGTGCGATAAGAACGGTCATTAAAATGAAGGGCGACGTTCATTTGGTAAGCAGTTCGCCGAACATTTAAGCAGCTATGCTTTTCCCCAAAACCTGATCTCGTCGACAACCTCGACGCAGCTAAACAACACGTGGAAACCCCCAAGTGTTTTGTGCTGTTTCAGTGATACGCCAAGGCGGGCAGGCAGCGATTATTTCTTCGCCGACGTCGCCTTCCTACGGCCCATAGCAGCGTCCACCTCTTCAGCCTGCCCCCATCGGTAGAGGCACAGACCAAGAACGGCGCCGGCGATTGTTGCAGACAAAACAGACGACGGAGTCTGGGGGAAGGTTGAATTTTCAGTAGCCGCCTGCGTAGTCAAAACCAATCCGATCACGCAGATAGCAAGCCCCACCGAATCCGACATGATCTCGCGAATGTTCATGCTGCCTTTGCTAAGCACAACCACTTTTCCCAGTACCAACTGAAACGCATAGCTGACAGTGCCTGCGACCATTAGAGCAAACGAGATCCAATAGAACGCAGGAAACGCCAGGGACTCAGCAACGGTGTAAATCGGTTTCAACAGGCCGGCCGATACGTTTTTAGCCGCTGCCGTTTTGTCAAGCGTTTCTGCAATCTCACTGACCTTTTCTTTTGTCTGCGACGCCAGTTCTTTGGTTTGGTCGCTGACTTCTTTAAGAGTCGTTCCAGCAGGCGTCTGCCCTTCGTCTGCAGTTGAGCTCAGGCCGTTATTCGATTCACTCGCCACTGGTGACTCGCCAGTTTGCACTGACGCAGGAGTCTCAATGGCAGGCTGCTCGGCCTGCGGCGAAAACTGGTCAGGAGTCTGACAGATACCGGCCGAACTCCAGACCAAAACTGCAAACAACAGGGCAACGGATCGCATGGCAAACCAATCAGGTAAAGGTTGTCGAATCAAACACGAACAACAACGTTATGATTCGCTCGCGCCTCAGAACAATTGGCTGAAAAAACACAGCCGGCATAATCAACCTTCGATAACGACCAGCAGATCTCCGGTTTCCACCTGACTGCCGCTCTTTACCAGCACTTCACTGACCATGCCATCACGTTCGGCATTGATCATCGTCTCCATTTTCATGGCCTCGAGCGTCAGCAGCTTCTGGCCCTTCTTAACGCCATCACCCGGCTTAACAGCAACCGCCACCACCATACCGGGCATTGTGGAGCCAACATGCCCCTTGTTCGCCGGATCAGCTTTAAGTGCCTTGATGATGTCTGTTTCAAGGCTGTGATCTGTAATCGTGACTTCTCGAGGCTGACCGTTTAGCTCGAAGAAAACCGTTCGCGTGCCATCCGCGTGAGGATTACCGATCGTCAGGAACCTGATAATCAGCGTCTTGCCTTCTTCGATGTCGATCGCAATTTCTTCGCCATGTTCCAGCCCATAGAAGAAATTTGGCGTCGGCAGGATGCAGACTTGGCCATATGTTGCCTGATGTTTCGCGAAGTCTTCGAACACCCGTTCGTACAGGAGCCACGATATCACTTCGCGCGGCAATGGATCTCGCTCTAGAATTTCCGCAACTTTCGTTTTCGCAGCAGCGAAATCGGCGGGCGGCAACGTTTCCCCGGGACGACCGGTAAATTCCTTCTTGCCCAGCAGTACGCGTTTCTTGACTTCTTCCGGAAAACCGCCTGGTGGCTGACCCATTCCGCCACCGATCAGGTCAATCACGCTGGCTGGAAACGCGATGTCGCGATCAGGACTCAGAACATCTTCGTTGGTAAGTTCGTTGGCCACCATAAACAGAGCCATGTCACCAACTGCCTTGCTGGTAGGCGTCACTTTTACGATGTCGCCAAACAGCTGATTCACGCCCGCGTAAACGCGACAGACTTCTGCCCAGCGGTCAGCAAGTCCGAGTGCCCTTGCCTGCTGAAACAGGTTTGTATACTGGCCACCTGGCATTTCGTGGTGATAAAGATCGGCCGTTGCCGGCAGTACCTGACTTTCGAACGGTGTGTAGAACTCGCGGGTGGCTCGCCAGTATTCAGCGACGGCATCCAGCGACTCTGAAGCCAACTGAGTATCGCGATCACCAAACCGCAGCATCTCAGCCACTGTGTTCAGATTTGGCTGAGAGGTGCCACCCGACATTGGAGCCATTGCCGCGTCAGCAATGTCCAGCCCGACCTTGCTGCCTTCCAGAATCGACGCCGCCTGAATTCCGGCCGTATCATGAGTATGGAAGTGCACCGGAATGCCGATTTCTTCTCGCAGCGTTTTAATCAGTGCACTGGCGGCGGCCGGCTTGCATAATCCAGCCATATCCTTGATGGCCAGAATATGAGCTCCCATTTTCTCCAGCTCTTTCGCCAATTCAACGTAGTACTTCATGCTGTACTTCGTGCGATTGGGATTCGTCAGGTCACCGCTGTAACAGATACTTGCTTCGCAAAGCATGCCCGTGTCGATAACCGCATCCATCGCGACTTTCATATTCGGCACCCAGTTAAGAGCGTCGAACACACGAAACAGGTCCATACCACAGTCCGCCGCTTCTTTGACAAACGCGACGACGATATTGTCTGGATAGTTGGTGTAGCCAACCGCATTGGATGCTCTCAGCAGCATCTGTGTCAGAATGTTGGGAATACGTTCTCGCATGTCGGCAAGACGCTGCCATGGGCATTCTTTCAGAAACCGCATAGTCGTATCAAAGGTCGCTCCGCCCCACATTTCGAGACTGAACAGGCCGCTGCAATTGCGAGCATACGCGTCGCTGACCTGCAGCAGGTCGAATGTTCTCATACGTGTCGCCAGCAACGACTGATGAGCATCACGGAATGTCGTGTCGGTCAGCAGAAGTCGATCCTGCTGCCGAATCCATTCCGAAAACTTGTCAGCGCCGAGTTCCTTGAATTTGTCGCGCGACCCTTTCGGAATCGGTTGCTTGTGATCCACAGCTGGTACCGGAGCAGGTTCGCGGCGCGTGGCAACCGGTCGTCCCTTCACCAGTTCGTTTCCATTCACGACAGTTTCCGCAAGATACGTCAGCACTTTTGTGGCGCGATTCTTGCGAGGACTGAATTTGAACAGTTCAGGCGTCTCGTCAATAAATCGCGTTGTGCAGCCGCCAGCGATGAATGTGGGATGAGCCAGCGTCTTCAGCAAAAACGGAATATTAGTTTTCACGCCACGAATTCGAAACTCGCGAAGTGCGCGTTCCATGATGCTGGTCGCACTTACAAAGTTGCGTCCTCGTGCAGTCACCTTCGTTAGCAGCGAATCATAAAACGGGTTTACTACCGCACCGGAAAACGCGCTGCCTGCATCCAGACGAATCCCCATGCCACTTGCCGAACGATAATGTTCAACACGGCCATAGTCGGGCATGAAGTTGTTGGCAGGATCTTCTGTTGTAACACGGCACTGCAAAGCGAAGCCGTTCACGTGAATGGATTCCTGCGATGGAATGTCAATAACGTCGTCAGTAAGTTTGAATCCCTGAGCAACAAGAATCTGCGACTTCACAATGTCAATCCCCGTTACTTCTTCAGTAACGGTGTGTTCAACCTGAATTCGAGGATTTACTTCGATGAAGTAAGCCTTCTGGTCATCTTCATCAACCAGAAATTCAACCGTACCGGCGCAGCTGTAACTGACTTCTTTACCAATCTTGATCGCCGCATCCAATATCTGCTGGCGAAGACTGGCTTCCAGCCCCGGTGCCGGTGCCAGTTCAATCACCTTTTGATGTCGTCGCTGAACAGAACAGTCTCGTTCAAAAAGATGAACCAGATTTCCATGTTCGTCACCCAGCAACTGCACTTCGATATGCTTGGCTCGAGCGATGAATTTTTCAATGAAGACGTCCGCACAACCAAAGGCCGTCAACGCTTCGTTGCGAGCACTCTCAAAAGCCTGAGCGAAATCATTCGCCGTCCGAACGATACGCATGCCTCGGCCACCGCCGCCTTTCGACGCTTTGATCATCACAGGAAACCCAACAGCTTCGGCTTTCGACTGCGCTTCTGACAGTGAATCCACTGTGCCGTCAGTGCCACCAAGAATCGGCACCTTAGCCCGAATAGCGATTGCTCGAGCCGACGTTTTGTCGCCGAGAGATTCCAGGGCCGAAACAGATGGCCCCACAAATTTCACACCAGCCTCTCCACAGGCTCGCGCAAAATCGGGACGTTCGGACAAAAACCCGTAGCCCGGGTGAATGGCATCAGCACCAACATCTTTTGCGAGTTGAACAATTGAGGCGATATCAAGATACGCACGAATCGGCTCACCCTGCTTGCCAATTTTGTACGCTTCATCCGCTTTAAAACGATGCAACGCGTAACGATCTTCGTGGGAATAAATTGCTACCGTGCGGATGCCCAGTTCGGTCGCACTGCGGAACACTCGAATCGCAATTTCAGAACGGTTGGCAACAAGCAGTTTCTTGATGGTTTGCATGGCTTACCAGTGAGCTATTGGAACACTCAAAACAGAAAAAATGTGCGGGAAATCCGTATTCCGACCACTACCAGAACTCTTGATCGGCCAAACAGCAACATAACTCAAACCAAACACTTAATCCATTCTCCGCCACCGGGCAAATTCGATTCAAGCACAGTCGTGCATTCGCAAACCTATCATTCTGCCCCCCCAATTGAAGACGTGGGCGTTTGCCACAACCAAGCGTTCTTCGACGTCCGGCGCTACGATTTCCGAGATAGTCTGTATAGATACGGCTCGGCAGTGCCTCGCCTCGGTCCTGACAGATGGCTTAAACAAATTTCGGAGTATTTCAAATGTCGAAACATTGCCGCTATCCGTGACCACAAAATGCTGACACCCTTCTACTTCTCCTGCCCTTGGCAGCGATCGATGTCAGGCCAAAATAACGATCTGAACGATCACCTGAAGCGAGCTTTTCGCAAACGCGAAGAAGCCGCTGAAACGCTTCCCGTTGTGCGAGCGGAAGTAGAAATCATCGCCGAATCTGATCGCGATGATCCTCAGGAGATTTCGGCAGAAAAGATGGGCATCATCAGTCGACTAAAACGTCGCCATGCCGAATCCGCTCACGAACTTCAAAAAACTCGCGTCACCTACGAAACGGATATTCGCCTGATCCAACACAAGGCGGAAGCGGCAATTCGTGAAAGCAAAGCATTCTGGGACGCCAAGTCCGTAGAAGTCGCCGAATCCATCAAAACCTACGTGCAATCCACGATTCGCGCACTCGAAATTGATCGCCTGGATTCTCGCAACGCCGACCTGCAGCGCGCTTACGAGTCGGCCGCAACGGCACTCGACAAAGCCAAAACTTCCAGCCTGCCGGAAGTCAGGAAGGACCGGCTGATTCAGGACATCCTTGCCAATTTCGAAAAAATGCTGGCGCGAATTCAGCAGGACACCATCGTTTCAAAATACGATCTGGAGTAAACGTGATCCAGTGGCACACAGGAAATGCTCATGCGTGACGAGCTTCCCGATTTTTTAAGATTGCCCGCTGACGCAGCAAAGAACCTGTACCGGTTCGGCGTGGGCGGCTTCGTGCTGCTTGTATCGTTGCTGTTTGTCGCTGTGATCTACTCGCTGGGCGAAGCACTGGATGGCTTTCAGTGGCGACTTCTTCGTAACGGTTTGCTCGGTTTCTTTGCCATCCTTATCGCAATTGGCACGCTGGTTTTTCTAACGTCGCTTATCGCAAGAAACCTGAGTTCATTCGGGCTTACAAGGATTCCAGGACGATCGGAACGTCGACAACTTGATCGGTCCAGCGCCGCGGCAAGCGAGGCCATTTCTAAAAAGCATCGTCTGAGTGAAGATCGGGCTCGCCTGACGGCTCAGTTGCAGGCGGCGTACCTGTTCGAAAAAGAATCAAGCCCTGCAATAAATGCAAAAGCCGCCAAAGAATTCCGTGAAGCACTTCAAAGTGGAGTGATGCGGAGTTGCCAGATCGCGTTCGACCACATTAGCAAATGTGATTGATCAATACGAAAAAGTCGTTGCCGAAATAGCAGCTTCCATTCTGCCTGGTAGTGAAAAATCCAAATTATTGAATTCACTAACTCGCCAACTGGATGTGGCGGCAACAGAACAACGCAACGTTCATGCAGAAAAATGATGGCCGCCGAAATCTGGAAAGTGCGATTTCGCAAAGCAAAGCTGATCGCGAAAGAAAAATCTGAATCCGCCATCAAGTACCTGAACAGCATTCAGGGCGAAGCTCGAAGTTCGCACATGAAAGCAAAAGTGCAGGACCTGATCAATACTCTGGCAGGTGACAAATCGTCGTCCGCATAGCTTCCCGCTCAAGGCTGAGTGCAATTCAAACTTATCCGCTTATGCGTGAGTTCCAAACACCTGAGCCCGGTAATAGTTGTGGTTAATTTCGCCCGTATCGTCCGCGAGATACTGCAAACCGATGCCGATCTCGTGGAAGTCAGCATTCAGAATCACCGCCCGATGCGGAGGATTGTCCATCCATGCCTGAACAACTTCTTCAGGACTCAACTGTCCGGCAGCAATGTTTTCACCAACAGTCCTATTAATTGTAGCCGGCGTCCGCAACACGGTCACAAGGCTGCTGACTATCCAGTCCCGTGTGGTTGAAAAAATCCATGAAGGCAAGATTTTCAGACTGCGTCTGAGCGGCCTGCTGTAGCTGAGAATTCTCAGCAAATACGTCCGAATCAAACTGTTGGCGAATCGCGTTCGTCAGTTCGAAGACCTAGGCCATGAATTCGTTCGCTTGAGCCTGCTCGGGTGTCACCGACGGCAATTCCACTACAGCATCGTTCGATGGCAACTCGACTGCCGGAGGCTCAACCGCTGGCGGATCTGTCTCAGGCCGTTCTTCTGCGTCTACGATTTCAGCAGCAGGCAACTCAGGAAAGGGCGGCGGTTCCGGATCACTCACATCGCTTGCGGCGGGCACTACTTCAAGGTCTGTTTCGGCGTAGGTGCGGGTATTCGACGAAGGTTCATCGGGCAACTGGAAGTTTCTTCGGCAGGGACAACTTCCGCCTGAGACTTTTCGCTCGATGATCGACCAAAACCATCAACTTCAGACGGCGCGGCGAACGTTGCGTCTGCCGCAACGGACAATTCCAAAGTCTGCTCGTTGCCTTGAACTCGTTCGACGTTTTCAAGCAGATTTTGAACCGTTGTTCCGTCCATCCCCGGCCCGGTTATTCGAACTGGCCCATCGTCTTCATGCACAATTCTGTCGTTTACTAAATTGCCCTCGTAGACCACCAAAGTGTCAATGCCATCGCCGCCAGCGATGATGTTGCTTCCGTGCGGATCGTAGATCTCGTCATCGCCGCCACCAGTCAGAAACGTATTGTCGCATTCATCACCGGATAACCATCCACCAGCATCAGTGCCTTCAATAGTAGATCCCGACAGCAGCAGCAATTATTCAAGAGAATCAATCAGGTGGATCGCGTCGAAATCTTCTGAATGGGCATTGGGTTTTCGTCTGGTGGCGAACGAGCGAAGTCAGGCTGACCTCGCATAACGAAACAAAACCAGTTCGCTGCCAGAAATGCGTGAGAAATAGAAAGCGTAGATCTCAGAACACTCCGGATGTGGAGTACCAAATTTTTTGCAATCGCAACACTTGATGAAGTTTGTCGCCAAGGCACAACACATGCAACAAAAGCAAGATGCGTGAGTCTGTTTCGAAACCTGAACTTAACGAAGCCTGACCGGCACATTGCCGGACACTTATCACGCCTGAGTCAAATTTAATCAAACGCAGCGTTCAATTTTGCGCCGGCAACACTAGCCTCTGAATGCAGCACCTTCCAGCGCACTCAACACATGATATCGTCGTGCAACAGCAGACATGATTCATCAAACTGCTGCCAAAACGCACTCCAAATAAAACCTCTACTTCAGTGACCGCAGATAAGCGATCACGTCTGCCAGTTGTTCCACCGTCAGATTCCCCACAACACCTTTCGGCATCATGCTGATTTCCTGCTTGACTCGGTCATCGATGTGCTGCTGAGGCAGTTCTTTCGACAGTCCATCGGTGCCGCGAACCGTAACAGTCTCCGCGCTTTCCAGAACGACAAAACCGGTGTGAACTTTGCCGTCCACCATGGCAAAGGTCCAGGTGTCGAAGCCCTGAGCGATTTTCTTACTCGGATCGAGCATCGACTCTACCAGTTCTTCTTTTTTGTATCGCTTGCCGATGTCAACCAAATGTGGCCCCTTGGGCTGTTGACCGTTGGCGAAGGTGTGGCAGTTGATGCAACTCTGGGCGTTGAAAAGCTCTTTGCCCGCATCTACCCTGCCCTCCAGCGGCATAACTTTAGCGATCACGTCCGCCACGTTTTGATTTGCAATCTGGTTCGAGTTACTCGGATCAACCTTCGGCAGTTCGATGGCCTTCTGAGGTTCCTGCAGGGCAGCAATGTCCGCCGCGCTGATGCCTTCGAGATTTACGACGTGGCGTTTAAGCTGTTCTTTTACGTGAGTCGCCAGCGATGCATCAGCTTCGGAAAGTGCCACCTTAACGGCGTCTCCGATCCGATCAGATTCGCTCCATTTTTGGCGGTCGTAGTATGGACCGGTCGTGTCTGGTCGAGTGCCCCACCATTTTGGACTATCGACCGTGAAATCACCTTCGCGATGATAGAGCCGAATCAGTGTTGTCCAGATTTTGCGGCGAAGGCTTTCGTCACGTGATGTACTAAGGACCTTGAACAAACCATCAACGGCTTCTTTGCTGTGCATCGATTTCAAAGCCCAAAGTGCTCCGAACCTGTTCGGCCCGTTGAGTGCTTCGACACACGCATCGACAGCATTAAGTTCGACGAGAGCCTTAACGGCAAGGTGCGGGATGACTCGTTCTGCCGCGGCCTGCCTCCATGCATCTGTGTCTGCCAACGGAGGGTTGAGCGGACCGGAGGCGAGCAGTAAAAGCTGTTTGGCTACCGCATCGGAGTTCCGTTGAGCGACATCTACCACAGTCGATGATCGAACAAAGTGGCTGTCTTTGCGAAATGTGGCCTTCAGGATACGCGCTGTCGCTACAATTGCCGCTGAACGAACCCGGGGGTTATCGTCGTTGATTGCTGCCGTGATAGCAGGAATCACTTCGGCGTTAATCTGCCCCGGGCGATCACCGACGGCGCGGATAATGTGTTCTCGCAAAACCGGGTCATTCAGCAGTTCGACTTCGATGTTGTCGAAAGCCACTGCATCCGCCTGACGCAGTGTCCAGACCGCGGCAACTCGCGCCGCTGAAGAAGCAGACTTATCACAAGCAACTTCAGCCACCAGCGTGCTCAGCGTGGCCAGTGATGATGTTGACGTTAGCTTATATCCAATTGAGCCAACGTTGTTAGCCTGCGGCATGACATGGTGAACGCGTCGAACGATCTCTCGCTGAACATGAAGCCTCATTGCATCTGATGGACTCTTCAACAACTCAACTAACGCTGCGTCACCCAGAGTCTTCACATCAAGTACTGGATGCGCGACGAAATCAATCGGAGTGACCATCGCGACGAAGCCAATGTTCGGGCCATCGTAGGCAAACTGGCCATTCTTCCAGCTGGTGACATACATGCGTCCGCTGGCATCGGCGTCGATGTCCGTTGGGCGAGGCAACTTAAGAAACGTATCCTGCTGAGCATCAAACGTGGCTCCGCTGGCAGGCAATTTGTGACTGAAAACTTCGCTGCGACCCCAGTCGCAGGTCAGTAGAATATCGTTATACGGAGCCGGCCAGCGATCGTCGTGAAAGTACATCGCACCACAGCCGGATCCGCCACCGTAATCGGCCAGCGGGGCAATGATTTCGTCAGTAAAATTAATGTACAGCGACGGGTAGCCATAGTTGGCGGTCTGAATAATGTGAGACAATCGAATGTCCCAGCCGCCGCCATCGTTGGTGTTGTCACGAGTGTAAATATTCATGTATGGGTCGATGGCAATGTCGACGATGTTCCTCTGCCCCCAGCTATAGATTTCCATGTCGGTGCCATCTGGCCGAATGCGAACAACTCCACCCCCCCGCTTGCTTAACGTTGTGCCATCTTTCGCAACGGCTTTATTGAAACCAAAGTCACCAACCCCAATATAGATCCAGCCATCAATGCCCATGCGGATACCGTTAGTCGTGTGATCGGCCCCACGCTTGTTGACTTCTTCAGTGCTGATGCCTTCGATCAGAATTTCGCTTTCGTCAGACACGCCGTCTCCATCGGTGTCGCGATAAACGCTTAGAAACGGAGGATGCAGCACCCACAGCGTACCGTTGTCGAAGACCAGTCCTCGAGGATGATCCATCTTGGCGAATTCGTTGATCTGATCGGCCGCGCCGTCTCCGTCCGTATCAATGCAGCGAAGCACTTTTCCTCGACCAGGCTCCTTACCTAACGAGCCCTGTTCGTCCACGCCGACGAACACTTCGCCCGTGGCGGCGGTCGTCAGACAGACAGGATAATTCACTTCCGGTGGCGCCGCAAACAGACGAACCTCAAAGCCATCCGGAGCCTGTACGTCACTGATGGCAGCCGGAGGCTTGACGTCAGCCTTCGCGCTTTCGGGCAGAGCTGGCATGTCGCCGGGGTAGACTTCCAGTTCCCAGATTGAACCCCAACCGTTCGTGCTGGACCCCAAAAATGTGGTTCGCAGATAACGAGTGCCCGGCGAATCCACGGCGTGACTGCGAATGCCGTTCTTATCTTTGTTCTTCGATTCATCAACGATAGTAGACCATGTTTCGCCGTCAGCCGATGCTTCGATGGCGTACAGATAGGCGGTACCTTCACGGCGTTCCCAGTGCACGCGAAGATTGCGAACATGCAAAGCTTCACCCAGATCGACGGTCACCCATTCTTCTGTCTGGCCTCCATTGGCGCACCAGCGAGTATCCAGACGACCGTCGGTCAGGTTCCGGCTGAAGTTGTCGGCCTGTTCACTTTGGGATTTTACGGCCTTTCCCAGTGCAAGGTTGCCATCTCCGCAACACGTTTGTGGCAGTGCGCTGGTATCAGCTTTGGCGATTGGAACCGAGATCAAAGCTTTGATCTCGTCGTCTGTTTTTTCGGTCGTCGGGGTGAAGTCGGCTTCAATATCGCGATTGGTGGCCCACAATACGGCTCGCGTCATCATGTCCAGATACTTGGGCTCGGCCATCGTTTCGTTGTAGTGGCCCATCGTGCAGCCAAAGACTTTGGTGCCGTGTGCTTTGTCGCCTGTGTTGTAGTCGTTGGTCCAGACACAAACCTGCGGCATGCCGTCCGCCTGACGATTAGCCTGAGCCAGCGGCGTGGCTGTCGGGAACACTTTCATGCTGTGATACAGTTCGCCCTTCGGTGCCACAAACGAGGGGCCGAAATCTTTCATGATCGGGTGGTCGGCTTTTACGTTTTCGGCCGTGTAAGAATAGTGCGGCCCATGTCCCGGCGACTGCATTCCGACAAACTCAAACCAGCGATCGTCGCCTGTACGATAACAGTGCATGGAACAGTGAATCAGAATCGCTGGCGTGCCGTCTTTGTGAGGCTCCAGGATTCGGTCAACGAATTCCAGATCCTTCACGTCCGAAAAGCATTCGTTGTGCACGATGATGTCAAAGCCATCGGCCCAGTTGGGATCGTCATACAGTGGAATCGGCGTGTCAGTGGTTGTCCCACCCTGATGCACGACCGTCCAGCGCACGTTGGCTCGAGCAGAAATACCGCGAGTCAGAATCAGCTTCTGGCGATCATAGTCGTGACAGCAACCGCCAGTTACCAGCAATGCATGAATCGGACGCTCAGCGTCTTTGACGACGGCTTCCGCCCTGTTATCCGCCTGAGCACTGGACACTGGCTGAGCACTGGACACTGGCTGAGCACTGGACACTGGCTGAGCACTGGACACTGGCTGTGCACTGGACACTGGCTGTGCACTGGACACTGGCTGAGCACTGGACACTGGCTGAGCGTACAAACATGGGGAAAAAAACGCGGCGAATAGCAACGAATAAGCGAGCGGTCGCATTGCGAACATTTCCAGAATTCAGGCAGGACAAAACGGAGGGATTAGCTGGTAGATTAACCGACCGTTGACCGCATCGAACCCGAAAAGGCAATTTGAACACGATGTTTTTTAATTTCCAGATGGCGATTCAGTTACCGAAATGCGACTCGCGAAACGTTTCGACGCACCTTCGGAAAGCCGGGCCAGGCTACAGTGTCTTCCTGGACATCATCACTGATGTGTCGCGACGATTTTGACATATAGCGTCCTGACAATGGATTGTCGTAGATTGTGCGCCGGCCCCATAGCTGAGCCAGACTGTCCTGATACAACAGACACCATTCATCCGCGGAAGCTTCCATTGTTGCGACACAGTTTTTTCGTTTGCGTTCAAACAGTGCCAGCTCCGGAGTCTTGTGCTCCAGCGATTTGGCCGGATCAAACGCGCCAGAAGCTTCTTCTCGGTAGCGAATGTGTGGCGGCAGATCTCCCAGAATAAAATCGAAGTACATGTCGATCACTTGCTGAGGGTAGCAGGTGCGAAAGCGACCATCGAACGCGATTCTGGAAGTCGGGCTACTGTCCGAAAACACGGCCAGCGCGTACTGAGCCCAATTGAAGGTTACAAAGACCCGGCCTGCCAGTTTATAGTCGGCCATATACTGCATGGCACTTACAGGATAGTAGTCTTTATCAACATGCAAAATTGCCTGGCGTGGATATTGTGCCGCAGACAATGCGATCAACAGCACTACCGGAATCGCCAGACCAGCGAAGCCAGGCTTTGCGATTTCAGTGCTTCGTTTGCTGGCAACTCGGTCGTTGAAAGACTGCAGTATTCGTCGAATCACAGATTCGATGTGGGGAGCCAGAACATAACTTGCCATCATGGCAACAAACGGCAAATGACGATGATGTTTCACGGCCTGCCACGACAGCAACGCCATCACAATCATGCCTGGCCAGCGAATCGGCTGATCAGTGCGTTTCAAACACAGGAACGCCACCAATGCCAAACACCAAAACGGCAGCCCATCGACTGAAAGCAACGGAAGCGGCGCCCATTCGCTGATTTCCGGCCGAGGTCGCCCCAGAGACGACAGCATCCATGTGTGCAATTCAAGCCCGTACGGATTCAGCAGGCACGCGGCCAGAGTTGCTGTATAAAGTAATGCATGTCGTTTTACGGTTGGCCAAAATCTATCGTCGCGACGCAGCAACAGTTCCAGAGCATCAAAACCCAGCCAGGCCGTCAAAATAGCAAGACCTGCCAGGTAGCCACCATGAGAATTCGTCCAGAAACACATCAGCGGCGGAATCAACCATAACCACCTGCTGGAACATCGCCCTGCTTCGCGAGTCGTCACTGCTCCGGATAAAGATGTCGCAAGAATCGCCATCAGCCCCGCACCGCATGCGTAGCTCAACATGTGAGGTCGCACGAGCCAGTGGAATGAAATATTAAACGCCAACATGACCACAATGATAAAACATGTCAGCAGTCCGGCACCCCGTTTGGCGGCGGCCCAAATTGGTAAACCAAGTACGATTAGCGTGAGCAGCGATTTCAGAAATAACAGACCAGTCTGTCCTGCAAAATTGTCTGCTGCAGCCAACATCAGTTCAGCGATGTTTTCGTGATTCACCCAACGAAAGTTATCAACCGCGTAAGACCATGTGGTAGTGGCGTGCAAGTGCCCGTCTCGAATCACTTCTTTGCCATACGTTACGTGGCCCCACAAATCAGGGTCCGCTTTACTGCGTGACATGATTACCAAACCGAACAGCACAAACACGCTCAGCCACAGCACCTTCCGCAAGGATAAGGAACGCAGTGGCTGCTCAGAAAATGAATTAAAAGAAGTCACGACTTCTGCTGGAGCGTCTGTTGACATGGCATTGAGATGTTTATGACGGTCGTAACAAAACTCTGATACTGGTTATTCATGTTGCAAAACTGCAACCATGAAAATCTAGCTCGGGTTTTGCCCCCATGTCGGACCAGATCTCAACGTTTTGCAGACAGAACGACATCTGAACCAAACAAATGGTGGCCCCGCTGACTTTTTTAGCCACCTTGCCAGCAACGCTCCAAATGCCGTAAGTTAACTACTCAAAACACCTTGCGACGAACACACCACAAAACAAAACCCGCGGTCCGGAAAGTCAACATTGACCTAAAAGCCGACCGCCCGGTAGGTTTCCGGTGCTACCGTCACCGCCTTCCTTTCACTTTTCGGTTGGCTTTAAACCGTGAACATGCCGGAACGCCAAATCTTCGTGCTTGCAATCTGCCTAACCGCGAGCCTGTCCGGCTGCGCAGGAATCGGTACATCGCGATGGGCGATGGATGACGAGGTCTATGCAGAAAAGCACGACAAGCCGTACCCGAGCAACGACGCCAGGAAAATAGCTCGGATGATCAAGCAGTCCGTCGATGCCAGATTTGTCGCCGATCGAAGCGGGTACTATCTTGGTGCTGCCGGAGCAGATGATCCTGCAGCGGGCGGCCTTGAACTTGGTGCGTTTAAGTATCTGGGGCCAGCCGTTGAAAGTCGCATCGGCTTGAAAGGCCTCGCGGGCACAGGAGCACGCGAATGGTACGCAGGACTGGACCTTGGGCTGCGAACACAATCGCCATCCCGACTGGCACCGTTTGCGGGAATCGGCACATTTGTCGGCGGCAATGGAAATCATGTTGCTGCAACAGACGACCATCTGGACAACGACGACGATGGCAGCGTTGATGAACGTGGTGAAGTTCGGAGCGATCCGCACTTTATGGCGTCTGTCTATCCGGAACTTGGCGTACACTGGTGGCTCAACAGTTCAATTCGACTGACCACGAGTGCTCAGTATCACCTGACGACGGACGGTCGCGATTCGGACTTCTGGTTCATTGGCTTCAGCATATCCTTCCTGAACGCGCCGGAAAAATCCGAGCCGCTCGAGAAATAGCGAGTGCGGACAAGTAACCACTATCGGTAGCACTGCGGGCCACCTGGGGACACGCCGGCAAAACGTTCAGCTCACGAAATACCTGAACTCGTGCATTTCGCAGTTTGCAGTTTGCAGACATTGAAGAAATCGCGCAAAATGACGGCGCGTCCGTAACTTTTACATTCTTGTCAGGAATCTGCTGTGACTCGTTTCGTCTGCACAACTTTTGTTGTCGCTGCTTTAATTTCGTGGTCCGCTGCAAACGCTCAGGATCTTTATTCTGGCATTGATCCAGATGGATTCGATCGCACTGCTCGGCCCCAGGACGACCTGTATCAGTTTGTGAACGGACGCTGGCTGTTGCGCACTCAGATTCCCGCGGACAAGTCTAATTATGGATCGTTCACCGGACTGGCTGATGCGGCTCAGGAAAACATTCGCACCATCATCAACGAGGCAGCAAAACACCCAACCAATGCCAACAGCCAGAAAGTCGGCGACCTCCACGCCAGCTTTATGAATGAAGAATTGATTGACAAGCTGGGCATCAATCCAATCAAACCACAACTTGACGCGATCGACAGCTTATCCAACATGGAAGAACTGTTTCGCCACATGGGCTACCTGAATTCGATTGGTGTGGGCGGTCCCGTTGGATTCTTTGTGACGACCGACGCAAAGAATTCCAGCCGCTACCTTTCAGCCATGGTCCAAAGTGGCACATCGTTGCCCGACCGAGACTATTACCTTGAAGAGGGTGAGAAGTACGCAACGGCTCGAGAAGCCCTGAAAAGCTACATCGCAACTCTGTTTACGCTGGCCAAAATTCCCGGCGGCGAACAGGCGGCTACTGACATTCTGGCATTGGAAATCAAGCTTGCCGAAATTCAATGGCCTCGAACAGAACTTCGAAACGCCGAGAAACGCTACAACCTGTATTACGTCAAAGACCTTCCGACATTGACGCCCTCACTTCCATGGAAGTCGTTTTTTGAAGCCGCCGGAGTTCCCGACATTGTGGAAATCAATGTCATGACTCCGAGCTTTTTCGAAGGGCTTGACAAGATCGGCAACAGCCTGAGTCTGGATATTGCCAAACAATATCTACGCTTTCGAATTCTGGATACGGCCGCTGATTATCTTCCCAAACCATTCGTTGATGCCAACTTTGACCTGTATAGAAAACAACTGGGCGGTGTTCCAGAACAGGAACCTCGCTGGAAGCGTGGCGTCGATACTACGGGAAGCGTTCTGGGAGAAGCCGTTGGTCAGCTGTACGTCGCCAAACACTTCAAGCCCGAAGCGAAGCAGCAAATGGACGAACTGGTTGCCAATCTAATGAAGGCCTACGAGATCAGCATCGATGATTTGGCGTGGATGTCCGACACAACGAAAGAACGAGCTCTGGAAAAGCTGCACAAGATCACTCCAAAAATCGGTTATCCAAACAAGTGGCGAGACTATTCTAAACTGGAAATCAAAGCAGACGATTTGCTCGGCAACATGCAGCGAGCGTCCGAGTTCGAGCACAATCGCATGATCAAAAAGCTGGGCGAACCCGTCGACAAAGAAGAATGGGGCATGACGCCTCAAACTGTCAACGCTTACTACAACCCCACCAAGAACGAGATCGTATTTCCTGCCGCCATTCTGCAACCACCGTTCTTTGATGCAGAAGCAGACAACGCTGCCAACTATGGCGGAATCGGTGCCGTCATTGGTCACGAAATCAGCCACGGCTTCGACGACCAGGGCAGCAAATACGATGGAGACGGAAACCTCCAAAACTGGTGGACAGATGAAGACAAAGCCGCCTTCGGAAAACTAACCGGCCAACTGGTGGCTCAGTACGAAGGCTACAAAGTACTGGATGGCAAACCGCTGAATGGCAACCTGACTCTTGGAGAAAACATCGCCGACTTAAGCGGCATGGCAATCGCCTACAAGGCCTACATCCTTTCGCTAAACGGTAAGGACGCTCCGATGATCGATGGCTTCACCGGCCCACAGCGATTCTTTCTGGGCTGGAGTCAGATTTGGCGTCGGCTGTATCGCGACGAAGAGTTGCTGAATCGTCTGCTCACGGATCCACACTCTCCGTCACACTTTCGAGCAAACGGGCCCGTCACCAACCTGAAGGCCTTCTACGAAGCCTTTGACGTAAAACCCGGCGACAAGCTGTACAAGAAGCCCGAGGACCGTATTCAAATCTGGTAAGTCAGCGTTTGAATAAGGCCAAGGCCGGAAAGGCGATCAACAGCTGCCATGAGTCTCGTGGCAGCTTTCTTACGCGCCGAACAACACTTCGCCTATAAGTGAAGTCCACACCGCCCCAGCCAAAACCGCGTCATACGGCAAACGACACACCGCTACCGACGACTCGCTACCGACGACTCGCCTGCATGGCCATGCGTTCCGCCAGCCATTCGCCGACCACTTTCTGTAGCGGATCAGACGTCTTCGCAACGCGGTGATCAATCGCCATTGAGCCGCAGACTTTCTTCAGGCCATCGGAGAACGCGCCGTACTGCCGCAGGTACTCTTTGCGTAACCGAGCCGGATCCACTAACAGACGGTGGTCAATGTCTTCAAGGTTTCGAAACTGAGTTGGTCGCTCGAATGGAAAGTCAATTTCTTCCGGTGCGGCAATCTGAAACACAACCAGTTCATGACTCGCATGGCGACATCGCTGAAAGGCTGCTTCAATGGCAGGCAAAGAATCAAAAAAATCGCTAATCAGGATCACCAGGCTGCGACGCTTGATTGTCGGCAAAACAGATTCGACGACGGATGCCAGACTTGTGTCATCACCGGGTTCGGTGTTTTCCAGCACATGCGCCATCTGCCGGAACACATCGCGATTGCTGGACGGCTTCAACTGATTGCGAATTTTTGAATCAAACGTAACCATGCCGACCGAATCGCGTTGCCCGAGTAGTAACCACGCCATGGAGGCGGCCAACTGCGAAGCATATTCGAACTTGCTGACGGTCGATCCGGCATACGACATGCTACCACTGGCATCTACCAGCAAGTGGGCGCGAAGATTGGTTTCATCTTCGAATTCTTTCACGTAATAACGCCCGGTCTTGCCGAACGCTCGCCAATCGATGTGGCGAATTTCGTCACCCGGATAATACTCGCGGTGTTCGACAAATTCCACGCTTGATCCCTTGAACGGGCTTCGATGTCGCCCAATCATCAAGCCTTCAACTAACTGTCGGGCAACCAATTCCAGACGCCCGTACTGGACTGGCTTATGGTGACCATCGGACGTTGCGTTTTCGGGGGACATTCGATAGCCTTTTCTTCGCTGGCAATCACCTGCGGGCCGTCACTGACTTTGTACCTGACGGCAGGATACTGCAACTCCGGCGATGGTGATCTGGTTCCCAGGGCATGGATTAAAAAAATGCGAGAATCTCCAGACATTTCATAAAAAAAACGTCCGATGCGCAGCGTGTATGGCACCCTCACTAATGTCGCTGTGAGTTCAAAAAACCCGGAGGTTTCATACCAAGAAATGCTCTTCATGGACGAATCTGCAGTCGTTGTCGGCGGCGTTAAATGCCACTTGCACAAAAACGCGGCTCTCTCGCTGACTGGAAAAGCAATGTTTCTTAAATTATGTACACTCGCAATACTGCTGCCCCTTGTCGCTAGGACGGGTGATGCAGCCGGAATGCTCAACCGCTCAGCGGAAAGAACGCTGACCGCAGAATCCGTCAGCGTTTTCAAGATACCTTTTGCTGAACAGAAGCAAAGCATTTCCCTGCCGGGCGACCTCACGGACGACTTTCGAGTATCAAAAGGTTTCCTTTTTGTACGTGGCGAATATTTCGATACGTCGACGACACTAAGCTGGCGGTCAGACCGGTTGCGAATTGAAAATCCGACCTCATCAATGCTGGTCTGCGCTGAACCGAATGTTGATGGTCTGAGATCGCCGATCGACTCTGCCCTGGACCTGACGTGCTCGATCAGTGCAGACACATTGCACATTACTGAATCTGAAATGCATGGCATCCGATCGACGCTGTATTCCGGAGGCATTGTGTCGCTGACAGAAGACCGCAGCCCGTTACTGGTTGACTTGTCAAAAGGTGGCTACGAGGAATGGCATTGTCCACGGGGATTTACGGGATTTTTGCAAGCGCTGCGATCGCCGCGTGGTAGATCCGCCTAGCCACCGTCATCAGTTTGAGAACCTTGGGACGCCGCTTGTTTTCTCGAGGTTCAAC
>Ga0335398_10002178_pt1 | contig 31578 bp, 24 predicted proteins | sample BON03_FD_205742 | JGI IMG/M metagenome (GOLD analysis project Ga0335398, IMG submission 205742) | Freshwater microbial communities from Lake Bonney liftoff mats and glacier meltwater in Antarctica - BON-03 (spades assembly) (version 2) | ecosystem: Environmental > Aquatic > Freshwater > Ice >... | reverse complement strand
TCGGGCAGTTGAGTTCCTCATCCGTATTGCTCATGATGAAACGCATGATTTTCCACGAGCCAGCAGGCACCGACCATGCCAGTCTGCCATCGGCATCGGGTTTCGCATCGAGGACAATCGGCTTTCCTACACCATCCTGCACGGCGATCACCGCCGTCTCCTGAAACACTGACCCGACTTTTTCCGGCAGCGGCAGAACGCCAGAAAACTCGCTCGGACCCTCGACCTTGAGCTCGCTCCAGAGCAGCTTCTTGCTCGCATCGTCCGGCGTGATCCACGGCCCCCCGGAGTTCCAGCTACTTGCCGCGACCATGCCCAGCTCCAGCCCGAGCCGCTCCGCCTCGTCCATCGCATGGTGGATGTGCCCCAGGGATTCCGGCCCGAGAAAAGCCGGGCCGTGCGGGATGAGCTTCTGCGGATCGGCGATGCTGCCGAGATCCCAGATGATCGCCCCGCGCAATCCCTTGGCCTTCATTTCCTCCAGCTCGCGGCTGATCTGCTTGTCATCCACATAGCCGTTGAGCCAAGTCCAAAGGACGGCCGGGCGGGCTTGGGCAGGAGGGTTTTGGAAATCCCCTTCGGACAGCGAGGCCTTGGCTGCGGATGCAGAGATGAGAATCGAGGAAAGGAGGGCGAAGGGAGCGAATTTAAAAATTATGTACATATCAGGAGATCTTAGTCATTTCCCTAACAGCTCCAGCATCGCCTTGGCCATGGACTCGCCGATCAGGTAATGGGTTTCGCCGTTGTGGTTCCAATGGTAACCGAAGTGCGAGGGGGATTCCTCGACGCTACGCTGAAAGGGCCGGGTATCGACGGTGATGACGGTTCCTCTGAATTCCGGGTGCTTAGCCACGGCCATCTGCGCCTCGGCGAGTTTCAGGCGAGGGCCCGCCAGATCCTTGCCGCCGAAGCCGCTGTTGGCGATCACCACGGGAAGTTTGTCGTTCCCGAGTTCCTTACGCAGATCGTTGATGAGGTGGATGAGGTTGGCCTCATATTCCGCGACGAAATCGGCGTTCCCACCGTCGTTCCAGCCTTGGTGCCAGCCGAAGCCCGCGAGCTCGAATTCCCTGCCTTTAAGCTCGGGAAACATTGCTGCGGGATCTTTCATCACCTCCTGCACCTTCGCGACCATCGTGCGGTAAAACACCCCGATATCCTTCTGCCTTTCGCCGACATCAGAGGAAGGCACACCCGCGCTCGGCGGACGGAAATCGACACCCAGATCCTTGCCACCCCATGCGGTCTTGATGATGAGCACCGGCTCCTCCATCCCCTCGCCCATGACCCACCCAAAGCCGTATTCCGGGCCTATCCAGCCACCTTTTCCGAAACCGACGGTGAGCTTGCCCTTTTCATGGCCCTCCTCCGTTGTCGAAGTGATCCAGGTATCGTCGCGGACAATCCATTTGCCGTCCTTACCGACCAGAGCCCCGTATTTCTTGGCATCGTTCTTGACGAGATACCGCATGCTTCCAAGGCCGCCGGGAACCTCGGGGGATTTCAAATCCTTGGCCTCGGGATCACGCCCCTCCTCCACCTTGCCATGGCCGACCATGTTCGACTGACCGGCGAGGATGAAAACTTTAACCGGCGGCGCGGCAGCGGCGAGTGCGGCGGACGCGATGAATGCGGCGATAATTGGAATACGATAGTGGTGTTGTTTCATGGTTGGTTAATCTACGGATGGAAGTTAATGAAAATTTAGTTCAAGGGGAGCCGAGTAAGCCCACCATGTTATCGCCCAATGCCTTGCCGATCAGGAACTGGCTTTCCGCATTGTGGTTCTAGTGGAAGCCTTGGCTACCGTTGGGCACCGGGGAGTTGGCAGCATCGCGCGCGAGCGGACGGGTGTCCGTCGAGAGGACATTGCGGGGTCGGTGGCTAGACCTTTGGCCATCCCTTGACTGAAGGCGAGCGTGACGGAGTTGTTGACGCCAGAGCCTCGAACAAGTCCTGGATCCTCTTTGTCGGCATTGAGATGGGACGCGATGAAGATCATCGCGATTGCGGCGGATACTGAATGATGTTTCATGGTATAGAGATGATAACGGCTGGCCGCTGGGTTGATGATTAATCTTTATATCCAGCTCTCGCGGGCAGCCTCGGTCAGCGCAAACCCGTATTTTTCATCCTGTGAGGTGTTTTGAACATATTAATTGGCTACTTGTTCACGTGAAAGCTCATCCCATGGTATCCGATTTGATCCAGTTCGGCATTATAACTGAAGATCAGTATTTCCCGGAGTGAAGAGCGTAGCGGAACGGTGGATGCACTAATTAGATTCCACTTGTCTTCTTTGGGCGAACGGTAATGGTAACTCACCGCTAGGCTTTTAGACCCACTAAAATCACCACCGTCGATTATTTCGACTCGACCTGTTTTGATCGTTTTTTTCTTGGAGCCTAGAATCACCCCTATCTCCAAGTTGGTAAGATTCACAAATAAAGCACTTCCACCACGAAATTTATCCAAGTCAATGATTTTGGACTTAAACAAAAGAGGCGGCGTCAATTTGGGGACTGGAACAAGAATGCCAAGTGAATCCTTAACCCCATCGGGTATCGTCAGCGACGCAAGGATTTCATACGTGGTTTCGCCATCCGCAGACACGGTGGGGTTCACAACTTGAATCAGGCCATCTTTAGGAACCTTGATCGAAGTTCCAACAGATCGCTTGGAAAGCCTGACTTCGGAAAGCTCTCCACCGGCAAGAATGGTCACCGGGCTTTTAACGCCTTCAGGCAATGAGGTCGCGACGATCCAAGTTCGGCGGCCTGTTTTTTTCTTATCAGCCGAAGAAGACTCATCCGAGCCTTGGGCGAAGACCACTGGCGACAGAGCCATGCCTATCAAAATGAAAAAGCGGATTACAGGGAACATATGGTATTAAATCTCGCTCTCATTCAGCCATCGAAAACTTGCGATTTCAAGTTTGCGCCCGAACAAGCGATTCAGGTTAGATAGTGCCGGATTGTCCTCAAAGTCCCCGGCGCTGTTTTGTTGGCGAGCGGGCACCTCCGGTGAATTGCTTGGATCGTAGTATTCGGGAATGCGTTGCACAACAGCTTCACACCAGGCCCGGGCCAGAACGTTTCCATCTGCATCTAAAGATTCCCCGTATGTCCGAATCCGGAAGGTATCGTCCCTGACGGTCAATGTGCTTGCGATGGGTTTTAACAGGTCCGATTGAATGATGTAGCCAGGGACACCTGCGAAACGGGAGCCCTCGGCAGCCTCTTCTGTCTGGAACTCATGAGTGCCCAAATCCGATGCATCGATCATCAATCCACTACTTTGTTTGTAGAGGTAATTTATCGAGGCTGGATCGGGAGCGTCGTCGTCAAAATCAATCGCAGTCTGGAGGGCACCCATAATGCCAAGCTTGTCATCCGAAAGGCGGCGGTTGATGAATTCTGAGAAATTCAAGAACGGGCCTCTTCTCTTGACTTGCTCCACGCACTTGTTTGCAAGGAGTTCGAGATGGTCATCGGTGAGGAAGCGGATGCCTGACCAAGCCTGGTTTCCATCATCCCGAGTCACTCCTTGCGCAATGTTTGTTACTTCTTTATCTGAATTGGGTGTCTCGAAGCGGGATAGTGCAATTCTAGCGCTATTGGGAACATCAACCTTTGCCAGAGAGCCGTTGTCTGTGCGATAGAAAATCTGGCGTTCCCGTATCCCGGCGAAAAGCGCATGCCATGCCGCGACTGATGTGCTGTTCACATTAAAAGAGCCGTCGACCATCAAGTGGGCTGCTGATTTCAAGTATCCCTCTTCTACTAGAAGGTCTTGTTTGACCTCCGCCGCTGCAACTCCGGTGTCGTAATATTCGTATCGAATATTGGTGATGGATTGATTCGATGTCAGGCGATCGATATTTTGTCTTAGGCTCAGGGCGCTGGGAGCGCCAGGGCGCGTTTGGTTCGCGAGTGTGGATAGGTAGTAGTCATCCCATAAAGCGTCATTTAGGAGGAAAACGTGATCCCAGAAATCGCCGTAGGCACGGGTGTCGCTCTCGATGATCGGACTGTTGACATCGGCGACTTGATCCCGGCTGATCGAATTGTTGTGGAGTTGATAGACACCTGTTCTCTGGATCATGGGGTGTAAGAAAGAGTTTCCTACGCCGGGGCCGGTGATGCCGCTCTGATACGCCACCCGTTTTGAGGTGGCGTTGACCATGGACATCCGTCTGTCCGACCAGCGAGGGCCGCGCGTCATCCAGATACCCTGCCCGTATCCATCCCGGTCCTGGAACAACTGCTCGCCCCGGATCCAGCCCGGACTCATGCGCATCCCGGAAAATCCTGCCAGGCTACCAATCGGTGCGGTGGGCAGTTCTAGGGCGGGCACTGCGGTAACCTTTTCGTAGGGATTCGCACCAGAGCCAAGGAAGGCTCGGTCACCGTCATGCCCGATCACTTTCGGAAGCTCGAGCGTGGAGACTGGACCGAACGAAACGAAGTAAGGGCTGTCGAGACGCTGGGTGTGTGCGGTAACCGGGTTCTCTGACATGTAGAGACCGTTGCCAAAATAAAACGGCGGAGACTGGATCCAGTTGCGCCCGCGCCAGTCCTGCTCCCAGTTGATCGTTTCGTAGGAAGGGCGACTTAGGCCTTTGATCGCCAGTTGAGAGTAACCGACGAGGACGGGATCATCGGATGTGCTGAAATAGGTCTCTTCGTCGGTGATTTCCGTCAGTGTCTGGGATCGGCTGAACCAATTGATTTGGTAGAGGCTGGGCAGGTATCGGTTCCACTCACCCCAGACCAGGCCAGCGGAAAGTGATCCGGGAGTATGGCCGTTCTGCCTATTCCAGCCCCATGAACTGTGGAATCTGATCTTGATACCGATCTTCTGCTCCGTGATCTGACTTTCCGGATAGGATCTTTGCACATTGCTGACCACCCCGCCTATGGCGGATGGATCGAAGCCCGGAAACATCTGATATCTGGGGTTTTTGCCGTCGTGTTTAAAAACGCTGGTATAAGAAAAAACCTTGAATTCACCGGGTTTGAGAACGATATCGGCTCCCGTATTGCTGTGAAGATAGGCACCGTGGGTGCCCAGTCCGGACGAGCCAATATTCCCAGGTTGTTTAGTGCCGTCCTTGAAAATTTCACTCTCTGTGGGCCATGTGTGATTGATGGAAGCGGGGATTCCCACACGACCGGAGGGAAACCGCATTTCCGTTGTATAAGGGTTCCAAATGTTGACGACGGGTGAAAACAGGTGGCGGATGAAATGCTCGCCGGAGACATCAGGGTTAGGTTCCGTTTTGATGCTGTGAAGAAACGTCAATTTTGCTATGATGGGTAGTCTCATGTAGGCGTTCTCACCCGTCCAATGCCCTGACGACGCGAGAAAATTCTGGGTGGAAAGGACCGTTGTGTAAGGGATTTGGTTGCTTTCCCAAGAAAGGGAACCTTGCCCGCCGGTGTGCATGCCGCCGAAGAGTGCTGTATCGCTTGTTGTCCGGTACATTCGATAGAAATGCCGCATGGCGGTCCATGAGGCGAAAGGGCGGTTGGGAACTGCTGCGCCCTCTGCCAGTATGTCACTGCTCAATGGGCGGATTGACGGCTCAACATCGGCTCCTGTTTCATATTTATAGGATGCCGGGAGACTAGCGTTGTCACGATCCAGCAGAAGGCTGAGGTCCTTCTTAAGCCCGCCAGATCTCACACTGGCGATGATTCCTTTGCTGTTGTCTGTCAGGTCGAAAAAATGGCTTTTTGCAATCTCATTATCGATTCCGATTGTTGGAACTGATAGTGTCTGAAGGGTTATTACTTTTGAGACAAGTTTGTCGGTAGCCGGTGTGACCGAGTCGATTGCGTCCATACCGTCCATCACGCCTACCCCGACTTGGGCTGTCGTGCCTTGAGCCACCGCCCATTCGTCTGGATCCAAATCTCTTGTTCTTGCCGCCAAGTCCACTTTTGCTTTGTGATTTTCCGGACCGATCCACCAAGCAAATCGCCCGCCATCTTCGAGGGGTGTTAAAAATGCGCGGGTGATCTGGTTTGGACTATTTTGACTGAGTGTTTCTCCCAATGTCCCCGCTCCGACTAAGATCACCGAGTTTGTCCCGTTGAGACCTGCCCCTGTTTTCGCGATATCAATATTTTTGTCATCGTTTGGCGGAAGAGAAACCAGCCAACGGCGAAACATCGCAGACCTGTGGTTCAAGTAGGTATCAGCGATATCCAGCGTCTGCCCAGCAGGAGTTTCATATGAAGCGTTCAGCCAATCTCCCCACGAGTTGTAGGAGGCCAGCCAGTTTGGTTGTTCGACATTGTCAATAGCGGCAGTCGAAGGGTCGCTGTCATGAAGTGCAGCTTGGGAGCTGATCCGCATGTCCGGCCCCATCTCCTTCTGCAGCTCGCCGATGGCGATCATGAGAGCCAAGCGTGCGTTGGCCCGAGCCTCCTGCATAAAATCGTTCATACCTGCTTGCCTTCGGCTGATTGCCGATAGGGACAGAAGGCCCACACCCAACACCGCCAGCAACACCATCATCAAGAGCGTCAGCACAAGAGCAAAGCCCTTATCGCCTTGACCTTGATCGGCTATACTCGGAAATTCAGAGGGCTTTGGATTCAGACATTTCATATATACCGTGCTAATATGGTGAATTATCGTTATGAAAACAATCGCACGATGGTGCGACCCTCGGCCTTCAGAAGCTTTTTAGTTTGATCAGCCTCGGTTTTCCGGTCATCTCCCTGATCTCAGCGATCCCCTCGCTGACGTGGTGCTTGCTGAAAAGGTCGAGCCCCGCAGTTTGGATTGTCCCGTCGAACATGATGCCGCTGGGTGACTTTTCGAGGATCGCCCGATGGATGGCTGGAAATATCGGTCGCAGTTCTTCGACGGACAAGTTCGCATAGACGGAGGAAAGCTCGCCCCTCGCGTGCCCGTCCTCGTTGAGCAGTCCGGAGCGAACGACTTCATACTAGAGCTCCCGGTCCACGCCATCCAGCGACTTTCCCAGCAATCCGCCACGGGAACTGAATAGGATCGTGATGAGATAACGCTGCTCCATATCCCGCGGATCCGCCGCCGAGGGCGTCGCGGTTGCCATCCGCAGTATTTCCGGCACGGCGGCCATTGCCGGCGTTCCGATCGCAGACAATGCCACCGCTGCTTTGATCCTCAGCCACATTTCGTCGGACTGGAGCGTTTCGAGTAGTTTTGGAACCGCTGGCTCGGCACGCGCTCCAAACCGGACCAGCGCTTGGCAGGCCCAAGTTGGGTTTCCACGGATTCGGCATCGAGCAGTTTGATCAAAGGTTCAATTGCTACATTCTTGCGTCGGGCGAGGGCAGCGCTGGCACGCTCGCGGACGATTGGCGACCAGTTTGCCAGGCTATCAATCAGCACGTCCGGAGGCAGCTCATCGTAGGCCTCGAAAGTATTGGATCCGCGTCTGTCGTAAAACTCGTTCCACACCTTTTTTGCCCACGCGTGGCCATTCAAGGTTGATGGAATCGCCGACCATCAGCAGATCCATATCCTTCTCGGTAACCCAGCGCTTGCGGTTCTAGTGGTGATGCGTCCACAAAGTCCACGTCTCGGCAGGCCGACCATTAGCCTGCGTGGCTCGGATATTAGTTTCATATCCGGGATTCTCCCAAGGCATCTGTGACGCCTCGGTGGACGGGGCTTTTTCCATGGCCGCTTGCTTGCCGCCATTGCATCCGGGTAGGCTCAGAAGCGAAAACGCCAGTATGGAAGAGGCGACTGTAAGAGTTCTGATTGAATTCATATCGTCTTATTTCTTGAAAAAAATGCCCCAACCTGCTCGCAGGGTTGGGCATTGAGGCAAATTCATCTCATTCCCATCACGGCGCTGACAGCAGGTTCACCATGTCTTCCCCCAGCACCTTGCCGACGCGGAAATAGCTCCGGGCGTTCTGGTTCCAGTGGAAATTCTGGTCTCTGGGGGAATCAGCAACTTCCTCCCAGAAGCTGCGCGTATCGGAGGAGAGGACCTTGAGAGGTTGGCGCACGCCTGCGACCCAAAGCTGGGCCTTCTCGACGTTCGAGTAGTCCGGATACGGGTAAGCTTGTATGGGCTTGTTTCCGCCCATCCCGGTAGTGGCGATCACAAACGGCAGGTTCGGCTTGCCGAACTCCAATCGGAGGTCGCTGATCAGGTCGGGCAGGTTATCCCTGTATTCGCCGGAAAAGGGTTCTGTCAGGTCGCTCCAACCCTGATGCCAGGCGCAACCAACGATCTGGTAGCCCCGTCCGGCCCATTCGGGAAACTCGGTGCCGAGATGATCGAGCACTTCACGCACGTTCTCCAAACTCTTCAGATAGGATGCACCTACTTCGCCGCCACGATCCGCCACGGCGCTTGGAGGACGGAAATTCCCGCCCAGACTGTGACCGCCCCATGAGGTCTTGATGATCAGGACATCATCGGAGGCGTAGTAGTCGCCAATGATCTGGCCGAATGCGTATTCCGGCCCGAACCATGGATACGTTCCGTTCGTGGCTCCCTGGGACGGATCGAGATTGCCCTTGCGAATCCCGGATCCAAGATTTCCGGAAGTGCCGTTTTCTCCCCAGACTTTGACATCACTGCGGCTCGCCCAAACGCTGTTCACGGGATCGGCCGGATTGTCGAGCAGTGAGGCGTAGTCATATTCCGGATAGGTGTCGTTATTGTTGGCAAGATAGCGCAGGCTCCCAATGGCTCCCACGACACCACCATTTCCGGTTTCACTATGCCCGTAGCCAACCATGTTCGACTGCCCGGCGAGGATGAAGACCTTGATGCCGGTCGGATCATTGTCCCAAGTTTCAAATTGTCCCGTGCTGCTTCCAGCGGTCGCCGCTCCGGTGGCTCCGGTCAGGTTGTTGAAGCTCACATTGTAGGCGCTGGCCAGGGTGAGCGTCGAACCGAGGGTCAAGGTGACGGTTTTGCCGTTTTCGCCTAGGCTGGCACCCGTTACGGAAACGCTGCCGCCGCCAGCCAACTCCACGGTGTAATTGGCCGTGTCGGTGGCGGTGAGTTGATACAAGACCTGGGTAAAGTTCAGTGAAATGCTCGTATTGTTGCCCGCCACATTGATCAACTCAGGGGCAGGGAGCGTTACCGGAGGCTCCGGGCGAAGTTGGAGAAACAGCTTGGACTCGGAGAGCAGCACCGGGTTGATCGTGACATCCACTATCTCAATATCGTTCGCCGAGGCTCCGGGAGCCTCGACTGCGAAGATGTCCCTGAACCATTCCACGAGGTCGGTTGAATACCAGACCGGGTAGTTCAAGCCCGTGATCGACTGGCTGCGCCGGGTGTAGCTGAGGGTTCCCGCTAATGGATCAAGGGGCGTGCTGATCGGGTTCCGGGAGCTCGCATCCGTCGGGTTGAGGCCGAACTTGCGCTCGTCATCATTGCTCAGGCCATCTCCATCATAGTCGTCATTGCCACTAGTAGCCGGATCGCCGGCAGTCCAGCTCTGCTCAGAGCTCCAACTGATGTAGTCCGAGTCCAAAAAAGATCCGGAAAGCGCTATGTTGTCCATACGTAGGCGGTCGTTGCCTGCGGTGTTGGCACCTGAAGTAGTCCATTTGAAAGTCGTCGTTTCGCCGGGAGCCAGCACTCGGTCGCTGAGCATGCCGGACAGCGCGTAGTCATGGCCCGTGGTGCCTACCGTAAGCAAACTGACGGTGGCGTTTGTTCCCAAACTATCGGTCAAGCTGCCAGAGGCGAAAGTGATCGTTGCGGTTGTCGGACTGTCGCTGGTATCCCGCTTGCTGATCCAGTGTAATGTATCCAGCTCAACATCTTGGTCTGTGCTTGTATTGGTTATTGTAATTAGAAGTTCCAGTGGCTCATCTGCAATTAAAACCCCACCGTTATTGCTGTCATCGGCATCTGGGTCCAAGTCAGTCGTGCCCCAGAGCAATGAGCTTGATTGTATGCCCGCGCCTGGAAAAGCACCGGCCAAGGTAGTTGTGGCACTTAGCTCCATGCTGATTTTACCCACAGAACCCGGGCTCTGTATCGGGGCATTGACTGCGTTGTTGCCGTCGAAGCCACCCAAGAGAATCGGGCCAGAGTATACAGCATTCGTCGTCCCCACAGCTACCGGCGTGGATGAGTCGGTCACGTTCTGTGCCGTGCTCTTATCCCGCGCATTCACCGTGTAGGCATACGAGGTCTCGGCATCTAGGCCGGTGTCGGTGTACGCAGGGCTGTCCTGCCAGCCGCTGTCGTGCGAGCCGTTAATGAGGGTCAGGTTAGTGAAATAATATTCGACACCGCTGGGATCACGGGCGGTGGTGGCTGTCATGGTGATGCTGCTGTCGCTGGCCGGGGCAGGCACGTCCGCCCATGTCATCGGGTTTGGAGTCGGGGCGGTGGTGTCCGGGGCGCCACTTGCGGAGCCGGAGATCGCAAAGTTATCAACCCGCAGACCCGTGTTGCCCGCAGGGTTTTCAGGAGCACCTGTTGCCCATGTGAAGGTGGCCGATTCAGCATTCGAGAGCGTCGTGTCAGCGAGGAACCCTGCAAGGCTAACGTCATGTCCAATCGTACCATTGGGGATACCTACAACCGTGCTGGAGCCAGCTGCACCCAAGTCGCCTGCAATGTAGGTGATGGTGACCGCATTTGGACCTTCGTTAGCGATGTCTTTTTTTACGATGAAGTGGATTTTATCCAGGGAAAGATCCGAGTCCCCGTTGTTCGTTATCGTTAGCGTGAGAGTGAAAGCGGAGGGGGAACCTACGACGCCAAGAGCATTGGGTGTTTGGATTGTGGCATCGACATCGAGATCCGTCGTTCCCCACAGAATGCCGTCAATCTGGGAAAAACCTTGGGTGATATCTCCGGTGGAACTTGTCAGCGTCACGGCAACGGCACTGATCGCACTGCTCTGTAGGGCAGTTTCGTTCGATCCATCAAAGCCTCCCAAAAGGACAGGTGTGCCATACGCCGCGCTCTTCCATGCAACGGTAGCGATAAAGAATACGTGTTTGAATTTCATGATTTTCTATAATTTAGCGGAGCGTTTCTTTGACAAATTGCCATCTTTGGCTCCCAATTTTCCGGCACCTATGAGGAGGAAACATTACGCTGGATGATTTTCCATCCACCTTTTGTGAGCGAAGGCAGCGCATCAAAAAAAGCCACCGCATGAGCCATGCGGTGGCTTCTGATTTAATGCATCTTCAGCAGCTTCTAGCGGCGACGGCGAAGTGCCAGTAAGCCACCCAGTCCCAGCAGCGCCAGAGCGGACGGCTCCGGAACAACGGTTCCTGAAATGGCGAAGTTATCGATGCGGATGTTCGTGTTGCCCGCAAGATCCTGCGCCACACCATGCGTCCATGTGAATGCGGCCGATTCGCCAGCCGCGAGGGTCGTATCCGTGAGGAATGAGCTGAGGGCGACATCATAGCCATTCACACCATTGCTAAATGCGAAATTGCCGGTGCCGGCGCCAATTGTATCGGTAAGATTGCCGGTGGAGTAGGTGAGGCTTTGCAAGGATGCACCTATGTTAGCGAAGTCCTTCTTCGCCCACCAATGCATCGAATCCAACAAAAGAACCTCTGTTCCATTGTTGGTGATCGTCAATGTGAGCACTTGGTCATTTGCATCGAGGGACGTGCCTTGGATGATACCGTTACTGCTATTATCACCGTTGCCGTTGTTGGTTGGAGCAGCCACATCGAGAGTCGTGTTGCCCCAGTTGGCAGTGTTGACCTGAGAAAACCCTTGGGTGATGTCGGTGGAGAGGCCCGATCTGGTCAGCGTTACGGTGATGTCGCTAACACCGGGTGCGGCGCTCTGGAGAGCGGCACCTGATTCGTTTAAGCCGTAGTAGCCGCCAAGAAGCACGGAGGCACCGCTGGCGGAGTTTGCGGCAATGCCAGAGCCGATAAGCAAGGCGGCGAGGGTAGATTTTCTAGCTATTTTCATGGTCTTATTTTGTGTATTTATGTCGTTTTTTTTGGTTGTATTTTGGGCTTTTGGTTGAGTAGATTTTCCGAGCCAAAATAACAATTGAATGGGATTATGCCGGGAACGGGGAATTTGCCTAGTCACACGTTCGTGCGATGCGGCGAGTTCACCAATCCAAGAACCTGGAGCCGTATCTGCCAATTTTTTATCGCCGATCCGAGGAGTGGCAGCTTTGGTGGCTGCGTTTCATGGATGGCGGAATATCTGACAGGCCGTTGAGGGCAATTTTACCGTCACCCGAGATTTCACCACCTAAGGTCTGATTGGCCGAGCTGAGGAAGTTGAGCACGGAGCCATTGCACCTTTCCGCTTGCCGTGGACTGAAGGGAATTTACTTTTGGCGGGAGAATCTTGCAGCCGCCCTTGAGCCAGAGCGGCGGGAAGGTAAAAGAGCCTTGATCTGGGAAAAAGCCTCGGTCCTTGACTCGCAAACGATGACCTCCTATTCCTCAAGCCTAATCCATCATCATCAAATTCGATTCATCCAGCCATCGCCATCATGAAGACTCTGATCAACCGCCTCGTTATCGTCGGCACTCTGCTAAGCACGGGTCTGAGCCATGCTGAATCCGCTGTGGCCAAACCACTTTTTGACGGAAAAACACTAGCCGGATGGAATGCACTGCCAGGAGGCTCTTGGACGGTCGAGAATGGTCTTATTGTCGGGAGAAGCCCCAAAAGCGAAAAGCGACACGGGATTCTTCTCTCGGATCGTGAATACTCCAACTTTGTGGCGAAGGCGAAATTCCGTGTGCTTGCGGGCGATAGCGGATTCTATTTCCGCGCGGAGCGGGTCGGGAGCGGAGTCGGCGTGAACGGCTTTCAAGTGGAGGTTGACAGTTCCCAGGAAACCGGTGGCCTTTACGAAACCGGAGGGAGAAACTGGGTGGGCAAGCCATCCGATAAAGAGATCGCAGAGCGCAACTACATGCCCGGTGAGTGGACAACCCTCGAACTGCGCGCTGAAGGACGCGAAATCGAAGTCAAAATCAATGGAGTCGTAACCTCGAAACTCGTGAACGACCAAGGCAGACTCAAAGGGCACTTTGGACTTCAGCTCCACGGCGGAGAGGACATGCACGTTGAATTCAAGGATCTGGACATTATCGAACTCCCGGATCAGTCAGATTTTGTTGCAATGTTCAACGGCAAGGACCTTTCTGGTTGGAACACCACAGGGAACTGGATTGTGGAAGCAGACAACACCATCACACTCATGCCCAGATCCGGCGAAAAAGGTTGGAACCGTTATGATGACTATCTCACCACCGACCAAAAATACGGAGACTTCATTCTCGACCTCGAGTTCAAGTTCGAGGCCAAGGGAAACTCAGGAGTGTTTATGAGAATCGGAGACCTCGAGGATCATGTGGCCAGCGGCTTTGAGTTGCAGATTCTTGACACCCATCAAAAGCTCAAATTTGGTCCCCATGACTGCGGGGGTATCATTGGAACTTCCTCACCTAAAAAAATGGTGGTTAAGCCTGCCGGGGAGTGGAATCGTTACACCATCACTCTGAGAGGAACAAACCTAACCGTCGTTCAGAACGGCGAGTTGATCCAAGAGCTCGATCTCAGCCAGACGGCGCTGATGGACAGGCCCGCCAAGGGCCACATCAGCTTCCAAGACGAAGCAAAGCGAATTTGGTATCGCAACGTCCGCATCAAGGAATTGAACTAGAATCAAATTTCTTGGGAGTCTCTCGACCCACCGCCCCGGCAACGCCCTTTCACCCCCCTCCGCCCCGGTTCAAGCGCGGCTTAAAGGCTCTCCCGCAAAAAGCAAATTCCTGCCAATTCGGTAGATTCAGGCTCGGATGAGCGATTACGCAGGCATGATTTATAACACGGAGGAAGTAGTGGATGCGCTTAAAGTAGCCCAAACTTCGCGTTCTACTGTCGAGAATGATGGCATCGGTGTAAGTTCCGTTTTATCGAAGAGCAAACGAAGGACATAAACGAGAAGCTGATAGTCAGTCGCGTGGAGGATGCTCTCAAAATACCTACGTTACCCGTTGATCTGACCCCTGAAGTGAAACGAGTTTTTGTCGAGAAAGGCCGCGGGCTTTATGTGATCAAAAAATGCTGATCAGTTTCCTTCGTTATTTCAAATTAAATACTCATTCAAATCCAATAAAATATGTCTCAACTAGAAAAATTTTCGGTTATTCCTGTGATCGTAATCGATGACGTGTCCGATGCCAAACCGCTTGCTGAAGCGCTTTTAGAAGGTGGCCTTAGCATTATCGAAGTCACCTTCCGCACGGAAGCGGCAGCGGGTGCGATCGAAGCGATTGCCAATGCATTTCCCGAAATGTTCGTCGGTGCGGGAACAGTCGTTACTGCAGAACAAGCTAAAATCGCGATCAATTGCGGCAGTAAGTTTGGACTTGCACCGGGAACAGACCCCGAAACGATCGCCTACTTTAAAGAGCGTAATACGCCATTTATCCCCGGGATTATGACGCCGTCAGACATTCAGTGTGCGGTTAAATCTGGCTGCAAGCTTTTGAAATTCTTCCCCGCAGGTGCTGCGGGTGGACCGCAGCTGCTCAAGGCAATGGTAGCTCCTTATGGTAACTTAGGAATCAAGTTTTGCCCAACCGGAGGCGTCTCGCTTGATAATATGAATGAGTATCTTTCGATTCCTGAGGTATTTGCTATCGGTGGCTCTTGGTTGGCGACCAAGGCTCAGATTGCTAACAAGGATTGGAGCGCGATTACTGCGCAAGTTAAGGAAGCCTTAGCTAAGGCATCGACAACGAAATAATAGCTCAATACGTTGCCATGCATGGAACTCTTCGGCATCGCTCAGATGGTAGAGACGGACAATATCGGCTCACCCTGCGGGAAACTGGACTAGATCATGATCTATTTTGCGAAAGCCAGCATGGGCGCTCATTGCAATCCGACAGCAAATACGATCGAGGACACTCCTTCTTGCCTTGATGCCCCCGAGATCCGATAGATTTTAGCCCCTTCTACCGGGTGACACTGCCGACCTCTACGATTCCAGAAGATCGAGTCAGGTCAATTCGTCTCGCAGATGGCGGGTTAGAGGCCGCGGGGAAATCACGAGTCTCGCCGCCGGGTGGGGCTCGCCCGCAAGGCGTCGCAAGGCGATTTTTACTGCTGCGGCGGCGGTTTCCTCCCATGGGATCGCTACTGTGCTGAAGCCGAGCTCGGAAGCCACCGGAGCGTCGTCGAACCCGATGATTTCAGGCACGGTCTTTCCGTTTTCCCTGCAATGCCTGATGAGCGCCTCCGCCAAGCGGTCGTTGCCACAGAACACCGCATCGGCCGAAGCTACCCGGCGCGCAGCAAGAAGCCCGTCCTCGATATACCAACCGGCACACCAGCTCACCCTTGCTCCCGAGCATGCGGAAAGAAATCCCTCTACCCGGCGGCGGCTCCGCGGATCCTCGCGCGGCCCGGCTAGGAGGCGCACATTTGGAAAATCCCCGCGGAGAGCCAGCCACTCGGCAGCGGCCACGCCGCCGGAAAAATCATCAATCGAGACGCTGTCCACAAACGAGGCTCGCAGTCCCGGTGGTGGCTCCTGATGAAGGAGCAGCGCGTATCTGCCCGTGCCAGCGAGTGCATCGAGAACTTCCGGGCAATCCCAGACGATGGGGTAGAACTGGGGATGGGGCCGCGATCCGGGATTCCGCCGCAACTCCACCGGAATTCCCTCACGCTCCAGTGCCACACTCAGAAATTTTAGCAAGCGGTGCCCAAAGCTTCCCACGCGTCGCGCCCGCGAATGAAAAAACAGCTCCACTCCCTCCAATCGCTCCACTTGGCCAGCCACATAGGTTCCTGAAGAAGGAGCACGCCGCAGCCGCCCCTCGGCCACGAGTTCGTCGAGCAGCCGGTGTGCGGTCTGGTAACTGATCCCGAAAATCCGCGCCACGGCACGGTTTGAATGAAAGCGATCGCCCGGAAGGAAGCGCCCCTCCGCCAATCGGCGGAGCAATTGGCGCTTGGCCTCGGTGGTGGCTTCACTGCGGGGACGCGGCATGGAGGAGGTTTTATTATCATATCGGTTTTTCCGCAAGTGACACTTAGAGATTTGTATTTGCCATTCTCAGCTGGGAAGCTGGAGCCGTGAACGTTTCTTCCCGTCTTGATTCATCGGTGATTGTCGTTGTGGGAGGGACGACTGGTCTGGGCCTGTCCGCATCAGCGGCCTTCGTGCGCGAGGGAGCCCGTGTCGTGCTCGTCGGCAGAAACGCGGAGAGCGGCCGCGAGGCGGTGGAATCACTCGGAGAGTCAGCCCGTCTGGTGACCGGCGATGCGGTGAACCCGGCAACCGTGCAGGCCGCGGTGGATTTGGCGGTCAGCGAGTTTGGCCGGCTGGATGGTCTTTATCACGTGGCCGGCGGCAGCGGCCGCAAATGGGGCGATGGCCCGCTGCACGAACTTACCGATGAAGGCTGGCATCACACGCTGGATCTCAATCTCACCTCACTGATGAATTCCAATCGCGCCGCCGTGCGCTGTTTCATCGAGCAAGGAACCGGCGGCAGCATCCTGAACATGGGCTCGGTGCTCGGCTTCTCCCCTTCCCCGCGCCATTTTTCCACACACGCCTATGCAGCAGCAAAGGCGGCGGTGGTCGGCTTCACGCAATCGTGCGCGGCCTACTACGCGGAGCAAAATATCCGCATCAACGTGGTGGCTCCCGCGCTGGTGGAAACACCGATGGCCCAGCGCGCGGCGGGCGACGAGGAAATCCTTAACTTCATTAGCAAGAAGCAACCGCTGGATGGCGGGCGCATCGGACGCAGCTCGGATCTGGATGAGGCTGCGATTTATTTCCTCAGCGAGGGTTCCCGCTTTGTCACCGGCCAGGTGCTCGCAGTCGATGGTGGTTGGTGCGTCTCGGAAGGAGGGTTCCCATGATTACACGGGATAAGGCCATTGTCGGGATCGATCTCGGCGGCACGCGCATCAAGGCCGTGCTCCGCAATGCTGACGACGGAGCCGAGAGGGATCGTAAAATCCTCGAAACCAATGACGGCACGGAGGAAAATAGCCCACCGATTTGGGCCAAGCTCATTCGTGATCTAATCGACAGTTGGGAGCGCGAACATCAGGTCAAGGTGGAAGGGGTTGGCGTCGCCTGTCCTGGTCTAGTGGATCGCGATGGCAGCAAGGTCCTCCACATGCCTGGCCGGATGAAGGGCCTCGAGGGATTTGATTTTTCCAAGGATCTCAATCGCCCGTGCCGGGTGATGAACGATGCTCAAGCAGCGCTATTAGGCGAACTCCGGGAAGGTGCCGCGCAAGGCCACCGCGATGTGTTGATGCTCACGCTCGGCACCGGTGTCGGCGGCGCGATCCTGAGCGATGGAAAACTTCTCCGCGGCCATCTCGGACGAGCAGGCCATTGCGGACATTTTTGTCTAGATCCTAACGGGTCTCCGGGTATCACGGGCCTTCCCGGCACGCTGGAAGACGCCATCGGCAACCACAGCGTGCACACCCGCAGCGGCGGGCGATTCACTTCTACCCAGGACCTAGTCGAGGCCGTGCAAGCTGGCGATGCCGATGCGATCGCCTGCTGGGAGAAATCTCTGTTAGCGCTGGCCTGTGGAATTTCATCGCTGGTCAACATCATCGATCCGGAAGTGGTGTTGATCGGTGGTGGTATCGCCCAAGTCGGGGACTCGTTGTTCACCCCACTGCAAAGGATGTTAGGCCGGGTCGAGTGGCGACCGGGAACCTCCGGCGTCACGCTGCGTCACGCAACCCTTGGCGAATGGGCAGGAGCCGTCGGTGCCCTGCCCGATATCGTCAGTTTAAGCGTGAAGACCGGAGAATTGAACCGCAGATGAACAGGATCCACGCAGATAGAGAGGGATATTCTTGGATTTCGATCTTCGTCAATCCTGTTCATCTGGGGTTGAAAATTCTCAATTTGAGCGAACGACCAAGACCCTCAACCGAAACAAAAATTTTATGAACACGGGCAAGCGATGGAGGATCGCAGGGATCAACTTCGATCACATGCACATGGGCGATTTACTCCGTCAGGTGCATGAGCATCCGAATGCGGAAATCGTCGGGGTTTGCGATGCGGATTCCGCGCGGATGCAAGAGGCCTGCACCAATTTCGATATCCCACCGGAGCAGCAATTCACCGAGGTCGAGCGCTGTCTTGAAGCCTGCAAACCCGATTTGGTGATTCTCTGTCCCGCCACCGCAGAGCATGCGGAGTATGTCGAGCGAGTCGCTCCTTACGGCGTGCACATCCTTGTTGAAAAACCCTTTGCAGTGTCCCTCGCCGAGGCCGACCGCATGGTGGCGGCGATGCCTGGGGATCGCGAACTGATTATCAATTGGCCACTGCGCTGGTATCCATCCCACATTCGCGCCAAGGCCTTGATCGAGGAGGGATGCATAGGCCGCTGCCTGCAGGTGCATTATTATGATGGCAACCGGGGGCCGCTCCGGCATGGTGCGGACAAAATTGAAATAGAGCCGGGGACAAAATCGGGAAGCTGGTTCTATCAGAAGTCTCGCGGCGGCGGATCGCTGCTAGACTACTTGGGCTACGGGACCACCTTGGCCACTTGGTTTCTCGATGGCGCCGAACCGCTGGAAGTCACCGCCGTGGTCGATGAGCCGGAAGGACTCGAAGTGGATGAACACAGCATCACGGTGGCTCGCTATGCCATGGGACTTTCAAAATTCGAAACCCGCTGGGGCACCTTCACTGACCCATGGATTCTCCAACCCCAACCGAAATGCGGTTTTGTGATCGTTGGCGAAATTGGGACGATCAGCAGTTATGATTTCGAGTCCTCCGTGCGTGTGCAAACCATCGCCTGCCCGGAGGGCAAGGAGGTTGATGCACCCAACCCACCGCCCACTCACTGCGGCCCGATCGCCTACACGTTACACTGCCTTGAAAACGGATTACCGATCGATGGTCCGCTGTCACCCGCCTTGTGCCGGATCGGCCAAAAGCTCGTCGATGCGGCCATGATGAGTGTCAGCGAAAAGCGCACCGTCGCATGGAATGAAGTAGAACCCAAGTCATGAGCGCAGACACCAATTACGCTTTGGATTCGAGCGATGTTTTGCGGGAAATCCCCGCTCCGAACCTAACCTATCAACCGCAATTCCCTGAGTGCGGAAAGCACAAGATCGGACTGATCGGCTGCGGCGGAATCACCACCCAGCATCTCACCGCCTATCGCAACGCGGGGCTGGAAGTCGTCGCACTCTGCAACCGGACTCTCGAAAAAGCGGAAGCGAGGAGAGCGGAGTTCTATCCAAACGCACGAGTCTACACCGACCCCATAGAACTGTTAGCAAACAAGGAGGTCACCGTGGTAGACCTCACCTTGCATCCGGGACCGCGAGCCGCATGGATCGAAGCCGCGCTGCGTGCGGGCAAGCATGTGCTCAGCCAGAAGCCCTTCGTTCTCGATCTCAACAAGGGGCAAGAACTGGTTCGCCTGGCAGAACAACAAAAGCGCCTGCTCGCTGTCAATCAGAACGGCCGCTGGGCGCCCTACGTTCGCTATGCCCAGCTCGCGATCGACCGCGGGTTGATCGGTGAAGTCCAGTCGCTAACAGTGAATGTTTGCTGGAACCATGGCTGGGTGGAAGGCACGCCATTCGACCGCATCCACCATCTGCTGTTATATGATTTCGCCATGCATTGGGTGGACATGGCCTGCTGCTTCATGAGCCGGCCAGCGCGCATCGCCCACGCCATGCTTGCAAAGTCCCCCGGCCAAAAAGTCGCGCCGCCCTTGATTGGTTCCGCGCAACTCTCATTCGATGCGGGACTCGCCACACTTCATTTTGACGGTTGCACCAAATTAAGCGCTTTCGAGTCAATTCAAATCATTGGCACAAGGGGACGCATCAGCGCCACCGGCAAGTCGCTGGAAGCGCACCACCTCGAACTCATCACCGAAGATGGCATCGCTCGTCCTAACTTGGGAGGCCACTGGATGCCCGATGGCTTCGGCGGCACCATGGGCGAACTGCTCTGCGCCATCAATGAAAACCGCCAACCCTACCACTCCGCCGCTAACAACCTCCGCTCGCTCGAAGCCGTGTTCGCGCTGATCGCTTCCGCCGATGAGGGACGCACCGTCCGTGTCGGCGAAGCACGCAGCGTCGGCGCCAACTGCCAGATCCAACCATGACCCCATCCCAAGACTATCTCGAAAAATGTCGCACGCTAATAGATCGCGTCGCCGCCCAGCAACAAGCCATCACCACAGCCGCCGACTGGTTTTCCAAAACGATTCTAGCAGGCCGCATGGTTCATGTGTTCGGCTCCGGACACAGCCGGATGATGACTGAGGAAATGTGGCCGCGTTACGGTTCGTTTCCCGGCTTCAATCCCATCGTCGAGCTGTCGCTGAGTTTTCACAACCTCGTCGTGGGCTGCAACGGCCAGCGCCAGGCGATGTTTCTCGAAAACGTTAGCGGCCTCGCGGTACGCATTCTGCGGAACTTTGATCTGACCGCCGAAGACAGCGCTCTGGTCGTTTCCTCCAGCGGATGCAACATCGTGCCCATCGAAATGGCCGAGAACTTTCAAAAACGCGGGGTCAAAGTAGTGGCACTCATCAGCAAAGATCACGCCGAACTAAGCACTAGCAAAGATCCGCGGGGCGTGAAACTCGCCGACTTCGCCGACCTTGTGCTCGATACCGGGGCACCGCTTGGCGACGCCATGGTGACCATTGAAGGCCTTGCCACACCCGTTGCCCCCGGCTCCACCGTCGGCGGATGTCTGGTGGTCAACTCGATCAAGGCCGAAGTCGCCGAACGTCTCACGCGCGCCGGATCACCGCCCAAAGTGCTTACCGCCTCGGTGCTGGTAGGCCCCGCCGAAGCGGAACGCCTTTTCGAAGCTGCTTACGACGAACACTCGCGCCGCCTCGCCGCATACTATTCCCAGCTCGGACTCTGATTCAAAACCACCCACAATCCAACAAACTTATGGAAACCAACCCACTACGCACTTCAGTCATAGGCAGCTATCCATTTCCCGGCTGGCTGGAACTCGCCTCGCAAGATCTATCCCGTTTCGGGAAGGACGACCTCGCCGAAGTCCAGAACGACGCTGTCATCACCGCGCTTCACGACCAGCTCGCCGCCGGCCTCGACGTGATCACCGACGGTGAACAAACCCGCCTCGATTTCAACCTCTCATTCTACGGCTACATCAAAGGCATAGAGCTTGAATCCGCCTCCCCGCGCCTCTTTGGCCCGCCGGCTCACGATCAACGCGGCAAGCATGCGGTCACCAGCGAGCTATGCGCACCCCGAGGACTCGGCGTGGTCGAGGAATATCAGCGCCTGGTGCAGATCTATCAGGCCACCGATCATGGGACTCCCGTCACTCTCAAGGCCAGCGTGCCCGGACCCTACACGATGACAGGCCGCCTGCTGCCAAACAAACAATATGCTGATCGCTGGGCGCTCACCGAGGCCTTGCTTCCCATTGTCCGCAAGGAACTCGAAGACCTCGTGGCAGCCGGTTGCACCGAGATCAGCGTGGATGAGCCATCAATGAGTTGCTATGCCTACAAGGAAGACACCGCACGCTTCGTGGACATTTTCAATCGCACGGTGGAATCAGTCGCGGGCAAGGCCCGCGTTTGCACCCACCTCTGCTTCGGCAATTTTAAAGCCCGCGCCGTCGGCCCGCGCCACATCGCGCCGATGTTTCCCGCTTTCTTGGATTTCAAGTGCGACGAAATGCACGTCGAGATGGCCAGCCGTGAGTTTGCCGAGATCGAGTTGATCAGCGAGATCGCAAAACGCATGGATGTCGCGGTCGGCATTGTGGATGTGAAAAGTTATTACATCGAGACGCCCGAAAACATCGCGGACCGCGTGCGCCTCTGCCTCAAGCATGCCCCTGCGGAACGCCTCGTGTTCGCACCGGACTGCGGCCTGAGCCAGACCGCCCGCTGGGCCGCCAAACGGAAACTCGTGAACATGGTCGCGGGCGTGCGACTAGTGAAAAAGGAACTAGGCATCCAGGACTAACATGAAATCCGCCTTTCAAAAGGACGACACACTCCTGGCAGACATAGCCCGCACACGGCAGTCGGGTGAAACCAAGTTGTGGTGGCTTGGGCAGAGCGGATTCCTGTTCCTCTCGCCCGCCGGCAGCGTCTTGTTTGACCCCTATTTATCAGACACCCTGACGGTTAAATACGCGTCCACCGACAAGCCGCACACCCGCGTGACCGAACAGGTCATTGATCCGGCGCGGCTCATCGGCATCGACGTTATCACCAACTCACACAACCACACCGATCACTTGGATGCGGAAACCTTGCTGCCACTTTTAAAGGTAAATCCGAATGCCAAGCTGGTCTCCCCGCGCGCGAATCGTGAATTCATTCTCGGCAGGCTGGGTGATGTCGCCGATAGACTTGTCGAAATCGATGCGGGGGAAAGCGTGACCGTGGCCGGAGTAGAATTTCATGGCATTGCGGCCGCTCACAACACCGTTGAGCGCGATGACTCGGGCTATTGCAAGTTTCTCGGTTTCGTCGCCCGACTCGGCGGTATCACCCTCTACCACAGCGGCGACACCTTGTGGCACGACGGACTGGTAGAAGCCCTGAAACCCTACGCTCCCGATGTCGCCATGGTTCCCATCAACGGCAACCTTCCGGAGCGCCGCGTCTCCGGCAACCTCAATGGCCGGGAGGCCGCCGCCCTCGCGCGTGAAATCGGAGCCGGACTCGCCGTGCCACACCACTACGACCTTTTCAAATTCAACACCGCCTCTCCATCAGAATTTGAAACCGAGTGCGCGCGCTTGTCGCAGCCCTTCCACACGCTTCAAAATGGTGAAGGGCTGCAACTTTGACCCAAAACGGCAATTCGTTAGAACGTCACAACAACGCAAGTGCTCAACGGGCGCAACTGAAAGGGGACGGGGGGGAGCCCCTTGCTACTCGGGCCTGACCCGCATGGCGCGGGGGATTTGATATCCGCCGGATTGCGATCCGTCTCAACCTTGCCGTTGCCGAACATGTTCGACTACCCGGCGAGGATGAAATCTTTCACCGGCGCAGCGGCGGTGGCCAGTGCGGCGGACAGGATGAATGCAGCGATAGTTGGAATACGATGGTGGGGTTTTTACATGAACCATAAATCTATGGGTGAAGGTTAATGAATTTCCTTTAGGGAGAGCCGAGTAAGCCGACCATGTTTTCGCCCAATGCTTTCCCGATGAGGAATTGGCTTTCCGCATTGTGGTTCCAGTGGAAGCCTTGGCTACCGTTAGGCACCGGAGAGTCCGCAGCAGCGCGCGCGAACGGACGGGTGTCCGTCGAGAGGACATTAGCGGGCTTGGCCACGCCTGCGACCCAGAGCTGCGCCTTCTCAACCGCGGAGTAGCCCGGATAGGGGGCGGCTTCCGCAGGGCCCGTCTCCATGCCGGTGCTGGCCACAACAAAGGGTAGGTTCGGTTTGTTGAATACCTCCCTCACATCGTCAATCAGGTCGGGAAGGTTGTCTTTGTATTCGGCGGAAAACGACGGATTGATCCTGTCGTTGAATCCCTGATGCCAGGCAAAGCCTACAATTTCATAGCCCCGGCCGGACCATTCGGGGAATTCCGTGCCTAGGTTGTTGAGCACCTCGCGCGTCTGGTTGATGGTCGCGCTATAAAATTCACCGACCTGTCCGCCGCGCTTGGACACGGCGCTGGGTCCGCGGAATTTCTCCGCGAGATCGCGGCCGCCCCAGGCGCACTTGATGATCAGGACATCATCCGAGGCGTAGTAATTCCCGATAATCTGACCAAAGCCAAATTCCGGACCGATCTTTCCGCTGTCCCGACCTTGGTAAGGTGGGCCGAGATCGCCCTTGCCAATGGGGCCGCCGAGATTGCCGTTGCCTCCATTTCGCCACCAGACTTTGACGTCGGAGCGGTTCGCAAACGCGCTGGCCGTGTCATTGGGACCGACCAGGAGTGAGGTGAAATCAAAATAGTCGTATTCTGTATTATCATTGTTGGCCGCGAGGTAACGCAGACTGCCGATGGTGCCTGCGCCCGTGGCACCATCCTCCACATTTCCGAAGCCAACCATGTTCGACTGACCGGCGAGGATGAAAACCTTGATGCCGGTCGGATCGTTGTCCCAGGTGGTGAACTGGCGGCTGACACCGCTGCCTAGTGACTGGCCAGTGCCACTGGTCACCCCGGCTATGTCCACCGTGTAACCGGTGGCTATGCCTAGCGTCGAAGCAAGAGTAAGAGTGGCGCCGGTGCCGTCGCTGCTGAGCGTCGCGCCGCTGATGGAGAGCGTGCCCACTCCATCCTGCGTAACGGTGTAATTGAGTGGATTTGCGGCTGCGGAGGGGTCCATGGGTTCCGAGAACAACAAAGTGATGGTATTTCCGCTGCCTAAAAGATTGACCAGCGAAGGTTCGGGATCGACTCCGCTGAGGGGAGTTGCCCTCACTTGTAAGAACAACTTTGGCTTACTGAGGAGCAAGCGATCAATCCTGACCCCCACGACTTCGACGTCATCCGCCGTCAAACCGGGCGTCTGGTTCGCCGCGTTGTCCTCGAACCAAGCAACGATGTCGGTCGAATACCACACCTTGTAATTCATGTTGATGAGCGACTTGGTGCGCCGGGAGTAACTGAAGTCGCCGGTGTTGGGATCAAAGTCGCTGCGATACGGACTGAGCGATGCAGAATCGGTCGGATCGAGGCCGAAGATACGCTCGTAGTCGTTGCTCAAGCCGTCATTATCGTCGTCTTCGTCTGGTAGCCCGAGGCCAGGGTATGAGCTGCCACGCCATGCGCCGTAATCGACACTTATCCCGCTGGCTGGGCGGATCTGCATGCCGCTGACGTGCAGGCGGCAATCGCCGTCGTTGGTGGAAGAATTTCCGTCCGCCCCATCGTAGGCATCGACAACGACCGAGATGTTGCCCGAACCGTCTGAAACGATGGATTGGAAGACGACGTAGTTGGCGTTCGGCTTGAAAGCAGAGCCGTTGGTGCCAGCAAATCCGTTATCGAGAAACTGCGATTGGCCGTTGCCCAGAACTGTGTTGCTGGTGACGAAATCCCCCGCCGCCCGTTCCGTGCTGGTGATGTCTCCCCAGCTGCTTGTATTGTGACTGAGAGCGTAAATGTGGAGGTCGTAGGCCGTATCGGGAACCAAGCCAAGAAGAGAGACGGTGGTATCCGATCCCTTGCCAAAAAAATTCCGGTTGGCGTTGAAAACACTCAATGGTGTATTGACTGTTGCACCACCATTGGCCAATCCCGACACGCTGACTGAGGAATTCCCGGTGCCTGTGGAGTCGAGCAGGTTGCTGACGGACGTTGTGCCCTGGTTCCAGGTTTCACCGGGATCGCCGACTACTCCAAGGAGTCCCGTCGCATCAGTGCCGTTATGAAAGTTCACATTGTAAGCTGTAGCCGTGGCAGGATCCGCAAATTCGACATTCGCAGTCTGCGTGACAGTCACGCTGTCTGTGACAGACGTGGCCGTGAATGCCACCGTATCGATCACACTGGAACTCACTCTAAAGTTTGCCTGGCCATTCACATTCGTGGTTTGCGTGGCGGCCGGACTGATTGTGGTGCCTGCCGGACTGCCGGCCAAGGTCACGTCCTCGCCTACTGTCAGTGCTCCGTTACTGTCCTTCAGGGCGACGGTGATCGTGGAGGTGGCGATTCCATTTGCCGGAACGATGGCTGAAGAAGCCGCCACGGTGGAATTGGCGGCATTCACCGGCCCGACCACCACAACTTCCTGAAAGTCCACGCTGGCGGTCTGGGTGATTACCAAGTTGCCGTCGGTTACGTCCGTGGCGGTGAACTGTTCCAATCCAATGCTGCTCGACTTGGCCGTGAAAGTCACCTCGCCACCCGCATTGCTGGTATTGTCACCGGTCGCGATGACGGCGCTGCTACCTCCGGCCAGGGAAACCTCTTTCCCCGCGACGGGATTACCGCTGGCGTCTTTAAGGGTAACGGTGACTGTCGAGATCGATGTGCCATTCGCAGGAACTGCGGACGGCGATGCCGAGACGGTTGAGATTCCCGAATCGACGATCCCCGTCGGCGGCGTCGCGCCCGTCGCCAGTGCGAGGGCGTTGGCGTTGGCGAAGGTGGCGTCGGCACCGGTAAGGATCACGGTATTGGTGATGAAAGAATTACCAGCGGTGCCGGGCGTGGACTGGTTCTCGATCGTTTGGGTGAAAAACTTGTACGTTGCTGAGTTCCAGAGGGTATGCATGTCGCCAGCAGTCAAACCCGACCCTTCAACATCAGAATTGTCCGGATTGACCCAGACTGTCATGAGGGTGTCGTCACTCGTTCCAAGCGTAGCGCGAAGCGAGTCGTTGGAAGTATCGTAATGCTGCTTGATGAGCAAAGTGACCGTTGTGCCAGCCATGTCCTGAGCCAAATTAACGTTCGTGCGGCCAGGGTCGTTTGTGGAAGCAAACTGGATAAGTCCAGTGTCTTGGACCTCAATCCCCAGGCGAGTCGCTCCATTTATCGCGTTGAAACGGGAAATAAAGTGTGACTCAGAGCCTGCCCCGAAAGTATAGGTGGTGACAGCATAGACCACCGTCCCGTTCACATTTGGCAGAACGTTACCACCGTTGGGTATGGAGATATCCGTTTGCAGCACTTGCGTTGCATTGGTGCTATCGGGTGTGAGGCTGATGTCACTGATGTCGATCTCTACGGCCCGGGATGGAAGGGTGGTGGCAAGGCCGAGTAGCGCGATGGATAGAGAAAGTGCGGTTTTCGTTGTCATGGGGTGGCTTTTGGGAGTGGGAATGTTGGTAAAAAGCGCGTCTTTTACCAATTGGCGAAAAGTCGGTCTTGACTAGTCGCCCGCACATGGGAACCGGGCAAAATTAAGAGTGTTTGTTTTCGGGGTGAAGGCAGACAAGCTGAATATGGAGAAGGGGTCGGCGTGCCCAATGGGTATTGAAACCGCTTTGTTGTGAATGCGGAAAGAGCCGGGCTAGTGAAAGGGGTTCCAAACCCCTTCTCCATATTCCGGCCATCGCAGTGAAATCCAGGCAGAAAAAGAGGCCGCAACAACGGACTTCCGTCACTGCGACCTCGTGAAGTGGTAATGCTAATTCCTAACGACGGCGGCGGAGGAGTGCCAGCATGCCTAGAGCGCCGAGGAGCGCGGTGGATGGCTCAGGGATTGTCCCGGAGATGGCGAAGTTGTCGAAGCGGGTCCGCTGGCCGTTGTTACCAGTGGTAGCGAAAGTGAACGTAGCCGACTCGGTCGGAGCCAGCGTGAGGTCGGTCAAGAAGGTGGAGAGGCCGTAATCGAAACCTCTGGTGCCCACAGCACCTAGATTTTGGCTTCCGCTCACTCCGTCAGTGTCAGCCAAATCGCCCGACAAGTAGGTGATCGTTACGTCGGTGGCTGCGTTTGCCCCATCTCGCTTCACGCGCCAGTGAAGCGTTTCGAGCGCAAGATCGACCGAATTTGTGTTGGTGACTACGAGAGTGAGTATCGCAGATCCAGAATCGTTGATTAGAACCGTACGATCAGTGATCGCGTCGGCACCAGGAGTTAAGGTTGCCGTGCCCCACAACGCCGTCAATTGCTGCATAGGAACGTTACTATTAGCGCCGGACAACGTGACAGTAACGTTGCCGACAGCACTTAAGTCCTGTAGCGGGGAGTTACGGTCATTGATCCCGTCAAAGCCGCCAAGAAGGACTGCTGCGTTGGCAGATGAAGAGGCAACGACCGAGCCGATCAGCAAGGCCGCATATGTGTGTTTGCGAGTTGTTTTCATTGTATTGTTCTTTTCTAACTGGGTTTGGTTTGAGGAGAATTTTCGAACGGCACTAACCGGTGTGCTCGGATAATGCCGGAATCGGGAAATCTGGCTAGTCGCACGATCGTGCGATGGGATGGTGAAATTCGGAGCTGACGGAATGGGGAAGGGAACCTAGTGTCCGTGGGCATGGCACCGTGGGACAAGATGGTTTGGGCGCTGCCGCTTGCGGCGGCTGGGATGCTGCACGGGGAAGCAGCGGAGGAGCCACGCGGGTTTGCCGGGTGGCTGGCGCATGTGTGCAGCCCGGAGATTCGGCGGGCGGAAGCGCGGCTGGATTGGCTGGCGGGGGAGCTGAAAAACCTGCCGGAACTCTCCAGCGCTCCATTCGCCTCCCGCTACGGCTTCCGCAGCGAGAAGCTGGAAAGCCAAGACGAGCCGCAGTGGGTGCAGATCGACCTGGGACGGAGCTGGCCCATCGACAGGATCGTGGCGGTGCCAGCACATATCCCGGCGCTCGGGAAAGCGGGAGAGGGATTCGGTTTTCCGTTGCGCTTCAGTATAGAGATTTCCGGGGATGCGGAGATGAAAGGTGCGGTGACGGTGGTCGATCGCACTGCGCGGGATGAAGCAAATCCGGGGATTTATCCGATGATATTCGGCATCGACCCGACCGCAGGTCGCTACATTCGTTTCACAGCGACGCGCCACATTCCAATGGACGACGATTTTTTCTGGGCGCTAGAAGAGCTCGTTGTCCTTTCAGGGAATCATTCCGTGGCACCCAAGCAGCTGACGACTGCCTCCAGCAGCCTGGAGCTATACCCCAACTGGTCGAAACACCGGATCAACGACGGGCAAAGCGCGCTTGGGATGCCGGTAACGAACGAGAAAAGCCCGAGCAGAGGCTATGCAAGCGCCCGCACCCACTATCTGAACAAGGAGGAAAAATGGATCGAAGTCGATCTGGGTGCCGAGCAGGAGATCGAGGAGATCAGGCTTCTACCCGTGGAAAGCGGGAACTTCGAGACACCCGGACTGGACTCGTTTCCCCGGAGATGGAAAATTGAATTAGCGAATGCCCCCAGTTTCGAAGATGCGGTTTTGTTGCATCAGAGTTCGATATCGTATCTACCGAGCTATCCCGGCCGTTGTGCAATCATCCTGCCGGGATCTGGAAACCGCGGGCGCTTCGTTAGGCTGACCACTCAGGACTTATGGGGGACGGACGAGCTGGCTGGATTCGCGCTGGCGGAGATGCAGGTTTACTCTGGGGGGCGGAATATTGCGCTAGCCAAGCCGGTGCGGGCGAAAGACCAGGCGGGTAAGCTGGGGAGCGGGGAATGGTCGCCCGCCGCAGTGGTGGATGGATTCACCAGCAGGAGACGCCTGAGCGAATACCCGGCATACCTCAACCGGATCGAGCGGCGCGGACAGTTAGAAAAGGAGCGGGAAGGGCTTTACGCACTGCGGGAACAAAAGGTCCGGATGGCGGATGGGGTGCTGAAATTTGGCGGAACAGGAGCCGGCGCTGCCGCAATTTTCGGCTGGGGGTGGCTGCTGATCAGGCAGCGGAGGCTACGGGGGCAGGCCGTAGCCCAGCTGCGAAACCAGATCGCGCGGGATCTCCACGACGATATCGGCAGCAACCTCGGCGGCATCGTCCTGCTCAGCGAAATCGGCAGCCGCCACTGTGAGAACGAGCAGGCGAGGGAGGATTTCAAAACCATCCGGGAAGCGGCGGAGACGACCTCGCAGTCGATGCAGGATATCGTGTGGCTGATCGAGCGGGAAAATTTCAGTCTCAGGGAACTGGTGACTAGAATGCGGCGCTCTGCGGAAGCCTTGCTCGGTGAAAGCAGGATCGCCCTCAAAGTCTCGCCCGACGATTTCCCGGATCGGCCCCTGTCGCTGTTTTTCCGCAGGCATGTCTTCTTCGCCTTCAAGGAAACGATCAACAACGTCCGCAGGCACTCCGCGGCGACGGCGGTGGAGCTGCGAATCTGGATTGATCCCGATGAGCTTCGCTTTGAGGTGCGCGACAACGGTTGCGGCTTCGATCCGGAAAGCGCCTCGCAATCCGGCAATGGCCTCGCCAACCTCCGGCGACGCGCCGGGCGGGTGAAGGGTGGTTGTAACATCACCAGCTCACCGGGCAATGGAACCCTAGTGAATTTCTACGTCCCATTCAAAGCATCATCAAAAGGCATATGACAAACAACCCGGAAATCAGAGTCTGGCTGGTGGAAGACAATACGGTTTTCCGCATGGGCGTGCAGCGCGGCGTGGGCAGCCTCGAGGGGATGGCGTGCAGAGGGAGTTTCACATCAGCGGAAGCTGCTTTCTCGACCCTTGATACAGAGGAGCCGCCGGATGTGATCCTGCTTGATGTGCAATTGCCAGGCATGGATGGGATCGCGGCGCTGGCGACATTCCGCGGGCGCGCCCCGGCTGCGAGGGTGGTAATACTCACCGTGTTCGACGATACGGATAAGATTTTCCGCGCCGTCTGTGCGGGCGCAGCTGGCTATGTCCTGAAAACCTCCGGCATCGCCCAAATCGGCGATGCGATACGGCAGGTGATGGATGGCGGAGCGCCAATGACCCCCGGGGTGGCGAAAAAAGTCTTGGAGGCTTTCGCCCGCATTGAGCCATTAAAGGAATCAACGGACGACTACCAACTGACCGATCGGGAACGAGACATCCTGAGGCTGATGGCAGACGGATTACTCAAGAAGGAGATCGCCGAAACGATTGGCCTGAGCGTCCACACCGTTTCCACCCACCTCCGGCACGTTTATGAAAAGCTCCAGGTGACCACTAACACGGCAGCCGTCGCCAAGGCACTGCGGGAAGGGATCATCTGAAGGCGGCCCCGAAGCATGAGAGATCACCATAGCCCAGGCCATCGGTGAAGATGATGATAGTATTCGGATGACTCAGATCGTCCCGAAAATCCTGTCGCCCGCATCGCCCAGCCCCGGGAGGATATAGCCCCTCTCGTTGAGGCAACGATCAATGGCTGCGGTATAGATCGGCACATGTGGATAAGCCGTCTGAAACGCGGTAATCCCCTCCGGAGCGGCCACCAGGGAGGCAAATCGGATTCGTCGTGCACCAGCCTCAAAAAGGGTCTTCACAGCATGAATCGCCGAGCCCCCGGTAGCCAGCATCGGATCAAGGAGAATCAGCTCCGCCTCCTCCAGCGGCGTTGGATGCTTGAGATAATACGCCTCCGGTTTGAGCGTTTTCTCGTTCCGTGCAAGGCCGATGTGCGCCACCGCAGCCTGCGGAATAAGATCCAGAAAACCATCAAGAAATCCGAGCCCTGCACGGAGAATTGGAACCAAGATGATCGGGCGACTGAGTTCCTCTCCAGAGGTAATTTCTAGCGGCGTTCGGCAAGGCACAACGGACCGCTCAAAGTCCGCTGTCACTGCAGGAACCATCAGCGATGCGATCCGTCTGACCCTCTGACGAAATTCGTGGTTGGGACAATCCGGATCCCTCACACGTGTCAGTTCAGCCGAAATCAACGGGTGGTCGATGTGATGAAGCATATCAGTTTTACGAGGAAAGAATGCGCTTCACGTCAGCGAGCTCCACTCCAAGCGACCTTGCAGTTTCCTTGAGGTTACCACCGGTGCGATCGAGCAAGCGTCCGACGATCTGCTTTGAAACCCAATCCATCAGCAGCATATCGGAGGGAGCGGAGTTGATCACCAAATCCAGTCCGTGGGCCAGAGCAGAAGTCTTGCCGGGTGCCGAAGCGAGTGGAATATCCGCTGGCAATAGAATCTGCG
>Ga0335398_10002174_pt1 | contig 31616 bp, 30 predicted proteins | sample BON03_FD_205742 | JGI IMG/M metagenome (GOLD analysis project Ga0335398, IMG submission 205742) | Freshwater microbial communities from Lake Bonney liftoff mats and glacier meltwater in Antarctica - BON-03 (spades assembly) (version 2) | ecosystem: Environmental > Aquatic > Freshwater > Ice >... | reverse complement strand
GGCCACCGATAGTAACCCCTCCAGTAGATGCCGGATCAGTGATTCCGTAATCATAAGCCATGTCCTGAAGAGGGCTAGGGGTAAAGCCCCTGGTGCTAAGCGACTCGGTGGGTCCAGTTACTGGGCCTAGTGGGCCTAGAGGCGTGCCCACAGCATTACCCGAGCTTATAGGGCCACCGATAGTAACCCCTCCAGTAGATGCCGGATCAGTGATTCCGTAATCATAAGCCATGTCCTGAAGAGGGCTAGGGGTAAAGCCCCTGGTGCTAAGCGACTCGGTGGGTCCAGTTACTGGGCCAGCAGGCCCCACGTCGCCGCCAAGAGGGTTGTCGTATCCCGCAGGAGTAGAGCCTACATCTCCACCATAGGGGTTGTCGTAACTAGGCGCGCTTGTACCAAAGTTATCATTCGCCGTAAGAAAGCTTGACAACGCATCATTAGCAGCAATAGTCTCGCCCGTCATTCTATCCTCTACCGGCGCCTGATAACCAGGCGGATTTTTGCCATACCCGTAAGCATCTAGAGCGTCAACTGCCCAGCCAAGACCGTTAGCAACACTGCTCATAAAGCCGGGGCCGTCATAGCTAGGTGTACCCGCATCATATCCGTATCCACCTCCTCCGCTTCCGGAATAGTCGCTACCTGGAACAGGCACTCCTGGGATAGGCGGGGCTGCTACAGGAGGCGGGGCTACCGTTGCAGGGGCATCACTGTAAGTAGGAGCCTGGAGCACCGTTGCCCAGTAGTTAGCTAGCGCATTTTTGTTGTACTGCCTTTTTTCATACTGAGGGGTAGCCCCTATGCGCGCCAATACCTGGTCTGTGTAGGTTTTGTAGGCTGCGCGATCAGTGGCCTCTGCGGCGGCCTGTTCAGCCGTCGCCCCCGTGGGTGCTATAAACCCGCCATAGGAACTCAAGGCGTTCGGGATGCCATAATGGCGCGTCAGTCTGTCAAGTTCGTAACCCATTTTTTTCTCCTTAGCCTAGTTTGTTGATACCTTGGCCAACCGTGTACGCTGAGGCCAGCTGAGCAAGCCCGGAAGGGCTGTAAGTTTGGCCCGTGCCTCCAGACTGCTGGGTGGAGAACACCGGCACAGAAGGTGCCATGCCCCGGATCTGCGTGCTCATCCAATCCGCCTGGTTGCGCATATAGTCCTGCGGAGCTTGTGACTGTCTGTACGCAGCATCCAGTTGTGCCTGCTCTTGGCCCTGCTGCGCCCTGCCCGCAGCTTCCAATGCCGCTGAATCGGATAGGCCCATGCCCTGCTGCTGCTTGGTGAGGTCTGCCATTTGCTGATAGCCAGCCAACTGGCGCTGCAGGTCTTGATTGGTCAGCGCGCCTTGTGTCTGAGCCATCTGACCGTACTGGCTTGCGCCTTGCAGTTGCTGGCCAAGCGCTTGGCTTTGAGCCTGAGAGAGCATATTGCCACCTTGCAAAATGGCCTGTTGCTGAGCCTGTGTCAGCGCGCCCATCTGGGAGCCAATACCTGCTTGCTGCTGAGAAGCCTGAAGCATGCGCGAATAATCCTGCGCCTGTGCTTGCTGTGCAGCCCCTGCTGCGCTCAGGCCGAACTGCTGTTGCGCCTGGCCTGCCTGAGTTTGCATACTGCCAAGATTGCCATATTGAGCCGCGCCTTGCTGCACTCTAGACAAATCAGCACCGGCGATACCGCCAGCCGTGCCTGCAAGTTGTGCCTGACGCGCCAGATCGGCTTGTGACGCGCCTAAAGCCTGGCCATACCCTTGCTGTAAGGCCTGTGCCTGTTGACCGAGCACGGACTCTTGAGTGTCCCGGAGGGCCCTTGCTCCAAATTCGCCCATCCGAGATCCGCCGAACTGGCCTGCACGGATGAATTGGTCACTGACCTGCGGCAGCAAATTTTCGCCTAGATTACGCGCACCAAGTTGAGCAATTCGGTCAGTTACACCGGAGGTGTATGGATTCATGTAATCCTGTATTCCGCCAGCTGCACTTTGCCCCGCGGCTTGGAGATAGGGGTTGGCAGCCGCCATGGCGCGCTCAGATATGCTTTGCGCGTTAGTGGCGCCAGCTTGATCCCAATATCCTTGACCACCTGCGCCTCGGTTAAGATATTGATTCTGAGCGGTCTGAAATCCAGGAGCTGTTTGAGCATCAGCAGCTTGAGTGTTCCAACCAGAAGATTGCCCCATATAGGGCTGAGCCGCGTTGACGCCACTCATACCCAGCGATTGGCTCACATAGGGGCTAAGTGTACCTGCAGCTTGCCCGTAGTTCATGCCGGCCAAGGCACCTTGCTGAGACCCCAAAGCCCCCGACGCAGCAGCCGTTCCGCCAGGTGCATTCAAAGCTGCCTGCATTCCTGTTTGAGCCCCGGTCATACCGGATTTCCATGCTCCTTGCTGGCCTTGGATCTGCTCATAGGCTTGCTGTTGGAGTGGGCCCAACTCTGCCACCGTCGGCAGGTTGTAGTCCTGGTAAGGGATGTTGCCTATGTTTGTGGCAGTCTGGATCTGGTTGTAGATCGCGTCCTGCATCCACTTGGGCGTCTCGTCCGTCTTGGTGACGTACGCAGATTGGTTATTGGCAGTGCCTTGAAATAAACCCATTTTACTTTACTCCTTTCAGATACGCAAGTGGTGACAAGGCGTCCGGGCTTATTTTACCCTTAGCAAGCACTTTACCCTTATGTGCGCGAATGGCGGACCTCATCTGGTCTAGCCGAAGGGCGCCAGCAGAGGTGGAGCCGTCACCGAGCAATGCCACCGTCTCCGCGTCAAAAACATACTCCCCGTCAGACAGCCTCGCCTCCACCGTGTCATCGCGGCCATCACCGTCTCCTTGAATTTCACCTTGCATCTGGGCAATTTGATTCAACGCCCCGCCCCTCGCCATGCCCGGCACGTTGTACCGGCCAGAACTTACAGCTGGCCAGTTACCGGCCATGTAGGCGGTGAGGCTCTGCCCGCTGCGGGATGCGTCTTGCCCCATCCGTTGCCAGTCGAGCTTGACCGTGGGACGGTTGAAGTACTCTTTCTGCTCCGGAGACATTTGAGGTACTGCGGCTTGCACCTCGGCAGGGGCGCCTGACATTCCTGCCAAGGCCAGCAGGGGCAGTGCAGTACTAAGGTTGAACCCTTTGCCTATTTGGGCTAGTGGGGATGGCGTCCGGCCCTCTGCAAATTTTGCAAACTCATCGGCGCTCATGCCTTTGGAAATATCATCAGCTGCTACGTTGGCTGTGCCCGGCGCATTCACCGCCAACTCAGCTGGTGTTTGGCCCGGTTTGGGGAATGCGCCGGTTAGTAGCGCAGACAATCCGCCTCCAACAATCGCAGCCCTAGGGTCCATGCCAGCTGTCAACCCCCTACCAATGTTCTGCCCAGCTGTCTCAACACCTGTGCGCCAGGCGCCAGGCTCCATGTTTGTGCCCATGCCTGAAATCTGATTGCCAAGGTATTTGCCCGCAGCGCCCATTACCGCGCCTCGCCCGAACCCCTGGCCGCTAGCTGCCCCCGCCACCCCTCCAGCTAAGGCGTTTCCAGCATAGCCAGCCATTTGTGGGCTTAGACTTGGGAATTGACTGCCAATGGCACTGCCAGCCCAGTCACCGGCTCCACCCATAACGGCCCCGGTGACTGCACCTTTGAGTACGGATCCCCCGGTAAGTCCTGAAGTAAGACCACCGGTAATAGCCGCCGATGTCATGGCTGCAGCTGTTGAACCAGCGGCTGCGCCAAAAGCTGTTCCCAGTCCTGGTACAAAATAGTTGATAATAAATGGCAGGGCAACCTTAAACAAATTCTTCAGAAACCCATACTCCGGCAACCCTGTCTCAGGGTTGATAGCCCCAGAACCTCCCATCTGGCGGAGTCGCATGGCCTCCACTGGGTTGATATGGGCTAACATTGTATCGCCGCCTCTACCCATGTTAGAAGCCGTCGCTAGACCCCCGCGGGCAAAGCCCTTGGCCTTCTCCGCATCTTCTAGTCCGTAGAATGCTGCCAGCAATGATATGAGCAAAATTGGGTTGTATTGCTCCGGCATGTCCTCAGCGTCCACAATCCCGTCCTGGATAGCTGCTGCACGAATCTCAGCATATTTCTCCGGATTCTTCAGCGCCCCTTCCAGCATGCGAATCATCTGGCTCAGCGCCTCTGCTGTTAGCGGCATCTGCGCTGACTGCTGCTGAAGCAACTGAACCACTTGGCGGTATTGTGGCAGCTTCTGTGCTGCTTCCATTATTTGTTGTCTGTTCATGTTCATGCTAGTGCTCCGCAAAGTCTTTCTGCCCATTCTTGCCAATTATCAAATCCATAAGGGTCGGGTAATGCGCGCCCCAAAGTAGCCGTATTCAAAAGCTGCGCTGCCCAATCCTGCCACAACTCAGGTGCTGTGAGTCTGCCAATAGCACCAAAGCCATCTAGATCCAGCACAATCTGCGCCGTCCAATCCGTGACGTCCAGTCCTGTAGGACGAGTAATAAAGCCACTCATGCCAAACTCCTATGATCTGCGGTATCAATGTGGGCAATGACTTGCCCCATTTCATAGTTGCCGCCTATCGTGTTAGAGGTAAATTTAGCACGCAGTTCACGCCTTTGCTCTTTGAGCATCACAATTTGCTGATAAGACAGTGTTGCGCTATCTGGAAAGGTGAATAGCGTGGAGTACACCTCAGGAGCGCGAGCGTTAGCACGGCCTGTTATCTGGACGGTCATATCCCCGGACTGAATGAAGTCAGGCTCAATCTGCGTGATTCGCAAGGCGCTGTTGTTGCCTTTTGCAACAGCTGATATGTCTGCAGTTTCGAAGTAACTTTCCACAGGCAAGGCCGTTTGACCAGAGATGGAGTCAACGCCACTTTCATGAATCCAAACTTTATAGCCCTCCGGCTCAACATCAACCCCTGTCAATAAGGGCCGGGCGAATAAATTGCCAAATACACCAGCACTACGGCCTGAGTTTGGCAGCTTCGTGTCATACCAGGCATTCTCACGCACATTGTAGATCACGGCATGAGTGCACTCAGTAGCTGTACCACGCGGATAACACCACCAAATCTCTCCAAATCTGGCGACCTTGAAGGCAAATACTTTGGTTCGCTGCTGCTCATTGATGCTATCAAAGAACCAGTTAAGATTCATTGGGTTAGGAACTTCACGAACAACGCCGTTGAACATCAGGAAGCGGTCAACCCCGGCCCAGTAGAATACTCCATCGAAATCTACAACGCAAGCAGCAGACATTATGGAGGTATCAGAGGCCACAACGTCGAAGTTGAAAATGGCCGCACCTCCGACAAATGTTGAACGGATAACAGCGTCATTCGCCCAGAAGAGTCCAGCCGGCGCACTGCCAGATCCGGCCCTTAGTGGCAGGCCTTTGATAATTTTCTGGCCCCATACACGGGCAGAGCCTGAGCCCGTGCCGGAAAGATCTGTTGGGTCACCTGGAATTGACCAGCCGATAACCCCATCTGAGCCATAGTAGAAAAGGTATGGGTGCAAAATTACCATACCTCCTGTAGCATTGACGGTGGATGGGATTTTTATATTCACAAGCCTATCAGTACCCTCTAAATTTCCATAGAATATCTGACCGCCTTCATTATTACAACTACAATCACCATTAGGGGCTACATTTGCTATGACTGAATTGACCGCACTCGTCGGGTCGTACATATAGTCGAACATCCATTGGTTGTTCGCCGAAGGGATTAGCGCCGTATTGCCGCCAGCCATTGGAGTGGCCGTAACAGTAATTGTGGTCAGTGTGGCAGCAACCACATACCCATTGGTATCTACATTCGCAGTCACCGCAGTGATAGTTATTGTGGTTCCAACAGCAGCTGCAGTGTAGTTCGGCACGGAAGTATGAGCTGTTATATTTGAAGCAACATCCGTTGCTGTTTGGCCCAAGCTGACATTGAAAGCCACAGATCCTGAAGTAATCGTCACACCATTCACAGTTACAGAATCTACCGATCCTGCGCCTCCAGTCGCCAGTGTCAGAGTACCAATGGCTGCTATAGCTGTCGGCGTTCGATCGGTCATTATGGAGCTGTTGAGCGTTGTGTCAATGGTGAACCGCTGGAGCAATGTGGCAGAGCCGCTGTGGGCATAAGCAATATCCATTGATGTGAATGCAGCCAATCCCCGGCTAATCTCGGTCAAGTATTTGGTAATAGAACGGTATCCGCCAATCTTCCTAGGCAGTCCACGCTGAAACCGCACCCATTGGCCGTCAGTGTAAAAGTCACCGTCATACTTGGTGCCGTCGCGCTTAATTCCCGGCTGGGAGCGGAGGACTACAGTGCTTGCGGGCATTACACAATACCTCGAGTGTGGTTACGGGCGGTAACCATTAGAATGTTCCGCCATCAACAACACCAGCAGGTGCAACTCCAAGTGCAGCATAGGCTGCAGCAGCGGTGGCGGCTGTGAATAGAGCCGTGCCTACAGAAGTGCCTCCAAGGTTGATAAGTGCAGCACCAGCCGTTATTGCACCGGTGCCGCCTTGAGCTATAGTAACTGGCAACCCAATTCCAGCGGTGTCAGCGTCTACCACATTAACGCCATCACAATAGAGTATTGCTTTTGCGCCAGTAGCTACTATGACTCCCGTACCAGCCGCTGTCCTAACAGTGAATGTGTAAGACCCCGTGGTATTATTGCTAACCCAGTATTGTTGAACCGTAGCTGGGACGATGACGCCCCTGTCCCCAGTGAGCGCTCCTGAAAAGGCATAGGCAATTCGGTTCAACTCAGCGCCGGCAAGGGTGTAGTTGCCTACGGCGCCCGCCACAGCAATGGTGGTGTAGTCGAACGCAAAGGTACTTGTTTGACCAAACCCAACAGTGTAGTAATTTGTACCATCACAGACAATAATGGCCGATTCAGTTGGCTGCATTGACAGTGTTGCACTGCCATCAATTGTAGGTCCGCCTGAGGGGTCAACAGTTACGGCATCAGAACCTGAGTTGCGAAGCAGCATGAACCAGTTGTTGCCAACTGTAGCCGCGGCTGGCAAGGTTAGGGTTTGCCCACCTGCGCCGGTGAATACGAACATCTTAGCCCGGTCAGCCGCCGATGCGGCATAGCTGATGCTGAAAGAGGTCACCGGCACTGACTGGCTTAGAAGTGTGCCAACAGCCTCAATGCCGGTGCCTGCCAATGCAGAGGCGTTGGCGGAGCTAGTCGCTGCGCCGTACTGTAGCGCTTTCCATGTGCCGGCGTCTGTGGTATTATTGGTTAGATAAAGTTGCCAAACACTACCTGCCGCTATGGAGATAAGCTGTACGCCAGCAGAGTCCTTGACAATGAAGTTAAAGGCGCCTACGTTGTTAAATAATACCGTATTGCCATTGCTAGTGCCAGTGGCCAGTGGCATTGTCATAACCAAGCTGCCAGCGCTTGGCGTCACATCCATTATCTTGGTCACGAAGTCACCGGATGCTGAAGTTTCCTCAGGCCAATGAAGTGTGACGTCTGCTGCTAGGGCCACAGCCCGGTAAGTCACCTCGGACGGGTATATGGTCGATCCGCCAAAAGCATCTGTATAAGTGGTCATTTAAGCTCCTTGCCGCGAGGTACTGCGGTCCATGATGCGCTTTAGGTCTTCGCCATTGAGTGCCTGTGCCGCGCGGTCATACATCGCTTGCCAAGTGGCTATGCGTTCATCGTTCTTCAGGAAAGGGGTGCATTCCAGCAAGGTGGCATAAAGCAGTACATTAGGAGCGTAGGCGGTAAGCCAGTTCGCGGTATTAGTTTCATCCAGCAACGGGGGCAGCTCGTAATAGAGTACTTCTAGCGTGGCATCCGCATCAGGGGTTGGTGCAAAGAGCCAGTTAGAATAGTCGTAGTCCGCATAGAATTCCGTCTCGCCTGTAGCCGATTGAGTTGGCCAATATGACCGCACATATTCCACAGATCTAGGGAATATGGGCTTGCCCGCCAGCGTCATGGAGATGGTCTCGCGCCAGCGGTCAGGCTTCAAATAAACAGCCGTGCCAAGTACCAAAGGCGCTGTCATTACTCGGATGAAGCCTTGGATTTTAAGCTCGCGGGAAATCCGGCGCTCAGCGAAGTTAATCAGCCGGGGCAATTGCTCATAGACAAGCGGGTCACTCTCAGCGGTGAAGCCCCTTTCCAGGTATCGGCGAGCGTCCTCTTGTAGGGAGGAAAAAGACATCACATAGGCCATTGCTGCTCCGTTGAGTAAAGCTGCTGATTCAGCATGCGCCTGTGGTCTGGATTATAAGGCAAAACTACGGAAAAAGAAAATGAATTCATATCTTTGACCCAAACAGCGCCCAGCCAATTATCACGCCAATGATGAGTCCCGAGATGAAGAAGGCTGCGTAGATTGTCATTTTGCGGCCCCCTTCACCTTCTCGTAGCTGCGGCCAAGTACATACCCAAGCATCACAGTGCCGAACAGTGTCAGTATTGGTTCGGGTATCGAGTCCATCCATGCCTTAAAGCCCGCTGTAAATGCCGCCGCAGCTTCGGGTTTGAAGATGGTCAGTATGCCCATTGGGATAGACCAGAGCAGCAGGATGTAGACGACGTAGAGGAAGCTCGGTCTCGCCCGGCTTGTCCACGGATCGGGACTATTCGCCTCGGCGATGATGGCAGAAAGGGCGATCTGCATCTCCTGCATCTCACCATCCCTCACCATGCGTAGAAGTTCTAGTTCTGCTTTGGCTTTCTCCGCCGGGTCTGGAAAAAACTTTTCAATCAGCTTCGAGCCAATGCTGAATAAACCCGTAATGACAGGTACTGGAATCATTTAATACCTCCGTGTTCAAAACTGTAATGATTACCGTCGTTGAAGCGCCCGCCCCAACGTGCCTTGGGATGCTGAAGCTCCCACCACTCGCCTAGACCCTGATGCGCCTCAGTGCTTTGCTGGAACACCCCGTCTTTGAACAGGTTGAGGTCGATAGCAAGACGGTTCTTGTGGCCGCTGCTGGAGTGCCCATACCCCATCTTCACGCCCAGTGCACCATGCACCCTTGGATCACGATAAGCGTCGCCCAAGGTAACCTCGTACCCTAGCTCCAGCGCCTTGTTTATCAGGCTCGGTATCAGCGCAGCGAATTCGGACTGGGTGGTGCGTAGCGTAGCCACTTATGACCATTTCCTAAGTCCGTGCAACGTTGCCCAGTCGATAAACATATATCCCAGTCCTGCAAGTGCCGCCCAAATCAAGCCTGCAAGTGTCTTTTCGATGATAGCCTTGCGGAACTTGGCCCGGTCGCACTGTAGCTGTATGGCCTGCCGTACCCAGCGTGTTTCATCCTCTGTGATCGGAGGCGTGGCTGCGTGGATGGCTGAGATAATGTCAGCGACAAGTTCTGCACGTTCTTCTGCGGTCATGGTAGTCCAATCGTTGTTACTCGCGCTACGTCCGCAGCGTCGTTATTTCAAAAGCAGTATCCACCCAACAAACACCGCACCACCAGCTACGGTGTAGAGGAAGTCAGCAAGCTCCACGTTGCCCCTGCCAGTGCTGTCGTATGCCTCCTTTGCTGCACCACCAATGATAGGAGCTGCTATGGCGTACCAGATACCGAAGGGCATGGCTAGGGCTGCTAGACTTATCCCGCCGAGGAAGTGGGCTTGTTTGTCGATGGCGATCATGGGGTTGCCTCAGTCAGCGGCGTTTTGCAAGGGTGTTAGGTCTTCATCCGTCCAATAGTCCTTAGCTAGCATAATGACCAGATGTTCTTGGTTGCGGGCCATTGTGCCTGTCTCTTCAACATCCAAAACAGGTTTTGCTTTCAGTGCGTTAATTAGGTTCACACTGTCCATAGCTGCGGAGTAGTGCTTTGCGATTTGCTCAGGTGTGGTTTCAATAATCATGGGTTACTTTCTAATGCCGTGAGGCGGGTTGTGAGAGATTCAATAAGGGCTTGTTGCTCTTGGATAGCCTTGACCAAAACAGGAATCAGAGCGGTATCAATCATCCGCAGTTTGTTTTCGTCTTCGTTGTCAACGATGACAGGGTTAGAACCCTCAAGCGCCAGCACGTCTTGAGCTTTAAAGCCGTAACGCACGCGGCCATTGGTTTCCTCAGAGTCCCGTGCAGTGCGGAATTGGTACGCCGTGGGTTGCAACGCTTTAACAAACTCCAAGCCGTGCGGTACAGGCGCAAAGTTGGTCTTGTCCCGAGCATCTGAAACCACTGTCCAAGCCACCTGAATGTAGGCATCCGTGACAGCCGTAGACCCCATGCAGAACCGATTATTTTGAGTGGTCGGGTTAAAGACGGGGGCGTAACTGCCTGCTGAATTTAATGGGTTGAGCGCTGTGTTTCCGCTGCCTGTGGTGTTGGAGTAGAGTGCGGAATTCCCGATGGCTGTGTTGTTGCTGGCTGTGGTGTTGTTAGCAAGGGCGTTCAGCCCGCTAGCTGTGTTGTTGGCACCTGTGGTGTTGTTCTGGAGTGCGCTTACGCCGCTAGCTGTGTTTTGAATGCCTGTGGTGTTGTACAGGAGTGCGAAGTACCCGCTAGCTGTGTTGTCGCTGCCTGTGGTGTTGGCAAAAAGTGATCGGTAGCCTACTGCTGTGTTGTTTGAAGCTATGTTTACCGTCAACGCCTCTTTACCGACTGCGACGTTAAATTGAATAGTACTAGTTGTAGCAGAGTTAGAAGCTAGGGCGCTATCGCCAATTGCCACGTTATCCGAAACTGCGCCGACTGTGTTGGAGTAAATTTCAAGCGCACTACGCCCAACCGCTGTGTTACCCGACAAATTTGCTACGGTTGATTGGGTGGCTGCTAGGGCGTTAGCCCCCACAGCTACCGAACCTGTGGCATCAGCAGTAGTTGCGCTAAGTAAATACATAGCTCGATAACCCACAGCTACCGTGCTTGAACTTGCAGCAGCTGAACCAAGTCGTGCTTGATACCCACTAGCTGTGTTGTTGTTGCCTGTGGTGTTGTTCTGAAGTGCGCTTACCCCGCTAGCTGTGTTTTGAATGCCTGTGGTGTTGTTCTGGAGTGCGTTTACCCCGCTAGCTGTGTTGTTAGTGCCTGTGGTGTTGCTATAGAGTGCGTTCACCCCGCTAGCTGTGTTGTAGTTGCCTGTGGTATTGCTGAGGAGTGCGTTTAACCCGATAGCTGTGTTTTGAGTGCCTGTGGTGTTAGCTTGGAGTGCGCTTACGCCGCTAGCTGTATTGCTGCCGCCTGTGGTGTTGTTGTAGAGTGCGCTATGCCCGCTGGCTGTGTTTCCGCTACCTGTTGTGTTGTAGTAGAGTGTGTTCACCCCGCTAGCTGTGTTTTGAGTGCCTGTGGTGTTGCTAAAGAGTGCGTTTACCCCGCTAGCTGTATTCTCGTTGCCTGTGGTGTTGCTCAGGAGTGCGTTAATCCCGCTGGCTGTGTTGTAGTTGCCTGTGGTATTGTTTAGGAGTGCGCTCTGCCCGCTAGCTGTGTTGCTGCTGCCTGTGGTGTTGCTCAGGAGTGCGTTCACCCCGCTAGCCGTGTTGGTGCTGCCAGTAGTGTTGTACAGGAGTGCGTTCATCCCGCTAGCTGTATTACTGTTGCCTGTGGTGTTGAAGTAAAGTGCCTGAAACCCGGTAGCTGTGTTGTCGTTGCCTGTGGTGTTGCTATAGAGTGCGTCGCTCCCGCTAGCTGTGTTGTCGTAGCCTGTGGTGTTGCTCTGAAGTGCGTTTCGTCCGCTAGCTGTATTACTGTTGCCTGTGGTGTTGAAGTAAAGTGCCTGAAACCCGCTAGCTGTGTTGTCGTAGCCTGTGGTGTTGTTTTGAAGTGCGGCTGCGCCGCTAGCTGTGTTAGACGCTATTTCTCCAGCGCCTTTTCCTACTCGCACGCCTGATAGGGTTGCGTCGGTTGTGGAGGTTACTGTGCCTGTGACTGCTAGGCCTGCGCCCACTGTTGCCGCACCACTAGCCGTAACCGTAGTAGCCGTCACAGCCCCCGCAGTCAGCGCATCCCCTCCAATATCAATCGAGCCGAAGCCGCTGGTGATGCTGCCTGCGTTTAGTGCGCCGACTGTGACAAGAGCAGATGTGCCGGGGTAAGCTGTTGCTGTAGCTAGATTGATAGCCCCCACAGTCAGCGTAATTGCAGGGGTAGTAGTGGCAGTAGCTACCGAACCCGAAAGTCCGTTCGCGGTTACAACCGACACTGACGATACCGTGCCTGTAGCTGCCGCAGAGTGGGCGAGGAGTTTGACCGTACCGGCGGAGTTCTTGAAGTAAAGCTTCTCGTCGAGTCGATTAAGTGCCAATTCGCCATCATCTAAATTAACCGCTGATGGCTCTAGAGCCGCAGTGGCAGTGTTATATAAAATTATGGGCGTGAAATTTGTTGCAGCCATTAAAAGGTTCCTCCTGAAATTCCGGCCACAATTTGCCCGGTAGCATTAGTTAAAGTGAAAGAAGACGGAGTTCCACCCACGCCGTTGAACAATACAGGTGCGCCCGCAGAGCCTATCGCAACACCAAGCGCTGTTGCCACATTAGTCCCTAACCCTGTGATGCTGCCAACTGCCGGGGTGATGGTGACGTTAGATGCCGCCGTTGCAAGCCCTTTGGCGTTGAGCGTGATTTGCGCCGACGCGGTAGCAGAACCCCAGCTGCCCGGCGTGACTGCCGTGTCGTTCAAGCTAATAGCCGGGGTGTTGCCGCCACTAGAAGCTATAGGTGCGGTTCCCGTGACAGAGGTGACGCCTGGATTGTCGCCCGTGTTGGTGCCGCTAGAGGTGCCTGTTATAACACCTCCGCCCGTAGCGACTGTAAAGTCCGCATCCGGTACGGTCATTGCACGCGTCGCAGCGGCTCCTGGGCCAGTTACCGTCAGCTTGCCTGTAGTAGCAGTAGACTTCAGCGATCCTGCGCTTCCAGAGCTATCCTGGTTAAGGGTAGGTATGTCAGCTGCAACTACAGTTCGGAAGCTTACAGGCGCTGCGGGCCCGGTTGATGGCCCTGCGTAGAAAACATTAGCACTTTGGGCACCAATCAGCGCCACATTATCCCATGTGGGCGCCCCTGCTCCGCCGGATACCACAACTTGCCCTACAAGACCCGCAGTGCCGACATAGAGTCCATCGGCCCCGGAGTAGATTGGAGCGCCTGCAGCAGCCACTAAACTTTTCGCCGTACCACCGCTATCCAGCCCAAGCAGGCCATTGACCTGAGTGTCATCCGCCAGTTCAATGGCAGGGTGTCTGTGATCTTGACGCGCCGATTTGGAACTAACACCAACTACCCCAGTGTCATTGACTGACAAGGGCATGGCGGTGGCCAAGTCAACATAGAAGGTTCGGTCAGCGGATAAAGTGCCTCCGCCTGTCAAGCCGGTGCCTGCAATCACTTGCCGGGAGTCGGGCACGAAGCCTGTAACGGAGAAAGGTATGTTGCTGGCAGACGTAACCCGACCCTGAGCATCCACAGTGACCTGTGGCACGTTGCTTGCGCTGCCGTATACTCCAGGAGTAACCCCGGTAGATGCAAGTTGGGTTGGCCCTACTCCTCCTGCAGCGATGCTTAGAGTGCGATTGGCCGATAGGTCACCGCCACCCGTCATGCCTGTACCGGCTATGATCTGCCGACTCGACGGAATTGTGCCGGCAGCAGTTATCAAATCTGATGTCAGGACTTTGTAGGTCACCCCGCCCCGAGAATACATCAAATACCCGGTGGTAGATGGTGCAGGGTCTTCCGGCAGTTGCAGAAGCTTGGTGGGTATGCTGTTGCTAGGGATGCTCATGGTACGATGTATCCTTCACCGTCGTCGGTTGTGATGAAGCTGTCATCGTCTTGCGTCATCAAGCCAGAAGGGTTTGTAGCGATATTAGTATCAGGCCGCACAAAAGGCAGCACGATGTTTTCACCAGTGCGTGCAGCCAGGCGATAGGGGTCTAGCACATCCAAGTCTTCCTTGCATACCATCAAAGCAGGGGAGTTAGGGTCTGAATACAACTCACCCATCGGGTACTTGCGCGAACACCTGGCGCAGAGCGCTATGCCGTATGTGCTATTGCCAGTGGTGTCGAGGTAGAGGCTCATGCCGTATACGCAGATATCTGCGGCTGATAATATGTTGGTGAACCGTCTCCGTCGCCTGTCCACGCATCTTGCAGCGCCATCGCGCCGCGCTGGGCAAGCAGAGGCATCAAGGCCGCGTCAACCGCAGGCGTCTCCTGAGCTAGCCTGTCAGCTAGGCCCGCAACCAGCGCCTCCATCCAGTGCTGTGGCACTTCAATTTCTTGCTGCAACGTGCCCACATCCATGATATGCCTGTGACGCCAGACGATGAGCTGATGGCCCTCAGCGGCAGGGTTAGGCGCAGGCCAGAGATTTAAAATAGGATTGACACGGTCACGCTGGTACCAGTAAGTCACAGGCCGGGACTGCATGGTCTTGTTGCTCTGAGCGGTGAAGCTGTCCCTGTTAAGCAGTCCCATCGGTATCTCTTGGGGCATATTGCCCAGTATCAACTCACTGTAGCTGATGGGGGTTGCGGCGACTACGCGGAAGTATCGGTAAGCATTAACCTGAGAGATATCAGTCCATGACCACTCACCGGCCAACGTTCCCGCCGCTTGAGTGCCAACTACTGTCCAGGCTATATTGTCGTCAGACACTGAGAAAGTTAGGGCTGGAGAAGTAGCCAGCCACTTAACTCCTACAGATACCACCGGCGCCTCGTCAGTGAAGTCTGCGGTGTAGCTAGAGGTGGTAGTTACCACTACGGGCTCGAGGGCCTGCAGCACGCGGTAATTGAGGTTTAGCACATCTACCGTACCAATAGGCAGCGTAACCGCCGGCTGGCCGGCATACATCGGTAGCACGAGGCGTTCAATGCACCAAGAAGGAGGACGGGAGTTGGCGAGTTGGGAAAGCCAGAGGTAGAGGGCGTCCCGGGCGTACTGCTGCATCTCAGACGTTATGGCCTGCGCAGGCAAACGACAACGCCGAAAGGCAGTGTCCACTACCCTGTTGGTGTTGAAAACCGTCGTACTGACTGTGCCCGAAACTGTCATGCTCTAATCCTTGAGTGGATAGTCAGATGGCACGGCTAATTGCAGCCCGCCTCGGTGACGATGATTATATATTACTTCTTGGTTTTCACCATACCGCCGGCGAACATAGCTTTGCCGCCACTCTTCATGGCTATCAGCGGAGCGCCGCTGGAGACCGGCACACCGCCTCGGGCTTTCATGCTCATACCTGCCATGTGCACGGGGCAGCTTGCGGAGTCGTCTTTGCCCTTCTTAACTGCGCCGCCTCTTGCATAGCCCATCTCTTTGATTTTAGAGCGCGCCTTTTCATCCATCGCCTCTTGCAGCATTTCTGCCTCTTTGTCCGAGATATTAGCGCCAAAGCGCTTGCGCATAGCATCCAAGTCAGGGGTGGAAGATCTTTGCGCTTTTTCATCAGCCTCCGCTTGTAGCATTTGTCTCTCGTTGTCTGAGGGATTGATGCCAAATCGATTTTTCATTAGCCTTTTTCGCTCGTTGTCTGAGGGATTGATGCCAAGTTGCTTTTCGATTAGCCTTTTTCGCTCGTTGTCTGAGGGATTAACAGAGCCTCCGTCAGCCTTCTTAACCGGACCGCCACGAGAATACCCCTTCACGTTCACCTTACCGTAGGAAGGGAACTCAAACTCTTTCACGTATCTAAGTGTTGCACCCATGACGCTCCCCTTAAGTGTAAAGAATGTTGATGACGCCTGTGGTAACCACAGTAAGCCCTGAGGCGCAGCTGATGCCGTTGCCACCAAAGTCTACTGTTAGCGCCACTGCTGCGGCCGTCTTGGTGTAGAGCAGTGTACCACTGGCACTAAGTCCATCGTACACCGCTACGTCGCCGGTGCCGACAACACTAAGCCCAAAGAAGCCGGCCGGGCCGGTCTTGATAATGGCAGTGGCGTTGTCGACCTGCTTGTAGCCGAGTTTATCTGCGTACATTGTGGTACTCCTTACGCTGTGCGTGTGAAGGTGTAGGCCGTAGCGCTGGAGAACATCAGGGTGAATTGTGCTTGGCCTGTAGCACCAGAAGGGACTGTCAAAAGGCCCGCGCCGCCAGCCTCAGCCGCAGCGAGCGCAGACAGAATACCGTTTACCGCGACTGCGATGGTCACAGTGCTGGCGCCTGCCGTGTTGTCGATAACTAGGTTGAACACAGATCCCTGCACCGCGCCAAGAGCCGCGCCCAGCAACGTGCCAGTAGGCAGCGTGATGGTAGTGCCCGCAGCAGACGTAGATTTGATATAGCCGGTAGCGACTTGAGCTGCTGTAGCTGTCTCCGTAGCGTTGATAGCCGTTGGCGTGTGGGTGATTACTGGGTTGGCGATGTTGCCTGTGACGTTGCCAGTAACAGCGCCTATGAACCCCGCGGTGGAGGTGACTGGGCCTGTGAAGGTAGTTGAAGCCATGATAAAAGTTCCTTACATGCAAGATTCGCGCAACCGTCTGCATGTCGTCGGCCAGGACAGGGCCGTCTGCTGCGCGAGGGGGTTAAAGATGTCCAACAAAACCCCCTGCCTTTTGAGCAGGGGGTTTCAGTTGACGCCTTCTTAGACGCCAGCAGTACCGAACAGAGCGCGAGGATCTGTCCAACCCAGCGCGTAACGCTCGGTTGCTTTGTAGCGCATGGAGTCGGTTTCAAAGTCACCTTCCATGCTCTTGTCCAGCGCCCGGCGCATCAAACACTTCATGCCTTCTTGAGCATCCGTCTGGACGAACCAGGCGGTTGTAGAAGTCATCCGGCTCATGTTGGCTTGGCCACCGGACAGAAGGCCCATCGATTTGACGGGGTTCATGTCACGGTCAGCTGAGCTGACACGATACTGGTTGTTGATGAGCAGTTCGGCTTGGAACACATTGGCCGGGCCTGTCACAATCTTCTTCGGCGTTAGCCGAATCCGCTTGCCATTGTTGTCCACTGCGTTGCGGAGCTGAATCAGCATCTGTTCCAACGACGTCTGCGACAGGGCCGCAGGCGAGGTCAGTTGGTTGCTGAAAGTGCCCGACACAAGCGGGTGGCTGGCTGAGATAAGGGACACGCCGTCACCGCCTGTATACGAGCCGTTGAAGGCCCGATTCAGGATGTTGGCGGCTAGCGTTTCCTTCGTCTCAATCAGCGACTGGGCCAAGTGCTTGGCATAAGTCTGGCCGATGCGGATGTGGTCACCGTCCTCGACGAGCACTTTGGTCAGCGCGAATGCAAGGCCGTAGACCTTGTAGACGTAGCGCTGATTGAACAAAATGCCGCCGCTTTGGTAAGTGACCGCCATGCCGTCAGGCAGCTCAGGCGCAGCGCCGAAGCCGTAGAGCACAGGCTCTTCATGATAAGTACGGGCGATGCCCTTACTCTCATTGAACACTTGCTTCCACTCATCTGCACGCTGGTCGTACACACCATCAAACACTTCGTTGAGTATGGGCTCAACTACGGAGCGGAAGTCCGTACTACGCATTGGGGTTGCCATGGTACTGGTCCTCCTTAGATGGAATTAACTGATGCTTTGTACTGATGTTCGTTGATACGAACAATGGCAGTAACATAAGCGTCAGTAAGTGAGTCGGCCACATCGCCGGAGAATCCGGTGATCTGGAACTGCCCGGAAGTCGCCATAATAACCGTTAGGCTAGTAGTAGACAGGCCGGTAGAGGTGGAACCACTTTCAGCGGGCGCCCAATCGCATTCTTCACCAACAGCGGTTTGCACCGTTGTGGAGCCAGGAGTACCTGGGTTGCTGTAGCGTACGTTAAACAGCGTCTCAGGGTCGTCATAGACATAAGCCGTGATGGCTGTAGCCGTAGTGCCCGTTGGCCAGAAGTTCTGAACCGTTGGCTTGCCAGTGCTGTCGGTGTACTCAACGCCGGCAAAGATGCCGAGCAGTGAGATGCCATCGACTGTACCGGTTCGCGTACCGTCAGAAGTGCCGAGCTGGATAACACCCGCATCTACCAATTTAACGGGGTCACCGTTAAAGATATTTGCGGCGAAACCAGTCGCGATTGTGTAGGCTTTTGGACGTATCTGACCACTGTTGTGGAAAGACGGCCGAAAGCCAAAGGCTGCAAGAGTTGCGGACATAAGAGTCCTCCTTTGGATTGATAAGAGAGTTAAGCAAGTTCAAACCGGGCTTTCCGGTCAACTCCCATTTCCTTATTTCCGTCACCCATGATCAACGCGGCCCCTTGCGTTCGCGCTTGTTGTGCCATGAACTCTGCGGAACTTACCAGCTTTTCCTCTTCGCGCAAAGGCGCGTCGTGGTGAGCTTCCTGCATGTACCGTTGGTAGAGTTCGAGCGGCAGCTTGAACGCAATCATTTCATTCACTCCAATAAAACCGGCCCATTCGCCAGTTTTAATGCTCGTAACTTCCCAGCCAGGAATGTCTTCTGGCTTGATGGGCTGGTAGCCCAGGCGCATACGAGCAGGGATTGAATCTCTAGGGTTCGAAGTCGTTAGCCAGCAAGAATGCCAGCCGGAGATTTTCGGTAAGTCGGGGAGTGCAGACTGGTGAAACTGTTGTCGAAACATTTCAACTCGCTCATCATCAGAGACAGTCCGGTTCTCAACGACTGGTCTATCAGTCGCCTCACGGCTCTCTCTAACATCGGCGGATTTCTTTAAGCGTTCGTCAGACATATTCTCGCTCCTTTCAGCGATTGGTGGGATTATAGTCCCAAAGTATTAAAAATTAAAATTTATTTTAAGCTCGCGACTCAGCAACTTTGTTGCGGTCGTATTCAGCGTAGCGCTTGGCATACTTCATGCGCAGGATAGGGTCGTCCCATACCCCTGCCTCTACTAGTGCCGCCTTGCGTTCCGGGCTAAGATACACTTCCTTGCGAGTGCTAGTAGGGGCGTGCTCCTTGCCAGAACCAATCTCAGGACCTCCTCGCGGGGTGCGCGCGCCGGCCTCAGCTTTCGGTACCTTTTCTGGCAATCTCCTGGCCACCCGCTTGCGCAACTCCATCCAATAGTCCTCAGCCTTGGGGTCATACCCGTCTTTGGCAAGCGCTTGGTCAATGGCCAGCACAATAGAGGAATCTTCGTCACGACCTTGCGGGTCGTACCAGGCATTGTCCTTCATGAAGCCTTTGGCATGTTCTAGCACCCTCTCGTCCGGCCCTGTTGGCTGTTGAGTGGCTGGAGAGACAGAGGCTTGCACCTTGATTGAATTCAATTGCTGCGCACGAGCAATAGCTTCATCGCGATAGCGCATAGCCTTGGCCACATCCTCGCCGTTACCGGCGTTGACAGCCTTAGCAATAACCTGCTCCGCCATGTTAACTTCGTTTATGGCTGCGTTTAGCCGGGCATCAACTTGCTGCAAGTCAGCTTGGTGGCCTCGAGCCTCAATGCCCATCATCCGGCGTTCAAGCGTGTCATTCTGCTTGCGCAGATAGTCGAGCTCGGTTTTGTCTCGGGTGATGGCCTTGTCGCGGCGGTCTTTGCGCTCAACCTTCTCGTCTCGGCGTCGAGCTCGGATAGCGTCACGCTCAGCATCAGAGGCATCTTCTGCTAGCCTGGCATCTTCCTCATCAGGGGTTTCTTCTTTAGTCTCAGCCTCATGGAGCTTCAGCTCCTCAGGGGTGAGGTCTATCTCCACACGCTCATGTGGCACAATGGTGCGGGGAGCATCATCGTCTTCGCCTGTCATTACTTCATCTGGTTTAGTGGCCATGATTTTATCTCCTTCAGACAAAAGCTTTTACTTGCAGAGGATCCACGGTGACTCGGCCAAGTAGGTCGAGGTCATTGAAGAGCACGAAGATTGCGTCGCCGCCTTCAGGCAGGGCAACGGCCCAACGGTCACCACCGTACTTGGGCACACGAACAAAATCACCAGGTACACACCAGCTGCCTTCGGGCCATGGCTGTTGGGTGTTTCGGCTATGGAAGGCCAAAGCGCCTGTTGATATGACCTTGGCTGTCTGAGTGTTGTCACTCTCAGTGGCCTTAGTGTCTGTCGTCAGAATAATCCCACCGGCTGATTTCTGCCGGGCGCTGCGAATCTGCACAAGAACGCGCGAACCGAAAGGCTGCACCCCTGCATCTGCTGCTGGGAAAGCCTCCGCTAACGCGCTATCAGAGTTTTGAGTCATCGTCTTGTTCGTCCTTTAGTAAGTTGATAAGAATGTTGATGGCGGTTTCAAGGCCATTCATGTGTCCACAACGCTGCCCGTATTCAAAGGCATCGCATTTGGATGGGGTACGCAAGGCGCCTGTGGCAAAGTCCACTTGAGCGGTCTTGAGGGCGGTTAGCAGTTTGTTTTCTATGCTCACGGATTGATACCCGTTCCGGTACTGAGATTAGTACGCTCGCCAGTGGCAATCTCGCTGGCCACAATGGACATGGCCGTATCATTGTCAGAGGTGTTCATGCGTTCGCGAGTTTCAAGTTCTTGCACCTTGCGGGCAGACTCTTGCTGCTGGCTAAACTGTTCCATCTCAAAGGCTGCTTGGGCACGTTGCGCCTCTTGTTGGGCTTTCTGCTGAGCTTGGAACTGAGCCATGGCAGCGTCTTGTTGGCTCTTCTGCTGCGCGGCTTGCTGGGCACCTTGTAGGCGCATAGCCTCGCTTTGCTGCGTGGCTTGCAACTTCTGCTGTTCAAAACCAAGACGTTGTGCCTCGCTTTGTTGGCTGGCCTGAAGCCGCTGGGCATCGCCTTGGGCGCGTTGCTCTGCGTTGAGCTTGGCGACCTGAAGCGACATATCTTGCGGCATCGGAGGAGGGGGAGGGGCATACTGCTGGGCTTGCTTGTCGAGCTGGGCAAGGGCTTCGGCAAAGCCTTGGAACTGCTTTTCAATGAAGCCTTGAGCACGCAGGATGATAGCTACCTGCTCCTCGGTACTGTCGTCCTTGATCTTACCCTTCTCCTCTGCTAGCCTAACACCCTTGTGGGTTTCTTGCATGTAATAGTTCAAGAGGTGGTCCCTAAGGTGGGTGACCATCGGGTACAAGTAGGTTTTGACAATCGCCGGGTTCTGACCGAACAAAGGCGATTGTAAGAAGGCCATGTGCACTTGCAGGTGACCTAGATGGTCTTGCGATGGCATGACGTAGACGGGCTGACGCATGGTCGCCGCCACATTCTCGCTAACAGGGTCGACGTCGTCTTCGCCTGGCTTCGGCGTCAACAGGTCGTCCGGCACCTTCATGGCCCGCAGGAACATCTCCTCGACCTTGCGCTGGTCATACATGCCCGGCACCTGCGCGCTGCGCTGAAGTAGTGCTTGCATCTGGGCGAAGCGCTGTGTCTCGCTGAAGATCTGTGGGTCGGATACCGGAACCACATCCATCGGGTCGTCGAAGTCTTCAGGGTCAATCTCCAGGCCCGAGCCTTGCGCCTTGACATCTTCAGGCGTCAAATAGGCACTGTTAATGCGGGCCAGGATCTTGAACACCCGGCCCATGGAGGAGTGCAGACGAGAATGAATGCTGGAAAACACCACCATGCCCTGCTCGATTAGGGCCATCGTCGTGCCAACAGGCTGGTTGGCATTCTGGTCGGAGAGCTTTTCAAAGCTCGTCTGCACAACTCCCTTGCCGGCCTCAACGCAGAATCCCAGCAACTGGAAGAGCGTAGGCGACGGCGGGTTAAACGGTATGGGCATGGCCAGTTTGCGGATGTCGTCGACCATGACCCCGCCTTCTATCTCCACAACCTCAGTGGGCTGCATGGTGATGGTCTGGCCAGATGGGCCGCCTTTGAGCTTCAGCATCGTAGGCACGTTCTGTATATGTGCCGAGTCCAGCAGAGCGCGCAGAGCGCCTGTGGCAGCTCCAGACAGCCCTCCAATCATGTGGGTCAGGCCGATGGGGTAAGCTCCCCGCCAAGGCACAAAGCCGAACTCCACCATCCACTCCAGCTCATCACAATTCTCGTCATCCTCGTCCCAGTTGCGGTAGAGGGCGAGCGCTTTCTCAGTGCTCTTGTCAACCGTCAGGATGTAGGGGCAAAGTTCGTCTTCAATCTCCAACCAAGTGTAGATTTCAAATACGGTACGCAGCCCATCCTCGTTGTAGGAATCGCTCTTGCGTCCTTCAATCTTGTCGTTAGCAATCGACGCCTTGGTGAAGTCCGGCATTGGCGCTGACGGCAAGTCGACGTCCGCGTACATGCCCGCCTTGACCCTGCGGTCGTACTCCATCTGGGTTATATACTGGACGTGGGTCTTCCGCTCAGCGCTGTAGAAGTTGGTAGCGGCGAAGGGCAACAGCACATCGTCAATGGGCACAAACTCCAGACGAGGACGCTTGCGCTGTTTGTTGTAGTTGACCTTGACGTACTGACCACCGCCGAGGGGCAGCTGAGTGGTGAGTTGCTCCAGTTCGCCCCGGAACTCCGGCATCTGTTCGGTCGCTTGCCAGTTCATGTAGGTGGCTTTGCGTTCGGCCTTGGCGAGCTTTTCCTTGTTCTGTGGCCCTATGACCTTGCTCTTGACTGGGCCAGCGGGCGGAAAGATTTCCTTCATGGCCCGAGCGGAGAAGTCGACACAAGCCTCGATGAGCATTGGGTGCACAACCTTGGTGGCGCCTGAGAAAGCAGCACCTCCCGGAGCGTCGTCGCCCATGCCAGTACGGCGGAGACCTTCCTCGTAGAGTTTGTCACGCTTGCTGCGGGCCTCCTTGTCACGCTCAATCTTGGTGACTAGGTCGCTGACAGCGGTGGCTAGCATGCTCTTGTCCACGTCATCGACGATGTTCTCGAAGTGTTTCAAGTTGATGCGCGCCTCTTTCGTCTCCTCCATAGAGACCATCGCCCCGCCGTCGTCGGTGTCACGGGCATCCCCGGCTTTGGCGTCTTTGTCTAGCTCGCTGATGTCGACGAGTTCGCGCTTGTCTTCTTTGCCAGGCTTGTCTTCTTTGCCAGGCTTGTCTTCTTTGCCAGGCTTGTCTTCATCATCTAGCTCGATGACCTCAACTGGTAGTTTCTTCTTAGCCATACATTTCCTCTACTAGCTGGTCAATTTTGAATTGGGAGACAATGTCGTCTACGGTGTCGGAGTTGTACTCGTTGTCACTGACTAGACCGCCTGCGGCGAAGCCTTCAGGTGGCAGAGCGTCAATGACCTTCTTCTGTAGATCATTAAATTCTTTGGCGGTGAAGTAGCCGGGCTCAACACCAAAGTCTGACGCCGCCTTTTGCCCGAAACCGCTCTTTGGCCCTAGATATGTTAAATCTGTATGCTCCAAATCCCCCACATCGCCCCACTTGCCACTACGAACAAAGTCCTGGACGTAGGGGATGTACTTGTCGACGGGCTTTTTGTCGAGCTTGCCTTTGATTTGGAGGATTTGCTCAAGTGGAAAAACCTCTTCCGTTCGGAAAATAGTACCCGATTTAGGGTTAAATAAATGGGTATCCTCTAGCTTTGAAAGTCCAGGAGCGTTGCCCATCTGTCTTGAATACTCTTCAAACCGCGAATGTTGTTCAGGTGATAGCTCAGAAAAACGCTTAAACTGCTCAGGATTTCTAACCATGGGCCGACCCTTACCCACCTCAATCGTCGCATGCGGCTCGCCCTTGGCGTCGCGCAGGCTGTAGTACTTGTAATCGCCGCTGAGGGCCTTCTCGCAGTACTCGTCACCAGCGATGCAGTGCTTCATCGTGTCGCCTTCGTACTGCATGGCTTCGAGGAGAGCTTTTTCTGATTCGTCTGCTTGTTTTTTTGTTGGATTAGCTTTAGCCCACATTTGTGATAACTCATCCTGCCTCGTCGTAACAAAGTCCATGAGGTCATCCTCGTCTACAATTCCCTGGCGAGTGGCTTCTCGGTGGGCTTGTTCATTGAACCTGTTTTGCTGAGCCATAGGGATCTCAAACATAGGATCCTCAAGCGTCTGGTTCACTGTCACGTTTTTGCCGGTCTTTTCAGGAGCCTTCAACTCCATCCACCGCAGCCCTCTCGGGTCATCCGGGTATTCTTTGTAGAGCACGGTGGCTGGGTTGTTGGCCTTGCCCATGTTTAGCTCTGCTTTCTGAGCGGCACGCCACGCATTGATTTGACCTACCTTGGCAACCGCTGCGTCCACACTTAGGTTCGGCAGGTCAAGGTACTTGAGGCGAAGGTCTTGTGGGAATGGACTGTTTGGGCTGAGGGCGATTCGCATCTCGTCGGCGAGGTGGGGGAAGCCGAAGTCATTCATCCGGTTGTTAGCCCAATCGACGTTGAAAACTTTTGTTTCAGGGGCCACAGTTGCTAGCCATGGATTATCAGCTAGCACCTTGGAGGTGTACTCTGGCCGATAAGGGGTTACGGCAGAATCTGCCAAGTTCTCCCACTCCTGGGCTGATTTGGACGAGGAGACCCCCATCTGTGGGAACCCCTCTTTCATCCTGCTAGCCACCACCCTTGACCCGACGGTGGGTCGGTCAGGCACATTCATGTGCATCGCCCCGGCAACCTGTGCCTCGTAGGCATCATCCGCCGCGGCACGGGTGCGAGCTGCTCTGCGGCCTGCAGCGGCTACTTCGTTGTCGAAGATGCCGGCAGCCATGCCGGGTTTCGGGCCATCGGCCAGTAACTTGGTAGCCCATGCCTCTTGCCTGACAGCTTCTTTCTCAGCAAGTGCACGGGTCTTATCGGCGGCGGCTACCCGGCGCTCGATACCGAGACGCACTGGGTCAGTTGGTGTGGCCATCTCTTTCTTGATGTAGTTGGTGAGGTTCTTGTCGATCCAGGTGTTTAGTGCCACGGTTCTAGGGTTTGCGCTTCTAATAACCTCACCCGGATCCAATCCATAAGCCTGCCCTATTGCATTTGCGTCATGGCCAAAGGCGCGTCCCGGATGTAAAGGAGCCTTCAACCCCCTCACCGCATCTTCAACGGAGCCTTTGAGCCATTGACCTCCCGGCTCCTTGACGATGTTAGACCTTGAACCTTGAGCTAAGCCTTGCAAGATTTCAGATCCGTAGCCGCCACGATCCATTATTTGAGGCACGACTCTGTCGGCATAGCGAGCACCTGCTTGACCTGCAGCCATTGCTGCTTTGTTAACGCCTCGGCCTGCGAGAACTCCTAGTTGGCCAACGCCTGCTGCTGTTGCCCCTACGTCAAGCAAATCTGTTGTTCTAGGGTCAAGTTTAAATGTGCCTAATCCACCGGTTGCAGCATTGCCGCCTCTAATTAATGCTCGAGGACCTTGGTAAGAAATGTCTTCCATCAATGAAGCTGCACCAGGCAGAGCTAGTAGTTCATCTACACCGGTGCCGCCGAGCAAAGGAATGCGGGGATTAACCTCATACTTGCTCGCCATCTCTTGCAAAGACCTGAGCCCTCTTGCAACAGAACCGAACAAAGGGCTCTGTGGGGAGGCCTTGATGGTATCAATTGAAGCACGAGGCTGACGAGGCTGACGAGGCTGTGGCAGGTTAGGATAACCAATGAATGGCTTGCTGAGATCGACTTCGCCGCCGTTGGCGTATTTCTGTGCCAGGCTAACGAGGCCGCCTTCAGCATACCCAACACCACCGCGTAAAATTTCCACATCGTCCACATCAACCATTGAATTCTTTTCGTCAATGGCTTCTCTGAGAGTACGGTGTTGTTGAATTGCTTCGCGCGCTGTGCCACGTGCGCCAAGTCCTGAATTGCGGGCACTCACAGCATTGGGTAAGGGGATATTCACCGGCTTGACGGCGTACTTTGCCTTGAGCGCCGTCAAGCCATCTACTATCTTACCTAGTGAGTTAAACTTACCCATAGATCACGCTCCATAGGGGTTGACCTTTTCACGCTGCTTGATAGGCTCATGGTCGGGATCCTTTGCCACAGGCAAGTCGAACCAGCGCTCATTGCGCAGGTAGATGATTGCTTGGGTGAACGTGTCGACGTAGTCATCGTGCTTCGCCAACGGAAACTTGCTCAACTGATTGATGAAGGGCTGGGCCCAGCTGATGTACTGGCCCGGGTTCTTCTTGCTCTCTGGTATCCATATGATGTCCATTTCAAGAGTAGGTGCTGCTTGATGAGCGCGAGCTAGTTTATCCGCATTTCCCGGATTATATCCCATTGCTGGCACTTTTGCTAATCTTAAATCTTGTAATAAACTTTGACCGCTTGCTTTTGCTTCCACCAACACCTTGTCCGGACGCCTGGCCCGAGTCGGGTAGCCAGCATAGGTCTGCATCGTCTGCGCTCCGTACTCAGCCGCCCACTCCTCTATCGCCTTCTTCCTAAGTTCCGGGTAGGACAAGTATTCGTCCCACGCGTCGAGCAACATCAAGTGCTTGCGCGTTACCTGCCTGCCCAACGAGTCTTTCTCCGCATGGGCAAAAACGCCCCAGCAGGTGAAGGCTGTGGGGTCGCCCATGTTATGCTCTACAAAGGCGCAGTCATAACTCTGCAGTACAAACAGTAGTTGCGGTAGTGCCTTATCATGCGGCCACTTCTGGAAGTGATAGGTCTTGAGCATACCTCCGCCAGCAGGCTCCGGGTTCTGCTGCAACTGACCGGCCGTTCCATACTCACCGAGGAGTTGTTTAAGAGACGTGATCTCTGCTTGCCCAAACCTCTCCTCACAAATCAATTCACCCTTAACCTTCCGAGGGTCGTAGAAGCCCAACACCGTCTTGCGCTTCTCGCCGTCCCACTCTGCAGGTATGCAGATGTGTTCCCATCCACGAATGTCCGTCAGGATGTGGCCGCTGATGTCCTGCTCATGCAGCCTCTGCATCACCACCACCATCGGATCTTCCTTGGGGTTGTTTAGTCGGGTACTCCAGACTTTGTCGAACCATTCAAGAGCGTTGTCTCTAAGGGCATCGGACTGAGCATCTTGCGCGCCGTGAGGATCGTCAAGGATGAGGCGCGAACCGCCTTCGCCCGTAGCAGTGCCTCCAACACTAGTTGCGATCCTGTAGCCGGTTTTGTCGTTTTCGAACCTTTGTTTCGCATTCTGATCTCCTGCAAATTGAAACACATGCCCCCATCTGTCCTGATACCAGTTGGATTGAATGAGCCGGCGGGCCTTCAAATTGTCCCTAACACTCAGCGTGCCGGAGTAAGAGGCGCAAAGAAATTTTTGGTTTGGCATCGTCGTCCACTCCCACATCGGCCACATGACCGAGACGATGGTGGACTTACTATGCCGAGGAGGGATGTTGATGAGTAACCTGCGAATGTCCCCGCGAGTCACAGCCTCTAAATGCTCACAAATGGTCTCAATGTGCCAAGACCCTATGAAAGGCACTCCCGGCTCTACCGTGTCCCAAGATTGCTTCACAAACTCGTAGAGTGACACAGAGGCCCGTCGCCTTGCCTGCTCCTGGGCAATCATGTCCATCAGGACGGAAGGCGATATGGGTGCGTTCATTCAAACATCAATTGTGTTGGCAGACTTCACAATCAGTCTGTTCATCTGATCTAGCTCATCGTTAGTTAGACCTCGTAGCGATGCAAAGTTGAGCTGTAAAGGATTGTCCGCATCGCCTTTAAGCACCACTGTGGCAAGTTTTGAATGAACGTAAGGTGCAACACGCAGTGCTGACTCTGCCGCTGAGCCGCTTTCAAACATTGCTTGATTGAGGTGCTTTTTTTTCTCGTCTACATCAGTTTCAGCCTCGTAGAGTTCCATTGACCTACACGCAGCATCGTGCCTGATTTTCATGTCGTTGAGCATCACAATCATTGGTGAGATGTTGATGCCTGCTACGTAGCGCACCATTGCATCAACAACTGTGCGTCTAGTCGTCGTCGGGAGTAGTGTTCCAGGAAACCTGTTAGGGTTGACACTTGGAGGTTTTTTCGGGTTCTTCAACGGCTTAGGTTCTGGAAGGTCGTACACACTTTCACCTCTTGGTCTACCAGAGCCAACACGTCTGCCTCCACGATTCTTTAACAACACTTCAGGTTCTGGAAGGTCGTACACACTTTCACCTCTTGGTCTACCAGAGCCAACACGTCTGCCGCCACGATTCTTTAACAACACTTCAGGTTTGTCCATTTTTCGCATTCTATCTCAAATCTTAAGAAATCAATCAAAAAATTTGATTAAACTTAGACCCAAACAATCAAACTTAGACCCAAACAATCAAACTTAGACCCAAACAATCAAACTTAGACCCAAACAATCAAACTTAGACCCAAACAATCAAACTTAGACCCCAACAATCAAACTTATTCAAACCAACCCAAGATAGTCCAAAAAAACCCTATAAGCCTCGTTGGCTCCGTTACAAGTCACAACCTTGTACCCAGAGCCTATCAGGGCCGCTTGGATGCGCTTCTGGGACTCGCTAACGCTACCTCCTAGCTGGTTCTTCATCTCTATGAACAAACCGCCGTACGGCTCTTTCTTCAAAGCAACAAAAACATCTGGTACCCCGGCCAGGACTCCTTCGCGCTTCATGCGCGCTGCTTCCCTTGGGTCTCTCTTCCCTCCGTTCGGAATCGCAAAGGCAATTATCCCAGGATGGAACTGCCTAACCCTTGCAATGAAGATAATTTGCTCGGTTGACTCACTTCTAACTCCAGATTTGTTCATTGACTAGCTTACATAGAAATAGGTCAAGTTTTATTCAATTGTCATCCTCATAAGGGCTTGGATGACAATTAATAGTTGCAAACCCCTAAAGTTACAAGCTTGCTCCCCTTGTAACCGCTCGTTATAGCGTTGGTATCCCTAGCTTTTCCAGAGTTTTTTGTCAAAAAAGTTCAGAGGTTACAAGATTTTTGCATTCCAACCACAATCCCAATAAAAACACCCTATTTATATATCCCCTTTTTTATTTTCTCCTACCCATCAACTTCCTAATATTTGTAACTTGTAACCTAAATATATAAAAAGCTAGGGTTGGTAACACTTTAACGAGGTTACAAGTCTAGGTTACAAGTAGCAAAAGTTACAAGTAAAATGCTAAAAATCCATTTTTTCAATCCAAAAGAGGATCCATTAGGGTCTGGTCTAAAATTTCACGAATTTTTTCGTTGCATTCAGTTTCCGATAATTTGCCAAATTTCACCCCTAAAATCCAAATTCTAGCTGTATTTCCCTGCCATTTGATCGGTTTCTTCATTTTTGTAAACCCTAACTTCATCAAAATTTTGGTCAATGCGGAGGTCTTGGGGATTTCGTCATCATCAAAACCCTCCTCAAAAGACATAGCTTTGCCAAGATGTGAGGTTGAAATTACGTTTGAACACACACCAGGAGAACCTCTTTCAATCAACTCTTTGATCAAATCTTCTGTGTTAGATGTATTTAAACTAATCATGCTGTCTTTGGCTGAAGACTTCGGGGCTTGCCCATTAGGTTCAAACGAGTCCGGTATCTGGTACTCTAGCAACCACTTACGAAGAGCGCCTGAGTGGCCTTCTATAGCTCCATGAAGCCTCACAAAATACTCAGGCCCGGCGGCAGCTTTTAGTTGTTCTTGACCAGTAAAAGGTGTGAATTGAACCCACCATCGTCGGTCAGTCTCTTCTAATGGGAGAGCGTCCTGATGGTTAGTGAAGGCAATGTAATTCACCGTGTTTGGCGCTACGTATTCATTGACTCCCTTCGGATGGACTGTGATGGCATCGTTTGTGATGTATGGTTTGATCATGTTCAAAATGTCATACCGATTGTGACCAACCATCCGAATTTCTTCTAAAATGTTGACACACCTACCATCTGCCCAGCTTGTAAAGGCAGTGCTCAACACAGCTATAGACACATTGCCAACATTGACCATACCCATCACCGAACTAAGCAGCTTGCCAATCACTGTCTTGCCATCGCCCTCAATGCCTTTAATTAAAGGGGCCCATCTAATCTTTTTACCTGGAAATTGCACATTGTGTGCAATCCAAGCCAACATTACACCAACACCTTCTGGCTCTGTCAGGATCAATTCTAAATGAGCCTTGACTATTTCAATGGCTGCTAAGTCAGCCTTGGTGTACACAGCCACAATGTCCGGAGGGCTCCCAGGGTCGTAGCCATTAACACATGGCATGCCATTCAGATCAAAAAATTCACCGGCACTAGGTAGATAGATTATTTTGTCTGGTGTGTCAACACACCAAAGGTCCATAGCCATAGCCGAAGCCTTGGTGTCACTGTCCATACCTCCAACCTCACGGTTGTACATAGCATTGAACCCTCTCTCACTGACTTTGCGTTTTGTGATAGCGTTGAAGAATTTATCCTCATGAGTCACATAGACCCAATCTTCTAGCCACCCGGGCGAATGACCGTCTGACTTAGGCTTTAACAACCTCTTGACCTCGGCAATGCCAACACTAACACCCAAAGCTTTGAATCTAGTCTTGACAATCTGGGCTAGAACGTCCCTATTAAAGCGGTCAATGCCTCGGTCTGCCTGGATGTCAACACAAACTTTTTCCTTTAACTCATCAGTATTAGTCACAGCTAAAATTTTGTCCTTGTAGCTATCAATAGCCACCCGGTTTTCCTCCGTCTTGGCCTCACCAACCTCCTTGATCAGAGAAGCCAGGGTCAAAGCGCCGGAGCCCTTAGTCCTTTGCTTGCTAAACGAACCCCACTTAGCGATCAATTCAACTCGATCGTACGAAGCAGTATCCCTACTAATCTTGTCCCACAATTCCATCCAGGCACCATCGCCTGAGCCTTGATGGTGCAAGATCATGCCAACTTTGACCCAACCCTCGTAGGTCTCTACTGAGTCGGCCTTAATGTATTGAAGCAATTCACTTTCAACCCGGTCTAAATCCCAGTCATTGAGCGGTGGTTTGTAAAGAGCTAAAGCATCAAAGTCCTTATGAGACCCCGCACCTACGCCCACACCTACGCCCACACCTACGCCAATATGCTTGTCAACAAACCAACCAACATCTTGTATCGAATCAGGCAAATCTGCATGACCATTGAGTGCGTGGCCTGTAACAGTAAAGTATCGGCCATCCCGATAAATTTCAACTGGTTTCTTTACTGCGCTAGCAACAATGTTCGATCTAGTAAAGAGCTTGATGCCTGTACCCGAAGGCGAAGTCTCGGCATAGCCTTCCGTACGTTCAAGCAGTTCTCTAGCCGCATCGTTTAAGCTTCCCAACTCATCAACACAGTCATCAATGTCTATGCCATGAATTCCATCAGAGCCATCAAACACAAAGCCAATGCCATCAAAGCTACCTAAACCATAAGCACTCAACGCATCTTGATAGAGTAGCCATGACTTTGAGCTCGTCTGGTCCGTTGGCCGGCCTTTGAGATCACAAGGAACTTTGGCCCACTTTTTACCCGGCCCCTTTTCGACTAGCTTCCAAACTAGCCATCTGTTCACAGTGCGAAGGCTCTGAGGAATGAGTTCGTGTTTAACAGACAGAACCGTCGGCCGCACAGCCATATTTTTATTTGTCAATGGGAACTCCGAGTAAAGCGCACTGAAAAAAGTTGGGCAACAGCCAGTGCTCGGTGTCTGTCTTGTCAGAAAAAGAGCTACTTTTTCTCAAGCCCGAAATCATTGTACATAGTAGTGTACAATGAGCCTCTTGCAAAACCCCAAATTCGAGCTGATTTATTTTGCAAAGCGGTGCAAAAAAAGAGAAACAGTCGGCCATCTCTGGCACGATGGAGTCAACCAAAACGACACCGTAACGCCTGCGCCATGAATAATACCAAAGCCGAAATGATCATGCATCGCTGGAACGTCATCCAGCACGAATTGATCCCCGCAATGC
>Ga0335398_10002166_pt1 | contig 31674 bp, 26 predicted proteins | sample BON03_FD_205742 | JGI IMG/M metagenome (GOLD analysis project Ga0335398, IMG submission 205742) | Freshwater microbial communities from Lake Bonney liftoff mats and glacier meltwater in Antarctica - BON-03 (spades assembly) (version 2) | ecosystem: Environmental > Aquatic > Freshwater > Ice >... | reverse complement strand
TATTTATAATTCCGGTCGCTTCCGGATGTCGGGACATGGATCTACCGCCGGCCTGATGGCCTATGGGGATGCCAATGCGATAGCCATGGAAATCGGTGAATTCGAGGTGTTGCCGGTGGTGGAAGATGTCCCAGTCATCTGTGGCGTACACGGTTCGGATCCGCGCCGCAGAATCTGGCACCACCTGTTGAAGGTGAAGGAAATGGGCTTTTCCGGGATAAACAATTTTCCGACCCACTGCATCGTGGACGGCCATTTCCGACAAGTGCTGGAGGAGACGGGGATGGGATTTGATAAGGAGGTCGAAATGGTCAGGATTGCAAATAAAATGGATTTGTTCTCCATTGTATATGTCGCCAAACCTGAGGAAGCAGTACAGATGGCTGAGGCGGGTGCCGATGCAATTATTACCCATGTGGGAACTACTGTGGGTGGATCGATTGGTGTATCAGGTGCATCCTGCACGATGGATGATGCCATCGAAAGGACAAACAGCATCATTGAAGCTGCCAAAAAGGTAAACCCAAATATATTCTTTCTGGCACATGGGGGTCCAATCAATACACCGAATGATGTGAGGATAATCCTTGATAAAACTAATGCCCATGGATTTGTAGGGGCATCCTCTCTGGAAAGAATGGGTGTGGAAAAATCCCTGACCGATCTCACAAGGGAGTTCAAATCATTGACTATTTAAAATTGGAATAACAAGTGACAAAATCGTTTATTCAAACTCTTTAAAATGTTGATTGGCATTTTTTAATGGCCTCCAATATCTCGTACCTGTTCATTAAATGACTTATAATTATTGATTGGAGAAACGAGTAACTAGCCCTAAATAATATAAATGAATGAAAAACATAAACAAAACAGCCTTATTTAACGGGAGTTGCTTCGCACTTATTAGCACAGCTTTTTCATTTTCCATACGGGCTGGTATATAACCTCAATTAGCTAAAGAGTTAGGTCTTTCGGCTAAACAACTGGGGTTTATAAATTCCAAGTGTTTTTTGGGTTTTCCTATCTCAATGCTAATTGGGGGATTGGTATACCGTTCATTTAGACCTTAAAAAATTATGGTAGTGGCCTTTGTAGCCATACCTTGGGAATTGTGTTGATAATAAGATACTGCTACCAATTTAGTGGAGTAGGCATTAAATATTTAGATTAGCAAAGTAGAAAGTAATTTTTGAAGACGATTTATGTGTATCATAGAAATATGTGTCAATCGATTTTTTTTTACCTCAGTGACGTAGCTAACACAAATAACTAAATCCGTTTAACTAGACGGATATATTGTTAATGATATTCTTTCTGTGCTATGCTAACTTAACTCCATGTCTTTGTATTGAAAAGATATTTGAGCCCTATATGAAACTTTATTTCTCCTAAATAAATGGTAGAATCTTAAATAATATGCTGGTTTAAAATATTTTACGGAGCAAAAAAAGAAAAATCTAAAATTCAAAGATAATTACCGAATGATGACTGTCCTGCGAAAGTAGGAATAGTGAATCTAATTGATTGGGAATAAATCTATAGAAGCAAAAACTATAAATAACCGACATTCATTATTATTCGGGGTGTGGATGAAATCCTGTTTGCCTGAGGTGCAGACTCCAATCAGAGAAATAACGGCCTGCTAAAACGGGTTGAGGTTTTTGCTAACAGCGGAAGCGGTGAGAGCATAGAGATCTCAAAGCAAATAATAGTTGCACCATAGGAGTGACATCTTTATAGAAAATGACAATTATTCTGGGTTTTGGCCGAATAGACGCCAATCGGGAAAATAATTGATCGGCAAAACGAGTTGAGGTTGGTTTTATTGACAAAGAAACTAAGAGTGCGCAGTGATTAATCAAGCTCACCACACAAGGTTTCACAGAGAATTTTTATCCAGACTTTTTTCACCACACCCATTAATGCGCTCAGGAGATCTCAAAAAAACTGTTTCATTTTTTCCAATCCCATCGTAATTACAAACTCGGGATCCATGGCATAGTAGGTGGGATTGAAGAGTTCGAGGGAAAGGATGATTTGGCCACCTTTGGATTTGAGGGTTTCTGCAATCTCTTTCATTGGAGCGGCACCATCTCCTGGCATGACCCGATCCTTATCCTGTTGCTCCAGTTGCGGGATATTCAAGGGTATATCGTTCATATGGAAAATATCAATCGTGTGACCATCCAACATTTTCATCCCCTCAAAACCTGAACCTCCACGGAATAAATGATAGACATCTGCCAAAATCTTTGCGTCTTTATCATCTGCCGCTGCAGCGACCATCATCGCTTGACCGAGGTGATAGAAGGAAGGATATGCTCCCCAAAATTCCAACTGAGGCATTACGCCGGTCTTGCGTCCCAACTCCAGCAGTCGCTTGTATTTTTCCCCCGCTGCTAGTAGATCCAGCGGAGCTTTTGTCCCGATTGCGGGTGCGGCCACTCTTGGACACCCTAGCTCGGCCAGTACTTCCATCTCTTTTTCCATTTGAACAAAACCAGCTTTGCTTTTTTCGGGATCCTGAGACATCCAAGTAGGAAAGCCAATACAGTCAAAAAACTCCAATCCGGCATCCGCAGCCAATTTTTTTAAGGAAGCTAAGCTTTTACCAGTTTCCAGATAGGTTTGAATCTCCGACATCCAAGGCTCAAATCCATCATATCCAGCCCGAGCTGCCAGCTCAATCGTCTGTGGTAAGTCAAGTTTTTGACCTTTGATGGTACTTGTATTGAGGGAAAATAGGAATTTCGTTTCCTCTTTAGGTTTTGCAATGACTTCTATTCCACTGAAAGGAAGCGTTGCTGAGCCAAGTGCAATTGACTTGAGGAGAGTTCTTCTGTTTACCATTCGTATGTTGTACTATTAACTCCTGTATCCATTTAAAATCTTCTTCTGCCTTTCGTGGTAATATTAGAAAAAATGAATCAATTCCATAGTATAATCGTGCATTAGATTTCTATGCTAAAAATAACCTTTTTTCTCAGTAGCCTCCTTTTTTTGGGAGGAGAGGCGTCCGCTCAGGTTGTTCAAGAGCCGAAAAGCTATTTAGCCCTTTACAAAGATCAGCTGCCTTATTTTCAGGAGCTCATTTCTGGCGGACTATATGCAGATGCTCCAAAGAACTTTGACGGCTACCCATTTTTCAACACGCGCCAATTTGAGTCTGGGGTATTGAAAATCAATCAAGTCAGCTACAGTGAAGTGCCATTGTTATACGATATTCAAGCCGATTGGGTGGTTACTTTTCATCCCATTTACAATCAAAAGATATTGATCAAGTCCGAAAAAGTAGATGAGTTCATACTTGGGGATGGATCAGTTTTAAGAAATTACCAAGGGAATGATTCGTATATCCATCATAAAAATGGGTTTTACGAAGTGGCATTAGATGCAGATATCAAATTGCTGGTAAAGCATTATAAAGTACTCAAACCTGTAAAAGAATTGGGACAATACACTAAGGAATTTATTGAATATTCGGATTACTACTTTTGGTACTCAGGTCAATTTGAGTCCGTAGGTAGAAAGTCCCAAGCCATCAAACTGTTGGGATTGACCAAGAAAGAAGTTAAGAGATCATTTTGGGAAAATTCACTTGATTTTAAGCGAAATATGGAAGAATACCTATCTAACTTAGCTAAGCTAAGGTTAGATTCGGATCTAAAATTTGGAGGATTCGTCAAATGAAAAAAATAGCACTAGTTGTTTTTCTATTGACGATAAGCATTCTGGAGGGATCTTCACAAACTATATCAGACACAAAACTCTCAGGGATGTATGCAGGGATGAGTTTTGATCGCTTTTTAATTAAGGTGGAGGAAGAGACGCGCTTTCGTTTCTTTTACAAGGAAGCAGACATTGAAGGATTGGCTGTGAATCTACAGCTCACCAATTCTGACTTGAAGCCTGCTTTGGATCAAATATTTGAAGGCAAAGGGATCACCTACGTTATCGACAAAAGCAACCAAGTCTGGATCACGAAAGGTAGAAAACTCACTTTGGATTTTCCTGCAGATTACTTTGAGATTCAAGAAAGAGCCGATGGAGTCAGTTCCAATTCCGATTCACTGGAAGCTTTTGCAAAAAACAAACGCTTTGTCATCGGTAGAGCATCGGATAATCCTGCTTCAAAAACTGCTATGCTAAGTGGCGTGGTCACAAGTGTGGAAACAGGGCAGCCGATAAACGGTGCTGTTGTCTTGGAAAAGGTGAACTATACCCAGATAGTTACCGATGCATTCGGTCGATACAAATTGACTTTGCCCAAAGGGCGACATGCGATCACTGTTCAAAATATTGGCGGATTTCAAGAGCAGCGTCAGATTGATCTAAGAGGCGATGGTACGTTGGACATGCGTATTGAAGAAAGTGTTCTTTCCTTGGATGAATTTGTGGTAAGCTCAGGAGCACTTTCCAATATTAACAAATTGGAAATGGGTGTACAATCGCTCAGCATCGCAGAGGTGAAAAGACTGCCCGCTGTACTGGGAGAAGTGGATGTGCTGAGGGGACTCTTGACGTTGCCCGGGGTCAATACCGTGGGAGAAGCAAGTGTAGGATTCAATGTGCGGGGTGGTGCTGCGGATCAAAATTTGATTCTGTATAACCAGTCAACCATTTTCAATCCTACGCACGTTTTCGGCTTCTTTTCGGCTTTCAATCCTGATATGGTTATAGGGGTAGATCTTTTTAAAGGTTCGGTGCCGGTCAATTACGGTGGAAGGCTTTCCTCGGTTCTTCAGGTTACTCCAAAGTTTGGGAGAAATGATAAAATAGGAGTCAGTGGCGGCATAGGGATTATGACCGGGAGATTAAGTGTAGAGGGGCCGATTGGTGATCGAACCACATTTATAGTCGGAGGCAGGACTACATACTCCAATTGGGCACTTGACCTCTTAGAGGATGAGGCTGCTCTGACAGGATCGAAGGCTTCTTTCTACGATCTAAATGCCAATATTAGACATGAAATTGATGAAAAAAATAGCCTTGAATTCACCAGCTATTTGAGCAGCGATGAATTCAGTTTCGATGCCGATACGACTTATTCCTACCAGAATCTCAATCTTGCACTCTCGTGGAGACATTTTTTCGATGATCAGCTAGAGGGTAAATTTACAGCAGGCTACGACAGTTATGACTTTGGGATTGTAGGCAAAGACAATCCTTTGAATTCCTTTGATTTCAATTTTGATGTAAAACAATTGCATTTGAGAGCTGATTTTGAATACCGCAAAAACGAGAGCCACATACTGAAGTTTGGACTACATGCGATCCAATATCAATTGAACCCAGGCTCGAATGGGCCATTTGGAGAGGAGTCCATTGTCATCGAAGAAGAACTACAGGATGAGCAGGCGCGTGAAATATCACTTTATTTTGGAGACGAATTTTTTGTGAACGATCGGTTGTCAGTGAGTTACGGAGGGCGTTATATGTTTTACCAAATGTATGGTCCGCTTACGGTAAATCAATATGTGCCTGGAGCGCCAATCACCGAAAGCAATGTGATTGGTGAGGAAACTTTCGGCAACGGAGAGAATGTGAAAACATATCATGGGCCGGAATTTAGAGTATCAGGAAGATACAATCTGAACAATCAGTCTTCTGTCAAACTGGGATTCAATACCATGCGTCAGAATCTCCACTTGCTTTCTAATACTTCGGCCATTGCTCCAACTGATTCCTGGAAACTCAGCGACAGCTATATCAAACCCCAGACAGGCGGTCAAGCTTCTTTGGGTTACTACCGAAATATGGCAGGAAATAAAATTGAATTTTCGACTGAGGTTTATTATCGATACATGAATAACCTGCTGGACTATCGATCTGGTGCCACTATTATATTGAATGATAATATTGAACAGGACGTGCTCAATTCCATCGGCAAAGCATACGGAATAGAATTTCTGCTTAAAAAGAATACAGGAGCACTCAAAGGATCATTAGCGTACACTTATTCCCGGTCTCTGATGCAAACCTCCGATGAACCAAGTATTGAGAAAATTAATAGAGGCGATTTCTATTCCAGTAATTTTGACCAGCCACACCATGTGGTTTTGGTGGCCAATTATGAATTGAGTAAGCGAATCAATGCCTCAGTTAACGGGAACTACAGTACTGGAAGACCTGTGACTCTTCCGATTTCAAAATTTGACTACGCAGGGTCCGAGCGGGTATTCTTCTCGGATAGAAATGCCTATCGTATCCCGGATTATTTTCGAATCGACTTTTCAATTAATCTGGAAGGAAATCACAAGGTAAACAAACTGGCTCATGCCTCCTGGTCAGCAGGAGTCTATAATGTGCTAGGTCGAAGTAATCCGTATTCTGTCTATTATACCGCGGTTGATGGACAGCTACAGGGATACCAATTATCGATCTTTGCTCACCCGATTCCTTTCATCACTTATAATTTCAGGTTCTAATGAGACGAATTCAGCTATCAATTTTATTTTGCTTTTCGTTTCTGATCGGTTGCCGAGAGCCATTTGAACCCGAAATTGAACCTTCCGACCTAAGTGTGTTGGTCGTAGAGGGCTACTTGGATTCGGAGGGGTTATCGAGTATTCTGGATTTATCCTACACTCGAAATATTCAGAATGAATTCAATCTCGATTCGAGGGTTTTTGGAGCAAATGTGTATTTAGAAAATTTCTCCGGTACAAGATTTAAACTCACAGAAATCGGAGGTGGAAGCTATGAATTCCAGCATAATATCCCTGAGAATGATACCTATGTGCTTCGGATTTTCCTCCCAAATGGAATCAGCTATTCGTCCTCTCCACTGACACCTTTGCTTACACCGGAGATTATAGATGTGGGTTTTGTGAAAAATGAGTCTGGGGTAGAGGTTTTTCTTACGACCAAAGGGGATATCGATGCAGATGACTTCTTGTGGACTTTTGATGAGACTTGGGCATTCAGACCGGCTATCACTTCACAAGTGAAATACGATCTCGATCTAAAGGATGTAGTGCTGCGAAATCCAAATGATCGGATTGACTTATGCTATTTGAGCAAGCGGAATTCAGATTTGATATTGGAGACTTCCTCCAGATTTAAGGATCAGTTTGTTTTCCGACAAACGATCAATCAGATTGATCGTGGGGATGAGCGATTGACCCTCCGCTACAGTATTTTGATTTCTCAGAAGGCGCTGACCAAGGATGCTTCTGAATTTTGGGAGATTCTGAAAAAGAATACCGACGATTTGGGCTCGATTTTCAGTCCATTACCGTCGATCATTACCGGAAACATGATTCAGGATCAAGATCCCGAAGTGCCAGTTATCGGACAAGTTGGTTTGGGCAAAGTGCAACAGCGACGGTTATTTATAGACCTTCGGGATGTGGCTCCTTGGCGAGCCGAAGTGCCCGAATATGAAGGATGTATCGTAGCTTCTGATACGATTATGATTGTTGATTACGACCGTGCATTCAAATCAGGCAATAACTTACCAACGTCTCCCGTGTTCCCCGATGGAGGATTTAATCCGATTGGGTATCGCTATGCTTCTCGGGTTTGTGTCGATTGTACGCTTCGGGGAAGTAATGTGAGACCAGACTTTTGGGAAGATTAATAATGAATCAGGTGAGAAAATCAGTATCAATAGTATGTCTATTCCTGCTTATGCTAGTTCAGTCAGCATTCAGCCAGTCGGCTCAGTTAGATCCTGAGCAAATCAACTTTTCTATTTCAAAAAATATCTATTTTGGAGGCGAACGAATCTGGATTCAGGCCAATGCTTTTGCGCTGGATGCTCCGGCACCATCACAGATTATCTATGCAGAGCTATTGAACCGGTACAATGAATCGGTTGCTATTGCCAAAATGCCATTGACCAATGGGGAAGCTTTTAATTTTCTAAGAATTCCTAACGCGCTGCCCTCCGACCATTATTTATTAAGAGTGTTTACACGGGTAAGTCCCTATTTGGATTTGGAGGAAGGGCTGTCACAGCAATTTGTCACCATCTTCAACCCATCGATTCCTCCTTCTGTGGTGAAAAATAGACCTGATTATCAAAACTTGGATTCAAACTCCGATCTGATTTCTATCTCCGCAACTCAGGTACAGGCTGGCGAGTCATTTAAAATCAACGTAAGCCCTCAAATCAAATATCAGGAGATGACTATCGCTGTATTCAATCCCTTTTTAAGAAATCAAGAAATACTTTCCTCTTCAGAAATCTATCAGGGAATCGGTTCTCGCACACTTGTACCAGAGCTATTCGGGCATATTGTGGAGGCAAGGTTGGATCAGGAATTACCAGATACTACCCAGCTCTATTATCTCTCTGTCCATGGTGCTAAATCTGCGCTGTTTACCGATAGACCGGATAAAAGTGGCTCTATGTTTTTTGATGCCGGAGGAATGAAAAACTGGCGATTTATGATCGCTCAGGCAAATAATAATAAGAGTTTACTGGATTTGAGCATCGTATCTCCTGCACCTAAAACGGAATTTAAGAGCGGATTTATATTTCCTGAGTTGAAGATCTCCCCATTTGATCAAGTTTATCTGCAAGAATTACTACGTGGTGGTCAGATTGAGGGTTACTTTGCCCAAGAATTTGACAGTAGCCCTTTTTCTGTGGTGACCGGCTTTGTAGAAGACCAAACCTATGATTTCGATGATTATACCAGATTTGAATCTGTAGAGGTCGTGATCAAGGAATATATACCCGAAGTAAGTGTGAAAACTGTCCAAAAAAGAAAAGAATATCGAGTCTTGGACAAGGTCAGGGGAGCCATATTTGATGATAATCCGCTGATGCTCGTAGATGCCATGCCTGTATTTGATTCTGACCTTTTGGCTTCTTTCAACCCCAAAGGTTTGCAGAAGTTGGAAGTGCTGACCAGAATCTTTTATTTGAACGAGGAGGCTTTTCCTGGTGTGATTAGTTTCAGTTCTTACAATAATGATTTTGGGGGTTTTCCAATTCCTACCAACGGCATGTATCTGGATTATCAAGGCATTCTGCCAAAGGTATTGGAGCGGAAAAATCTATTTGCAGCCCCTGAAAAGGCAGCGAGAATTAGAGATTGGCGTACGATTCTATATTGGTCCGCAACCTTAGACTCGGATTCTTCATCCAATAAAATTACTTTGAAAGCTCCTGCCACGAGAGGAAGATTCCAGATCAAAATTAGCTATTTGAATGAAAATGGTGAAAAGAAGACAGCTTCAAAAATCTTTGAGGTGAAGTAGCTTAGGAGAATACAAGTTGCAGTCAAACCTATACTTGCCATTAGTAAAGAAACCCCAAAAGGTATAGAGGGATTTGTTTTCTCCAGCCGATTTCTATTTCATTTGAAACCACCAAGTGATTATCCACATTTGAGACTTGAGAGGAGGTTTTGTTTTTACCTCTTATCTCTAGAAGGATATTGCCGTTAATTAAGAAATCTTCCTCAGAAGGATAAGTTACCTCAAGGCCTGCATTTTTCAGTTGATCAAGGATGAAAGGTTCCCGGATATTCCCTGTGTTCCAGCCTTTGTCGGAAAGGGTTTTGATCCAATTTGGATTGAATAGCAATATTTTTTCAGGTTTGTTCATTAGGCTAATTCCCTTGGTGGAAGCTCTTAGATTCCGTATCAACTTTGATTCTTCGAGGATATAGAGCATTACCATCAATATTGGCCTGGTAGTTTCAATTTGAAGTGCCAGTTTGGAAATATTAGGAGTAAAAGGAACAGATTCAGAAATAATATATAAAAGTCTCTTTAATTTATTTTGAGTACTTACTGAGATGTCTTTGGCTTCAGGTAAGTCGTAATCAATAATTAAATTAATAATTTGCTGCAACTGATAGCTATAATCTTCAATTCCTTTTTCTGAAAAATGGATAGGAATCAAATAGGAAAAATTCTTGAAAGTAGTGGAGTGGTGACTCAATTGTTTTTTTTATCGTGTGGGCAATCTGGACATGATTGGACTGAAGTTCCTCGAAAGAGACTTTAGGCAATACAATACCGTATCGTAATTGGAGAAACTCTCGAAAAGATAGTGCTGTTAATTCATAGAAAAGAACACGTCGGCTAAGGTCCACACTGGGTTTTTGAAGTTCGAGAATAGATGACCCCGAAAACACAAGTTGAAGCTGTGGGTAAAAGTCATAGAGATTTTTCAGTTCTCGATGCCAATCAGGATATTTGTGTACTTCATCCAGAAATTGTCGTTTTACTCCTGAGTGATATAGTTTTTCCGCTGTATCGACTAGCGAATTGTTTTTGAAGTAGAAGTCATCCAGTGAAATATAAATGGCGCGTTCTTGATCTTTTGAAGATTTAAGTTGCTGGAGGCATCAAGGTAGACTTTCCCGTTCCTCTTGTTCCTTTAATTCCGATTGCTTGAGCTTGCTAATTGATCTTTTTCGTGATACCTCGCTCAAATTTGAGTTCAACACTGGCTAGTTAATTTTGATACCTGCTAATGAGAGCTTCCATTGTGTCTTGAAAGACACGAAAATATCAATTAATTGCTCCTTTGAAGATACAATTTAGCAAGTCAAAATTTTTTGAATTAGCGCTTAATCACTTTGCAATAGATAGTCTGCTTTTTGGGCCGCATAAAGTTCCCATTTTAAACGTTAAACAAGTTGAAAATGAGATATCCCTTTTGCTAACGCCATTTGAGATTTGGTATATAATGCCGAAAATTTTGAGTAATTCTTTGTGCCATGATCTATTTGGTTTTTTCCTATTCATACTGTGTAGTATTTATAATTCTATTAGATCAAACCTACCAGAATTTACAGTCTCGGATTTGTCAAAAAAGAAAATCCGAGATGCTGAGACCCATGGTCAAGCTGGCTCAGAAAGATCCAAAGAATATTAAAGTTTTTCTGGAAAGAATTCCTATAAGACCCTATTTCAATCAAAGAATAAATCAAAAACCTAAATGACTCCATGGCTCAAATTAAAAAAGTTGAATAGCTTAACTACGACTCATTCACAAAAAAGGAATTCAGCCAACATCCCACATCGGTCACCCAACACCGTTCATCGGACATCCGTCATCCCACACTGGTCACTCAAGATCCAACACCGGTCAAACAAAATCGATCATCCAACATCCGGCACCGGTCATCCAACATCCCACATCGGTCACCCAACAACACCTACCTCTTATCCTCCCAAGGTAGATAAATCACTTTTTTGGTCTCAAAATATACTTCTTGAAAGTAATCATCGAGATGATAGACCACATAGGACTTGTCCAACTCCTCCATTTCCTCATCCACTTCCCCACCTTTTAGGTATAAGATTCCGTTTTGGAACTCATTGAAATCTTCCGTACGAATCTTATTTTTTACCCAAGGGTAAAAGTTCGCCATACGAGTCACTGCACGGCTTATTATAAAATCATATTTACGAACCAATTCTTCCGCTCTAGCTTTTTGTGCTTCCACATTAGTCAGCTTCAGTTGCTTCACTACATCTTTGACCACGCTGATTTTTTTTCCGATAGAATCTACCAAATGAAAATGTGTATCAGGAAATAAGATCGCAAGTGGAATACCTGGAAATCCGCCTCCAGTACCGATGTCAAGCACTTTTGTCTCAGGTTGAAACTCCATTACTTTGGCAATTCCCAGCGAATGAAGCACGTGATGGACGTAGAACTGTTCCATATCTTTGCGGCTTATTACGTTGATTTTGGAATTCCAATCGTCATAGAGCTCACCCAAGCGAGCAAATTGTTCCAGCTGGGTGTCACTTAAACCAGGAAAATAGTGTGGAATCAATTCAGTTCCTGTATGCATTAGATGTGTTTTTCTTTGCCTGCGGCAATTTCGTAGAGAAGTTCTCTGGATCTGTGGAGTTGTGCTTTTACTGTCCCTAGCGGTTTTTCTAATTCTTGAGCGATTTCTTCATAAGAAAGCTCATCAAAGTATCGCAACTGAACCAATTTGCGGTATTTGGGAGGAAGTTTATTCACAAATATGCGAACCATCTCAATCCGTTGGGTGCGGATGTATTCATCCTGTGGATTGTTGTCTTCGTCTTCCACGTCTATCGTTACCGAATTCCCACTGTCATCGGAAAGTGTTCCGTTTAGACTCATGGTTTTAAGCTTCTTCTTTCGGATAAAATCAATGGTATTATTCGTGGCGATACGGAATAGCCAAGTGGAGAAGGTGAAATCTTTTTTAAATCGATGAAGGTTTTTGAAAGCCTTTGCAAAAGCTTCCATAGTGAGGTCTTCGGCATCATCAGCATCACGAATCATTTTTAAAATCATGTAAAAAACGGCTTTTTTGTACCGCTTCATGAGTGCAGCGAAAGCTTGCTGATCTTTATTTTGTACGGCCTGATCTATCAACTCAAAGTCCTCAAGAGCTTTTTTCGAAAAATCGCGCTTATTTATTTCCATTGGATGTCTTTTGACTGGTGGGAAATTGTCCCTAAAATCCAAAAGTAACCCAGATACAAGAAATCCAGTAGCCAGACCTTTTTGGAGGTGTTTGATCCTTGAATCTTTTTGCTTGCCATCCTAAATATGACACTTACAAGTATAGACCTTAACAAGATAATACCGAAAAGAACCAAAAAATGTTCCCATTTTTCAGCTATTCCTAAATTAATCAGTAATCCGATTCCACCAATCCAGAATAAAGCATGTGAAAAGGAGTAAAAGCCAATTTTTTGTTTGTCCTCTTTTGCATAATATTTACCCGCATGAAGATGCCTTTTCTTCTGATTGAGATATTCTTTTAGATTTTCTTTGGGAGTCGAAGTTGTATTTGCTTTAGGATCCAAGACTATGGATGTATTTCTTCCTGTAGCAAACTGATTCACAAAAAGATCGTCATCTCCGCCCTGAATATGCCAAAGTCCCTTAAAAGCTTTGACTTCCATGAAAAAACTTTTGCGATAGCATAGATTCCGTCCTACTGCCATAAAGGGTTTTTTCCATAATCCAAAAGACATGTAAAAAAGCGCTGTCAATAAAGTCTCAAACTGAATCCAATTATTCAAAAACCCTGACTTCTGCTCATATCCTGAGAATCCGATGGAGAACGTTTTCTCATCTTCCCGAATCGGCGCAGTCATCTTTCGGATCCATTGATCGGTATCGGGGATACAGTCAGCGTCTGTGAGGAGAATGACATCATGCTTTGCCACTTTTATTCCCAGTGTCAAGGCAAACTTCTTGGATGTCACATGCGCAGGGGTATATTTAATAGTCACGGAGCGAAGTCTGGGATATATTGCCATCATCTCACCAAGTAGTTTTTTGGTTCGATCCGTGGAGCGATCATCCACAATCATCACATCGAATATTTTATAGTCCTGTTCAAAAAGTTTGGGAATCAAAACTTTGAGATTCTGGAATTCATTGTGAGCCGCAATCATCACTGTCACTCCCTCCGAATTACTCTTTTGAGAATAAGGGTTGGTGTTTCCTGAGAAAAAGGCTGTTTTTCCAAAAATAAATATCAGGTAAACCATTTGAATAGATATTCCGATTCCGAATAACAACCAAAGTAAAAATAAGCCCATAGGTCAGTTTGCTGGGCAAATATAAAATCAAATTCAGCATTCATTTAAGAATAACAGTATAATTTTGTACCCTTTGATGATAATCGTAAAAAATTGTCCCAACCCCATTTCTTAGCTATGAAGTTTACCCTTATAAAAAAAGACACGCAATCCAAGGCTAGAGCAGGGGTAGTGACAACGGATCATGGTGAGATTCAGACGCCTATTTTTATGCCGGTCGGCACGGCGGGATCTGTAAAAGCAGTCCATCAGCGTGAATTGGATCAGGATATTAAAGCACAAATAATTTTAGGTAATACCTATCACCTATACTTGAGACCTGGCCTTGATATTTTGGAGCGCGCTGGTGGCCTACATAAATTTAACGGTTGGGAAAAGCCGATTCTTACCGACAGTGGAGGTTATCAGGTTTTCTCATTGGCAGGAACGCGCAAAATAAAAGAAGAAGGGGTCATGTTTAAGTCTCATATCGACGGGTCAAAACATCACTTTACCCCCGAGAATGTGATGGATATTCAGCGTACTATTGGAGCCGATATCATTATGGCATTTGACGAATGCACACCATATCCATGTGAATATGGCTATGCTCGCAACTCGATGGAGATGACTCATCGCTGGCTCAAGCGCTGCACGCAGCGATTTGACGAGACTGAAGGAAAGTACGGTTACAGTCAGACGTTATTCCCCATCGTTCAAGGTTCTGTTTACAAAGACTTAAGAGTACAGTCCGCAGAATTCATTGCCAGCTGCGATCGTGGGGGTAATGCAATCGGTGGACTCTCAGTAGGAGAGCCTGCTGAGATGATGTACGAAATGACAGAATTGGTTACAGATATCCTTCCTGTAGAAAAACCACGCTACCTGATGGGAGTCGGAACGCCTGCTAACATTTTGGAATGCATTGCGTTGGGTGTGGATATGTTCGACTGTGTGATGCCCACTCGAAATGCCAGAAATGGAATGCTTTTCACCTCAGAAGGATTTATTAATATCAGAAATAAAAAGTGGAAAGATGATTTTACGGGTATCGATCCGACTATTGGAGGCTATGCGAGTACCTTTTATTCTAAAGCATATCTTCGCCATTTGATAATAAGTAAGGAGATTTTGGCTGCGCAAATTGCCAGTATTCATAATTTGACTTTCTATCTATGGCTCGTGGGCCAAGCTCGGGAGCATATTATTGCGGGTGACTTTGCGGTATGGAAAGATCAAATGGTAAAAAAAGTAAGTACAAGATTATAGTATGAAGATTCTAGACAAGCTAATCATCAAGGATTTCCTCAAGACCTACTTTTTCGTAGTAGTGATGCTTGTCCTGATTGTGTTGGTCTTGGATTTTACAGAGAAGAATGACACCTATATTCGTAATGATGTCCCTTCACGTGAGATTTTGAGGTACATGGGCAACTATGGCTTGTATCTGAATAATCTGTTGACTCCGATTACTGTATTTATTTCAGTTATTTTCATTACGTCCAAAATGGCTGGGCGGACAGAAATTATTGCTATTTTGAGTAGTGGGGTGAGTTTTATGAGGATGCTTCGCCCATTTCTTTTTGCCGCCATGATGATTGGCTCAGCTAGTTTTCTATTAAATGGCTGGGTGTTGCCGATGGCGACAGCGGGGGTTTCTAGGTTTCAAATGACCTATATGGACAAAGGAAATGCGGGCAGTGAATCAGATATTCATATTATGGTCGGGTCCGACTCCTATGCTTATCTGAGTCGATTCTTCAAATCAGGGAATACTGGTTATAATTTCACCTTAGAAACGATCCGTGATGGAGAATTACGTGACAAGCTATCCTCCGACCGGATAGATTGGGATACTGCAAAAAATGTCTGGACTCTTCGAAACTGGCGATTACGTGAATTGCGTGAGGATGGCGAAGACTATACCGTGGGTGAGAATCTTGATACAGTTTTGTCTATTCGGCCGGAAGACTTTGATCTACCGCTAAATCATCACGAGACACTGAAGCTTCCGGAATTGAGTAAGCAAATCCAAATCCTGGAAGATCGTGGCGCTGACAATGTCGGTTTCTATAAAATCGAGCGCTACGTAAGGTTTATGTCACCTTTTGCAGCGATTATTCTGACTTTCATCGGGGTAATCATGTCCGCTCGCAAGACTCGTGGAGGCTCCGGTTTTCAGATCGCAATGGGCTTTTTACTAGCCTTCGTCTACATTATTCTTTTTATCCTTTCCAGAACATTTGCAGAAAACGGAGCTGAATATCCGATTTTCGCCGTTTGGCTTCCTAATATTATTTTTGCAGCGACGGGTCTTTTACTTTATAAAACCGTACCGCGCTAGATGTCTGCATCGATCAAAGATTACCTGATGCTTCACTTAATTGTGCTGATTTGGGGATTTACGGCCATTTTGGGCTTGCTGATTAGTTTACCCGCCATCGAGTTGGTTTTTTACAGGACTTTAATCGCATCGTTTGGCGTAGCAGCAATATTCCTGATAAAGAAGAAAAGCCTCCTATTGCCATTTGATCAGATAATTAAGGTAGTGGCTGTGGGTTTTGTTATTGGCCTTCATTGGATTTTATTCTTCTGGTCGGTTCGTGTTTCTACGGCCTCAGTTTGTTTGGCTGGTATGGCGACGACCTCGCTTTGGACTGCTTTTGTGGAACCAATCTTCAACCGCACCAAGATTAAATGGTATGAAGTCGGACTTGGCATTATGGTCATTTCGGGCCTTTTAGTAATTTTCAGCTTTGAGACTGGCTATTGGCTGGGAATCAGTATGGCATTGGGTTCAGCATTTTTAGCTGCTGTATTTTCAGTCCTTAATAGTCGCCTTGCCCATCGCCACCGCCCGTATCAGATTACATTCTATGAGATGGCTGGAGCCTGTTTATTTACAGTTCTATTTATGCCGGTCTACACTTATTTCCTGACGGATCAAGGTTTACAGCTCAGCTGGCAAGGATATGATTGGTTTTGGTTACTGATCTTAGGTGGAATTTGCACCGTTTATGCTTTTTCGGTTTCGGTCGAACTGATGAAGCGACTTTCAGTTTTTTCGATCAATCTGACCATTAATCTGGAGCCGGTTTATGGGATAGTTTTAGCCGTCTTGATCTTTGGAGAAAGCGAAAAAATGACCCCTCAATTCTATATCGGCACTGGAATAATCCTTGTTTCGGTTTTAGTTTATCCGGTATTTAATTACTGGAATAAGCGAAGAAAGCCTGTGCGGTCTTTGGGATAAGCATTCTTAAAGGGTAGTAATATCATTCAAAGTAGCCAGCGCTTGCTTTAATTGCTCAGGCGATACTTCTCCTAGTTTTTCGATCAGTCGATCTTTTGAAATTGACCTGATATGAAAAACCATCAGTTCAGACTCCACCTTTAGCCCATTATTATAAGAAGGTTCCAGAACGGGATTTCCCTGATAGTTTTTAATTTTGGAAGTTAGCGGAGCGGTGATCACTACCTGCAGGTATTTATTCATCAGATTCCCGCTCAGGATCACCACCGGTCGTCTACCTACCTGCTCGGAACCTACCACAGGGCTGAGATCAGACATCCAAATGTCACCTTGTCTCATCTTCAATCTGATTCAGATAGCCTATCATTCCTTCCTCTGCTACCATAAGTATATCGTCATCTTCAGCAGCTTCCTTGTAAGATTTTACATATTCAGCTCTTTTGAGATGATCGAGATAGAGGTTGAGCGCATTTTCCATCAATTTATTTTTTGGCAGAGAAAGCTTTTTAGCATAGTCGCCAAGTCTTTTTAGAAGGTCGTCCGGAAGTGTACTAGTGAAAGTTGCCATTGCAATTTATATTTATGATTCACAAATATAAATAACAAATTACTTACTACTCTTCTTTTTTAATTATTTTATAATTCTGCTTCAAATTGAAAATAAGGGGCTATCCAATCAATAGGGGCAGGTTTGGCCTCAAATAACCCAAAAACCGAAGATCCCGAACCTGACATAGCGGCGTAATATGCCCCAGCGTGATATAAGTCTGCTTTGATTTTGCCAATGGCTGGATGATTTTTGAAAATACTCGGTTCAAAGTCATTGGTTAGCTCTGACCTCCAGCGCGAACGATCGGTAAGAATTTCCTCCAGATTTACTTTTGGAGCAGAAGGGCTCACATCTGCATAAGCTTCGCTGGTGCCAATGTGAATTCCCGGATTGATCAATACCAAATGGCTTCCTTTGAGATCCAAATCTATCGGCTTCAGAATCTCTCCTCTGCCAGTCGCAATCTTTGGCGTATTTTCTATAAAAAACGGACAGTCGCTGCCCAACTGAGCGGCATATTCCTCCAAGAAGAAATCATCCAAAATCAGATCGAACAGATTATTCATCAAACTCAGTGCAAAAGCCGCATCTGCAGATCCACCGCCCAAACCAGCCCCAATTGGGATATTTTTATGCAGATGAATACTTAAAAGTGGCAGATTTGGGAAGTCTTTTTTCAAAAGTTGATATGCTTTCAGAATAAGGTTGTCTTTTTCCTCTCCGGGAATTGGAATTCCCGAGGAGTTAAAACTGGCTTTTTTTGGATCTTCGATCATCTCCAATGCATCTAACAGTGGAATGGGAAGCATACAAGTTTCGATCTCGTGGTAACCATCTTTTCGTTTGGAGGTGATATGGAGGCCAAGGTTGATTTTGGCATTTGGGAAACAGATCATGGATTTCGGATGCTATAGAGCAAAAATAGAGGTTTTATCTACCGTTTTTCAGAAGTTTTTACTTTTGGATAAATGGTAACAAAATCACAGATTATTGAAGGGAAGAAGGAGTTTTGATTTCTTTTTTAATAAAAATGAAATAATATTTGAAAAATATTGAGGATCTTGAAAATCAGTACAAAATTTCGGCAAATGAAATTTTCGGCAAATCATCAACTGAATCAGAGGGGTGTTAAACCTTCTAAACGGAATTATATTCTGAAAAAAATATTAAGACCTCTATAATTCAGCAATGAACGCATAAAAAGGTAAAATTAAATATTGTAAGTCTGCTCAAACAGTTTTAGATTTGAGGAGTATTCTAGTTTTCTAATCTTTTAAAAATAGACAGTCATATGTTCCGAGTAGTCTTTGTGCTTAGTATTATTATTCTCATTGAGTTTTAATGTAAGGCACTAGACTATTTATATCAATCAAATAAAAATCTAATTGCCTCATTAATCTGAGGCATTTTTTTTTACCCCATTCTATGAATCTGAAAAAATACAGTTGGGAAATCAGCGATAATGATGAGCATCCTGCCGGCAAAGCCATGCTCTATGCCACAGGCTTGAGCGATAAAAAGATGAAGCAGCCTTTTGTAGGTATCGCCAGTTGTGGTTACGAGAGTAATCCATGCAATATGCACTTGAACGACTTCGCCGGTTTGATCAAGAATTCCTCTCAGGAATATGATCTGACTGGTTTAATCTTTAATACCATCGGGATATCAGATGGTATTTCGATGGGTACGCTTGGAATGCGGTATTCACTGGTATCCAGAGAAATCATCGCTGATTCGATAGAGTCTTTTATTTTAGGCCATTCCTTTGATGCTTGCGTAGCTGTGGCAGGATGTGATAAAAACATGCCCGGCGCCATAATTGGAATGTTGCGAATCAATAGACCTGCTATCATGGTCTATGGTGGTACTATTGCATCCGGGCTTTATAAAGGTGAAAAGCTCAATATTGTTTCAGCATTTGAGGCTTTCGGAAAGAAAATCCAAGGCACTATCTCTGATGAAGATTATGAGGGAGTAATCCGTAATTCTTGTCCTGGGGCTGGAGCATGTGGCGGAATGTATACCGCAAATACTATGTCTTCTGCGGCTGAAGCTATGGGAATGTCTTTACCCTATTCTGCCTCTTTTCCAGCCAATTCTCCCGAGAAACTAAGAGAATGCAGAGAAGTCAGCAAATACGTCAAAATTCTTCTTGAAAAAGACCTCAAACCGAAAGATATCGTAACTCTAAAAAGCATTGAAAATGCTGTAAGGGTGGTTATAGCACTAGGTGGAAGTACCAATGCGGTTCTTCATATTTTGGCAATTGCACGTACGGCAGGAATTGAATTTACGCTTCAGAATTTTAAAGATTTGAATGCAAATACTCCATTGATTGGAGACTTCAAACCATCGGGTAAATATATGATGGAAGACCTTCATGAGCAGGGAGGTTTGCCTGCTTTTATGAAATATTTCCTGGAAAAAGGGTACCTCCATGGAGAGTGTATGACTGTAACAGGAAAAACAATCGCTGAAAATCTGGAGAACGTTCAGCCAATTGTGCCCTCTAGTGTAAATGTGATCCATCCAGTTGAATTCCCAATCAAGGAAACCGGACATCTATGCATTCTCTCGGGCAATCTGGCACCTGAAGGCGCTGTGGCCAAGATTACTGGCAAAGAGGGAAGATTGTTTATTGGACCAGCTCAAGTTTTTGACTCCGAACTGGAGGCCAATAATGCCATTCGTGACCATAGAGTGAAGGCTGGTGATGTGGTTGTAATTAGGAATGTAGGGCCAAAAGGGGCTCCTGGAATGCCGGAAATGCTTAAACCTACTTCTATGATTATAGGTGCAGGACTTGGCGCCGATGTCGCATTAATTACAGATGGCCGTTTTTCGGGTGGTACGCATGGTTTTGTGGTCGGGCATGTGACTCCTGAAGCTTGGTGCGGCGGTCCGATTGGATTGATTCAAAATGGAGACGTCATCACCATCGACACTAATAATCAAACCCTCAATGTCGAGGTAAAAGAGGAGGCGTTTATGGAGCGAAAGAAATCTTGGTCTCCCAAAGTGATGGAAGGCCTTCAGGGAACTCTCAAAAAATACAATAGACTAGTAGCAAGTGCATCAGAGGGATGTGTGACAGATAAATTCTAATTTATGAAAGACTCTAAAATCAGAGGAGCAGATATTGTAGTACGTTCATTAATAGCGGAGCATGCAAATATAATCTTCGGGTATCCCGGAGGGGCTATTATGCCGGTTTATGATGCCTTGTACGACTATCATGATCGGCTTCAGCACGTGCTAACTAGACATGAGCAAGGCGCAATTCATGCCGCTCAGGGCTATGCAAGAGTCTCCGGTAAAGTAGGCGTATGTATCGCTACTTCGGGACCGGGAGCCACCAATTTGATTACAGGTTTGGCAGATGCTCAAATTGACAGCACACCTTTGGTTTGCATTACAGGTCAAGTGGCGGCACACCTTTTAGGAACGGATGCATTTCAGGAAACAGATATGATCGGGCTTTCTATGTCGGGCACCAAGTGGAATATACAAGTGAGACGAGTGGAAGATATAGCTCCGGCGATTGCAAAAGGATTTTACATCGCCAAATCAGGCAGGCCGGGCCCGGTATTAATTGATATCACTAAAAATGCGCAGGTTGATTTTAGCGAATTTAACTATGTGAAGTGTGAAGGATTTCGATCATATAAAACCCATATTCCGGTTGAGAAAACTGCAATTCAGGAAGCTGCCTTTCTGATTAATATGGCCAAAAGACCCTATCTGCTTTTTGGGCAAGGGGTAATTCTTGGGCATGCAGAGGAGGAATTGAAATCCTTTTTGGAGAAAAGTGGCATTCCTGCTGCTTCCACTTTGTTGGGCTCGGGAGCTTTATCGCAAGATCATCCAAACTATGTGGGGAAGCTTGGCATGCATGGTAACTATGCGCCGAATCTGCTGACCAATCAATGTGATGTATTGATAGCAGTTGGGATGCGTTTCGATGATCGAGTGACTGGTGATTTGAAGAGATATGCCAAGCAGGCGAAAGTTATTCACCTAGAGCTTGACCCCTGCGAAATCAATAAAATAGTGAAGTGTGAAGTGGCTGTATTGGGTAACTCCAAAGAAAGCCTTGCTTTATTGACTGAAGCGATCAGCCCGAATTCACATTCAGAGTGGATCGCTAAATTTCGTGAATTGGAGCTGCAGGAAAACGTTGCAGTAATCGATAATGACCTCAAGCCAACAAAGGCAGGTCTGACCATGGGCGAAGTCATACATCAGATTAATCATTACAAAGCAGATGATGCAATTTTAGTCACTGATGTAGGCCAACATCAAATGGTCGCTTGGCGATATTTCCACTATAAGAAGAGCCGGACACAAGTCACTTCGGGAGGATTAGGCACGATGGGATTTGCTTTACCGGCTGCATTGGGAGCTCAACTTCATGATTATTCCCGACAGGTGATTTGCGTTGTGGGTGATGGAGGAATTCAAATGACAATTCAGGAATTAGGAACGATCATGCAAACCAAAGCTCCGGTGAAAATTGTGCTTTTAAACAATAATTTCCTTGGAATGGTGAGGCAGTGGCAGCAGATGTTCTTTGAAAAGCGCTATTCTTTTACCGAGTTGGATAATCCTGACTTTATCAAAATTGCAGAAGCCTATAGCATTAGGGCACAAAAAGTAACCGAGCGAGGAGATCTTCAAGAAGCAATTGAAGACATGCTAATCCACGATGGGCCATTCTTTCTGGAAGTAGTGGTGGAAAAAGAGGATAATGTATTCCCAATGATTGCTACCGGATGCTCGGTGGAGGAAGTAAGACTTAGCTAAATTATCACTATGAATCGATATACTATATTCGTTATTACTGAGAATTTTATTGGAATTCTCAATCGAATCGCGATTATTTTTACTCGAAGGGGAATCAATATTGACGCGCTTACAGCATCTGAAAGTAGAGTTCCAGGGATTCATAGGATCACTATTGAGGTCACTTCTACAGAGGAGACAATGATTCAGCTGGTGAATCAAATCGAAAAGATCATTGATGTGATCAAGGCTTTTCATCACGAAGACGAAAGTGTAGTCTATCAGGAAATAGCACTTTATAAAATTCCTGTATCTAGACTTGATGGAGGGTTAGAGAAAATCATTCGGCAACACAATGCAAAGATCATTGCCGCTGAGCCCGAGTTTGTGGTCTTGGAGCTTACGGGACACAAAAATCAAACTCAGCAACTTCTTGAAATCCTCAAAGATTATGACCTTCTGGAATTTGCCAGATCAGGACGTGTGGCTGTTGCCAAGCGAATGCTGACGATCGACGACTTTGTTAAGTAGTAACATTAAAATAATCAAACTCAAAATCAAGGAACCAATAGAACCTATTAAATCAATTAAAAATGAAATTAAAATTCGGCTCAGTAGAAGAAAACGTAGTAACCAGAGATGAATTTCCTTTGGAAAAAGCAAGAGAAGTTCTCAAGGATGAAGTAATCGCAGTCTTGGGTTATGGTGTGCAAGGACCAGGTCAAGCTCTAAATCTAAAAGACAATGGATTCAATGTCATCGTAGGACAGCGTAAAGGTTCTAAGACTTGGGATAAAGCTATGGCAGATGGTTGGGTTCCCGGTGAGACGCTCTTCGAATTGGAAGAAGCATGCGAAAAAGGTACAATCCTCCAATTTTTACTTTCTGATGCAGGACAGATTTCACTTTGGCCGACAGTTAAAAAACACCTGACTCCAGGAAAAGCACTTTATTTTTCTCATGGATTTGGGATTACCTATAAAGAGAAGACAGGAATTATTCCTCCAGCTGATGTAGACGTTATTTTGGTGGCACCAAAAGGATCAGGAACATCGCTGAGAAGAATGTTCGTAGAAGGACGTGGTTTGAATTCTTCCTATGCCATTTTCCAAGATGGGACAGGTAAAGCCAAGGATCGTGTTGTTGCATTGGGTATTGGTGTTGGATCAGGCTATTTGTTTGAAACAGATTTCTATAGAGAAGTAACTTCCGATTTGACTGGTGAGCGCGGAACTTTGATGGGAGCTATTCAAGGGATATTTGCTGCACAATATGATGTGCTACGTTCAAATGGGCATACTCCCTCCGAAGCATTTAATGAAACAGTGGAAGAATTAACCCAATCCTTGATGCCATTGGTAGCAGAAAATGGAATGGATTGGATGTATGCTAATTGCTCGACTACCGCTCAGCGGGGAGCCTTGGACTGGTGGAAGCCTTTCAGAGATGCAACTAAGCCGGTTTTTGAAGCCCTATACGCGTCCGTAAAATCAGGTGCGGAAGCTCAGAAATCAATTGATTCCAATTCAAAGTCTGACTACAGGGAGAAACTGAATGCTGAACTGAAAGAATTGAGAGAGTCAGAAATGTGGCAGGCTGGAGCCACCGTACGTCAGTTGAGACCAGAAAATAATTAAACCTAAACCCTAAAAAGATGAGTGAGAAGCTTTGGATATTTGATACTACCCTCCGAGATGGGGAGCAAGTGCCTGGGTGTCAATTGAACACCCAAGAGAAGATCATTGTGGCGAAAGCCTTGGAAGAATTAGGAGTAGATATCATTGAGGCTGGATTTCCAATTTCCAGCCCAGGAGATTTCAATTCAGTTTTAGAAATTTCAAAGGCTGTTTCAAATCCGATTATCTGCGCCCTCTCAAGAGCAGTAGAAAAAGATATCGAAGTGGCAGCTCAATCCTTGAAGTTTGCGAAGAAAGCCCGAATTCATACTGGAATCGGAGTTTCTCCATACCATATTAAATACAAACTCCGTTCCACGCCTGAGGATATTATCGCTCGAGGTGTGGCTGCGGTGAAGTTTGCCAGAAGGTTTGTCGATGACATAGAGTTTTATGCAGAGGATGCAGGTCGTGCAGAGCATGATTTCCTGGCTAAAATCATTGAAGAAGTGATCAAAGCAGGAGCAACGGTTGTCAATATCCCCGATACAACGGGTTACTGTCTTCCGGAGCAATATGGTGGAATTATAGCCATGCTAAAAAATAGAGTTCCAAATATCGATAAGGCGATTATTGCTACCCACTGTCACAACGACCTTGGTATGGCTACTGCAAATACAGTGTCAGGTGTACAGCATGGTGCACGTCAAGTGGAAGTGACGATCAATGGTATCGGAGAGCGAGCCGGCAATACTTCTATGGAAGAAGTGGTAATGGCAATCAAATGCCATAAGTCAATTGAGGTCCATACGGATATTGTCACTCCAAGAATTTACAATACCAGTCGATTAGTTTCCAAACTGATGAACATGCCTGTCCAGCCAAATAAGGCTATTGTTGGTAGAAATGCCTTTGCACACTCTTCAGGAATCCATCAGGATGGTGTATTGAAGCACCGGGAAAATTATGAGATCATAGACCCAAAAGATGTCGGAGTAGCAGAGTCTACCATCGTATTAACTGCCAGATCCGGAAGAGCTGCTTTAAAGCATCATTTGGATGCCTTGGGAGCAGAATTAGAAGGAGAAGAATTGTTGGAAGTGTATGAAGCCTTCTTGATCTTGGCTGATAGCAAACGCGATATTAGTCGAAAAGACCTCATGGGGTTGGTAGGTAAATATGTCACTGATTCAAATTTTATTGAGTTGGAAAATGTAGCCTATTCTTCAAATGGGACAATCGAGGCAAAAGTAAAGCTGAAAATAGGCGAAGAATCAATGATTGCATCTGCTCATGGAAACGGCCCCGTGGATGCAGTATTAAAAGCCATCGAAAAACTCGCAAAACCTCATGTTGAACTTGAAGAATTCTTGATTCAAGCCATCACTCACGGGAGCGATGATGTCGCAAAAGTTCATATGAAATTGATCAAAGGAGACAAGCCTTATTTTGGCTTCGCTTCTCATACAGATATTGTCTTAGCTTCTGCTCAGGCATTTGTCGATGCACTTAATAAAATCCCAGTCAAAGACTATGCGACTGTTTAATTATGGAAAAGACAACTCTATTTGATAAAATTTGGGATGCGCACGTGGTGAAATCAGTGCCAGCCGGACCGGATGTGTTTTTCATCGATAAGCACTTTATCCATGAAGTAACCTCTCCGGTAGCATTTTTAAATTTAGATACCCGAGGGGTCGGAGTGAAATATCCGGAGCGTACCATTGCGACACCTGATCACAACGTCCCTACGATCAATCAGGATCAGACGATCAAGGATCAACTCTCACGGATGCAGGTACAAAAGCTTCGCGATAATTGCTCGAAGTATGGAATTGAACTTCACGACTTAGGCTCAGCTCATCATGGGATCGTCCACGTAATCGGGCCCGAATTGGGAATCACTCAGCCGGGAATGACGATCGTTTGTGGCGATAGTCATACTTCTACACATGGCGCCTTTGGTGCAATAGCCTTTGGTATCGGTACTTCTGAGGTCGAGATGGTTTTGGCGACTCAGTGCATTATGCAGTCCAAGGCCAAGAAAATGCGGATTACCGTTGACGGGATTCTTGGAAAAGGCGTGACCTCAAAAGATATCATCTTGTATATCATTGCAGAGATTACAGCAGCCGGAGCAACAGGTTATTTTGTGGAATATGCAGGTTCGGCGATCCAAAGCTTATCCATGGAAGCTCGAATGACGATTTGCAATATGTCCATCGAGATGGGTGCCCGTGGTGGCTTGATCGCTCCTGATGAGATTACCTTCAATTATCTGGAAGGAAAAAGATATGCTCCAAAAGGAGCGGAGTGGGATCAGACAGTGGCACATTGGAAGACTTTAAAAACCGACGAAGAAGCTGTCTTCGATAAAGAATATCAATTTGATGCAGCTGATATCGAGCCGATGATCACCTATGGTACAAATCCTGGAATGGGAATCAAAGTCAAAGGGACTATTCCAACCACCGAGGGAATGGAAGGCAGCAACAAAGCTTCTTACTTGAAATCTTTGGCCTATATGGGCTTTGAAGCTGGTGAAGCTATCAAAGGTAAGCTGGTGGATTTTGTTTTCGTGGGTTCCTGCACCAACGGTCGAATCGAGGATATTCGCTCGGTTGCTCAGTTTGTAAAAGGACATAAAAAAGCGGATAATATTACAGCGTGGATCGTACCAGGATCAAAAGAAGTTGAGAAAATGGCACATGAAGAGGGATTGGTAAAAATCTTGGAAGAAGCTGGATTTGAATTGCGACAGCCAGGTTGTTCGGCTTGTCTTGCAATGAATGAAGATAAAATTCCGTCTGGTAAATATGCCGTCTCTACTTCCAATCGAAATTTTGAAGGACGTCAAGGTCCCGGTGCACGTACTATGCTTGCTTCGCCTTTGACAGTGGCAGCAGTGGCCGTTACCGGCAGAATCTGCGATCCTCGTGAGGTCTTTGAAAATTAGAAATCTGAAGGATTCAAATTTAAAATTTTCAAATTCTAACTTTTATTTTTCTCACTTTCCAACATTTGAATTATTTAGAAAATGGCTTACGATAAATTTACCCTGCTTAAAAGCAATGCTGTGCCACTGCCCAATGAAAACGTAGATACAGATCAGATCATTCCTGCGCGATTTCTGAAAGCTACCGAGCGAGTAGGTTTCGGCGATAACCTTTTCAGAGACTGGCGCTACGATGTAGAGGGTAACCCCAAGAAGGATTTTGTGCTAAATGATTCTACCTATTCAGGAAAGATCTTGGTAGCCGGAAGGAATTTCGGTTCGGGATCTAGTCGAGAGCATGCCGTTTGGGCACTATACGATTATGGCTTTAGAGCCGTGGTATCGAGCTTCTTTGCAGATATTTTTAAGAACAACTGCCTAAATATCGGGGTACTTCCAGTTACGATTTCCGTTGCTTTTGCAGATAAATTGTTTGCAGCTATTGCTTCAAACCCTGAAACTGAAATCGAAATTGACCTCCCCGCTCAGAAGATTACGCTCATTTCCACCCGAGAATCTGAATCTTTTGATATCAATGAGTATAAAAAGGAAAATATGAAGCATGGCTTCGATGACATCGATTACTTGTTGAATATGTCCAAAGAGATCGATGTATTTGTGGCAAATAATTGAAACGGAGAAGTCAGTAATACGACTTTCTGATACTAGATAACTAATGGAGCCGAATAGACGAATTGAAATCATGGATACCACGCTGAGGGATGGCGAGCAGACCTCCGGGGTTTCGTTTTTACCTTCGGAAAAGCTCCAGATTGCGAAGCTTTTGCTAGAAGAGCTGAAACTCGATCGGATCGAAGTGGCTTCTGCTCGGGTTTCAGATGGAGAGCTTGCAGGAGTTCAAAAAATTACAAAATGGGCCTCTGAAAAAGGCTATTTGGATCGGGTTGAGGTTCTTGGATTTATAGACACTCCAGAATCGGTGGATTGGTTAGTGACTGCCGGTGCAAAGGTATTGAACTTGCTTACCAAAGGCTCCTTGAATCACCTTACGCATCAACTCAAAAAAACGCAGGCACAACATTTTCAAGAGATAGCCAGCTGCATAGCCTATGCCGAGTCTAAAGGAATTGCGGTGAATGTGTACTTGGAAGACTGGTCAAATGGGATGCGGAATTCTCCCACCTATACCATGGGGCTAATTCATTTTTTGACAACTTTATCGGTCAAACGAATTATGCTACCCGACACCTTAGGATTGCTTTCTCCGGAGGAGACCAAAAGCTATTTTAAGGACATCACCACCAAGTATCCAAGTTCCCACTTTGACTTTCATGCGCATAATGACTACGATCTATCCGTGGCCAATGTGATGGAAGCGATTTTAAATGGTGCCTCGGGAATTCACACAACTGTGAATGGTTTGGGAGAAAGAGCTGGAAATGCACCTTTGGAGTCTGTGATTGCCGTCATCAAAGACTTTACGGATTTTGAGATTAACGCCCAAGAACAGAAAGTCTACCGAGTGAGTAAGCTCGTGGAGCAATTCTCAGGTCAACATATTCCGGCTAATAAGCCAGTTGTTGGTGAAAATGTATTTACCCAAACTGCTGGAATCCATGCAGACGGAGATAATAAAAAGAATCTTTATTTCAACGATTTAATGCCTGAGCGATTTGGGCGAAAGCGAAAGTACGCACTCGGTAAAACTTCTGGGAAAGCCAATATTCTCAAAAATCTCGAGGAGCTTGGGATCTCTTTGGAAAAGGAAGAACTAATTAAAGTCACCCAACGGATCATCGAACTTGGAGATAAGAAGGAGCGAGTGACTACTGAGGATTTGCCATACATTATCTCCGATGTGCTTCAAAACAACTCCATCTCTAAAACTATTAACATCGAAGGCTATCACATGACCCATTCCAAAGGTCTAAAACCTTCAGTTCAACTTCGATTGAATATTCAAGGAAAATCTTATGATGCCTCAGCTACTGGTGATGGACAATATGATTCTTTCATGAAAGCTGTAAAAAAAATCTATAAGTCCCGGAAAAAAGAACTGCCAAAACTCATCGACTACCATGTCTCAATTCCTCCCGGGGGAAAGACAGATGCTTTTGTCGAGACAGTAATTACTTGGGATTTTGGAAAAATATTTAAAACGAAAGGGCTTGATCCCGATCAAACTGTGGCAGCGATGATGGCCACAGAAAAAATGCTCAACATCCTCGAAACTTTAAATCAAACTACCCACTCAGAAGAATCCCAACTTTATGGAAATGAATATCGCGCTATTGCCAGGTGATGGCATCGGTCCAGAAGTAATCGCTCAAGCAGTCAAAGTAATCAACGCAATAAGCCAGAAATTTGGGCATAACATTACTTTCAAAGAAGCAATTGTAGGTGCAGCAGCCATCGATGCTACAGGCGATCCATACCCGGATAGTACACATGAAATCGCTTCATCTTCAGATGCAATCCTTTTTGGAGCGATCGGCGATCCCAAATATGACAATGATCCCAAAGCGAAAGTACGTCCCGAACAAGGATTGCTTATGATGCGCCAGAAGCTCGGATTATTTGCCAATGTGAGACCTACTTTCACTTTCCCTTCTCTGATTCATAAGTCTCCGCTAAAACTGGATCGTGTGGAGGGAGTGGATTTTGTTTTTTTTCGTGAGCTTACTGGAGGCATTTATTTTGGAGAGCCAAGAGGTAGAAATGAGCAAGGGACCAAGGCTTTCGACACCAATGTGTATAGTAAGTTTGAGATTGTACGATTGGCTAGAATGGGTTTTGAAGCTGCGCAAAAGCGTAGAAAATTACTAACCTGCGTGGATAAGGCAAATGTGTTGGCTACTTCCAGACTTTGGAGAGAAACTGTCCAAGAACTGGCCCCAGAATATCCGGATGTCAAAGTGGAATATGAATTTGTCGATGCGGTTGCGATGCGTTTGATCCTGACGCCAAAGGCTTATGATGTGCTAATCACGGAGAATTTATTTGGAGATATCTTGACGGATGAAGCTTCGGTAATCTCAGGATCGATGGGATTGATGCCATCTGCTTCCTTGGGTTCTGCTGTGAAATTGTTTGAGCCTATCCATGGTTCCTATCCGCAAGCTGCAGGAAAAGATATCGCTAATCCATTGGCAACTGTCCTTTCTGCAGCGATGATGTTTGATTATGCTTTTGACTTAAAAGAAGAGGCTCAATTGATCTCTGATGTAGTAAACCGGTCTTTGGAAGAAGGTATTATAACCGAAGACATTGCCGACGGTGGAAAAGCCTATAAGACTTCCGAAGTGGGAGATTGGCTTGCTGCTAGGATATTGGCTTGAGGATAACCTTCGGTAACTAAAAAAAACCACCTTGAGCGATGTGGTTTTTTGGTGAGTTGAAATGCTAGTGTTCGTTAAGGCTCTTATATTAAAGATTCTTATCCCAATCATTGTTATATTCGGAAGTAACTTCACTTGAATTGATTATGAAAATCTATTTCTTAATTTTTGTTCTTCTTTCCCTTGGATTCTTTTCTTTTGATTCAGAGGATAACCAAGTGACTCCAGCAAAGCAATGGTACAAAGGTAATTTGCACACGCATTCCTATTGGTCGGATGGTGATGATTATCCCGAGATGATCATGGATTGGTATAAGTCCCATGAGTATGATTTTGTGGTTTTATCGGATCATAACACATTGGCTAAGGGGGAAAGGTGGAAATTGATCCCAAAATCTCCTTCTCATGAAATGGGATTTCAAAAGTATATCGAGAAGTATGGGGATCAGGTTACTTATCGAGAAAACTCTGAAGGAAGAATAGAAGTAAAGCTAAAAACCCTAACAGAGTATGCTCCTATGTTTGAAGCGAAGGGAGAGTTCCTGATTATTCAATCCCAGGAGTTGACAGAGGAATTTGAAAAGAAACCACTTCATATGAATGTGACAAATATTCAAAAGTTGATAACTCCTAAGGGTGGGAACTCTGTATCAGAAATATTACAGAATGGGCTCGACCAGGTGAAATCCCAACGGGATGCTACAGGAGTCCCGATGTTTTTGCATATCAATCATCCCAATTTTGTGTGGGCCATTACTCCAGAAGACATTATTAAATTGAATGGAGAACGTTTTTTTGAAGTCTATAATGGTCATCCACGTGTCAACAATTACGGTGACTCCCTGAGACCTAGCATGGAAGTTCTTTGGGATAAAGTGCAGGCAGCCTATTTGACCGATGGCAAGCCGCTGCTTTATGGATTAGCTGTTGATGATGCTCATAACTATCACGTTTTCGATCAAAATAGCAGTAACCCGGGACGTGGTTGGGTAATGGTGTTGGCTGAGGATTTAAGCCCAAGCTCCTTAATTGAAGCTATGGAAAAAGGAGATTTTTATGCTAGCACAGGAGTAACCTTGAATACGATTGATTTTGATGGAAAAACGCTGAATGTGGAGGTCGAAAAAGAGAACGGAGTAACTTATGAAATACAATTCTTTGGTACCAAAAAGTCCTCACCAGAATCAAGCGGAATATTGTTAAGTCAAGTTATTGGCACCTCTGGGTCCTATACTTTAGCCACCGATGATATGTATGTTCGTGCAAAAATCATCTCTTCTAAACCAAAAGAAAATCCTTATCAAACTGGGGATATGCAAGTGGCTTGGACACAGCCTGTATCAGAGAAGAGGAATTGATTCTTTAGGCTTTAAATTTGGTTCTACCCTTAAGTTAGTGGAACATATATATAAAATGACTTAATGTAGGAAACGCGCGTTTTGCTGAAACCATGTATTGGCTGATTTACTCCGATTTAGAAGAATCAACTAAATTGAAAAAATAACTAAATTCTAAATTTTCCATTAAAATCGTGGTAGAACCTTAAATTTCATCTAACTACTAAGAATAACTGTAATATTTTCAGCTCTTTTTAATCAATTCATTGATAGATATATCTTCATCAATAAGTGGCCAGTGAATCCCATATCCAGAAGGTGAAATTTTATATATCGAGCGTTCAATAGCTG
>Ga0335398_10002158_pt1 | contig 31746 bp, 31 predicted proteins | sample BON03_FD_205742 | JGI IMG/M metagenome (GOLD analysis project Ga0335398, IMG submission 205742) | Freshwater microbial communities from Lake Bonney liftoff mats and glacier meltwater in Antarctica - BON-03 (spades assembly) (version 2) | ecosystem: Environmental > Aquatic > Freshwater > Ice >... | reverse complement strand
AGGTCAAAGTGACCATGAGAAAGTCCTACGGGTTTCGCACCTTCAGAATCACCGAGCTCGCCCTGTATCACGTACTTGGCAAGCTTCCAGAGCCCCAACTCGCCCACAGATTTTACTGACGAAGCAAAAATGGAATTAGGAAAAACCCTCGACTTCCCTCCTTATCTTTTTAACGAAATTCAAATCGTGGACACCCCTAAATCTCTGCGAACCCGCATCGATATTGGCTCTGCAGAGGGTCGGCTCTAAATTAACCGGACACTAGTGACTTTTTGTAGTCATCAAATTTATTGATAGCTGATTCCGGTTGCTGGCAATCCCCTGCATGGCAAGGGGCAACGGAGCCCCGATAACGGCGCCGCCAACTTCTATAAGTGGCTCCACTTTCGGCCGCCTGCAACACCGTCGGATCACCGGTAACTGGCTTCGGTGCGGTGCGAACCATATTCTGGCGTCAGCGGACCGCTGCCCGATTAGGAACGTCTGGCCCATCGTATCAACAGCAGTGAAAGGCGCGTGCGTACTGACCTGGTTGAGTGCGGCATCGGTAGTGTGTTGTGAGTGCCCCGATTCCCGCAAATTCTGCTCTCTTGCGAGCGTTCTGCAGTGCGCGTAGCCACACGCGGCTCATACATTCCCGAATGTGTATCGATGCAACAGCGGGGTCAGCACGGGTCCGAACTGCCTCGGTCGGGTAGACCTCACGCATGTACTGATTCTGGAGCCGTCCGATCGAATTGCGCGCCAGCATGGAGGTCGATGCCATCGCAGGATGTTCGGAAATAAGGGTTGTCAGGACATGGCCCGGCACATTGCGCGTTGACAGGGAAAAGATTGACGGTTAGCATCTGTCCGTACATTTGAAATGTCCGTACATTTATCGCCGCGAAGACGGATCCCGAATCTCACAACACATGACCAACCCTCCAACGCCTTTCTCCGATCTGGTTGTCGTCGAACTCGGGCACAGCGTTTCGGCCCCGTTCGCAGGTCAGATATTTGGCGACCTCGGCGCCGAAGTGATCAAGGTGGAAAAGAGTGAAGGCGACGATGCGCGCAAGTGGGGTCCGCCCTTTTGGGAGGGCGCGGCCGCGTCTTTCCAGGCGCTCAATCGCAGCAAGCGATCAGTGATTTGCGACCTGCGATCGGCACACGATCGAGATGCTCTTGTGCGCTTCATCGTGGAGCGGGCCGACGTCGTTCTACAAAACATGCGCCCAGGTCAAGTCGAGGAACTGGGACTCGATAGCGTCACGCTGCTGCAGCGCAAGCCATCTCTCTTGTACTGCAACATGGGCGCGTTTGGCCACGCCGGGCCACTGAAGGACAGGCCGGGCTACGACCCTCTGATGCAGGCATTTGGCGGCATCATGGCTACGACAGGTGAGCCGGGCAGGCCGTCGGTGCGGGTAGGCCCTTCGATCGTCGATATGGGCACCGGTATGTGGGCCGTGATCGGCATCCTCGCGGCGCTGCGCGATCGGGCGGTCAGCGGAAAAGGCGCCGTGATTGACGTGTCGCTGTTCGAAACCAGCAGCAGCTGGGTTTCGCTGCTCGCCTCGCAGTACCTCGCGTCCGGCGAATCGCCCGGCAAGCAGGGTTCCGGCGCCAACGGAATCGTGCCGTACAAGGCGTACGCCACGCGCGATGGCGAGTTGGTTGTTGCGGCCGGCAGCGACGGGCTGTTCCGCAAGTTGGCCACGGTCGTTGGCCGCTCCGAGTGGATTGAGGACCCGCGCTTTGCCGACAACCCGGCGCGCGTGCTTCACCAGGGAGAGCTGTACCGCATGCTCGACTCGATCATGTTGACCGCAGATACGGCACAGTGGGCGACGCGGCTCGAAGCCGCCGGCATTCCCTGCTCGCCGGTGCAGTCAATCGCGCAGATGGTGGCGCACGACCAGACCGCGGCACTGGGACTGCTACAGGGCGTGCCGGGCAGCGCCATGCAGTTCCTGGGACTGCCGCTGTCGATCGACGGTCAACGGCCCCGACCCACTGCGCGCCCGCCCACGTTGGGTGAGCACACCGATTTTCTCTTTGGCAATTCAGAGGCCTGACATGGACTTTCCCCGCTACGAAACGTTGCTCACCGAGATGGTGGGTTCCCACATCCTGAAAATAACGATGAACCGGCCCGAGGTTGGCAACGCACTCAACACGCAGATGGGGCACGACCTCCTGGACGTCTGGAGTGGCCTCACTGTGGACGCTGGCGACGTGCGATGTGTCGTCTATACCGGCGCGGGCGACCGTATCTTTTGCGCTGGCGGGGATCTGAAAGAGCGCAACGGTATGACGAAGCAGCAGTGGCTGCGCCAACATGAGCTATTCGAGCGCATGTACTGGGCGCTCACCGATATGCCAGTGCCCGTGATCGGCGCCATCAACGGCCATGCCTATGCCGGTGGCTTCGAGATGTTGCTGTGCTGCGACTTCGCGTATGCCTCCAGCGCCGCGCGCTTCGCGCTGACCGAGGTGACGCTGGGCATCATGCCAGGTGCCGGGGGCACGCAGAACCTGCCGCGCGCCATCGGCGAACGCCGGGCCAAGGAGATCTTGCTGACTGGCCAGCCGATCACGGCAGCCAGGGCGCTCGACTGGGGCGTCGTCAACGCGTTGTGCGAGCCTGGAGAAGTCTATGCGCAGGCGCTGGCTACGGCCAGCACGATTGCCGGTAACGCGCCTTTGTCGGTGCGGCAGATCAAGAAATCTGTTCGCTACGGTGGCCAGATGGAGCTGCGGACCGCCTTCCGCTTCGAGATCGAGGCTTACAACCACCTGGTCGAGACAGAGGACCGGTACGAAGGTGTCAGGGCGTTCAACGAAAAGCGCAAACCGGTCTTCAAAGGATGCTGAACATGAAAAACGACGTTGATGTCATCGTGCGTGAGGTGGGCTTGCGCGACGGGCTGCAGATTCACCAGACCTTCATGCCGACCGAGCGCAAGCTGGCCTGGATCCAGGCTGAGGCCGCTGCGGGAGTCTCGGAAATCGAGGTGACTTCGTACGTGCCAGCCAAGGTGATCCCGCAGTTCGCGGACGCCGAGGAGGTGACGGTGGGTTCCCTCGGCATTCCCGGCCTCACCGTTGCCGCACTGATTCCCAACTACCGCGGCGCTGAGCGCGGTATCGACCTGGGCGTGCACAAGCTGAACTTCGTGCTGTCGGTCAGTCGCACACACAACATGAACAACGTGCGCCGCGAACGCGAGGAATCGGTTGCTGACTTCAAGCGCATCGTCGAACTGGTGCATTCGCAGTCCCCAGGCAAACGACCGATCCTGGTTGGTGGCCTGGCGACGGCGCTCGGCTGCTCCTTCGAAGGCCGGGTGCCGGTCGACGACGTCGTGCGCTACGCAGTGGCGCTGGCAGAGGCGGGCGCCGACGAACTGGTGGTGCCCGATACGGTCGGCTACGCCGATCCGGCGCAGGTCAGGCGCGTGTTCAAGGCGGTGCTCGCGGCTGTGGGCAACCTGCCAGTGGCTGCGCACTTCCACGATACGCGCGGCATCGGCCTGGCGAACGTGACGGCGGCGCTGGACTGCGGTGTCACCCGCTTCGATGCCTCGCTGGCCGGCATCGGCGGCTGCCCGTTCGCGCCTGGCGCTACCGGCAACATCGTCATGGACGACCTGGTGTTCATGCTCGATTCGATGGGCTTGCGAACCGGCATCGACATCGAGAAACTGGTTGCCGTGCGGCAGACCGTGCGCGATACCTTGCCTGACATCGAGATGCACGGCGCAATCGCCCGTGCCGGGCTGCCCAAAAACTATGTGAGCGCCGCGACCCGCGCAGCGAACTAAAGAGAAAGACCGGAGCAATGAGCAACGCTGCCATCACCCGCATTGAAGACGTGTCCGTGCCTCTGGGCATGGACTATCCCGATATCCGAGAGAGTATCCAGCGCATTTGCGCAAATTTCCCCGGCACCTACTGGCGCGGCCTTGAGGAGCGTGCGGCATATCCGACCGAGTTCGTGCAGGCGCTGACCAAGGCCGGCTTCCTTGGCGCGCTGATCCCGGAGGAGTACGGCGGCGCCGGGCTGCCACTGCGAGCTGCGGCCGCCATCCTTGAGGAAATCCACGCGGCCGGCTGCAACGCCGGGGCTTGCCATGCCCAGATGTACATCATGGGCACGCTGCTGCGGCACGGCTCATCAGAGCAGAAGGAGCGCTACCTGCCAAAGATCGCGTCGGGCGAATTGCGCCTGCAGGCGTTCGGCGTTACTGAGCCGACCAGCGGCACCGACACCACCAAGCTCAAAACGCGCGCCGTCCGAAACGGCGACCATTACGTCGTGCATGGTCAGAAGGTGTGGACATCGCGCGCGTTGCACTCCGACCTGATGCTGTTGCTGGCACGTACGACTCCACTGGAGGAAGTGAGCAAGCGCACCGAAGGTCTGTCGGTGTTCCTGGTCGACATCCGCGAGTGCCTGGGCAAGGGGCTCGAGATCCGGCCGCTCAAGGCGATGATCAATCACCACGCCACCGAGGTTTTTTTCGACGGCATGAAGGTGCCTGCAAGCAACTTGATCGGCCAGGAAGGGAAGGGCTTCAAGTACATCCTGGACGGCATGAACGCGGAGCGGATCCTGGTGTCATCCGAGGCGATCGGCGACGCGCGTTGGTTCACCAGGACCGCGGTGGCCTATGCGAAAGAGCGCATCGTTTTTGGCCGGCCAATCGGGCAGAACCAAGGCATCCAGTTTCCGATCGCGCGCGCCCATGCCGAAACCGAAGCGGCCGCAATGCTGCTGCGCAAGGCAGCCGCTCTTTTCACCGCTGGCCTGCCTTGCGGTGACGATGTGAACATGGCCAAGTTGCTGGCCTCGGAAGCTTCGTGGCACGCAGCCGAAGCCTGTATGCAGACCCATGGTGGCTTCGGCTATGCCACGGAATACGACGTTGAGCGCAAGTGGCGGGAGACCCGGCTAATGCAGATTGCGCCGATCTCCACCAACCTGGTGCTGTCGTATATCGCCGAGCACGTATTGGGCCTGCCCCGTTCGTACTAACCCTTTAACGCAGGGCGCCCGCCGCGACTGTGGCTCGCCTTTAGGAGCATTCATGAGTGGATTGACCGCAGAACTCGCCGCCTTCACTGCCAACCCGCAGTTTCCGGACCTGCCTCCGCGGGCCGTCGAAATTGTCCAGTCCGGCTTTGCGGATACGATTGCCACCATGCTTGCGGGCCGGGAGGAGCCGGTGGTGAGGATCGCGCAGGACTTCATCGCGGCGCGCCAGTCGTCGGCCATGGAAGCCTCGCTGCTGTTTGGCGCGCGCAAGGCGGGCAGCGCCGACGCGGCCCTCGTCAACGGGATCGCCGGCCATGCGCTTGATTTCGACGACGTGGCGCTGGGCGGCCATCCCAGCACTGTGCTGGTGCCGGCGGTGCTGGCCGAAGGCGAGCGTCTCGATATCAGTGGCGAAGAAGCATTGCGCGCCTACTGGGTGGGGTACGAAGTCTGGGCCGAGTTGTTCCGGCGCGAACCCGACCCTTACCATCGCAAGGGCTGGCATCCGACCGCGGTACTCGGCGTCGTGGGCGCGACCGCTGCCGTCGCGTATCTGAACAAATTACCGCCTGAAAAGTGCCAGCACGCGATTGCGATCGCGGCCAGCATGGCCTGTGGGCTAGTGGCGAACTTCGGCACCATGACCAAGCCATTGCATGCGGGCCGCGCCTCGTCCGCCGCCATAGACGCCGTGCGGCTGGCTGCTAGCGGGCTCACCGGTGCGCCCGACGCCATCGAGCATCATGCCGGCTTTCTGGCGGCACTCTCGCCGCAGGGCCGCGTCGATCGCGAGTCGCCAGCCTCGGAGCTCGGACGCGAACTGCGGGTGCTGGAGTACGGCCTCTCGATCAAGAAGTATCCCACCTGCTACGCGACGCACCGCGTCATCGATGGTGTCCTGGACCTTGCGCGTGCGAACGGAGTCCGCAGCGTGGACGTCGAGGAAGTACGCGCCCGTATCGGCATTTCCCAGGCGTCAATGCTGCGCAACCACAAACCGGTGACCGGGCTCGAAGCCAAGTTCAGCCTCGAGTTCGCCGTGGCTTCGGCGCTGGTCGCCGGCAAGGTGGGGCTGGACGAACTCACCGACGCATTCGTCGGTGAGCGAGCGGTCCGCGACGTCTTCCCGAAGGTGTTGATCACCACTGATGATTCACGGTGCCCGATCGAGCCGATCTTTGCTGAGAACGATCGGGTGCAGATCGTGCTGCGCGATGGCCGCACGCTCGATACCGGTGACATCCGGTTTGCCCGCGGCAACGCGATGGCGCCGCTCGCGCCGGCCGAACTTCGCACCAAGTTCATCGACTGTGCGGGCCGCGCGAAGGACATCGACGCAGCGACCTTGTTCGATCGCCTCATGAACCTGCGTGCCGTGCCTCGCTTACGCACGCTCGCCTGCTGACCTGCCACCGATTTCCACAACAACCAGGAGACATTGATGATCACGAAACGTATTGCACTACTCAGCGGCCTCGCTATGGCGGTCGCTTCCGCCCTGTTGCCCTTGCCCGCGGCGGCGCAGGAAAAACTGCGCATCACGCTCGATACCAACCCGTCCCATGTGCGCAACAAGGGGGTCGAGATATTTGCCGACGAACTGAAAAAGCGCGTTGGTAATAAACTCGCCATCGAAATCTACCCTAGCGGACAGCTGTTTCGCGACCGCGACGTGCCGAAAGCGCTGCGCCAGGGCGCGGTGGAGATGGCGGTGCCCGGCACCTGGCAGCTCGATGGCGTCGAGCCCAATATCGCGCTGCAGACGTTGCCGATGTTCTACGGCGTCGAAGGACCGGTTGTACACCAGGTGCTCGACGGCAAACTCGGCGAGTTCCTGAACAACAAGCTTGAGGAACGCATGCAGGTCAAGGTGATCGGCAAGTGGATCGACCTCGGGGGTCAGCACATCTTCGGCATCGACAAGCCGATCGCCAGCTATGACGACCTCAAGGGGCAGAAGATTCGCCATTCCGGTGGCACGGCGAACGCTGCGCGGCTGTCAGCGTTGGGTGCCAATCCGATGCTGGTGCCGTTTCCGGACGTGCCGATGGCAATGAGCCAGGGTGTGATCAACGGCGTGGCGACCACGTACGAGAGCGCCTGGTCGTCCAAGCTGCATGAGTCCGGCCTGAAGTACGCCTTCGAAGACAGCCAGTTCTTCGGCCAGTACGTGCCAATGATGAGCAAGCAATTCTGGAACAAGCAACCCAAGGACGTGCAGGAGGCGATCCTCGCCTCGTGGGACATCGCAGCGCGCGGTCAGCGTGAGCTTGCCACAAGGGCGCAGGCTGAGGCCCGTGACAACCTGGTGAAGACCGGAATGAAGATCGTCAAGCCGTCCGCCGCCGAGATCGTGGCCAAGCGCCGGCTGCTGATGGCGACCCAGGACGACCTGATCAAGCAGATGAAGATCGAGCCCGATGCCGTCCAAGCGGCGAAAGCTGGCCTGGCCGCTGAGAACGTGCCCCTCTGATGAACGCCAAGGACGCAGTACTCCCGCCGCAACCGGCGCTGTACGAGGCTTTGCGGCAGAAGGCGGCGGCTGACCTGGACCATAAGGTAGGTGAGGCGCGCCAGCCCCTGTGGCTGCAGATCGAGAGCGTGCTGGTCGGTGGCCTCGCCGTCGGCGCCCTCCTGCTGTGTTCCTATAACGTCGCAGTCCGCTATTTCAATCCGGCCTGGACGCTGGAACTGGTCGACGAGGTGCAGGTGTACGTGATCGTCTGGGCGATCTTCCTGTCCCTGGGCGCGGTGACCGTAGCCGACCGCCATGTCAAGGCGGATCTGTTCGTCGCCTTTTTCCCGGAAGGCTTGCGGCGGGTCAGCGAGTTCTTCATCGACCTGCTGGGCCTGGCGTTTGCCGGAACGTTGCTGTGGTACGGCAGCGTGGCGGCGTACCAATCGTGGTCTTACGGCGACGTTTCGACTACCAGCCTGCGCTTCCCGCTGTGGATCTACATTGCGGCGCTGCCGGCCGGCGGCCTGGCCCTGTCTCTCGGTTACCTGCTACGCCTTCGTCGGCGCCTGCAGCGCGGGAACTGACATGGTCGTAGCCGTCGCCATCCTCTTTTTCGCGCTGCTGGTCATCGGCGCGCCGATCTACCTGACGCTGGGTGCCAGTGCCGCCGTAATGTTCGCAGCGCAGGACAGCCTGCTGCCATTCGCGCAGAAGCTGATTGACGAGATGAACTCGGTCACGTTGTTGGCGGTGCCCTATTTCGTGATCGCCGCGACGTTCATGGAACGCGGCGGCGTGGCGCGGGCGCTGATCGACGCCGCTGCGGCATGGGTCGGGCGCCTGCCAGGCGGACTCGGTCTGGTCGCGGTGCTTGCGTGCGCGATCTTCGCTGCGATGTGCGGCTCTTCCGTGGCGACCGCCATTGCCATGGGCACCATCCTCGTGCCAGCCATGTTGCGCGGGGGGTATGAGCGTGGGTTCGCTTCCGGCATCGTGGGTGCCTCGGGCACGCTGGGCATCCTTATTCCGCCCTCGCTGGCCTTTGTCGTGTACGGCGTGTTGGCGGACATCTCGATTCCCCGGTTGTTCCTTGCAGGCGTTGTGCCAGGGTTGATGCAGGCGGCGCTTTTGGCCGGGTACATACTCTGGTTCAGCCGTCGCGCCGGATATGCCGTGGCCGACGCAATGCCGAGGCGCGAAAAGCTGCGGCGCACATGGCTCGCTATCCCGGCACTGTCGGTTCCGGTGATCGTGCTGGGCGGACTTTATGGCGGCATCGTCACGCTGACCGAGTCTGCCGCGCTGTCTGCGGTCGTCGCGATCTTGCTGTCGATCTTTGTCTATCGCGGCATCCGCCCGGTGGACCTGTTGTCGGTCATGGCCAGCGCAGTCCGCAACGCCGCCGTGATCATGATCATCATCGCCGTCGCGCTGGCGTTCGGCCACTGGGTCACAGAAACCGGAGTGACAGCGCGCGCAGTTCAGATGATCAAGGACTCGGGGATCCAGGGCTGGCAGTTCCTGCTCGTGATGAACGTCCTGCTGCTGTTGCTGGGCATGTTCCTCGAGGTTTATTCGGTGATGCTGCTGATCGTGCCGGTGATCATTCCCATGTTGGGACCACTGGGCATTGACCCGATCCACTTCGGGGTGGTACTCGTGATCAACATGGAGATTGCCTTGCTCACCCCGCCGGTCGGCCTGAACCTGTTCGTGATAGCCAACATCTCGAAGACGCCGCTGGCCGAGGTGGTGCGCGGAACGATGCCTTTCGTCTTGCTGATGCTGGTGCTGCTGGTGTTGGTTACGTACTTCCCGGCCTTCTCGACATGGCTGCCCGGGCTGATGTTATAGAGATGAACGCCGTCCCCTGGTCAGCGCAGTTGCGCGGGCTCGCCGCCCGCTTCGGCGATGCGTCGGCGGTGACGGCTCAGCACGGTGGCACCTTGTCCTTCAACGCGCTCAGTGATCGCGCCCACGCGTTGGCCGAGGTGCTGGCGGCGCGCGGCATCGCCAAGGGCACGTCCGTGGCCATCCTGCTGCCGAACTGTGCCGAAAGCGTGTGGTGCGCCTACGGTGTCCGACTCGCGGGCGCAGCCGACACGCCGCTCGGGTGGGGCGCGACCAGCGAGGAGATCGCCTGGGCGGCGCAGCTCGCCGGCTTCGGCATCGTGATCACGACAGCGGATCGTGTATCGGCGATGCTCGCTCTCGGCTTGCAACCGTTGTTGCCTGACACGATCCCGGCCGGATCGCCCGGCGAGGCAGCCCGGGACGCGGTGCCCGCGGACGCCACCGGCCGCATCCTTTTCACCTCCGGCACCACGGGCAAGCCCAAGGGCGTGCGCTATTCGCACGGGCGCCGCTGGGCTGCCGAGCAACTATTGCGCGCGACATTGCCGTTCACACCGGCTCGCGGCTCGCGGCTGCTGCTGGTAACGCCATTCGCGCACGGCGCCTCCTTGATGACGTTCGCCTGGTGCGAATACGGCGGCGAAGTACTGCTGGAAGGGGGTGTGGACCCGGCGCGCGTGCGCACGTTGCTGGAAAGCGGCGGCATAACCGCGCTGTTCGCGCCACCCACGGTCATCGCCAAACTGGCATCCTCGCTGGGCGAGGAGCGGTTCCACGGCGTGCACTGCGTCTTCACCGGCACGCAGCCGCTGTCCCCGGGACTGTACGCCAAGGCCACGGCCATGTTCGGGCCGGTCGTTCGCATCACGTACGGCAAGACGGAGTGCTTCAACCCGATCACGGTGCTGGAGGCGGCTGACACGCAATCCTGGTTCGCTCAGCAGCCAGTGCCACCTGGCGCCTGCGTCGGGTGGCCGGCCCCCGGTGTGGAGATTGATATTCGCGACGGCCAGGTCTGGCTACGTACGCGCCACATGTGCGATGAGATGGTGGGCCCTGACGGGCCGATTCAGCACGAAGACGGCTGGCACGCGACTGGCGACCTCGGCTGCATCGACGCGCGTGGGCGGCTGGTGCTTCTCGGTCGCGTCGCCGACGTGATCAAGACTGGCGGCTATAGGGTGAACCCCGACGAAATCGAGGCGCTGCTCGCCGGTCTGCCAGACTGCGGTACCGTATGTGTCGCCGGCCTGCCTTCGGAGTACTGGGGTGAGATCATCATGGCGGTGGCGGAATATGCGGAGCCGGGCTGGGAAAATGCAGTTCGCGCGCGTGTTGCGGCGCTGTCAAAGCACAAGCAGCCCCGGCTTTTTGTGGCGCTGCCAGCGCTGCCACGCAATGCGCAAGGCAAAATCAACCGGCGTGAGGTCGTCCGGCATGTGCTGGCGGGCAACCGGCTGGACGACGGCGCGCATCCGGCCTTGTTGTCGAACCCGTAGGAGAAGCTGCAATGGAATACGTGAGACTTGGCCTCACCGGCACCAAGGTGTCTCGCCTCTGCCTGGGCTGCATGACGTTCGGCGAGCCGGGCCGCGGCGGACATCCCTGGACGATGCCGGCCGGGGAGAGCCTGCCGATCATCCGTCGTGCGCTGGAGGCCGGCATCAATTTCTTCGACACTGCCAACAGCTACTCCGATGGCAGCAGCGAGGAAATTGTCGGGGCGGCGCTGCGCGAGCACGCCAGGCGCGACGAGGTCGTCATCGCCACGAAAGTGTTCAACCGTATGCAGCCGGGTCCGAACGGGGCCGGGCTTTCGCGCAAGTCGATCCTGTACCAGATCGACCAGAGCCTGCAGCGCCTGGGCACTGACTACGTGGATCTGTATCAGATCCACCGCTGGGACCCTGACACTCCGATCGAAGAAACGCTGGAAGCGCTGCACGACGTGGTGAAGGCGGGCAAGGCGCGTTACATTGGCGCCTCTTCGATGTTTGCCTGGCAGTTCGCCAAGGCGCTGCACGCCTCGGAGCGGCGCCACCTGACCCGCTTCGTGACCATGCAGAACCACCTCAATCTGCTGTACCGCGAGGAGGAGCGCGAGATGTTGCCCTTGTGCCGTGATGAAGGCATCGGCGTACTGCCGTGGAGCCCGCTGGCGCGCGGCCGGCTGGCCCGGCCGTGGGGCCACGCTACGGCCAGGATCGAGACTGACGCTTTTGGCCACTTGCTGTACGACGCCACCGAGCAGGCTGACCGCGCGGTCAACGAGCGCGTGGCGCAAGTGGCGGCGCAGCGCGGCATTGCGATGGCCCAGGTGGCGCTCGCCTGGGTGTCGCAGCATCCCGCGGTCACGGCACCGATCGTCGGTGCCTCCACGCCGCAGCACGTTGACGACGCCGTGGCAGCGTTACAAGTCAGGCTGACGGCCGATGAGATGGCGCTGCTCGAAGCACCTTACGTTCCCCATGCCATCGCCGGCCAGTAGCAAGGGCCCCGGCGGTCGCAGCCGAGCGGCAGTAAAGCCGGCGCAGCCGCGCTATGCGTGGCTGCGTGAGCGCATCCTCAAGGATATCGGTAGCGGCAAGTACGCTGTGGGCTCGCTGCTGCCGCCGGAAGTGCAGCTGGCCGAGACTTACGGGGTGAGCCGCCACACCGTCCGCGAGGCCACGCGAAAACTGGCCGACAGCGGGCAGATCTCGCCGCAGCCAGGCCGAGGCACAGTGGTCTGCTCCGTCGCCGAGCCCCGTCCGTACGTCGCTGGCCTGGGGACGGCCGAGGACTTGATCGCCTACACCAGTGCCACGCGGCTGGAGGTGCTGCGCTCTGGTCACCTGGTGGCGGACACCGCATTGGCGCAGGCACTTGGCTGCGAGGAGGGCTCGAGCTGGGTGGAGGTCGAGGCCTTCCGCCATGCCATCGAAGGCGCCGCACCGATTTCGTTCACCCGCGTCTACCTTCGCCCCGAGTTTGCCGACATCGTGACTCGGCTGCGTGGGCGCCACATAAGCATTTACTCGATGCTGGAGCAATACCACCGGCAAAAGATACACGCCGTGCGCCAGCAAATCGAAGCGGCGCTGATGCCGACGCGCGCCGCCAAGTTGCTGGGTGTGCCCGCGCGAAGCCCCGCGCTGCATATGCGACGCAGTTATCTGGACGCCAGCGGCCGGGTGCTGGGCGTGTCGGCGAACCTGTATGCGGCAGAACGATTCAGACTGGAAACCTACTGGAGCGGGCAGGAAGCGCCGTCGGCAGCGCGCGGCAGGAAAAAGCGGGCGACTTGATGTCGGCCTTCGACCTGATCGACCTGCCGCGGGTCGTCAAGGTCATCGATACGCTTGGCATGACGCGCGATGCCGAGCGCTCCCACATGTCAACCCAAGCGGCCAGCGCCCGCTTCAGAAAGCCGCAGGAGCCGGCCGGCACGCCGGAGCCGTCTACCAAGTCGCCGTAACTCGGTCCAGGCCCGATGTCGCCCAGCCAGCCGCAATCGGCTTGCGGCGGGATCGCGTAACCGATGTGCGACAGCGCATACCACGTCTCCACTGACACCGCCTTCACGCCATCCTCGTTTCCGGAGACGACGCACCCTGCGGCCTTTCCGGAGTACCGGTATGGTCCGTGTTGGTTCTTGTCGCCGCTGAATGCGTACAGGCGTTCGATAGCGAGCGTGGCCGCACTCGACTTCACGCCGAGCCAGATCGGCGTGCCGATAACGAGGATGTCGGCGGCCATGATCTTGCGGTGGATGTTCGGCCAGTCGTCGCGCTGGTCACCAATTTCGGTGGTGTCCTTGACCATGCCGAAACCCCCCTGATGGTCGAGCATGTGGATCAGCTCAACCGCCACACCTTCGGTGCGTATGACGCCTCCGACACGGGCGCGCAGACGCCGGGTATGGGATTTTTCGCATCATGTACCAGTGAGCAGTTGAGCAACACGGCGCGAAGGTCGGGAAACTGGGCTATCGCGGTATCTCTTTATGCAATAGGTGCCGGGGTCTGGAATGGCGTCCGGGCATGCACGCGCATCAAACGGAGCGTGCCGGCGCAACAGGCCTTGGAAATAGCCTGACCACGCTCACGACGCGGGCTGCAATATCATCTTGTCTTTCGCCAGCGTGATCCGGAATTTCGACAGAAAACTTTGCCCCAGCAGGGCCTTGTCGCTGCCAACGCCCAGCAGGCCCACGGCGACCTTGGCGCCGGAGATGGTGGCGGGGCCGACAGACACCGGCACGCCGGCCACGATGCGTCCGTCGATGACGCCATTGGCGGTTTGAAACTTGATCGGTGCACCCTGGCCGAGCCCGGCTGCATAGGCAAATTCGCGGCTCACCGTCACATGCGATGCGCCGGTGTCGACCAGGAACGTGACTGGTTGGCCCGCGACGGTGCCGGCGACGTAGAAATGGCCGTCGCGGGCGCGCGGTATCGTCATTTCCCCGGCCATGGAAACCGTCACCTGACGCGGTTGCATGGTGTGCTGGATGCCGGCATAGACGGCGCCCATGATGACGAGCCAGAACACGACGATGCCCAGTGGTCCCCACTTGAGTCCGCGTGTCAGGCCAGTCGGCTGCGGCGTGGCCTGGCTCAGCGCCTTGCCGAAGCGCGCACCCGTTGGCTTGCCGACTCCATCACGGGCCCGTTGTGCGTCTTTCCACCGGTCGCGATCTTCTACACCCATGCGGCTCCTTGCGTACGAGCTTTGCACTGTAGTGGATATGGCGCAAGCTGCGCACGCAAGGGGTTTGTCGGCCGGCGCCCGCGGCCATTGTGGGCTCGGCAGTGGTGCAACGGGCAGGGCGGCGTCAGCCCAGGTAACGCGGCAGTGTCAGCGCAATCGCCGGGAACGCGATCAGCACGCCCAGCCGTACGATGTCGACGACGACGAAGGGCATCACGCCTGCGAACAGCGTGCGCATCGGCACGTCCGGCAGCAGGCTCTTGAGCACCATCACGTTCAGGCCCACTGGCGGCGTGATGAAGCTGATCTCGGTTACCACCACGACGATGATGCCGAACCAGATCAGGTCGAACCCAAGGCCCTGCACCAGCGGGTAGAACACCGGCACCGTCAGCAGCACCATCGACATGCTCTCGAGCACGCAGCCCAGCAGCACGTAGATGACGCAGATCGCCACGATCACCATCGTTGGGTGGATCGAAAACTGCTGCACCATGTCCTGCAGGTCGCGCGGTAGCGACGTGAAGTTGATGAAGTTGGCGAACATCAGCGCGCCGATGAGCACCATGAACAACATGCCGGTGGTGCGGGCCGACTCGACCAGCACCTCTCCCATGATGGCCCAGGTCAGGCGCCCGCGCGCGAGTGCGAACAAGAACGCGCCGCAGGCGCCGATGCCGGCGGCTTCGGTGGCGGTGAACACGCCACCATAGATGCCGCCCATAACAACGGCGAATAGCAGCAATACGCCCCACACCTCGCGCAGCGCCTGCGCCCGCTGTGGCCAGCCCTTGCGTTCACCGCGCGGGCCGGAGCCGGGTCGGCGCCAGATGGTCCAGCGTACGGCCAGCAGGTACAGGCCAATCGCCAGCAGGCCGGGCAGGATGCCGGCGGCGAACATCTTGCCGATGCTTTGTTGCGTCAGGATGGCATAGATCACCATCACCACCGACGGTGGTATCAGGATGCCCAGCGTGCCACCGGCGGCGATTGAGCCAGACGCCAGCGCCTTGTCGTAACCGAGTTCGCGCATTTCGGGGTAGGCGACCTTGGACATGGTCGCCGTGGTGGCGAGGCTCGAGCCGCATACCGCGCCAAAACCGCCACAGGCGACGATGGTCGACATCGCCAGGCCACCCTTTCGGTGGCCCAGGAAGGCATAGGCTGCCGCGTACAGTTCGCGCGACAGGCGCGACTGCGTGATCAGGTTGCCCATCAGGATGAACAGCGGTACCACCGACAACAGGTACTGGAAGCCGCTCTCCTGCACCACCGAGCCGACCAGCGTATAGGCCGACGGCCAGTTGCGTATCCAGGCCAGGCCCAGCACACCGATGAGCGCCATGGCGAATGCCACCGGTACCTGTAGCAGCACCAGCAGCAGCATTGCCCCAAAGCCGAACAGGGCCTCAGTCATATGTGTCCTTGTTCGCGATCGTATCTTTGCCCACGATCACTTCCCAGGTCTGCCAGCCATGGACCAGCGCATTGACCAGCAGCATGGCGCACATGAAGAAGATCACTGGCGCCAGCGGCATTCCCAGCATGGTGGTCTGGTCGCCGAAGTCCAGCGCAGATTCGGCCTGTGTCCAGGTCGCCGCCGCCAGCAACAGACTGATGCCAGTGGCCAGCAGGTTGCTGGCAATGCGCTGCGCGCGCCGCACCGATCCGTCCATGTGTAGCGTGACAAGGTCGACGGCCACATGTTCGTGCGCGATGGTGGCAAGCACGATGCCGGCGAAGATCACGCCCACCATCAGCATCTCGGTCATCTCGACTGCGCCAACGATGGAATAGTTCAGCACATAACGACCGACGACGTCGGCCAGCGTCAACAGCGCCAGCGCGACCAGGCAGATCCCGGCCAGGCGCCGCAACGCAATTTGTGCTGTTCGGCCCAGGGTCGTCAACATGCGGCTTGCATCGTGCGGACGTTGCGACGGTCAGCTTGAACGGCCTACTGGCCGGCCTCGACGCGTTTGAGTTCGTCGCGGTAGGCCTGCAGCACCATGGGTCCGTCAATGCCCTTGGCCTTGGCCTCATCGAGCCATGCTTTCTCGAACGACGCGGTGCGCTGCTTGATATCGGCCACCAGCTTGTCGCTGGCCATGATGATGTTGACCTTCTGCGCTTTCATGGCTTGCATCGCCTTGTCGTCGGCATCGCCCCAGGCCTTGCCGCCCATGCGCGCAATGTGTTCGCCCGAGAGTTTGAGAATGATCGCCTGGTCCTGTTTCGACAATTTGTCGAAGGCCTGCTCGTTCATGATGATGCCGTGTGTGTCGGCATACAGGCCGCCGGGGAAGATCGTGGCGTTTTTCACGATGCTGACGAGGCGGAACGAGTCGATCGACTCTGGTGGAAAGAACACGCCGTCGACGACGCCGGTGCTCATCAGCTCATACGACTGCGGTGCGGGCTTGACCACGGCGTTGATATTCAGCACCTTGGCCACGTCGGCCTGCATGCCGCCGCCAATGCGTACCTTCAGGCCGTCGAAGTCCTCGACTTTCTCGACCTTGCGGTCTGTGGTGAACACGGCGCCTGGGCCATGGCCGTAGATGCCCAGCAGCTTGACGCCGCGAAACAGGTTCACGTCTTTCAGGTATTTGTCGTAGATGCGCCACGACGCGACCGAGGTCGCCATCGCGCTGTTGCCCGAGAACGGCAGCATCGAGAACTTCAGCAGGTCGAAGCGACCCGGGTAGTAGGAGTTCGAGATGAAGGCGAAGTCCACCGCGCCGTTGCGCACCGCGTCGTAGTGCCCAGGGGGATTAGCCACCGGCTTGGGCAGAAAATTGATTTTTACCCGGCCTTCGGTCGCTTGTTCGACCTCTTTGGCCCACGGCATCATGAAGTTGGCCACCAGAATGTGCGATGCGGGAATCCAGGCCGAGAAGGTGAGTTCGGTCGTCTTTTGCGCTGCGGCCGGCGTGCTGGCGAGCAGCGCAGTGGTGACGCAGACACCCAGCAATGGCGAAGTCCAGTTGATTTTCATGGCGTGGTTCCTTTCAGTGAACAGGGAGGACAGGGTGGGAAAGTGGTAGTTGGGCAAGCGCGTGTTCGAGCAGCTGGTCCAGATCGCCGTCATGGGCGAAACCCAGGCGCTGTGCGGTGGCAGTCACCAGTGGCGGCCATTGGGCGAACTGTGCCTGCATGGCGCCCTGGGGCTGGTAGTCGACGAGCTCCTCGGGCGCACGGCCCAGGCGCCGCGACAGCGCCGCGACGACCTCGGTCGTGGTCGCGCGCAGCGCAGGCAGATTCCATGACCGGCCCGGCGGCAATTGGTCGGCAGCGAGTTCGGCGCCGTGCAGCAGGTGCGCAATGCAGGCGGGCAACGACAACAACCACAGGCTGGCGTCCGGACCGACCGGGCAGACATAACGTTTGCCCAGTGTCGGTTCGCGGATCAGGTCGCTGGCGAACGACGATGCGGCGGCCCCGCGGGGTGCCGGACGGGCAACCACGCTGGGCAGGCGCAATGCGCGTCCGTCGAGCCAACCACGCCGGCTGTAGTCGGCCAGCAGGATCTCCATCATCTGTTTCTGGCTGCCGTAGCTCAGTTGCGGTGCCAGGGGAGTGTCGTCATCGATGCGCGGTGGCATGGGTGGGCCGTAGACGCCGCAGGAACTGGCAAACACCAGCACCGGGTTATGTTCCTGCCGTCGCAGTCGTTCGAACAAGGCGATGGTGCCGCCCACATTGACGCTCAGGCCGTGTGCAAATGCGTCTTGCGCCTGGCCACTGGTGATGCCGGCCAGGTGGAACACCTGTTCGGGCTTGTGTGCCACCGCCTGTTCCAGCAGGGCTGGCTCTACCAGGTCACCGACGATCTGGTGCAGCTTGTCACGCGCGTGTGCCGGCAGGGTTTCCCGCAGATCGTCGTCAGTGTCAGCGTACTGGTCCACCAGCGTCAGCGACTGCAACGCCCCGGCGGCCAGGCGCTCGCACAGGCGCGTGGCCAGCGCGCGGCCAAGGTAGCCACTGGCGCCTGTCACCAGGACATGGCGTGCGCTCGTGTTCGCGCCGGCGGGATGGTCCGGCATGCTCATCGGCAAACCTTCATGCTGCGCATTGCGGGGCTATGAGCCTTGGGAGCGCTGCTGCGGCTCATGACAACAATCCCCGCTGGCGCAACGGTTCGCACCATGCCAGGCCGTCGGCAACCGAACCGCGGGGGCTGTATTCGCAGCTCAGGTAGCTGTCGTAGCCCAGCGCTGGCAAGGCCGTCACCGCGTCGAGCCAGTCGGCTGTGCCCAGGTCGGGCTCGGCGCGTACCGGCGCGCCGGCGATCTGCACATGGCCGATCCACTCGGCGGCGTCGGTCACGGCCTGCAGCAGGTTCAGCGACTCGCGGGCGCAGTGGTAATAGTCGAATTGCAGGCGCAAATGGGGCGACTGGAAGTGCTGCAGCAGCGGCACGACCTGGTCCGGACGGTGGTAGTAATAGCCCGGGTTGTCGGTGCTGTTGAGCGGCTCTAGTGTCAGTGTCAATTCGTCGCACGCAGCCAGTGTCAGCGCATGCGTCAGGTTCTGCTCCATGGCCTGCCGACACGCCTGCGCATCCTGCGCCGCGGTGTCACCCGCCATGCAATGGATGCGGCTGCATCCGGTGGCCTGGGCCACTGCCAGCGCGCGGTCGAACTGGCGCTGAAACTCGGCCTGCGCGCCGGGCAGGGCGGCATGCCCCAGGCGCCCCAAGCCGGGCGTGACGGGCGTATTGAACAGCGCCAGCGCGAGGCCGTGTGCGTGCAACTGGTCTGCATACCAGCTTGGCGGGTGGTCGTAAGGCAGCAGGATCTCGACCGCGTCGAACCCGTCCTGCCGCGCAGCGGCGAAACGCTGCCCCCATGGCAGCTGCGGGTACATCCAGCTCAGGTTGGCGGCCAACTGCATCGTGCTGTGACTCAGCGCCGGGTCTGTGCCAGGAACGCCTCGCGGCGTTCGGGTTGCACGACGCTGATGACGGCGGACAACTCGGCCTCGGCCAGTCCCATCGCAGCGGCCATGCGCATCATCTGCTGCACGCTGGCAGTGACCGGCATCGGCGCGCCACTTCTCTGGGCGTTGGCCATGACGGTGTCAACGTCTTTCATCATCGTGGCCAAGGCGCCGATCGAATTGGCCTGGGCCTCGATCATGCGTGGCGCGAACACCTGCAATGGTTTGGAGTCGGCCCAGCCGCCGGCCAATGCGGGCGCCAGTTGTTCGAGTGTGATGCCGTTGCGGGCGGCGAAACCGATCGCCTCGGCGATGGCCGCAATGGTGGTTGCCACGATGGTCTGATTGCACAACTTGGTGGCCTGGCCGGCGCCCGAGGCGCCCATGTGGGTGACGTTGCCAGCATAGGCGCGCATGGCCTCGGTCGCCTGCGCGAGATAGGTTGCGGCGCCACCGGCCATGATGGCCAGCGTGCCGGCCTCGACGCCAGGCACGCCGCCGGACACCGGTGCATCGATCCAGTCGGCACCATTGGCCTGCTGCAAACGCGTGGCCAAAATGCGGGTGGCGGCAGGGTCGATGCTGGAATGGTCGACCAGCCACGGCAGGCCGTTGGCCTGCGCGATGCCGTCCGAGCCGAACACCACGGCTTCCGAGGCCGGGGCATCGAACAGGCACATCAACACGCCATCGACGCTGGTGGCGGCATCGGCCGGTGTGCTTGCGGCCACCGCACCGAGTGCCAGCAGCGGCGTGATCTTGTCGGGTGAGCGGTTCCAGACTTTCACCTGGTGGCCGGCCGCCAGTAGCCGTCGCACCATGGGTGCGCCCATTAATCCCAGTCCGCAAAATCCCAGATTCATGACGCACCTCTTGGTGTCGCGTGGTGCCGGGCCGCATCACTGCGGGCTCCGTGTGTGTGACGGATGTCCATCAGGTGGTTGCCTCGGCCGGCGGATACGGCCAGCTGGTATTGCCCGAGTGGGTGACTGCGCCCAGGTGTGTGGGGCCAACCAGTTTGGCGTATTTTTCGAGGGCGCCGGCCAGCCGTTCGCGCAGGAAGGGCTTCCAGGCCGCACGGCGCGTGGCCAAACCGTCGTCGTCGACATGCAGATGGATCGTGCGCGCCACGGCATCGATGGTGATGCGGTCGCCGTCACACACCCAACCGATCGGCCCGCCCGCTGCCGCCTCGGGGCTGGCATAACCGATGCACATGCCGCGGGTGGCGCCGGAGAAGCGGCCGTCGGTCAGCAACGCGACCTTCTCCCCCATGCCCTGGCCGTAGATGGCCGCAGTGACCGACAACATCTCGCGCATGCCGGGACCGCCGCGCGGGCCTTCGTTGCGGATCACCAGCACGTCGCCTGCCGCGTAGGTCCGTGCCGAGACGACCCGCATGCAGTCCTCCTCGGTCTCGAAGACGCGAGCACGGCCCTCGAAGGTGAGGGCCTTCAACCCGGCGATCTTGAGCAGCGCGCCGTCCGGGCACAGGTTGCCCTTGAGCACGACCACACCGCCGGTGGCGTGTATTGGCGCAGTGCATTCGCGCACGACCTTGCCGTCGGCGCCCGGATGCTCGGCCAGTTCTTCTGCTAGTGTGCGGCCGGTCAACGTGCGTGCGTCGCCGTGCAGGAAGCCGCCCTTGAGCAGGGCGTTTAGCACACAGGGAACACCACCGATGACGTCGAGCGCGCTGGCCAGGTAACGCCCACCGGGTTGCAGGTCGGCGATCAACGGTGTGCGGTTGAATACGGTGGCCACGTCGTCGAGCGTGAACACGATGCCGGCCTCATGCGCGATGGCTGGAATATGCAATGCCGCGTTGGTCGAGCCACCGGTGGCCGCAACGGCGGCGCAGGCGTTCTCCAGGCTTTTGCGTGTGACCAGATCCCGCGGCAGCGGCCCGCCGGTGCGCAGGATCTCCATCACGCGCCGGCCGGCGCGTCGCGCCAGTGCGAGGCGCACGCTGTAGACGGCCGGAATCGTTGCTGAACCCAGGAAGGACAGGCCCAGCGCTTCGCCAACCATACCCATGGTGTTGGCCGTGAACTGGCCCGGGCAGGAGCCCACCGTCATCGCACTGGTGCGTTCGATGCCGCCCAGCTGCGCGAGCGATATCTCGCCGCTTTGGTATCGCCCGACGCCTTCTATGGCGCTGAGCACCGTGTGTTCGGTGCCGTCCGGGCCGTGGCCGGGCAACATCGAGCCGCCGTAGACGAAGACAGACGGCACGTTCAGCCGTACCATCGCCATCATCGTGCCGGGCAAGGTCTTGTCGCAGCCGGCGAAACCTACCAGCGCGTCGTAGGCATGGCCGCGCACGGCCAGTTCGATGCTGTCGGCCACCAGTTCGCGCGACAGCAGGCTCATACGCATGCCGTCGTGGTTCATCGACGTGCCGTCCGATACCGAGATGGTGGACATCATTACCGGCACGCCACCGCCTTCGGCAATGCCCAGCCGCGCGTTGTCGGCCTGTGGCGCCTGCGACTTGGAGCAGGGCGTGTTGTCCCCGGCGGAGCTGATGATGGCGACGATGGACTTGTCCATGTCGGCGTCGTCCATTCCGGTGGCGCGCAGAAAGGCACGGTGGGCCGCGCGGGTGGGCCCCTCGGTGATGGCTTTGGATCGGTGCTTGTGCAGCATGGTGGTGGTGTCTTCTCTTTGTCTATATGTCGGAGTGGCGGCTGGCGTGTGCGGATGCCGGGTGTCAGACCAGCCGGTCGAATACCCAGGTCACGTCCTGCTCGATGCATTGGCGGGCACGGGCATGGTCGCCGTTGCGGATGGCGTCGACCGTGGCCTCGTGCAGCAGGTCCGGCGGCAGCGTATTGCTGTGCATCAGTTCGCGCGTGTCGCGCAGATAGGCGCCGGACTGCAGCCACAGGCTCTCGATCATGGCCATCATCACCGGCGACCCGGCCGCCGCGTAGATCGTGAAGTGAAAGACGCGGTTTTTCTCCAGGCTGGTCGCCACACCCTCGGGCGTGCGGCGTGCCTGCGTGATGTCTTCGGCCAGCTTTGCCAGCAAGTCCAGCGCGGCGGCGTCGAGTCGTGGACTGGCCCATTCGGTCACCGTGCCTTCGATCAGCACACGGCTGCGGCGCATGTCGGCCAGCCGCTCGCCGGTAATCAGCGGCACCCGGGTCATGCCGTTGCGCATCGGCTCCAGGCCTTGTTGCGCCACCAACCGGCGCAGTGCTTCGCGCACCGGCATGGTGCTGGTACCCAGCGCGTCGGCCAGGGACTGGATGCCGAGCACCTGCCCGGCGCGGTACTCGCCATGCATCAGCTTGTTGCGCAAAGCCCGGTACACCGACTCGTTGACCGACTGCCGCACGATGGGTTGCAACGCGGTGAGTGGGTCTGCCAGCATGGTTGATTCGGTGCGGGTTTTCATCAGTCAGATCTGTGATGTTTGATCAATCTTAGTTGTGCGGCGGTCTACTGGCAACCGTTTTGGCGGGTTTTATGGCTGGTCGAGGGTTTGTCCGGGGTGCGTGGCGCCTGATTCGCACTCTGCCGTTACCATCCAAACGGCTTTTTCGCCATTCGGACACCCACAGGACAAATCAATGACCATCTCCATGTACCAGGCGAGCGTGCCGCGTTTCGTGAACATTCTGGGCAATCTGTCGAACATTCTGGACAAGGCGCAGGCGCATGTCGACGCCAAAAAACTCGATGGCGCCGTGTTGACTAACTACCGCCTGTTCCCGGACATGCTGCCGATGGCCACACAGGTGCAGATCGCCTGCGACGCTGCCAAAGGCGTGGTCGCACGTCTGGCCGACATGGAGGTGCCTGCGATGGAAATCAAGCAGAGCACACTGGCAGAGCTCAAGGCACTGGTGGCCGAGACGATCAGCTTTATCCAGTCCGTGTCAGCCGCGCAAATTGACGGCACCGAAGACAAGGAAATTGTCGTCACGCGCCGGGACAAGGAAACCCGCTACAAAGGCATGCAGTTGCTGCTGGGACATGCCACTCCGAACTTCTACTTTCACATCACCACGGCTTACAACATCCTGCGCCACAACGGCGTCGAGATTGGCAAGCGCGACTTCCTCGGCAATCCGTAACCGGCACCCGGCGCCCGCAGACCGGGCGTACGGGTCAGGGCATTGGCCGGCTAACGCAGGTGGTGTACAGCCGCCTGCTGGTACACCGGTGTTTCGAGCCCTTCATAGCGTGCCTTGAGTTGCAGCGCCAGGAACTGCGAGTAGTGCCGGCTCTGGTGCAAATTGCCGCCATGGATCCACAGCTGTGGCTGGTTGGTGGGTTTCCACATGTTGCGCAGCTCACCTTCCCATGGGCCGGGGTCCTTGGTAGTGGCTGAGCCCAGGCCCCAGACCTTACCTACGCGGTCGGCCACTTCGGGTGACACGATATCGGCCAGGAACTGGTTCATGGAGCCGTAACCGGTGGCATAGACCAGCACATCCGCCGGCAGTTCGGTGCCGTCGCTGAGGGTGACTGACGTGGGGTTGATGCGCTCGATGTTGACGCCGCTCTTAAGCTTGACGCTGCCATTGGCCACCAACTCGGAGGCGCCCACGTCGATGTAGTAGCCAGAGCCCCGGCGCAGGTATTTCATGAACAGGCCCGATCCATCGTCGCCGAAGTCGAGCATGAAGCCGGCCTTTTCCAGGCGGCCGTACAGGTCGGCCTCGCGTTTCTGCATCTCGTCGTACACGGGGATGTGGAAGGTGTGCATGATCTTGTAGGGCACGCTGGCAAAGATCAGGTCGGCCTTGTGATGGTCTATGCCGCTTTTTATCGCCTCTTCGCTGTACAGCCCGCCGAGGGCGAGTTCCATCAGCGCCTGCGACGGCGCGATGTGGGTGCTGCTGCGCTGGACCATGGTGACGTCGACATCGTTCTCCCACAACGCCCCGCAGATGTCGTGGGCTGAGTTGTTGGAGCCCAGCACCACCACTTTCTTGTCTTTGTATTTTTCGGGGCCGGGGTGCTTGCTGGAGTGGTGCTGATCGCCGGCAAACGTCTCGGCGCCAGCAATTTTGGGTACGTTGGCATAGCCCGATACGCCCAGCGCGAACACCAGCTGCTTGGGTCGCAGCGTGACCTTCTTGCCGGCACGATCGACCTCGACCACCCATTCGCCCTTGGCTTCGTCGAAATGTGCACTCTGTGCAGTCGACGAACCCCAGTAGTCGAGCTCCATCACCTTGGCATACATCTCCAGCCAGTCACCGATCTTGTCCTTGGGCGCGAACACAGGCCAGTCGTCGGGAAAGGGGATGTAGGGCAGGTGGTCGTACCACACCGGGTCGTGCAGGCACAGGCTCTTGTAGCGGTTGCGCCAGCTGTCCCCGGGGCGTGCATTCTTCTCGACGATGATGGCGGGCACGCCCTGGCGCCGCAGACGTGCGGCCAAGATGATGCCGCCCTGGCCGCCCCCGACGATCACCACGTACGGCTGCTCGGAATAACCCAGCGTCGCTTCCTCTTCACGGCGCTGCTCCAGCCATGATTTGCGGTGTTTTTGCACGCCGTGTTCGGCCCCCTTGATGCGGTGCGTGCCGGTCTTCTCTTCAAAACCCTTGAGTTCCACCATGGTGGTCAGCAGTGTCCATGCCTTGTCGCCTTTGAGCCGCAGGTGGCCGCGTCCGCGTGCGAGCCGGGTCTCGAAGGTGAACCAGGCGTCGGTCACACCATCGGCCTCGGTCGCTTCGCCTTCCAGCGTAAAGCTGTCGGGCGCCACGTCGGCCAGTCGTGCGTCGAGCATTTTTTTGACGGCGGCCTTGCCTTCCTGGGTGCAGATGTTCCAGGTGAAGGTGACCAGGTCGCGCCAGTAGCAGTCGTCGTCGAACAGCTCCGGGACGGCATCGGGATCATTCTTGCTGAGTGCGGCGCCAAACATGGCCAGCCATGCGCTGGCACGTTCAGAAGGTGTTGTCATTGAACAGGTCTCCGGTGGTTGGCCCGCCTCGAGATGGGCGGGCTTGCCAGAGACAACTCAATATCCGTGCCATGCCGTGCATGCGCCCAAGTGCTTGATTCATATGGGGCCAGCATGGCGCTCTGCCTGTCACAGGGTGACAGGTGTCACAGGCTCAGGCGCGACAGTTGTCACACTGGAAGGTGGCTATTCCCGGTTCGGCGGCACGATACCTGCACGTTTCATGCGGCGGTACAGCGTCATGCGTGCCAGGCCCATGTCGCGTGCCACGGCGCTCACGTTCCAATGTGCGGCGCGAAGCGCGTGCAGCAACTCCCCGCTGCCAGCTTGGCGCTGCGACGGTGTGTGGGGGCGCGCGTCCGATGGAAGGGTTTCGCCGCCCAGTGGCGGCAGGTCGTCTCGGTCGATATCACCGCTCTCGCACATGCTGCGGGCGTAGTCGAGCACGTTCTTCAGTTCGCGCAGATTGCCGGGCCAGGGGTGCGCCATCAGTTGCGCATGGGCGGCGGGGGTAAGCGTGCGCCCGTCGAGCATGCGTGCGATCAACACGCCACGGTCGGCGCGCGCACGCAGCGGTGGCAATCTGACATGGGCGCCGTTGAGACGGTAATACAGGTCGTCGCGGAATCGGCCCGCGCGCACCAGTGTCTCCAGCGGCGCGTGGGTGGCGGCTATGACGCGGATGTTCACCGGCACCGGTTTGAGTGCGCCCACCGGCAATACCTCGTGCTCGGACAACACGCGCAGCAGGCGTGCCTGCAGTGCGTGTGGCATGTCGCCGATCTCGTCCAGAAACAGGGTGCCGCCATCGGCCTCCTGCACCAGACCGCGTTTGCCTTTGGACGTAGCGCCCGAGAAACTGCCTGGCAAATGGCCAAACAGCTCGCTTTCGATCAGCGCCTCGGGTATGGCCGCGCAGTTCACCGCCACGAACGGGCGCTGGCTGCGCACGCTGCTGGCGTGCATGGCCTTGGCGAAATACTCTTTGCCCGTACCGGTCTCGCCGGTGACAAGCAGGCTGACAGGCGAGTTGACCAGCATGGCGGCGCGCCTGATCTGCTGGTCCAGCGCGGGGTCGCCACCACTGAGCTTTGCCAGTGGGGCCGGCACTATCGCAGCGGCCGGCGCGCGCGCCACCAACGGCAACGGTGGAGGCGGCGTGGCAGACAGAAAGAACGCCCGGCGCATGCCGCGCAGCATCACGGCCCGCTGGTCGGTCGGCTGGGTCATGACATAACGACCGATGTCGGCAAAGGGGACATCCAGCAGGTCCTCCCAGCGCGTGCCCAGCAGCGTTCCGTGGGTGCTGCCCGGCAATCCCAGCTGCGCGCGGCGGTTGTGCCCGACCACGCGGCCACCGGCATCGAGGGCCAGCAGGTACTCGGGCTGCACTTCCAGAAACTGGGGCGCACTCGACAGGCGCAGGATCCAGTCGCGCCTGTGTCGCTGCAGGAAGGCCGCGTTCTCGATGTCGTGCGCCACCATGGTGACCAGTTGCAGTGCCAGATGCTGGCTCTCCTTGGGTTGCGAGGAGCTGAGCTGCGAGATGTCGAGCACGGCGCTGAGGCAGCCGTGGCTGTCGTAGATCGGCGCGCAGGTGCAGGTGAGCGGAATATGGGTGGCATCGAAGTGGTCGTCCAGGTGCACAGTAAGCCCCTGCCCGGTGCTGATGCAAGTGCCCACGCCACAGGTGCCGGCGTGGTGTTCGCTCCAGTCCGCGCCCAGGTACAGCCCGGCCTTGCGCAGACTGGGCTCGAACACCAGGTCACCCAGAAAATCGACGGTGACGCCGCGCGCGTCGGTCAGCAGCACCACGTAGCCCAACCCCGACACCTTGCTGTACAGCGACTCCAGGCCGTGGCGTGCGATATTGAGCAGGCTCTCCATCTGCTCCTTGTGCTCACGCAGGCGCGCCTGCGGCAGGATGACGGCTTCCTGCATGCGGGTGGGGTCGAGCCGGTGCTCGTGCACGCAACGCAGCCAGGAGTCGCGGATGATGTCTTCGTGCGGCGTGGTCAGTTCGCGGTACGTTGCCGGTTTTGCCGCGACCTGCATCACGGTGGCAATGTGCTGACGGGCGGTGACAGGCATGGACGACTCCGGAACAGGCAAACAGCCCGCCAGCTTGTGTCAACGGCGTGCGGGTGTCAAGGGCGCAGAAACCCTAGCCTGCGGCGGCGGGCGGCGGGCGGCGGGCGGCGGGCGGCAGGTGGCACCATCGCCTTGGCCATCCTTCGCGTACCATCCGCGAAGTTTTGTTTCGCCCGCCAACGGGCCCTTATGGAGTAAGTCGTTTATGTTCAGCCATGTCATGCTCGGTGTCAGTGATCTTGAAGTTTCGAGGAAGTTCTACGATGCGTTGCTTGGCACGCTCGGTATCGCCCCCGGGGTCGCCAACAAAAGCCGGTACTTCTACCGCAGCCCCACGGGGACTTTCGCGATCACGACGCCCATTAACGGCGAGCCCGCGACGCACGGTAATGGCAGCACCATCGGATTCGCCGTGCAATCGCCTGAACAAGGCGACGCATTCCATGCGGCCGGTGTTGCCAACGGCGGCACGGACTGCGAAGACCCTCCGGGCGTGCGCGAAGGCGGCGCGGTCCCGCTTTATCTGGCGTATCTACGCGATCCGGACGGCAACAAGATCTGTGCGTTGTGTCGCACGGGTAAATAGGAAACAGGGTGGCGCTGTCGTGCTGCTCAACGTTCAGGCGGAGAAACAGTTCGGCGACAGCCGCGATGAACAGCTGGCCCAGCCTGTAACCAACATCATTCCGGTCGGCTTTGCAGAGAGGTTGATCGCCGACGGCAGACGCAGCGCTGACGAGGCATCAGCCCAGCAGATAGGCACCGGCATAGAACGTGTGGGCAGGCGCAGAGACGGCAGCAGTGTCCCTATTGAAATCATGTTGAGGCCACTACAGAGCGACGAGGGCGTGCTGGTGACCGTTGCCATAGGTGACATCAGCCAACGCAAGAAGGGCGAGTTGCAGCACGAAGCGGCCGAGCAATCCAACCGCGCCAAGAGTGTTTTCCTGGCCACCATGCGTCACGAAATACGGACCCCCATGAACGGTTTGCTGGGCAGGTTGGAAATGCCAAGCCTCACTGGGCTTAACGGTGCTCAGCACGCCACTCTGGAGGTTGTGCGTGACTCCGGAAAATCGCTGCAACGCATCATTGACGACATTCTCGACTTCTCCAAGACAGAGGCTGGCGAGATTGATGGGCGGGTTCATCAGCATGAAAAGTGAACCTGGTGTCGGCACCACCATGGCGTTTACGCTGCAATTGGCTGTCGCAGAAACAGAAGCCGTCGCGGGCACAGAACCGCAGCACCTGCGTGACTGACTGACGACCAGCTCAAACATGCGGCGTGCCGCACCCACGCTCGCGTTGCTGGCTGACGACCGTCCTACCAATCGCGCGATACTGGTGCGCCAGGTGCATGCCCTGGGTTATGCAGCCGAAAGCGCTATCGATGGCCTGGAAGCACTGGCCATGTGGAAATCCGGACGCTTCGGATTTCTCGTCACTGACGTCAATATGCCGGGCCTGGACGGCTATGAGCTCGCCCGCAGCATACGCGGGTTGGAGGCCTCTGCCGGCGCCAAGCGCTTTCCCATCCTCGCCTGCACCGCCAATGTCATGGCCTGCGAACTTGAGGTTTGCCCGGCCGCTGGCCTGGACGATTACACAGCCAGGCCGGTCGGACTCAGGGAGCCAGCGCCTTGGTTGGTGCCAACGCCTTGGGCAGTGTTTGCGGCCGCATGGCGCAAGCGGTTGCCCTCGGAAACTGGCCAGCCATGGATCTAGACCTGAAGGAACTTCATCACGAACTGGCCCGACTCAGCAGCCGCCTCGGAGAACTGCCTTGGTCATTGATGAACTGAATTTTCTGGCTGTCGACGATCATGAATTCCAGCTCAGTATCGTGCCGCGCATGCTCGTCAAGCTGGGAGCGACCCGGGTGGTCATCGCGTCCGATGGCAAGGCCGCACTGGCGGTGGTACGGGCCAAGGCCCCTGCCATCGACATCATTGTCACCGACCTCGACATGCCGGACATGGATGGCACGAAGATCATTCCGCCCAGCGCCTTTAACGCGACCCTGGAGGAAAGCGGGATGATCGATCGGCTGACCCTGCCCATGCTGGAGCAGTCCGCCGAGTTCTCGCGCCGATGGCATGCGGACAATCCCTTCAAGTTGACCGTATCAGTCAACCTGTCAGCCAAGTCGCTTGTCGATCCAACGCTGGCCGATCGCATCACAGCATTGGTACGCGCGCGCAACGTTGATCCCAGCACGATCATCTTTGAACTGACCGAGTCGGCAGCCGCCACAGATGTCGGCCCTGCACTGGAAAACCTGTCACGCTTGCGTATGAAAGGCTTCGGCTTGTCGATCGACGACTATGGCACGGGCTATTCGTTGATGCGGCAACTCACGCGCATTGCCTTCACCGAGCTCAAGATCGACCAGTTCTTCGTCACCAACGCGGGCCGGCAACAGTCGGCCAGCGTGATACTGGAATCGAGCCTTGACATGGCCAGGAAACTGGGCATATCAGCGGTGGCCGAAGGCGTGGAGACGCGAGAAAGCTGGGACCTGCTGCGAAAGTCGGGTTACGCGGTAGCGCAGAGGTATTTCATTGCTCGGCCGATGTCGGCGGACGCCCTCCTGGCGCGGGTACCGGCTGGCGGGGAGGCGATCATTCGGCTGGCAATAGCCGGTGATAGCGGCGCCTGAGGCGGCTTGTCTTGCGACATCGGTGATGCAGCGCGTCTTCGGTGCATAGCGCTCGCGACTGGATGAACGCCGGAGATGTTGTGCCGCGCCAGCCGGATCATATTGACGCGGAATTGTCGAGACCAAAGCCACTGCGACTGTGCCCTGGCAGGCGCGCCCGTCGGGTCGCACCAGCACGCCGCCGATCGCGTTGGTGCAGGACAAAAGCATAGCGATGATGGCCATGACCTTCGCAGGTTTTGTACTCGCATGTATAAAAGGAGCCATCATGACGGATAAGTTGCACCGACGGGAATGGATGGGGCGTGTTGCGGCCAGCATACTGTCCGCATCGGGGGGCATGGCAGCCGCGCAGCCAGCGGCAGCTGACGTTTTGCTGCGCAAACCCGTCGACTCCGGCAGTTTTTCGCTGCCGGTCATCGGCCTGGGTAGCTGGATCAGCTTCAACGTTGGCGACGACCTGCAGGCGCGCAAGTCCTGCGCCGAGGTCATGCGCTATTTCTTCCAGGCCGGCGGTCGCTTGATCGACTCATCGCCGATGTACGGTTCCTCGCAGCCGGTCATCGGCGAGGCGTTGCAACTGCTGGATGCGCGCGGGCAGGTCTTCTCGGCCGACAAGGTCTGGACTTCCGGCGACGGACGCGCGCAGATCGAGACCTCGCGCCAATACTGGGGTGTGCCGCGTTTCGATCTGATGCAGGTGCACAACCTGCTGGCCTGGCGCACGCAGCTGCCGCTGCTGTTCGAACTCAAGCGCGCGGGCCTGCTCGGTCACGTCGGTATCACGACCTCGCATGGCCGGCGCCACGCCGAGCTCGCGCAACTGATGCACGCGCATCCGCTCGATTTTGTCCAGCTTACCTACAACATCGTCGACCGGGCCGTGGAGCAGCGCATCCTGCCTTTGGCGCGCGAGCGCGGCATCGCTGTCATCGCCAACCGGCCGTTTCGCGGAGGCGCGCTGATGCGTGCGGTACAGCGTGAGCGCCTGCCGGTCTGGGCGGCCGAAGCCGGATGCAACAACTGGGCCGAGTTTCTGCTGAAATTCATCGTCTCGCATCCGGCCGTGACTTGCGCGATACCGGCGACCAGCCGGGTCGAGCATGTACGCGAGAACATGGGTGCCGCGCGTGGCCGCCTGCCCGATACGGCGCAGCGTGCGCGCATGGCCGCAACCGTCGCCGCCTTTTGACAGGGTCGCCGTGATGGGCGAATGGTCCACTTACAGCCTGGACGACTTCCTGATGTTTTCGCCACAGGCCTGGTACCGCATGCTCGAGTTGCACAATCGTGCCTGGTGGCCGCTGCAGATCGTCGCGGCGGCGCTGGGCACGGGGCTGGCGTGGGCCGTGCACCGTCGACTGCGCCCGGCGCTGCGCCTGGGGCTGGTGCTGGCCGGCGTAGGCCTGTTGTTCGTGGCCTGGGCATTCCACTGGGGGCCGCATGCCGGCATCAACCTGGTCGCACCGTACTTTGCGCTTGCGTTCGGTACACAGGGCCTGTGGATGATCGGCCTGGCCATGTTGCGGCCCCCGCTCGCGCTTGCGCGCGGCTCCTCCGATGCGACGACCCGACTGGCGCTCGCACTGCTGGTGGGCGCCTTGCTGCTGTATCCAGCGCTGGCGCTGGTATGGATGCGGCCGATGGCCCAGGCCGAATGGTTTGCGCTGGCACCCGACCCCACGATGCTGGCCGCACTGGCAATGGTGTTGATGCTGCCTGGCAGTCAGGGTTTGCGCCGTCCATGCGTGACGGGTGCCTTGCTGGCCGTCGTGCCCATAGCGTGGTGCGCGGCCACCGGCCTGAGTTTATGGACGCTCGGCGCCGCCGACTGGTGGCTGATGCCGGCGGCCGGATGTCTAGCTGGTGTTGCGGCCGTATGGCCAGCCGCGCGCTCGCCGGTTCACTGAACCTGGCCTGCCGGGCGAGTCCGCCGCCGGCCCTATGCGCGGCGGCCGAATGGCGAATGGGGGGTGCGGGTGGACAGCAGCAACTACGCAGCACGTCCTGGCGCCATCGGGGCCAAGGTACTGGTGCGCCTGTCCTCTCACTTGGTGGAAATCCGTGAACTGGGTAGTTTGAGGCTGCTTCGCACCCAT
>Ga0335398_10002156_pt1 | contig 31767 bp, 21 predicted proteins | sample BON03_FD_205742 | JGI IMG/M metagenome (GOLD analysis project Ga0335398, IMG submission 205742) | Freshwater microbial communities from Lake Bonney liftoff mats and glacier meltwater in Antarctica - BON-03 (spades assembly) (version 2) | ecosystem: Environmental > Aquatic > Freshwater > Ice >... | reverse complement strand
CTTCAGCTTCCTTCAGATTCCATCTCACAATGGACACCCTTGCTTTCGACTACAGGATTCCGATCATTACGGCTCCTTCGGGACTCTCACCCTTTGGCAATGAAGCATGCCCGGCACACCAAAGATGCCGCTCCTACGGAGCTATCGTCATAAATCACTATTTCTACCTTCGGTATTCAGCATTCGGTATTCCTTATTTCAGCAATCGGTGTTCATCAGTCTAGATTAAATATTTCAAGTTCATTCTTACTTTATGTTACTCTGCAAAACCTCCATGCCCTTTGTGGTTGAAAAAATCCGATAGTCCATTTGGCTGGAAAACTTCTTTACACCGCCACTTCCAGAAACTTCCTTGGCATGCTAATCAGAATATTTTGATAGATCCCCGGGATTCGAATCATGAAATAATCCTTATTTCCTTTTTCAATCACTTCGCCAGTCATATTCTGAAGAGGGCCACCAATTACATTTACTTTCTCTCCAGGTGCGATATCCGAACCATCAGTCTCTATAGCTACCCCTGTTTCTACGATTCGCCTGATCATATCCAAGACTTCGTCTCTGACCGTGGCGTGAGTGCCGGAGAAATGTACAAACTTGACTGCCCCGGGCACCTGCAAACATTCCCAAAGTTGATTTCTTCGGGTTTTCACAAACAAATAACCATTAAATAGTGCTTTTTGAACTTTCTTCTTCCGATCCGACCACTGCCGCAATTCCTCTACCATGGGAAGATAAACCTCCACCCCATTTTCAGTCAATCGCTCAGCAACTTTCTTTTCAGATCTTGAGGCCGTGTACATCACATACCACTTCAATTCTTCCATCCTTTCTTTTCTTCTTATTGGGTTGGTAAAATTACAAAATCCTAATTCCATCTCTTAAATTAATCCCGTATAAAAAAAAACCTTCGAGACAATGCCCCGAAGGTTTTATGAAAAAAACCACCAACCTTAAAATGGTTAGGCTTTGAGTTTACGAACTTTCATATTAAACTGATCCGCCATCAAATACATAACCGGTACGATCACTAACGTTAGGAATGTTGCAAAGGTTAAGCCAAATATCACTGTCCAAGCCATCGGTCCCCAGAATGCTGCATTGTCTCCTCCTACGTAAAACTGAGGGTCAAAAGAGCTCAAAAGTGTACCGAAATTAATATTCATTCCAATGGCTAAAGGAATCAAACCAAGTACTGTAGTTATTGCGGTTAGAAGCACAGGGCGAAGTCTAGTTCTACCAGCTTCCACGATACTCACCAGCAAATCATTATAATCCAAGAACTGTCCGTCCTTAATACCGAGTTCATCGCGCTTTCGCTCTCTGACAAGATTGGTGTAATCAATCAATACAATTGCATTGTTTACAACTACGCCAGCTAACGAGATGATTCCAATTCCGGTCATGATCACCACGAAATCCATGTTGAAAGCAACCAATCCAAGGAATACACCAATAGTACTCAAGACTACAGATGCCATAATGATAAACGGTGTGGTAACTGAGTTGAATTGAGCAACGATAATTAAAAATATTAGAGAAATTGCAATTCCTAAAGCTCCTATAAGAAATTCAAGAGACTTCGCTTGCTCTTCCTGCTCGCCAGTGTATTTCACTGTGATCCCATCAGGAACTTCGTAGTTGTTCATAGCAATCTGAATCTGCTGATTAATTTTGGTCGCATTATACCCATCCAGCACGTTTGAGAATACCGTTACTGCTTTTTCCAGATCTTTTCGCTTTACAGAACCGAACGTAGATCCATACTCAATTTCTGCCACCGCAGAAATTGGGACTTCACGTTTATCCCCGAATTTGTCCCGGAAACCAATTTTCTTATTTACTAAAGCATTGATATCATATCGATATTCTTTGGCCATGCGCAATTGGATTGGATAATCATCCTCGCCCTCTTTATATTTGGACACTTCCAACCCAAACAAGGCCGTCCGCAAGTCTTGCGCAATCTGGGAAGAGGAAAGCCCAAATCTTCTAGCCTTCTCTCGATCGATATCTACAATCAATTCAGGATTTCCCAGAGACAAATCACTTTTATACTCCTCGATTCCTTCGATATTCTGCTCTTCGAGGTAGTCCTTGGTTTTATTTACATAAGCAATCAATTGCTGATAATCTTCCCCCACGAATTCAATATTTACGGCTTTTCCTACTGGAGGACCATTTCTTTGTTTATCCACAGTGATCAATACTCCAGGATATTGCTCTGCCATATCGCGGATTAGCTCCATAGCACCATTAGTATTGATTCCCTGACGATTGATGTAATCCACAAATCCAATCGTGATTTTTGCCTTATGTGGCGTGGCCTGATTACTAGGGCCTTCTGAAGGATCACCAGTTCCTTCTCCCACTTGAGAAATAACTGATTCTATAATGTTTTGGTAAGGTTTTAAGGCAGTCATCACCTCATCTTCCATAGTATCCACAAACGTATTGGTAGCTTCGATATCAGTTCCGATCGGAAATTCTACGAATACATTGACTAATTGAGGTTGATTATCCGGAAAGAACAAAACCTGCGGAGCTCGTATAAATAATAATCCTATGGATAAACCCAAGAGAAGAACCGTTCCTCCGAAAAATGCATATGGCCTTTTCCCATCAAGGGCATAGGTAAGCGTATTTCCATAGAAAGTTTCAAGTTTTACCAAGAGAACCGTCTGGAACCAACGAATGGCACCACGAAGCAAGAAAATGTTGAACAGTGTTAAAACTGCGGCAATCATTGACAAAGATCCCATTGCAGTCCATCCGAGGAGATAGAATATCGTGGAAGTGATTAGAAATACACCGGCTATAATTATGGATTTTTGTTTCGGCTTCTCTTTATTGATGTCCTCCACTTTCATGAACAATGCTGTCAATACAGGATTGATCACCAAAGCAACAAATAGCGAAGAAGAAAGAACTATAATCAGTGTAATTGGCAGGAACTTCATAAACTCGCCCACCGTACCTTCCCAAAAAGCCAGAGGTAAAAATGCTGCTAATGTAGTTGCAGTCGAGGTAATGATCGGCCAAGCTACTTCACCCACGCCTTCTTTAGCGGCTTGAATTGCTGATTTGCCTTCTGACATCAATCGGTAGATATTTTCTACCACGACGATACCATTATCCACCAACATACCCAGGGCCAGAATCAGTGAGAATAGCACCATCAGGTTGAGCGTGATTCCGAAAGCATTCAGAATTAAGAAGGAAATAAACATGGAAAGCGGAATCGCAATTCCCACAAAAAGTGCATTCCTAAATCCTAAAAAGAACATTAATACCAAGACTACGAGGATTACTCCGAAGATAATCGAGTTTTCCAAGTCGCTTACCTGAAGTCTGGTTTGCTTGGACTGATCGTTGGTAATGCTGATTTCCAAATCTGGGGGAAAGCGATTTGCCTGTGTTCTTTGGATAATCTCCTTGATCTTATCAGAAGCGATAAGCAGATTCTCCCCGCTACGCTTCACCACATTGATGGTCACCACTGGCAAGTTTTTGCTTCTCGCATAGCTGGATCGCTCTTTATAAGTGTCTTTAACAGTCGCAACATCCCTTAAATAGACAATTTTCTGTTTATCAGTTTTGACAATCACATTGAGTAACTGCATCGGATCGGTGAATTCACCATCGACTCTAAGTGTACGCTGAAAGTCTCCTGTACGAATATTGCCTCCGGAAATAGTTACATTCTCCGACTGTATTGCACCGGAAATATCTCCAAAACTTACGCCTACTGACTCCATTTTATACGGATTAACATTGATCTGAATCTCGCGCTCAACTGTGCCAGCTAGATCTGCCTTGGAGATTTCGGCAAGTTTTTCAATTTCATCCTCCAGATATTCTCCAAATTTCTTAAGCTCTGCCTCTGAATAATCTCCCGAAATATTCACGTTCATAATCGGGAAGTCAGAGGTATTGATTTCTTGCACATTTGGATCCTGATCCAAATCAGTCGGAAGCTCGCTCTTGGATTTATCCACTGCATCCTTTACATCCTGGATGGCTCGGGCGATTTCTACCCTAGGGTTGAATTCGATAACGATGGATGAAAAATCCTGAATTGAAGTCGACTTAATGTCCTTGATGTTATTCAGGGATTTCAATTCCTTCTCAATCGGCCTCGTGATCAGATTTTCAATGTCCACAGGTGAGTTGCCAGGATAGGGAGTACCGACATATATGGTCGGGATGACTATTTCCGGAAAACTCTCCTTAGGCATAGATCTGTAAGCACCAAGCCCCAATACAGTAATAATCAGGGTAAGAATCACCACTGAGGTGGAATTATCCACACTCAGACTGGTTAGTCCAAATTCCCTTGCCTTTCTTTTATTGTCTTGATCTGCCATGATTTAAGATTGAGCTATGTTTACGCTAAAATTATCTCCTACTTCTCTAAAGCCCTTATCCACTAAAATCTCAGTACCTGTAAGTCCGTCCAAGATTTCAGTTTCTTGTTCGAAAGTTTTTCCTCGCTTGATATAAGTTTTTTTGGCTATGCCGTCCACTACTCTGAACACATAATCGCCTCTATTGTCACTCAATATCAAATGACTTGGAATGATCACCGCATTTGCGGCTGCATAATCCTGTATCTTTAAAACTGAGATCATATTGGGTTTTATACTTGCTATTCTTGGCAAGAAGACTTCAACTTTGAATGTTCGGTTATTAGGATTGATGATCGCTCCAACCGCTGAAACTTTTGTCTTCACGCCTTCATTAATAGAAGGAAAACTCACGTCTACTGAATCGCCTCTATCCAAAACTCCAACATAAGACTCTGAAATATCTGCTTCGATAAACAAGTCACTTATACCTACAAACTGAAACATCAATGCGCCGGGCTGAACCAATTCGCCCTGCCTGACACTGACTGTCTCCACAGAACCTGCAAAAGGTGCTCTTACTACTGACTTATCCATTTGCGTGCGAAGTGAGGCAAGATTTCTCTCCAACCCTTCCACTCTGTTTTTGGATTCTAAGTACTGAACTTCGGTTCCGATCTGTTGATTCCAAAGTCGCTCCTGCTTTTCAAAAAGCGTTCTGGCAAGCGAAAGTGAGTTTTTTACCTCATCCATAGTACGCTCCATGGATTCGGAATCTATAGTTGCCAGTATTGCTCCCTTTTCCAATTTCATGCCTTCTACAGCAGTTACTGAAAGGATTCGACCCATAGTTTCTGCACTGATGCTCACATTTTTCTTAGACAAAACAGAGCCTGTCAACTCTACATAATGCTCAAATCTGCCCTGACGGGCAGACGCTGTGGTAATGAGTAAAGACTTTCTATTTTCCTTTGCAAACTCAGGGTCAATGGTGGCGATCTCAGTTTCAAGTGTCTTGATATTGGTTTTGATTTCATTTAATTGAACTTTGAGATCTTGAAGTTCATCCTTCTTTGCCTCTACGCTTTCGTCTTTTGCGCAAGCGACTGTCAATAGAATCAGTGCGATAAGTGGTAAAAATCTAACTATTGCTTTCATGTTTTTTAGATAATGCATTGGTGTAAACCCGCTAGGGGTAGGAATAGTTGGTCTAGTTTTCATTTAATCTTTCAGAATGCCGAGCGCCTTTTCCAGATCAACTTTGGCAATCAGTCCATCATATAGAGCGGATAGGTAATTGATCTCAGACTCAATCAAGGCCGCGTCAGCCTCGACTACTTCAAGATTGGAACCCACACCTTCATTATATTTGATTTTGGAGATATCATATACTTCTTGTGCCAAAGCCATATTTTCACGCTGCACAAGTAGGATATTCATATCATTTTTGAGGTTTGTTCTCGCTTGGTAGATTTCCAGTTCGATGTTATCATCAAGAAATAATCTTTGGTTTTCCAGTTGCTTGATTTGCACTCTGTTTCTTTGAATTTTTGCACTTTTCAAAAATCCATCAAAAATAGGAATCTGCATAGACACCCCTAATAATGAGCTGGAAAACCAGTTGGAGGAATTGTAAACCATATCTAGAGAGTTGCTGGCACCACTTCGTTGATAGTTGGCATTGAAGTCTATGCTCGGCATGTATTGCACATGGTTATTTTTTAGATCCAGATTTGCAAGTTCCAGATTCATTTCCAGCTGATTCACTTCTATTCTGGACATCCCTTCCATCACGAGCATCTCGTTGATTTCCTGCTCAGAATTCAATTCGGCAAGTTTCTCAGTGATTTGGACTTCAAACTGACGAGGGAGTCCCATCTGTATTTTTAGCAATTGCTTACTTATTTCGTAGGCAGTCTTGCTTCGCTCTACCTGTGTATAAGTATTATTTCGCTGTACTTGAATTCTGGACACCTCAATCTTTTCGGTAAAACCTGCGCGATTTAATGCTTTGGTTTCTTCCAAAAGTGAGTCAATTCGGATAAGATTAGCCTCGGCGAGTTTGATCCGCTCCCGATTGACCAACACTCCGAAATAAGCCTTCTTAACAGATTCAATGACATCATTTTCAGTTTTGATCCTATCGTATTCTGTCAATTCCCGTAGCGTTTTGGCAGCGCGTAGTCCTACGAAGAACGATCCGTCAAAGATCATCTGACTCGCAGTCACACCCAATCCCGATTGATAGGCCACTCCGAATCTTAGTGGAACTACATCTGCATCAATTGTAGGATCCGCAAAAATTCCCTCATTGGGCACGAATAGAATCGGAACAGCAGGATTGTAATTGAAGTTGAAAGCACCGTTGATCTGAGGAAGTCCTTTGGAGGTCTCTTCTTTTACGGTGGTCTCAGCGATCAAAAGTTCTAATCTGGCATTCTTGGCATTTACATTGTTTTCCAATGCGTATTCCAAGGTCTGCTTTAGGTTTAATTGCACTACATCTTGGGCAGCCGCTGCTGAAAACAGACCAATAAACAAGCCGAATGCGACAAGTAGTTTTTTTGTTATACTCATATTAAATAGTGGTTTCTTTTTTCTGTTGGTAAGCCAATCTTCCTTTTTCGGTAAATATTCCATATAGGAAATGATCCATCATCTCTAGTTGGATATTTAAGATATCCCTACCACTTAATCCAGCCATACTGCCTTCTAATACTGTAGAGATTTGATTCACTCTCACCTGGGCCAATATTTCGGAGTCGATTTCAGGCCTGAAATATCCCAGAACTTTCCCCCTCTCCATAACCGTCATCAGATCCTTGACGACAAAATCATTTTTAAAGGATTCAAATTCCTCCCAAGCAGCAGGAAAATATTTACGGACCTCCAAAATAACCAGAGGGTTAATATGCTCCAGTCGTTCCCTCATAGTCTGAGATGACTGTATCAAATGTTCAATCAAGCGATCCTCTGAATCTAAAGTGAATCGAAGCTTTTCCTTATCCTTGGACAAAACCCAAGCAAACGTCTCCTTCACAAGATCTTTCTTATCTTTAAACTCCTGATAAATCGTTTTTTTAGAAATACCGGCACGCCGAGCTATGTCCTCCATGGTGATCGTACGAACACCATAACGCATATACTGCTCACTGGCCAACTCTAAGATCCTTTCTCTCATTTTTTTTCCTTAAGTTGGGTACAAACCTATGGAAACTTTTTAAGCTCCCAAAGTTTCTCGGGTTTTTTTGTGCAGTTTTATTCTGAAATAGATTATATTTCAGCTAAAAAAATGACCGTTTTCGAACAATTTTAGTTTTAATCAAAATATTATTTTGAATACAGAATTATTGCACTTAACGATCGTCGCTCTTTTCTTAAATACAAAACTATATTTTAAACGCAATAAATGGAGTTCCTAAAAACCAAATGGGGCAAGCTTGCCTATACTTCCCAAGGAACTGGTTCGGAGATCAACCTGATCTTTCACGGCTTTGGCCAGAGTCATGAAGATATGCTTCCATTTGCATCCATCATTCAGCCAAATCAGCGCTTTATTTTTATCGATATGTTTTTTCACGGTAGCAGCGTATGGCGAGACTCGGATCAACTGTTAAGTAAGTCCATCTGGGCAAAAATTGTTGCCGGATTGATGGCAAAAGAAGAATTTGAGGAATTCCACCTCATAGGGTATAGCATGGGTGGCAAATTCGCCTTGCTTACTTGCGAACTCTTCCCCGGCCTCGTCAAATCGCTCACCTTACTGGCTCCTGACGGCATCAAAACGGGACTTTTTTATAGCCTATCCAGCTATCCAGCTCGGTTTAATCCGGTTTTTAGAAACGTAGTCTTTACTCCCCGCCGATTTTTCTCTGTCATTGATGGACTTCAGCAAATAGGACTATTGGAAAGTAGCCTGGTCAAATTCGTGAAGAATGAGATGTATTCCCGGTCTAAGCGTGCTCAAGTATATCTAACCTGGCGAGTGCTTAGCGGCATCGATCCAAATCTCCGCCTTATTATATTGGAGATTCGAAGTCGTCAGATTCCGGTTACCTTATTTTTGGGAAAATTTGACAAAATGATCACCGAAAAAAACCTCAGTCGATTTATTTCTAAAATTCCACATATCAAAACCAACATAATTCCCGTCGGACACGGAAAGCTGATTGAAGAGGCTGTGAAAAGTATTTTGAAGAAACGATAAGAATTTTTAAAGCCAAGTTTACGGTGAGACAGCTACGCCGTTTTGTTTTGCATCATGGCGTATTGGGTAATTGCGCCATGCGTCATTGCGAGGATTTAAACTCAGGCTTAAGGTTACCTGACAAATTCAAATCCGAAGCAATCTGTTCCAAGTGATGAGATTGCTTCGACTTGGCTGAGTCTCGTTTAGAGGTGATTTTCCGTGTCAAGTCTCCCAATAACGTAAGACTCTAGCTCATTACGTTATGCGTCATTGCGAGGATTTAAATCTAAGCTTAAGGTTACCTGACAAATTCAAATCCGAAGCAATCTGTTCCAAGTGATGAGATTGCTTCGACTTGGCTGAGTCTCGTTTAGAGGTGATTTTCCGTGTCAAGTCTCGCAATAACGTAAGACTCTAGCTCATTGCGTTATGCGTCATTGCGAGGATTTAAATCTAAGCTTAAGGTTACCTGATAAATTCAAATCTGAAGCAATCTGCTCCAAGTGATGAGATTGCTTCGACTTGGCTGATTTTCAATTAATTTTGATTTTACGTTACAAGTCTCCCAATGACGTACGGAACAAGCAATCTGCTCCAAGTGATGAGATTGCTTCGACTTGGCTGATTTTCAATTAATTTTGATTTTCCGTGCAAAGTCTCGCAATGACGTAAACCCGATGACGCACAACTATAGTATGAGCCGAAAAATTCCAATCCCATTCAGCGTACCACTTATTTCATTTTCAAATTTTCCAATCCACAGCCCAATTCCTTACCTTTACAGCTTACCATCCAAAGGACATGATTTTCTTCTTTGAATCACCTCAGCAACTCGTTTACGCAGTTCAAACACCTCAACCGCTAGCACCTGAAGACATCGAAAAATTGATCTGGCTTTTTTCGGAGGCTAGACCCCTATCAGGAAATTCTATCTCAGGAAGTTTCTCCGGACCGAGAAAAGAAATGATTACGCCCTGGTCAACCAATGCGGTAGAAATAACCCAAAACATGGGAATTCTTGGAATCCAGCGTATAGAAGAATTTTTTCCACTGAACGAAGGCGATCAAATCGATCCGATGCTTCAGAAGGCTTACGAAAGCTTGGATCAGGAGATTTTTGACATCCACTTTCAGCCCGAGCCGATTCAGCAGATCAATGATATCGCCAGCTATAATAAAGAACAAGGCCTTGCCCTTAGTCAAGTAGAGGTAGATTATTTAGAAAATGTATCCAAGGAATTGGATCGTCTCTTGACGGATTCGGAGGTATTTGGATTCTCTCAGGTCAATTCCGAGCATTGCCGACACAAAATATTCAATGGTACTTTCATCATCGATGGGGAAGAAAAGCCAAAGACACTTTTTCAGCTCATCAAAGAAACTTCCAAAGCGCACCCAAATCGAATCGCTTCGGCATACAAAGACAATGTGGGATTTGTGTATGGCCCAAAAGTCCAGCAATTCGCACCAAAAACTGCCCATCAAGCAGACTTTTTTGAGACACGGGAGATCGATACGGTCATTTCTCTAAAGGCTGAAACCCATAACTTCCCCACCACAGTGGAGCCATTCAATGGCGCTGCTACCGGTGCTGGAGGGGAAATCCGAGATCGTATGGCCGGAGGAACTGCATCGATTCCCTTGGCCGGAACAGCCGTGTATATGACTTCCTATTCGAGATCAAGCGAAGGCAGAAGCTGGGAAAATAACCTCGAACCAAGACCTTGGCTTTATCAGACTCCGATGGATATCCTGATCAAAGCCTCCAATGGAGCCTCTGATTTTGGAAACAAATTCGGTCAGCCGCTGATCTGTGGTTCGGTCCTAACCTTTGAGCATGAGGAAAATGGCAAACATCATGGCTTCGACAAAGTCATTATGCTAGCTGGCGGTGTGGGCTTTACCAATGCCAAATACACCAAAAAACAAGAGCCAAAAGTCGGTGATCAAATTGTGATCTTGGGGGGAGACAACTACCGAATCGGAATGGGCGGATCTGCGGTTTCTTCATTGAATACCGGAGAACTCTCCAATGCCATCGAGCTCAACGCCATTCAGCGCTCCAATCCTGAAATGCAAAAGCGCGTGTCAAATGTGATCAGAGCAATGGCTGAAAGTGAGGACAACCCAATCATTTCCATTCACGATCACGGCGCAGGTGGGCATTTAAATTGCCTCTCCGAATTGGTGGAAACCACCGGAGGCACGATCCATATCGACAAACTTCCAGTAGGTGACCCTACCCTTTCCACCAAAGAAATTGTCGGAAACGAGTCTCAGGAGCGAATGGGATTGGTAATCGGCAAAAAAGACGTGGACACCTTGCATCAAATCTCCGATCGAGAGCGAGCACCATTTTATGTGGTGGGTGAGACGACTGGGGATATGCACTTCAAATTTGAGAACCAAAAAACCGGTGATAAAGCTGTGGATTGGGACTTAGCTTACATGTTTGGTTCTTCGCCAAAGACTGTATTGGAAGACCAAACCAGTCATTCGGATTTCAGTGAGGCAAGCTATAATTCTGATTTGATTCTGGGCTATATCCGGGAAGTACTGCAACTGGAAGCGGTAGCCTGCAAGGACTGGCTCACCAATAAAGTCGATCGATCCGTAACTGGTCGTGTAGCTAATCAACAAACTGTAGGCGAGATCCAACTTCCACTGAATGATGTGGCAGTGATGGCACTTGACTTTACCGGAAATAAAGGAATCGCCACTTCCATCGGACATGCTCCAGTGGCTGCTTTGGCAGATCCTGAAGCAGGAAGCCGACTGGCAATCGCAGAGGCGATGACTAATCTCGTTTTTGCTCCGATTCAGGATGGATTGGCGGGAATCTCCCTATCAGCCAACTGGATGTGGCCTGCAAAAAACGAAGGTGAAAATGATCGTTTGTATCGAGCGGTAGAGGCCGTTTCTAAATTTGCCATTGAACTCGGAGTGAATATCCCAACGGGAAAAGATTCGCTCTCCATGACTCAAAAATATCCCGATGGAAAGGTCGTTTACTCACCCGGAACGGTGATTATTTCCACCGTAGGAGAATGCAGTGATGTGAAAAAAACAGTAAAAACTGCCTTAAAACCAGTGTTTGGCAGTAAAATATTATACATCGATTTTTCCAAAGACAATTTCAAACTGGCCGGATCGAGCTTTTACCAGACTATAAATAAAGTCGGTACTGAAACTCCTGACGTCAAAGACACCGCCTATTTTGGGCAAGCATTTATGGCTGTCCAAGATCTGATCGACCAGACTTGGATCCTTTCCGGACATGATATTTCCTCCGGTGGACTAGTGACGGCCTTATTGGAAATGTGCTTTCCTTCTATTCAGATTGGTTTGGATGTGAAATTAGATCGATTGGAAGAGACCGATTTGGTCAAGGTACTTTTTGCAGAGAACCCGGGAATCCTGATTCAGGTGAAAGATGACAATGCAGTAGAAAGTTTATTGGCCGAGGCAGATGTAGATTATGTGGAGCTGGCAACTGTAAATGCTTCAGGTCTATTAACTTTCGAAGGGAAAAACTTAAGCCTCGACGTGGCTGAGATGCGGGACGTTTGGTACACTTCTTCTTACCTATTGGACTGCAAGCAAAGCGGTCAAGAACTAGCAAAAGCTCGATTTGGCAATTATAAAAACCAGCCTTTGTCTTATGACTTTGCAGCAGGCTGGAAAGGCAGTTTCGAAACAGCTGGACTTGATCCATTCCGTACCGAAAAAGGGAAAGCCAAAGCTGCAATCATCCGAGAGAAAGGTGTGAATGGGGACCGTGAAATGGCCTATTCGCTTTGGTTGGCAGGATTTGAGGTGAAGGACATCCACATGACAGATCTGATTGCAGGTCGCGAAAATCTTGAGGATGTGCAAATGATCGTCTTTGTGGGTGGATTCTCTAATTCCGATGTGCTTGGCTCCGCAAAAGGCTGGGCAGGAGCATTCCTGTACAATCCAAAAGCCAAGCGGGCTTTGGATAATTTCTATGCGCGTGAAGATACCTTGAGTTTGGGAGTCTGTAATGGATGTCAGTTGATGATCGAATTAGATTTGATCAACCCTAGCCATCCTCAAAGAACAAAAATGCTTCATAATGCCAGTCATAAGTTTGAGTCGGCTTTTGTGAATGTGACTATACCGAAAAACACATCCGTGATGCTAGGTTCGCTCTCAGGTCAGCGCCTTGGCGTATGGATAGCACATGGCGAGGGCAAATTCCAGTTGCCAATGCTGGCAAGTCAGTACAATTTCTCCATGAAATACAGCTACGAGGCCTATCCCGGCAATCCCAACGGTTCGGATCACGCAACGGCAGGCATTGCCTCAGCAGACGGCAGACATTTGGTGATCATGCCACATATCGAGCGAAGCCTGAAGCCATGGAACTGGGCACATTGGCCAGCAGACCGTACCGATGACTTTACACCTTGGATGGAGGCTTTTGTGAATGCGAGAGAGTGGGTGGAATCGAATTCAGAAAGCTGAAATAAGAAAGCTGAAAAATCATTAAATCCCTTGGAGAAATCTGAGGGATTTTTTTTGTGTCTAACAATCAAAAAAATAATTCGCATATTTATTCTATGTAAAAATATATGCAATTTTTTTTTTTATAAATGATGAAATCGGGCCCTATAGAAATCCGAGTAATTGGTCGAAAAATCCTACTCAAAATACCCAAGAATGAGCAGGACATCCAATTTATTAGATCAATACACTATGTTCGCTGGAATCAGTCTGGCTTTCATTGGGAAATCCCCCATTATCCCGGTAACCTAGAGAGAATAACCAGCTATTTCGGAGATCGTGTGGACTCCCTTGAGAAATCAGCCGAAATACCAGTCACTCTATCAGGCCATTCCGCACTTCAAAAAGATCAAGTCTTGATGATTCGGACCAATTCAGGTCGGATTAAACTGATTTTTGGCTACCTCACTGAACTGATCAAGCACATCAAAACTATTCCATATCATCACTGGGATGGTAAAAACAAATGGTGGACGATTCCCTATTCTGAACAGTTTGAGGCCGAGATTAAAATGAAAATTGGACAATTGGGTTTAACCTTTAGCTATGAACAAGAGGGAAAAAATGAAGGTGTTCCAAAGGCTAGTCCGCTCTCCTTTTCAAATTACAAAAAGTGCCCCGAAGCGTATGTTCATAAGTTGGAGGAAAGGAGATATAGTCACAGCACTATCAGATCCTACGTTCCTTTGTTCGAAGAATTTATCAACCACTTCCCGGATTCCGAAATAGATAGCCTCGGAGAAACAGAAATTATGGAGTTTTCCAGGTTCTTGGTCAACGAACGAAAAGTGTCGAGTTCCCATCAAAATCAAGCGATCAATGCCATTAAATTTTATTACGAAAAGGTCAAAGGAGGCGAACGAAAATACTACCATGTAGATAGGCCAATTCGTGAAAAGATACTGCCGGAGGTTTGCAGTGAGGAAGAAATAATAGCAATCCTTAGCGCAATAGACAATCTAAAGCACAGGGCAATTATAATGACAATTTATTCGGCAGGCCTAAGAATCGGCGAATTAGTCAATCTTAAGATCAAGAATATAGACTCCAAACGAATGCAAATAAGAATCGAACAAGCTAAAGGGAAAAAAGACAGATATACCTTGCTTTCAAACAGAACTTTATTGACGCTTAGGGACTACATCCAAAAAGAAAGGCCACACGAATATCTATTTGAAGGACAGGGTAGTACTGCGGAAAAACCGATGAGGTATTCGACGACTAGCATTAGTGCCATCCTAAAAACAGCGGTATCCAAGACAACAATCAAAAAGAAAATAACCGTCCATACCTTGAGACATTCATTCGCTACTCATCTCCTAGAGAGAGGAACAGACATCAGATACATCCAGAGTTTGTTAGGTCATGAGAGTCCCAAGACTACTCAAATCTATACCCATATCACCACCAAAGGATTCGATCAAATAATAAGTCCACTGGATGCCTTGGATCTGTAACGAAGCTGACTAACTTGAAATAAATAAAAAATATCACCTATAATAGCTGATAGCATTCCTATCTGGGTAGATATCAGCTATAATGGGTGATAGCAAGACGTTAGCAGTAATGGTATGACGACAAACTCACTAAATTTCACAGAATACATTTGACCATATTAAATTTCAAAAAAATTACAAAATGAAAGTTGAACTTAAATCCAAAGAAGAAATTATAGACGATGAAGAAATAACAATATGGCAACTGGACAAAAATGACGGTGCAATAGTTATTACCATTAATAAACTATTTGACGATACCATTTGCGAGTGCGACTGGTTAGATGACAAACACAAATTTCTTCAAGTTATGTATTCAGACTGGGACAGCAATGAGCTTTTTGCAATCGTAAATACTGACGGAGAAATAATAAGAGATGCTATTAGAAGTGTAGAAGAATATATTGAGAAACCTCAATTATTTATCGTTGAAATGTCAGGTTTCGGACTTGGTTCAGAAGCTTCAGAGCATGACTTGTCAGCAGACGACTGGAAAATGGCGGTAATAAATCGATATGGTGAGTTTGTTATTGAACCAATATATCCAAAGATTTATTTTGAGGATGAAGAAAGCACTTTTTACGCAGACAACTATACTGGCGAAAAAATTAAATATTCAGTAGACGGGAAAAAAGTATAAATTAAAGACGATAGTAAAATGGATAAAACAATGAAAACCACTACTGCTAACAGCACCTTAGCGTCAGTTTTTTGAAGAAAAAAACCGAACGCCAAGCTGCAAAACGTTAGGTGCAAGCGTAAAGAACGATACAAAGGCCATCGACAGACCGACAATTAACAAGAAAAAGTAAACCATTTTGACAAGTGACCAACATACAGACCATATCATAAACGGACAACGAGCAAGCCGACACTCTTTGCCGACCCTTCTGTATTTTTTATTTTTTCCCACCGCACTTTTTTTTAATTCAATTTTTGCCAGCCTCACAAATGGCACATTTGGTTTTGCCCGACACACGAGCCGACCCTTCGCAAAACCAAAAGAGCCATTTTTTGCCACCGCACATAACGGCATTAGGACTTTAAATAATTATCTTAGCAACCTGACAATTATAGAATGGCATTAAGCTGGAACGAAATAAAAGATAGAGCATTAAATTTCTCAAAAGAATGGGCTGACACTTCAAACGAAGAAGCAGATGCAAAACCATTTTTAGTTGAGTTTTTTAATGTGTTTGGCATTAGCAGTAAACGTGTTTCAACCTTTGAACATAGAGTGAAAAAACTGGACGACAAAAACGGTTATATTGACTTGCTTTGGAAAGGAACAATTTTAATTGAAATGAAAAGTCGAGGCAAAAACCTTGACAAAGCCTATGAACAAGCCAAAGACTACACACACGGGCTGAAACAACACGAATTACCGAAATATATACTCATTTCTGACTTTGAAAACTTTAGACTTTACGACCTTGAAGAAGATAAAACCGTAGAATTTAAACTCAACGACCTTGTAAATAATGTTCAGCATTTCGGATACATTTTAGGTTATCAAAAAAAGGTTTACAAAGAGCAAGACCCTGCAAATATAAAAGCAGCAGAGTTAATGGGTAAACTTCACGACAGACTTGAAGAAATTGGATATACTGGGCATCCTTTAGAAGTTTACTTGGTTCGTATTTTGTTTTTATTGTTTGCCGAAGACACAACGATTTTCAACAAACAACAATTTCAAGAATATTTAGACCAACGAACAAACGAAGATGGAAGCGACCTTGCATCAAAATTACAAGAATTATTTCAAGTATTAAATACAGCAAAAGAAAACCGTTTTAAAAATCTTGACGAACAACTTGCCGACTTTCCTTATGTAAACGGAAAACTGTTTGAAGAAATATTGCCTACGGCAAGTTTCGACACAAAAATGCGTCAAGCCCTGCTTGACTGCTGTTACATTGATTGGAGTAAAATATCTCCAGCAATATTTGGTTCCATGTTTCAAAGTGTAATGAACCCGAAGGAACGCAGAAACTTGGGAGCACATTACACAAGCGAAACCAATATTTTAAAACTTATCAAACCGCTTTTCTTAGACGACCTTTGGAAAGAATTTGAAAGTATCAAAGACAATAAAAACAAACTTCCCGAATTTCATAAGAAATTAAGCACTCTTAAATTCCTTGACCCTGCTTGTGGTTGCGGAAATTTCTTGGTTATCACTTACCGCGAATTACGTTTGCTTGAATTAGAAATTTTAAGAGCATCAAACAAAACAGGACAAAGAGTATTTGACGTTAGAGAAATAATTTACCTTGACGTTGATATGATGTGCGGAATTGAATATGAAGAATTTCCTGCAAGGATTGCCGAAGTTGCAATGTGGCTTATCGACCACCAAATGAATATGCAAATTAGCAATGAGTTTGGGCAATATTTTGTTCGTTTACCATTGGAGAAAGCGGCTAAAATTGTTCACGGTGACGCATTAGAAACTGACTGGGAAAATGTTGTTGCTAAAAACGAACTTTCTTTTATTCTTGGAAATCCCCCATTTATTGGTTCTAAAATAATGAAACAAAATCAGCGTGACCAAATTGTAAAACAGTTTGACAATGCAGATGGTAGTGGAGTTCTTGACTATGTAACAGGTTGGTATGTTAAAGCAGCCAAATTTATTCAAGGCACAAAAATTAAAGTTGCATTCGTTTCAACAAATTCAATTGTTCAAGGAGAGCAGACAAGTATTCTTTGGGGACAAATGCTGAACAAATACAAAATCAAAATTCATTTTGCACACCGCACTTTTAAATGGAGCAACGAAGCAAAAGGAAATGCAGCCGTTTATTGTGTGATAGTTGGCTTCGCCAACTACGATAACGCAAACAAGAGCATTTTTGAATATGAAGATATTAAAGGCGAAGCCCACGAACTAAAAGTAAAAAATATCAATCCGTATTTGATAGATGCGAAAGATATATTTATTGGTAAAAGAAGAAAACCTATTTGTAAAGTGCCAGAAATTTCGTTTGGTAGTATGCCAAACGATGGCGGAAATTTTCTATTTACCGATGAAGAAAAATATGAGTTTGTAAAACAAGAACCTAAATCGGAAAAGTTCTTTAAACCAATAATTTCAGCTCGCGAATTTTTAAATGGTTATAAACGTTGGTGTTTGTGGCTTAAAAATGCAAATCCAACTGATTTAAAAGAAGCAAAACTAGTTACAGAGAGAGTCGAAAATGTAAGAAAGTTGAGAGCGGAAAGTAACAGACAAGCAACTCAAAAACTTGCCGCATTTCCAACTTTATTTGGAGAAGATAGACAACCTAAAAGTGATTACGTTTTAATCCCAAGACATTCTTCTGAAAACAGAAAATATATTCCAATGGGCTTCTTTGATGAAAACTCTATTGCAAGCGATAGTTGTCTATTTATTGAAGGTGCAAAACTTTATCATTTTGGTGTTTTAATGTCAAGTATTCATATGGCTTGGGTTAAAAATATGTGTGGCAGAATTAAAAGTGATTATCGCTATTCAAATGAATTGGTTTACAACAACTATCCTTGGGCAGACAATCCAACAGACAAACAAGTAAAAGCAATTGAAACGGCAGCACAAAAAGTTTTAGATGCAAGATTAGAATTTCCTAAAAGTTCTTTATCTGACTTATACGACCCATTGACAATGCCGCCAGTTTTAATAAAAGCACATAACGAGTTGGACAAAGCGGTGGACTTGGCTTATCGTTCACAACCTTTCACAAGTGAAGCTAATAGAATGGAGTTCTTATTTGAACTTTATGAAAAATATACGGCTGATTTGTTTACGAAAGAGAAAGTAAAAAAGTGAATAGTATAGACATAGAAAACAAATTAAATCAATCCTTAGATGAGATTTTATTTCAGCTTTCAAAAGGAAACACAATTAAGGGGCTAAAAAATGGTCGCTTGTATATGGAATTTGAACAAGTGAAGGAATGGAAATCTAAATTTGGTTTTCAGTTTCACATTCACTCTAATGACCACTTACTTGAGAAGAAACCCCATTTTCATTTAAAAAAGCCAAGTGAAAATATTGATTGCAGGATGTTTTTTGATGGAGCAATTTATGACTGTAAAGGAGACAATCTAATTGATAAAAGAACAAGAGAAGCTGTCGAATATTTCCTTTCTAATCTTAACAATAAGAGCCTTTTAGTTGAATTTTGGAATTATAAAAATCCATCACAAAAAGTATTGTAAAAATTTTTAACTTTGTCCTATGTTTTACAGACGAAAAATCATATTGGCTTTATTGCAATTATTTGATAATGAATTAGATAAAATTCGCTTACAAAAATTGTTGTTCCTTTTTACCCAAAGACAACAAAAAGCTGAATATGATTTTATTCCTTACAAGTTCGGTTGTTATTCCTACTCTGCCAATGCAGATTTGACAACAATGGTAAATAAAGGAATGCTTACCGAAACAGAAAGTAATTTTAAAAGCAATGAAAAAACCGATTATTTAAAGGCATTAAAAGAAGCGGACAAGAAACAGCTACAAGAAATTAAACAGCTTTACGGAAAAATGACGGTTAATGCGTTGATGAAGCACACTTACATTAACTTTCCTTATTGGGCAACAAAAAGTATAATGGCCGAAAACATTTTAACTTCTGATGAATTTGAAAAAGTAAATAAAAGCAAGCCGAAAAGCAATAAAACAGTTTTGTTTACTATAGGTTACGAAGGAATTTCGTTAGAGGAATATTTAAACCGGTTACTAAAAAATGATGTGAAAATTTTAGTTGATGTTCGCAACAATCCTTTAAGTATGAAATACGGCTTTAGTAAAAGTCAATTAAAAAGATATTGTGAAAATTTAGGAATACAGTATATGCACTTTCCAGAAGTTGGTATACAATCAAACCAAAGACAGGAATTAAACAATCAAACGGACTATGATAAATTATTTACGGTTTATCGCGAGAGTAATTTAACTAAAACTATTCCAACCCAAACTGTAATTTTAAATTTGTTAAAACAGTATAAACGCATTGCTTTGACCTGCTTTGAGGCTAATATTTGTCAATGTCACCGTAAATATTTAGCAGAAGCTATTGAAACTCTTCCTAATTTTAATTATGAAGTAAAACATATATAAAAAATGGCATTGACAAAGGTATTAATAACAGTTACGACTTATCCTTTACCATCAAGAAGTTATGATGAATTGGTTTGTACAGCAGGTCTTCGTGAAGATGGCACTTGGATTAGAATTTATCCTGTTCCGCTACAATTCCTTAGAGGATTGCGAAAAGACGGTAAAATTGAATCATTCAAATATAATTGGATTGAATTAGAACTAAAAAAAAGAACAGATGACTTCCGTCCCGAAAGTCATTCACCTATTGATTATAATTTTTCTAAAATTGAAACTCTTGGAAAAATAGGAACAGATAATAACTGGGCCGAAAGAAAAAAGTACTGTACAGCGAACGTATATACAAATAAAACCAAATTGATTGAAGTTTCTAAAGCTCCAACCAATATTTCACTTGCTACGTTTAAACCAACTCAATTTGTTTCTTTCAATATTGAAACGGACGAAAGGGAATGGAAAAATGAATGGAAAGAATTACGTAAGCAAGGCGATTTATTTGATGCTGATAAATCTCCCGAAATTCAAATTCTAAAATTACCTTACAAATTTTCATATACTTTTTTAGATGATGAAGGAGTGCCAAGTTCCTTAATGATTGAAGACTGGGAAATTGGAGCATTATATTGGAATTGTCTAAGAATGGCAGAGGGTGACGAAAATAAAGCCTTACAAAAGGTTCGTGAAATGTACGAAACTAAATTTTTTAAAGAAAAAGACATCTATTTGTTTCTAGGTACTACAAAAGAATGGCATATGCGCAGGGGTAGAAACCCCTTTGTAATTATTGGAGTTTTTTATCCCAAAATAGTAATACAAGGCAGTTTGTTTTAGCCCCGCTTACAAGCACAATTTAAAACCGCACTAGCCATCACACGACCAAAGTTTTTAATAGAGCTTGCAAAGTTGACCCAAAAGAAAAATTGTTTTTAAAAAATTTCCAACGCTTCAAAAAAAAATAAAAAACGCAACGCACAGCCGACACTCAATGACACGACAACTCAATAGCGACAATGGTTTACAAGCTCAGTGGACAAGAACGCCAACACCTAACAGCACCTAAAATAAATTGGCGGTATAGTGCTTCGTATGACAGTTTTGTGGTTAAACAAACATTGGTGCTTCGTATGAAATTTAGTGGTGAAAATCGCCAACTTCTTTTAGCTGCAAACCGTTGTGCGCAAAACAAATATGGACTTTCCACATAGACATATAACACATACTTTAGAAAGAAATGCGGTTGACATTCTTTCATCCTATTTACCCCGCTTCCCCTCCTGAGCGTAGTTTGAAAGCAGGAAGATAGTTGTAATCCGCACAGCAATCGTATATAACTACACCCTTCAATAAATACCAATTGGATAGTGCCACTAAACTAGCTTCCAACCTCCATCGATCAAGGCATTCCTCACCTACTCCTTCCTAATTAGCTGCACCGCATCCAATCGTACTCTTGCTTTTTGGATAAGGGCAGATAAGGTATTTCGTTCTTCAATTGCTGCCTGGATTTCATCGGGCCTGATGTCTGTGTTCTTTTTTTGCAAGGCGGTAAGCCGATTGATTTCATGATCCAGGGTGCGCTTCATCCGTTCCAAACCCTTTTCTATTTCTTGTTCGCCCCGTTGAATCGACTATCTATTTGGTCTGTATTCACCATTCAAGGCAAACTTATCGAGTGTAAACTATGGCTTGATCTGTGCCCATTTGGAAAATCTATGCATCTCTCAAAGTAGTTTATAATTACAAAGGTTCGTGCTAGAACATGCCAAAGCTCACCTGGATAAACGCTATGCGTAATTCAAAAAATCCGTCTTCATTATTAAGTTTGTTTCCTATTTAAGAAACAATTATACTCGTAGAAATTTGGAAATGAATAAGCCGGAAATTTAAGATCGAATTACTTGAAGAGGTAAATCAATTTCTAAAAGGACTTAATGAAAAGGCACGGGATAAAATCATTTACAATCTGACGAAATCTCAAATTGTTAATGACGAGGAACTCTTCAAGAAACTTAACGATAACGTTTGGGAATTTCGAACTCTTCACAACAAAACTAAATACCGACTTTTTGCTTTTTGGGATAAAACCCTCAAAACAGAAACTCTTGTCGTATCAACTCACGGAATTGAAAAGAAAACGGCCAAAACACCAAAAAAAGAAATTGAAAAGACAGAGCGTATAATGAAACAATATTTTGATGCCAAAAAATAATGATATGGAAAATAAAGAAATGAAAACCTACAGTTTGGACGAAGTAACCGACAAATACATCGGAAAAAAGGGAACTCCAAAAAGAGATGAATTTGAAAACGAACTACGTCTTGACCTAATCGGCCACGCCATAAAGCAAGCACGGAAAGAACGGGATTTGACCCAAGCACAGCTTGGGGAATTGGTTGGTGTGCAAAAAGCACAGATTTCTAAAATAGAAAACAATTTGACCGACGCCAGATTTGAAACAATTCTTAAAGTTTTTAAGGCATTGAACGCCAAAATTAATTTTAATGTCGAACTATTGAACCAAAATCTGAACTTAATATAATCTGCAGAAATGCACTACATACATCGAGTGAACTGCCTCGCCAGATGTCTCTAGCGAGGTACGCCTTCCAAATGAGCATAGTTTGAAAGCAGAGCTCTAGGCGTAATCTGTACAGCAGTCGGATGTAACTTTACCCTTCTACTCTAATCAATTTATAATTGATATTGGGATAAACTCACATCTCAACCTCCCTCAATCAAAGTATTCCACCCCTACTCCTTCCTGATCAGCTGCACCGCATCCAATCGTACTCTTGCTTTTTGGATAAGGGCAGATAAGGTATTTCGTTCTTCAATTGCTGCCTGGATTTCATCGGGCCTGACGTCTGTGTTCTTTTTTTGCAAAGCGGTAAGCCGATTGATTTCATGATCCAGGGTGCGCTTCATCCGTTCCAAACCCTTTTCTATTTCTTGTTCGCCCATCTCTTCAGCGATTTCCATGGCGGATGAAATCATATTGGGCAGCATGGTTTCCATAAATACGTCATTGTCCAGCAAGGAATCCATCTTTCCGAGTACAACGCTTTTGTTGAGCATTGCTACGGAATAACTGTCTGTCACTTCCTCTCCAGTATGGTCTACTACTATTCGCAGCGGTGTATGAGGAAGGAATCGGTCGATGTCCATACGTTGCTTTCCGGAAGTTTCAAGAACGAAAATCAACTCGAGTACTAGTCCAGGTTTGCCTGAGCCCCGAATCAGTCCACAACTTGCCGTTCCGATGGTTGAACTTAACACCTTATCGATGGCCCCTATTGCCATGGGATGATCCCAAGTAATGAAACTTACATCCTCTCTGCTAAGTGCGCGCTGTCTATCGAAGGTCACCTGCACTCCTTCTCTCGGAATAGACGGAAATACAGAAGCACTAAATGAAGCAGGATGTAGCAAGTACGTCCGGGCAGCAAGGTCTTCCATCTCTATGTCAAAATGCCGAAAAACTTTGGTCAGATAGGTCTCAAGCTTAGGATCATTGTCTTCCCCCCGTATTTGCTGAATCAAGTGGTCCGCAACCTTCGGACGAAAAGAATTCATTTCCAGCATGCTATCACGCCCTTCGGCTAGGTTTTTCTTCAGTACTTTATGATAGTCAGCGGTCTCAGTGATCAACACTCCCAATTCGGATTTGGCTTCTTCAAAAGAGGCTTTTTTGGAAATCGTAAGTAATCGATTGCTGAACAGTTTGGAGATCATATTCCCTCCTTCCAGATTGTTGTTAAAAGCATTTAACCCTTCATGAAACCACCTGACAAGGAGCTCTTGCGGGCTGCCAATGAGATAAGGAATATAAATCGTGATGTCCTTTTTTTGGCCTATCCGGTCAAGTCGGCCGATTCGCTGTTCTAGCAACTCGGGATGGAATGGCATATCGAACAGGACAATATGATGGGCAAATTGAAAATTCCGTCCTTCACTCCCTATCTCTGAGCAGAGCAGTATCTGAGCACCTTCTTTCTCAGCAAACCATGCTGCATTACGATCCCGCTGTACAAGCGTGAGATCTTCGTGAAAAACGCTTGCAGTAAACTCAGGGAATTTGCTCAAAGCAGACTCTAAGGCCAGCACCTTTTCCTTGGAGGTACAAATCAGCAAAATTTTTGCAGGATCCAATTCTTCCATTTTTCCTACCAACCACCTCACCCGAGGATCTTCATCAAACCAAAATACCTGCTCACTACTTGATTCGGAATCTTTTTCCATATCAAGAAAAAACTCTTTTTTCAGCCGATCAATCCATAGCAGATCTTTTTTTGATTCGGAAAGTGGAATCAGCTGAGCGATCCGCTTGGGGAACCCGCTCATCGCCAATCGGGTGTTCCGAAAGAGCACTCTGCCCGGCCCGTGTTGATCGAGCAAGTCTTCGATTAGTTTGTGGGTTGTCTCCTCATCCTTAAGAGCAAGTAGGGCGATTCTTTCTTTGGAAAAAAGTGACTCCAACAGCGTTGTTTCTTTCGCTTTTAAACCTTTGCCTGCTGAAAGTTTTTCGACAATCGCAGCAATGTCTTTGTTGCCTTCTGACTCGTTGACAAAATCCTGGAAATTAGCATACCGATTGGGGTCAAGTAATCGAAGTCGTGCAAAGTGACTTTCCACCCCCAATTGTTCCGGGGTAGCAGTCAGGAGCAGCAAGCCTTTTGCCACCCGACTCAGCAAGTCCACGATGGTATACTCCGGGCTTGCCTCCTCCACTGACCATTCGAGGTGATGCGCTTCGTCCACCACCAACATGTCCCAGTTAGCAGAAACGGCTTGTTTGGTTCGTTTTTCAGAACCTGCCAAAAACTCGATGCTGCAAATCACCAGCTGATCATCTAGAAATGGATTTCCTTCCGGCGCACCTTTTTCAAGAGAAGCACAACGTTTTTCATCAAAAATATTAAACCATAAGTTGAATTTTCGCAAGACCTCCACAAACCACTGGTGCACCAACGATTCGGGAACAAGAATCAGTACCCGTGATATTCTTCCCGTCACCAACAAACGATGTAGAATCAGGCAGGCCTCAATGGTTTTTCCCAATCCAACCTGATCGGAAAGCAACACACGGGGCGCAAACCTCGAACTCACCTCATGGGCGATGTATAACTGATGTGGAATCAAGTCTACTTTTCCTCCTACAAATCCATGTACCGGCGATATTCTTCGTTGATAATCATAATCAAGTGATTCCCGGCGCAAGGCAAACATCTCAGGAGAATCAACATCTCCCGCAAACAGTCGATCATCCACCGTATGCGAATTGGATACCTCCCCAAGCTCAGCCTCGCTTAACTCTCGGTCTTCTCCATAGTACACATAAAGCCCATCTTGCATTTTAACCTCTTCAATCACCATTGATTGTCCCTGTTGATCTACGATGGTATGACCTTGTTTAAAAATCGTTCGGAGTAAGGGAGCGCTTTCTATTGAATACAGTCTCACTTCGTCTGATGTAGGAAATGAGATCCGCACTTTTCCTTTGCTGACTTCTGTCACAATGCCCACTCCCAATTCAGGCTCTCCGGAACTGGTATATCGTTGGTTTAGTAAAAATTCTCCCATGTTGTGTTAAGTGTGTAAGGTTCCGGATAAACGGGTCAGGTTTAGGTTCAGAATCGCACAAATGTAACCCTCTCAGTAAGACCGATGGGATAAACCTGCGAGGGATTCTATTTTCTCCACTAGGCGTGGTTGCGTACAGTAGTCAGATGTAACTATTCCTTCCTATCCATTTTAATTCATTCGGATCGAAAATGATTTTTGATTTAACTTAGGATATATAGGATCCCAATTCTTTTCGGGAAAGAAATGACGTAATTTTTGACTTTTAAAGTCGTCGGCTGGGCAGATATGTTCACGCGAAAGGTTTATCGTGACTTGCTATTGGAGAATTTGACCTACTGCAGAAAGGCAAAGGGCATTTATCTTTTTTGGCAATGTGATCATGAGAAACCATGTTCACTTGGTCGTTCAGCAGAAAGATGGCTAGCTATCGGATGGGGTGAGTGATTTCATGAAGTTTACAGCAAGAAACTGCTAAAAATAATTCAAGAAAATCTTAAACTTTAGCCAAAAAGTGGGTTCTGTGCTCAGCACTCAGCTTCTTCTCCAAGTGCCAAACTTTTAAAATCAATTTGAAAAAGATTTAAAAAGCTGTAGATTAAAGAAAAAGGCTATGAAAAAACATAAAGTAATAGAAACTCTAGATCAACTGCCAGATGAATTCAGCCTTGAAGACCTAGTTGAAAAATTATTGTTTATAGAAAAAGTTGAGAAGGGATTAAAAGATGCTGAAGAAGGAAAAACTTTGAGTGTACATGAGGCAAAAATGAGAATGGAGAAAAAATGGCAAGCCTCACAATAAAACTCACAGAATCCGCTTACTCGGATATTGAAGATGTAGAGAATTATGTGAGTCAAAGTTCCCCAAAGATTGGGAGGGATTTCGTCAACAAAATTTTCACAAAGATTGAAATTCTTTATGATCAGCCGAGAATAGGCAGAAAAGTACCTGAGTTTGATAATGATAGAATTAGGGAACTAATGCAAGGTAAGTATAGAATTGCCTATAGGATCGTGAGTGATGATTTGATCGAAGTGCTTCGAATAATTCATGGATCAAGATTGATGGATTTGGAATAAAAAGGCTGAAAACATTATGCATAAGCAAGACATCCAAGGATAGCTGGATATTTAAACTCTAGGAGTGATCCAAATGGCAACCGGATACAACTACGATTTCACCCAGACTATCTCTCAAAACCACTTACAAGTCAGGAATCTTCTTTCTTGGCAAAGCGAATGATTTAAGTTTTCGAAACGAAAAACGATAAAATATGAAAACGAAAAAAGAGTTAAACGAAAAAAAAGTACCGATTGTGCGAATTCACAATTCCTTGAAAAAATACAGAACCATGCCTATTTTCCAGCAGAAGGTAGACCAAGCCAATGAAGTTCTTCGCACCGTCGGCCTGCCAAAGTTATACGCCAAGTAGTGCTACAACTTGTTCACCTGTATGCGTAGTCAAGTCATTGATTGGACTCTAGCCTGCAAACACCATCCTCCCCAAAACTAGATAGAAATTTAATCCTTATAAAAAAGCCATACACCGACCGCTCGATATATGGCTTTTTAGAATTTTAACTACCAATAGTAACATAGTTGCCCTTCCTGAGCGTAGTTTGGGACCGGAGCACTACACGTAATCCGTACAGTAGTCGGATGTAACTACGCTTTCTTATCCAATAGAATCCCGTACAGCTGTGGGGAGTTATTCGTTCGGGTCAAAAGTGATTTTTGATTTACTTTGGATATATGGGAAATGCCTACCAAATCAATGATCAAGAAATGAGGTAATTTTTGACTTTTAAAGTCGTCGGCTGGGCAGATATGTTCACGTGAAAGGTTTATCGTGACTTGCTATTGGGGAATTTGACCTACTGCAGAAAGGCAAAGGGGTATTTATCTTTTTTGGCAATGTGATCACGAGTAACCACGTTCACTTGGTCGTACAGCAGAAAGAAGAAAAGCTCCCGGATTGAAATAACCACAGCCTGAAAATTTAGCTTTACCTCTTCAATAGTCCTATATTTTCTTGTGCGGTGAAAAAAGCGTATTTTTACCGCATATTCTGCGGCGGAAAATATGTATATACACCAAAGGGAGAATTGGACTGATTTTGTTTGGAATAACGATAAGTTACTTCCCATTTTGGCTTCTGTAAGACACCTACAAGGGCGTTTGCTTGGTCATATCGAAAGTTTAGGCTTCGATTTGATAGAGCGCGCTACGTTAGAATCGCTTATTTTAGATGTTATTGATACTTCAAGAATTGAAGGCGAATTTTTAGATCCCGAGCTTGTCCGTTCGTCAATTGCCCGAAAATTGGGTATTGAAGGGGCAGAATTTTTGAATACACCACGAGATATAGATGGCATAGTGGATGTTCTTTTGGACGCTACTCAAAATTACGATAAACCACTTACGCAAGAGCGGATTTTGGGTTGGCACAATTCCCTGTTTCAATCGGGTTACAGTGGTTACACAAAAATTGATGTTGCCCGTTATCGTTCTGCAGGGATGAAAGTCGTCTCGGGGACATTCGGTAGAGAGAAAATACATTTTGAAGCACCTACAGCCGAACGAGTTCCCCATGAAATGGAATTATTTATGCATTGGCTCAAAAACGAAAATCGTCTGGATTTAGTGATGAAATCTCTCATCGCACACTTTTGGTTTGTAACCATACATCCTTTTGATGACGGCAACGGTCGCCTTGCCCGAGCCATTATGGATATGTTTTTAGCCAGAAGCGATGGCAGTAAAATCCGCTTTTACAGTATTTCCAACCAACTATTTAAAGAGCATAAACGGTACAATGAAATTATTGAAAAAGCCCAAAAAGGGACATCCGATATCACCTCGTATTTAGAATGGTTTTTGGGTTGTTTTGAAAGAGCATTGCTATCGAGTGAAAAGAATTTAGAGCTTGTTCTAGATAAAGCCCATTTTTGGGACAAACATAAATTCATAACCGTTAACGACAGGCAAAGACTCGTAATCAATCACCTATATGACAATTACGATAAAGAAGTAGGATTCCTAAGGACATCAACTTATGCTAATCTTACCAAATGCTCAAACGACACAGCACTACGAGATTTACAGGATTTGGTCGCAAAAGAAATGGCGAAAGCAGAAGACAGAGGAAAGAAAACAAATTACATCATCCTCAGCCCAAAAAATATAAGGATACCTAAAATAGGAGATAAAAAATAACAGGTAGAATAACATCAACACCCACTCAAAAGAGGATTTTTGGTAAAGCCCAATCTATCAGTTCAAAATTGAAGCTGATAGTCGGGTGAATTTATATCCCGATAATTATACTGATTCACCCAGTCTAAATCACTGACTATTTACTACACCAATAATTGCAGAAGGAAGGTTACCAGCAAAATTCTCAAACTTTAACCCCTAGACCAAGACAATTCTCAAGCATGCTTATAATACCCGACGATAAAATCAGTGAATACCTGGAATACAAAAAACTGATTGAAGCGCTTCGTGAGATTTTTCAGTCTGACTACACCATGCCGGTAAGACATCACCATTTCTACAAAACGTCAGAAGGAGATGATAATACCCTGATCCTAATGCCGGTTTGGAACAACGAATACATGGGCACGAAGCAGGTGACTGTCGCACCGGCAAATGCCAATCGTAACAAGCCTTCTATTTTTGCGCAGTATATTCTTAGCGATTCCAAAACGGGTGAACCTTTGGCCATGATGAATGCCACTGAGCTAACTGCCCGAAGAACGGCCTGCACCTCCGCTCTTGCTTCTTCTTATCTATGCAGAGAAGATGCCGAAAATCTACTGATCGTAGGCGGCGGATCTGTGGCCAAGCATTTGGTTCAGGCTCATAGGACAGTAAGAAACTTCAAAAAAATCAGCGTCTGGATGCGTAATAGCGCAAAAATGGAAGAATTCGTAACTGGTTTGAAAAATCAGGGAATCCACGCAGACACCGTGGTTAATCTAGAAGAATCAGCGTGCAAGGCAGATCTTATCTCTTGCGCCACACTTTCAAAAACTCCAATTATTAAAGGCGAATGGATAAAACCCGGAGCGCACTTAGATCTGATCGGTTCTCATAAACCAGACACCCGTGAAACCGACGATGATGCCATTCGTAAGAGTTCGATCTTTGTTGATTCACGTGCCGGCGCCCCTCATGAGACAGGTGAACTTGCGCTTCCTATCGCTGCCGGCATCATGACAGCAGGAGATATCAAAGCAGACATCGTTGAATTGGTTAAAGGCATTCATCCTGGAAGAACTTCGAGCGAAGAGGTAACACTTTTCAAATCCGCCGGCTTGGCTATTGAAGACCTTGCAGCAGCGCTGCTGGTTTATAAAAGCTATAATGGGTAGAAATTGGTGTAACTGAGATTAGAATTAAGCACTCAACAATTTTTAACACAGCGTCTCCCGTTGAGCATAGAAAAGGCTTCGATCTAGGCAGACTTTCCAATCGTAGAATCTCGCACTTTTTCACAAGCCAACCAGATTACCTTATCTTTATTGACATTAAAACTCAATACAATGAGAGCGATTCATATCACAAAATCTGGCGGGCCGGAAGTATTACAGCTACAGGAAACCCCAATACCAAGTCTGGGCAAAACGCAAATTTTGATCAAAGTGAAAGCTGCAGGTGTCAATCGCAGTGACGTCATCACACGGCAAAATATGGACACCTACGGCAAAGAATCTTCCCAAAGCTTGATTCCCGGTTTGGAAGTATCGGGGGAAATAACCGAGATGGGAGAACATGTAACTGATAAAAATATTGGAGACAAAGTCTGTGCATTAATTGCAAGCGGAGGGTATGCTGAATATGTAGCGGTGGAGAGTTCTCATTGTCTTCCCGTACCAGAAGGAATCAGCCTGACAGATGCCGCGGGAATTGTAGAAACTGTTTTTACGGTTTGGTTCAATGTATTTCATTTGGGCAAACTCCTGCCTGGCGACAAATTGTTGATCCATGGCGGCACAAGCGGTATTGGCACGATGGGTCTACAAATGGCTAAAGCTTGGGGCTGTAAAGTATATAGCACCGCCGGAAATGATGAGAAAGTTGATTTTCTAAATAAAATGAATCTCGGAACGATCCTCAACTACAAAAAGGAAGCATTCGAAGAAGTTTGGAAGGAGGAGAAAATAGATGTCATCCTGGATATGGTTGGAGGAGATTATACCCAAAAGAATCTTGAAATCCTGAATAATAAAGGTCGCCTGATCTATATCAATGGAATGAAGAGTACTGAAGTCACTATTGATCTTCGTACCATTATGAGTAAGAATCTGGTTTTGACAGGAAGTTTCTTAAAGCCACAATCTGCCGAAGTAAAAACTCAAATTGCAGAAGAAGTAAAGAATAACATTTGGCCTCTATTCCATTCAAAACAAATTCATCCTATTATTTACAAGACATTTCCAATGGAAGAGGCTGGAGAAGCACACCGTCTGATGGAAAGCAGTGACCATATTGGGAAAATTTTATTGACGATGGATTGATAGGAATTACTTTCAAAGTTTGAAATTCACCTAACCTTGACATGATAAATGAACACACAACCTTATCTAAAATTTACCTGCTAAAAAAAAATGGACCAAAAGGTCTTTCAGAATTAACAGATCAGGAACTGTTGCCCGAGATAAAAAAATGAAATCATCATTCATCACCAATGCTTTTTTTATTGGTTTTTTGATTGGGATTGTAGTCTTCAGTATTGTAAAAAACAGTTGGGGCTTTTTCACATTAATCTCTTTTTACTTTTTCTACAGACTCATCAAAAACTATAAAAATGATAAGAGCTTGAAAAAAGAATTAGCAGCACAGAATCTAAGCTAAATCGAACCCCTAAAGGGAGCCCATGTTGGGTAGCAAAATGGAATTTTTAAAAAATCAGAATTGTGTTTTTATAAGCATATAACTGCAGCCTACTAAACAGATAATCTTACTAGGAACAAACTATGAATAGCCTAGGGTTGAAAATCTGGGTTAAAAATGAAATCGTATCATATCCTGTGGCGCAGCGATTTTGTGGGAATTGAGCGATAGTGCCGAGGATGGAAGAGAGTAATGTCGAATGATGAAGTTTTCGGAATAAAAACGAACCAATTTCTAACCTCCAATGCAGTTGTAACAAAAATTGATTCAATATGGGTCGGGAAAAATTAAGGCATCATTTGAATAGTCAATCGCTTTATTGATAATTGATTAGCAGATTTTCCAAGAAAGAATATTCGTTAAAATTACGTGACATTCAGCCCACTATAGAAACTAATCAAAGCAGGGTTGATAAATGATTGGTTGAGTGGAAGGAAAAAGGAGAAAGTGGCTGAAGAATTCTCTAAGAAAAATTAATTACGGATAATAAAAGAAATAGGCTCTATATGGATTATAGTGGTTAATAGAATTTCCGGGAATAACTAAATGATCAATAATTTTAAGTTTCAGCTTTACCTAGCGTATAATGGGTAGTCAAATTTGAGCTTCCCAGCTATGAAAT
>Ga0335398_10002150_pt1 | contig 31837 bp, 29 predicted proteins | sample BON03_FD_205742 | JGI IMG/M metagenome (GOLD analysis project Ga0335398, IMG submission 205742) | Freshwater microbial communities from Lake Bonney liftoff mats and glacier meltwater in Antarctica - BON-03 (spades assembly) (version 2) | ecosystem: Environmental > Aquatic > Freshwater > Ice >... | reverse complement strand
CTGTCGGATCCAGTTGGACAAGGTTGCCGGGGAAACCCCAAAATCGGCAGCTATTTTGTTTCTTGGTTCTTTGCTATTCCGGGCAACTTTTACTACGTCACGGCGGAACTCTTCAGGGAATGCTCTCGTGACAACATCCTTCCAGGAACACCTTCCGGTGTTCACATGTTAGATGTCACCAAACCCTGCATCACTCCCACCTGTCAGTAGCGATGGAACCGTGCCAACACAATTCGCAGCGGATTCCAGACGGCGGGCCTTTCCGCTCGTTGTGGAGTCCCGGGAAAATAACGAGTAACCCCCTGCGCGCTGCGCCAGCATTTTTTCCGCTGCGCCGAAGTGTCCCATCGGGAACTGATGCGCTATCTCGATTCCGTCGGATCAGCTCGGGTTCCAGCCAATCTGTCGGACACTTGCTCAAATAAAGGGAGAGTCGATGGCCAGCATCGGTTATCGAGCAGCGAAGGCTCGGCCATCCGGCATTGTGCGGTCCGCGATCAATGACTCGGTCATGAGTTGGAGCGGTTGCGGGGAGAAACCTATGGGGTTTGTCGGCTTGTCGACGGCACCCGCGTTGAGGAGGGACAGGTTACCTTGCCATCTATATGCAGAAAAGGTTGGTTGGCAACCGAAATGATCTGTGAGAGAAGAGTTATCCCACTCGCGAAGCCGAAAGTCTTTGCCCACCGGCACCAAAAAGAAAGATCCCCCTCCTAAACGGCAAGAAAACTTTCCAACACTCTCAGTCCCGCTTTCGCGGACTTCTCCGGATGGAACTGCACGCCCTGAACATTCTCTTTGCCCGCCACTGCACATACGTTCTGGCCACCGTAAAGAACCGAGGCATACAGGTCCGATTCATGGAGAGGATTTGCGCCATACGAATGCACGAAATAGTACGAAGTGTTTGGGAGAAGTCCGGCTAGGTCCCGGATACTGCGTCCTGCTGGAGTCATATTCAAAGTTCTCCAGCCGATATGGGTGGATCGAACTGCTGGAGACCTCTCTGCCGGAGAAACAATAGGGCTAACTTTCCCAGGAATCAGGCCCAGGCCATCCGTGTGTCCAAACTCGTTGCTACTGTCGAAAAGCAGCTGCATCCCCAGGCAAATTCCCAGAATAGGGGTTCCCTTTTGGGCAGTCGCAAGGACGGCGTCAGATAAGCCCTGACTGCGGAGCGCTTCCATAGCCACCCGGAATGCTCCCACTCCCGGAAGGATGACGCGCTCAGCACAATCCACAATGTCCGGGTCGGAGGTGACGCGCGGCTCTGCCCCCAAAGCTTTGAGAGCTTGAGAAACGCTCTTTAAGTTACCCAGCCCATAATCCACAACAGTGACGTTAAACAAGGGTGTCCTTCCTCACCGCAACGCCCGCTTCAATCATTGCCTTGCGCACTGCAGGGATGTCTAGCCTGTCGTAGTGAAGAGCGCGACCCATTGCCACTGCGTCGACGTCAGACTGTTCCACGAGCTCAACCCCATGAAGAACCGTCCCCATTCCCCCACTCGCTATGACAGGAACTCTGGAAATTTCGGATAGAGCTTTCAGAAGCTCCACATCGAAACCTTTTTCGGTCCCATCACGGTCTACCGACGTAACCAAAACTTCTCCAGCGCCCATCTCCACGCCTTCGGAAACCCACTCGAAGACGTCTCGGCCGGTTTTCTCACGACCGCCGTCAATGTACGCTTCCCACTTTCCCGGTGAAGTGCTTTTTGCCTCCACGGAAAGAACAACACATTGACTTCCGAAGTTCTCCGCAATCTCAGTGAGCAACTCGGGCCGCCTGATGGCAGCAGTATTGAGGGCAACTTTGTCGGCTCCTGCTCTCAACAGAGTCCGCACATCGCTGACGGACCGGATGCCACCACCGACGGTGATGGGAATGAAGACGTCCTGCACAACTTCCGCCATGAGGTCGGCAAGAGAGTTTCTTTCATACAGGCTTGCCACTGCATCCATGTACAACAACTCGTCTGCACCTGCCGCGTAGTAGTGACGAGCTCGCTCATTTGGGGAGCCAACAACCCTGAGACCTTCAAACCGGATGCCCTTAATGAGGTTCTTGCCCTTAATATCGAGCCGGGCAACCAGTCTCACCGGCCGCGAAGCAGAGACTCCCATGCTCAACCTTCGATCGGGTGTCTCAGCTGCCAGTTCCCATCCCATTTCCACAGGTGGGGGGATCGAAAACTATCAACGAGCACCTCGAAATACTCCCGGTCCATCATCGGCTGTTCAAACATCGCGCTAGCCTCGGGAAACTCTTTGGGAGATAGCGAGAGGTAATCTAGAAGTTCCGGCATAAAACGGTCCGGGTACTCGTGGTCAAACTTCTTGACAAGCGCAACACCTTCCGCACGGTCAATATCACCAGAGCGAATTTCCTGCGCACCGTCGTAGCTCGCGCGGCCAATGCCAAACTTCGCCCCGGTTGTGTAATAGTGCAAGTCGTCGATGCGGTCATCAATGCTGTTGTACTTCGAATATGTCCCCGGAGTTCTCTCCGGGGACGCCTCGAACCCTCCATTATCAACGGCATAGTAGTAGGCAGACTGGGGGTGCCAACGGAGGTAATACCCCAGATAATGAACTTTGATGTCCTTTTCAGAAAGCGTCGACCTCGGTGCGGGGAGGTAGGGCATGAGATCATTTTTCTCCACTCCAAAATGTGAAATCAGGTCGTCGAATGCGACACCTCCCAGCCGAACATCGGAGAGATTGTCGAACGAGTAGAAGTCATCACTGCGGAGAGCCGAGGAGGTATCTCCGATCGGGTTCCCATACTCAGCTTCGTTCTCGCCGTAAAAAACCAGAGGAATGTTGAATAAGTCCGCCATTTTGGGTGCGAGGAACTTCTGCCCAAACATAAAAGCCTGGAAGGGATGAAGGAGGAGCTCAGTAGAAAGGCGGGTGAGCAGGCGATGCACTCGCCCGTTCGGAGTCATCAAGTAATTGTCATGCCCTGCATGAATCCAGGATTGAAAGTTTCTCCACCCCCAGTCGGTATAAATGTGGGGCGCCCACGTCACGGTGAGCGGATGCATCCCATACTTATTTTTCAATATGTGCGAAGCGTAGAAACTGTCTTTTCCCCCACTACCTGGAACGATGCAATCGTAGGAGCCGTCGCTCTTCCGAAAAGCGTCGCAGAGGGCTTGAAGCTGCTCATCTCTTTCAACCCAGTTAATTTCTACGGTCTTCTTCTCGGTAAAGCGGCAGGCATCACAGACCCCCTCCTCGTCAAAAGAAATGGTGGTCTTGAGCGAACCGGGTCGGTTCTTGAGCTCGATAGTAGAATTGGGTCGCTGATTAGAGATCACGCATTTCTTGCAGTACCTGACTTCCCGCGGCAAACCATACAGAGCCTCACCAGAACCCTCACCTTCAAAGGCAGCTCTGTCGATTGGCGGCGGGTAGGCGATGATATCCACTTAATGTAGCCTTTCAGGTCGATAGAGCATAGGTGCTTCGTGCGGTTCATCGGAGCGGCCCGATTCAATCCACGTCCATAATGAGGATACGCGAATGGAGCGCGCTTCGAAAAATCACGTTCCAATATCTCCGGCAGATCACGCCTCTCACCCCGGCAATCACGCCAATCAAACCTGATTTCATGACTTTTGTGTCGTCATTTAGGGAGAACGATTGAGCAATCCTGCTGAGGTGATAGAACTGCAAAGCACATTGGCCGTACCCGCACTACCGCTGCGGAACGGAGCATCCACAACCCGCGACCCGATGGAGTTCTCAGCCCCGGTCATCAGCACAAGTGATGGGAACTCTAATGAACAGTGACCCTCAAAATCGCATTCCTCGCAACACCGCAATTCAAAAACAGTGTCTTGAGGCCTCGATTGCAAGCAGCCCAAACAACGTCTTTGGTCACTACAGCCAGCGGAGACCTCGGCCTATGAACCCTACGAACAATCCTGCCCTGGCAAAACAAGCTGGTCTTGCTCTGATGGTTGGACCACCGTTTGCCCCCGGTCCACGTCTAGGGAGGGGGATTTTCTTCTGAGGAATGAACTCCCAGAAAATGCCCTTCATAGACGCCGAAATCGCTCGCCCTCTGCTAATTGCTAAAGCACGCTCGGCTCAAATAAAGAATCTTTATCTGGGGCGGCAAAGGGATAGAGCGCCGCGGTCAAGACTGTCTCATGACCTATATTTCGTTCAATCCCAACGCAATCTCCCGCAACCGCTTATCCGTGTATGACGCCTGCGCGTCGACCACCGTATCTACCTCGACCCACGGCCCGCTTACCGGAACCGCTTGCACGGTACAGCCTCCCTCTACTAATACCTGAAGCAGGTCTGTCATGTAAGCCTTGTCGAGCTGCCTCGGGCCAAGATAACCTCCTCCAACTGCGATGCTGTAGATTTTTTTTATCTTCTCCAGACCTCGACTTGAGAACTTCATCAAACCCATGTATTGTCCTTCAATCTCCCCTAGGGAACCAGGCTGCTGGCCAATCTCGAGGATGCGATTATCCTCGCCCATGCGCAATGTCTCCGCATCGGCGAGCGGATCTTGGCTGCGAGCCCTCCAGTAGTCCTCCCACTGCATGTCGACGGTCACGGAAATTTCCGCGTCTGACGCTAGCAGGCTGTCGAGAATTTCGCCTCCATAGACTATGTCGCCGTATGAAACGATTACCGTCTCATTCAACTCTTCCTCGGCGCAAAAGAGGCTCACAACCATGTTTGTCTCCGCATAGCGGTGGTTGATGTGCAATCGGGTTCCTTTTCCCTCCAGCATCCCAAACCGGTAGCCTCCAACCAAAACAATGTCCTCAATTCCTCGCGAGCGCAACACCGACAGCTGGCGGTCAAGCAAGCTGACACCGTTGATTTCTACGAGGCACTTGGGTCGGTCTTCGGAATACGGGCGCAGTCGAGTTCCCTCTCCGGCCGCCAGAATGATCACCTTCACGCGCTGTTCTCCGAATGAAACACCACGCGTGCGCGTTGAATATCTTTTAGGGCAAACGGCGCTTCGCGTTCAGGGTGCCACATCCAGCCTTCCCACGCTCGGCTACGGTGCCGGATTGCCTCCGGTGTGCCGTCGCCCGCGGTCGCAATAATGTCGTAACCACTTGGGCAACCAGCCAAACACCAATCATGGAAACTGTTTACGTCGACGGTGAAACCTAATGCCCCAGCGGTCGGATGAAGCGCATGGCGTGTGTTTGCGTGGCCGGGAACTCTTTTCAACTCGGTTCCAACATGGTGAGCCATCATCTGCATGCCACGGCATATCCCGAGTAGTGGCAGGTGGTGAACGGTTGCATATTCGAGCAAGGCTGTCTCGGTATCGTCACGTTCCTGGCTACTTCCAATGTTATTGCCACCGCTTAGCACAATTGCCTGAGGCCGGATCGCTGCTAGCCACCTGGCGAGACTGCTGGCACGCTGAAGCGTGTTCGGGACGGGTATTGCTATTACTCCTACCTCCCGCAACCAATCGACCAGTCGCTGATCAAGCGAATCTCGGACCTCTCCCCGGGCTTCCACCCTATTGACCTGCTGACTCGTCGCCACTCTCAGCACAGACTCCCCTCCGGACTGCTCACGCCTTGGTGGCAATCAACACATATACATTGCAAACCTGATCTGGAAAAAACCTCATCAGCAATCTCTGCAGGAGATTACCTAAACGAGAGAGCTGGTATCCCTCAGCACGCGCCTTGTTCTCATCGAACCTCTTGTGCCCCACGGCCCGCAAAGAGGAGAACTTATAAAGGATAGGCATGTTCTCCACAGGCCTAACCGAATCGACGATAAATCCCGCCCGTTCGAAGAGGGAAGAAAACTCTCTTCGGGTCAGATTCCTCTTGTGAAAAGCTTTTCCCTGACCGTTTCCTCTGTTGCGAGCCTTGGCCGCTGCAAGCAAGTCGGTCAGTCGGGTTTGCAGGTTATCGGCGCGGAATGAGGCGCATAGCCGCCCACCCTGCTCAAGCACGCGCCAACTTTCGGAGACCGCCTCGTCCAAGCTGTCCTCGAGGTTGTGATAAAGCCCGAAAGCGAGCAGGTAACGGAAGTAGCCGTCCGCAAAACGCAACCCGGTAATGTCTCCCGTCTCAACCTTCAGACTTGGGTCCACCTCGCGAAGCTTGTCGATTGCAACCTCGATGAAGTCGATTCCGGTAATGTCGTAGCCGTGACCGTGATAGTAACGCAGCACACGCCCGGCGCCGCAGCCAGCCTCAAGAATTGGACCATCATTTGCGACCACTGTCTCTAGTGCATATTTGAGGGGGTAGACCTCCCTGTTGGCCATGGCGATATCTGCAGGGATTTCTCCCCAACGACTGGCCCAATATTCCTTGTTTTCAGATTGCCGATACGTGACTCTCATCGATTCGATTCACTCTCTTTTCTGTAATATTCCGAAAGTCTACTGGCAACCAGGAAATTTCCGGTTGCTGAAAAATGTCCTCCATATTGATCATTTACATAGCACGATTGGACATCTGCCGAGCTGAATAATTCAGTGAGGTCTAACACTGGCAGCGTTTCGGCCAGTTCGGCAAAATAGGCCCGATGGGGTGCACGAATATCGGCATTCTTCAGGTCGAGCAACTGGGGCATCACCAATATCAGCGGGCGGTGGCCTCGCTTCCCGGCCTCCTCGACGAATCTTCGCAGAATTTCGGTTAGCAATTGCTGCGCCTTGGGGTCCGCATAAGATTGATGAGCATCTCTGATATTCCGGCTCATCACGACACTGAACGGTCTCGACTCAATCGATGGATCACTGAAACCCCAAAACCTCGCGAGTGCTCGGAATCCCAGCGAGGATATGAGAATCGAGTTATAAAAAGGGTGTCGCAGAAAGCTCAAAAAATAGGGGAACCTAAACTGAAACGAACGAAATTTTTTTCTGTAAAAAAAATCAGTTTTTTGTAGTTCTGGGATGAGACTCGGCAGCATCAAAAAATCCTCAGCTTTGCGAACCAAATTGTCTATTTTCTGCAGGCTACCATCCGGCATCACGGAAAATCGGGGCTTGAAAGCTAACGTATTTCCGAACTCAAGATAGTGTTTCCAGCTGGACTGGATCCGAGAAATAGTTTCTGGAACGAAACCCAGAACCGCATGCTCCACGCTGTCAGGGAGGGATGTGTTTTCATAGCGGATGACAGCTTGATCGGCTCCGTAGTTACCTACCCCGAAGTTAAGAACGCCTCGGTTTGTCATGTGGGATAGTTGCGCGGGCCATGTTTCCTCATCCTCAACCTGCCGACCGAAGACATAGGAGTCACCAAAGGCGGCAATCTTCGACTCGAGCTCCCACGGAATTGCGCGAGCGCCGAGCGAGTCGATTTCATATCGAATTTCGCCCTTGCTCCCCTTTTCTGTCCCATGCGAGTTTGGCTTACGTACCCAGCCGAGATCAGGGTCATGGCTCTTGCTTATGAACTTTCGAATGACGTCTGAAGTGTGAACCGGATACTCATCGGCCTTTGTAATCAGCCAGGGAAATGAGCGTCGCTGAATCCTGACTACCAAAAATATTGAAAATTCAATCGCCACTATGGCTATCGCAGCGAGAATCAGAGGTGCCATCCGTCACCCCCTCCTATGTAGCGATTCTCAGAATCTCGTCCACCATATCCTCAAACTCCCGGCGGTCAATGTCGTTTTCCAGAATGAGATCGGCATTCAACGGTTCGGGAAATGGTATATCTACCCCGACAACATTGATGATTTCACCCCGCAACGCACGAGAATAGAGATTTTTTGTTTCCCTGCGAAGCAATGTATCCATCGATGCCTTAAGGTACACCTCTTTGTAACCGGGAATGTGGGAACGATTCCAGCTCTGCCAGTCGGGGAAGATGGAAAGCACTGCAGCTACAACATCGACTCCCTGGGTAGCAAGGAATGCTGTCAGTTGGGACAGTCTTTGGGCATTTTCGTGTCGGCCTTCAACGGTGTGGTCGACATCGTTGCGAAATAATTGCCGAATAACGTCGCCATCCAGCAGGACGACCACACGTCCAGTATTTCTTAGGCGAGCAGTAACCTGCTCTGCCAGAGTCGTCTTCCCCGAGGCCGACAAGCCAATGATCCAAATTACCATTCGTGCTCACATCACTTTCATTACACCGCTGTGATTAGCCCGACCGAACAGTCAAGACTTAGGCGTGATGCTTTTTGGAGGGCATTAAAGCGCTGCTCACCGCAGCCAATTGCCGCCGGAATGCCGAATTCTGCGCAGCGGATCGCCATGTGAGAGTTTGCTCCGCCGTACTTCGTCACCAACCCTGCAATTGACTGAGCAAAAATCCAATCGTATCCTGGATCAGCATTCTCGATCAATACAATGCGGCCTGCAAGTTGAGACGCTGGCTGTCGTGGGTCAAGGTATGCGGTATCGGCAATAACCTTAAGCCCAGTTATGAAGTTAGGCAGACTAACCTGGAAGGGGACAATATGAACCCCAGCCTCATCAAAAAGAACCTGCGGGAGACGGATTGCAGTGGTCACCTCATGCCTCTCAGCATTCTCCTCGGAAGCCTGGCGTAGGCGTTCCGCAATCGAACGCCCACCAAAGCTGCCAGAACCAATGTCGAGAATCACCTCAAGCGGCACGTGTGAAACTTGTTCACGGCTCAAGCCCTGCAACCGCCCAAATTCCGCAATCGACTCCAGCATTGCACTCACCGCGCGAGTGAAGACAAACTTGGCGTATTCGCGCCCAGCAATCGCAGCGGAAAAATAATCCGACAACCCTTCGCTGTCGATTCCGTTCAGGTGCGCTTCAGCTAAGAGCAAATCAATAGCTCTGCGCTCTCCACCGTTGAACTTGAAGGGTTTATAGGCCACATAAGTCAGAGATTCCGTGGGGGATGGTGGCGATAATGATTCCACCTGGTCGTAGCGTGGTGAAAGGATGTCATAGGTCCCAGGGCGCAAGTGGCCATATAGGAGCATAAAATCGGCACGTGAAAGATCTCCCAGAGCGAGAGCGTGCATATGTTCGAGAAGCTCTCCAGCAACGGTGCGCACTCCTCCCTGAAGTTGAGCAAGCCTGGCGTCGTCTATTACTCCCAGACGCGATAGCGACAGCAACAGGCCGTGCGCAATGAAGCCATGTCGAGCAAGAATGGCAAAAGGAATTGTGCCATGGCGAATGCAATCTTCGATGAGGTGGTTTAGCCCGGCTAATCCGGTTGAGGCGTCCGGCAGTTCGAGTGACGACAGTCTCTCAATTTGCGCAAGTGCAGCCGTTATAGATCCCTCGCCAGAACCATTGAGTAGTGGCTCCGTCAAGTCACGCAATGCCTCTCGGAAGGCTTCCCGTTCGGCAGTGTCAAGGCAATCGGCAAGAGCGTCCATTTGAGCATCAATGTCGAAGGTTAGTGAGGTGATTGCAACGTCAAACTCAATCTTATCGTGAAGCTCTGGACTCTCACATAAGCGTGCTACCCAGGTGTCCACCAACTTATGAGCAATTGCAGGAGACAAATTCGCTGGAAGGTAAGAATGGAAGCTTAGACGAGTATCAACAAAGGGCTGTCCTCCAAGTGACACCATTAGAGGCTGACCAGTCGGAACTGCGTATCCCATGGTTTCCCTGCCCACACGCCATGCGTCGTCGGTAATCAGTTTGCGGTAGAGCGATAGCGAGAGAGCACGGGGTGCTCGCCCGATTATCTCGGCTGGGTTCCAATCCGGCATTTGCCCAAGCACGGTGGTGCTACCAAAGCTTCCTTGCGGCGCGCGAAACCTATCACGCACAAAGTGCTTAATCCCCTGCAGCTCGGCATCAATGCGGCTCGCAAGTCCGGGGTTCCAGTGGGCTCGTGTTGTGATCGCGCGAAACTGCAAAAGATACGGCTGCAATCGCTGGTCTAGCGCGAACTCAATGTCAAGAAATTCGCTGCCGACGACGTTCTCCAACTCGGCGACCGCAGCAATAAGTGTCTGGAAACGCTCGGAGCGAAGCTCTGTAGTACTCCCCCGGTGGACGTAAAGAGTGCGATTGGCATACGGACTGGCGCCTGAAGTGACGGTGTTCGTGAGGCCCGAACTATCGTCGTAGTTGAGGACGTAGTAGGGCGCGCCGGTATTGAGTTCATGTGTGAAGATGACCCCGCTGACGCTAACATCAGCAACCATCTCTTGCACGATCACCTCCTCGCCTGTCGAAGGAATACCGCGTCTGGAATAGCTAGCCATCACAGTTTCAATAGCTATTCCCAACGCTTCACGGTCGCTGGCCCCAACATCAAGAACTGAATCATACTCACCTGCCCGAGAGGCCCCTTCGTTGTCTTCGTCGGAAGCTGAGGAACGAACGGCAAGCCGCTTCTCCCCGAAGCGTCGCTGGATGCCGTCGAGGACCCTTCCAGGTTTCACCGTCCAATCCTCGCAGGGGAGCAACACGAACTCCGGCACGACAAACTGTTCGAGCCTTCCCCGGACGCCATCCAGCGCTTTGCCTTTGGTTCGAGCGTTACTCATCATGGACCCTGGTTCCTTCTCAATAGCCGAACACCATTAGGCATTTCAGACCTCCTGACAAATGACTGTATTACTTAGCTCAAAGTACCAAATTCTCAATAAATGTTGCGGATAAAATGAAAAGCTTCATAACTTAATATGTCGAAGGCCAAGCTCAGTAATTGGACCCGAAGAACTGAGGTTTGCCTTTGCTCGGCGAACCAACCGAACCATGCGGGAAGCAAAAAACTTCGATACCCAAACCGGTTGCTCAAGAATTTTGGCCAAGATTGACGCGGCAATCTTGGCGTCTTCGCCGCCAAAGTCAACGAAGAAAGCCCCTCGAAGTCTCGCAACTGTCTCTAATTTCTCCTGCATTAGAAAGGAATTCTGGAGATACTCTTCTAGCTGCATTCGAAGGTCACCCTCCTTTACCGCGCCCAAAAGGTTGCGCGCGATTACTTCTGGCGACATCATCTCGTCACCCTCCGCGCCTTCCTGCTGGCCGAGAAAGATGGGAATCTTGCCCGCATATATCGCGGCCGCAGCAGTGCTACCCCAATCATGCAAAGAAAATTGTGAGGCAGCGATTAGAGCCTGCACTGACTCCCCTCCGGGGGGAACAATTTTACAGCCAGCTTTTTCCAGGGCAGTTATCTGATGGGGATGCTGTTCATAAGTCATGGGGTGCGGTCTGACCAAAACTTCAAAGTCTCTACTGAGCGATGAGACTTCATACGAAAAAGATAAAATCGAGTTGGCCTCGTGCATTGTGGGCAACCAGACCACTCGAGGCTTCGCGTGCTCATTAGAAGAAGACCGATTTTCCGCGGCCTGGGAAAGACGAAACCCGGCTCTACCCTGAGCTTGTTTCGGGTAGCCCATGATGTGACTTTTTGTTCCAAATTTTCGCAGCAGGACTTCTGAGTCGAAACGGCCGTGCGTCATAGCGACATCAAATATTTTGTTTATTTTACCGAAGTTCCATGGGGCGTTGTCCAGACCATACATCTGGCGGACGGCGACTAGGCCGAGGCTAGGCATTAAGCCCTTTGAGTACCCATGGTTCGACACGCAAAGCTTCCACCTCAATCCCTCCGAAAGCGCGACCGAGAGCGGAACGATGTTGAAGTGATCCTTTACAATTTCTTCAACAAGCGGAACCTGGTTCCCATACATGCTTTCTGGGCGATCTTCAACAATGAGGTCAACCAGTCCCTCCTCTAGTTGGTGGGCCACCGGAAGGAAGTGGTCAAGGATTAAGTAGTGGTGAATGAGAAAACCCACTTTGCGCGACACGCGACCACCAATTTTCATAGAACCCAAAATACCTTGTAACTGCACGGCTTACTAAGCGTAGACCATATGCGTACGGCGGTACCTAAGTAGAGTGCCCGATTGAGGCGGCCAGACGAATCGGTATCGCACGTACTACCGGTTTCCGATGGCGTGCTGAACGCGGTGGCGTCGCGCCGCTACGCATGTTGGAAGCCGACCGAAACACCAGGTATCTGACGAGTATCGAACGGGAAAGCCTTGCCGTGTTCCGGCTCGAGGGCTCGTCGATGAGAGAGATCTCGAGGCGGCTGGGGCGTGCACCGTCGACAATCAGTCGGGAGTTGCGCCGGAACATGCGCCGGCACGACCGAGGCAAGTACGACGCTGTCCTCGCTCACGCCCGCTCACGAGAGAAAGCCCGCCGTGACCGAGTCGGCAGAGTCGGTCAAGATCCAGTACTGCGTGATCTCGTGCAGGAAAAACTCACTCAGGACTGGAGCCCGGAGCAGATCAGTTTCTGGCTCCGCGAAACCCACCCGCAGAAGAAGTCGTGGCATGTCTGCCACGAAACGATCTACCAAGCCGTGTACTGGCCGAGGAATAGCGGATTGACAAGGAAGTTGACCACGCATCTCCGCACCAGGCGGCCGCCTCGCAAGCGACGCCGGCGGCCCGACGTGCGGACGCCGCGATTCATCGCGCCCGCCACGCTGATCGATCACCGACCAGCCGTTGTCGAGGAGCGTTCCCGCCTTGGCGATTGGGAAGGTGACCTCATCATCGGATCGAAGACACGCTCTGCGATTGGAACTCTTGTCGATCGTAAGAGCGGATACGTCCTACTGCGACACCTTCCGGACACGCACTCCGCGCTAGAGGTCAACAGGGCACTCACCGCAACGATGTCGCAGCTGCCGGCGCATCAGCGGCGCACACTGACGTGGGATCAAGGGTCCGAGATGTCCAGTCACGAGAAGATCACGCCGCTCTTCAGCGACGGTGTGTTCTTCGCCCACCCAGGCAAACCACGGCAGCGGGGCTCCAACGAGAACGTGAATGGGCTGCTGGAGTGGACCCCGAAGCACAGCGACCTCAGCGTTCACAGCGCCGAGACCCTCTCCACCATCGCCGCGAAGCTCAACGACCGGCCATGGAAACGCCTCAACTGGGTCACCCCAGCCCAACTCTTCGTCTGCGGGCTAGAATCGCACGAACAAGCAGGTGTTGCGACGACCGCTTGAATTCACCCTAGAACCCGCCCGGCACTATTGGCCCTATTTTCGGTCAGCGTTAACACGGTTCTTGGTGTGAGCATCCCGTCGCCAGCGTGTTTCGAATCGACAACATGTCCGCCACACTTCGACCTCTCACCCCAAGGTTCAAAGACGAGTTATGCCGGGAGGCGACTTCCACTTCGAAATCTATTAACGATGCTGCGCACGCCTGCGGTGTTGTCCCAAAAACTCTTCACAACCGGTCCCACGAATATCATGAAGCTCATGGCGGCACCTGTAGTGAGCTGAGTACTCCCGAGCGGACGCGCACTTTTTAGGTAACCAAAGCGTGGTCTGAACCGGACGTAATCCTTTGCATCGAGGGATTCTGCAACAACCGCCGCCACTCAACGCTGGCTAATACGGCGCCAACCACGTCCATTGCGCTATCCGACAACCAGTGTCAGCATCATGAGAAAACACGCTCATCTGCAGCTCGGAAAGCCCGCACAAGCCCGCACAAGCCCAGTTCAGCTGCATCAAAACTCTCGGGTCGGAGAACCACAACACTGCACAAGACTTCGCCAAGCGTCCTGAAGCCCGTCGAACGAACCCGCTGGCAGAGTCCCAACAAAAGAATGATCCAAACCGATTTTTTTTCGCGATTGCAGAGGGTCAAATCGGCCTCCGATTAGGCTCTTAGCATCGAAGTTCGGGTCCAGTCCGAGAAAATCCAGGAGCTCACTCAATGACCGATCAAAATCCAAAATGAAATCTTCGAAAAATATCACTTTCAAGTCAGACTCATTACTTTCAGACATTTCCCGGCAAACCCACTCCAGCCGCCTTTGAAGAACCAAAATTTCCCAAGCCATCATGTCTTCTGTGCGAGAACCGAAGACAACGCTGAGCGCTCCAGTAAGATATCTGCTGCGACTGAAACCAAACTCTCCGTAGTTGAAAATCCTATTGAGCTGATCAAGTGGGTTCCGGACGACAATAACTCGTTTGAATGGATTAAATACGTCTGGCCAGGTTTCTGAGTGGTGTTTAGCCATCAGTGGTTGGTCAAAAAGTACGTGCGTCTCTCCCGATGAATATAGTTCTTGGACTTTCCGGAGCCAGTCGCGAACAGACTCAACGCGATCCCGCTTAGCACGGGCGCCCGAGAATGTGCTCCTGTCAAATTTTCTTAAGAGTTCTACGCGAGCTCTTAGATTCTTTTTTCTTAAGAGGTCTACGCGTGCTCTTAGATTCTTTTTTCTTAAGAGTTCTACGCGTGCTCTTAAATCCCCAGCCGCCTGCTGGTTCGGACTTGTTCGAGGAAATTTGCGTGCAGATTTCCACCAATTTACACCGGCCCGTCGACAAGCCTTAAGCCTGTCGACCCCAAACCAAAATAATACTGCGACGCCTCGAATGTATTTACGTGATGGCCCACGGCCCTCCCAGAACATGAAACGCCGACGATTAATCCGTATGAAATTTTCAAGTTCTTTAAAACCGACTCTTTCTGAAGTCTGCTCTACCAAGTCACCGACCAAATTGTGTCGACGAAAATCATCAAACTCACCCTGTACTTCGGCGATTTGTGGGTGACCGGACAAAGCGTCCGTGACAGCGCTCGAGCCCGAGAAAAACAATCCGTTGACCAAGATATTCGTCCTCACCTGTCAAAGGTACCAGGGCGATTGGAGCAACCACCTGATGTGTTGCACTTCGAACTAGAATTCGGGAACACCTGGGAAATTGACCGCGCAGTGTATGTTCAGGTTCTGGCGTGGTCTGCTCGACAAGGGCGACTACACCGGTAAAGCACCTCGGCGGGTGCGCTGCGACTACGAAGTGCTTTGGTGTGGTGTTCTAGATAGAGCGCTCCCGGGAGGACGAGCTCAAGCCCAGGCCGATGGGCGTCGCTGGAACCGCGAATATGCGCTGGCGGTCCTCTCGCGTATTAGCGACCTTCGAAACCGCGTGGCCCACCACGAACCATTGGTGAAGGGTTTTCCCTTATCGGGGCAACAGACGCGTTTGAGCGCGGAGGATGCGTACAAAGATTTTCTCCGATTGGCGGTGATGTTGGACCGCGATTTGCACTCGCTCCTGCTAAGAGCGTGGGTCAGTAATGGCAAAGTTTATAACGCCGCCCGATTTCCCGGACTTCGGGCTGGGGTCTGGGAAAATTGCTTATGACCGATTCGGATGGCCTGTTTCTCGCGGTTGAGCTTGAGCATGTTGACCCCGTCGAGGGTGGTGCAGAGGCTGGGGCGGGCGTGAATAACCGGTTTCGGGTGTTTCACCCGGCCGCGGTGATGTTGGTGCCGCCGTCGTTGGATGAATGGTTACCGCAGAATCACCTGTCGCGGTTCATCGCGGACATCGTGGAAACTCAACTCGACTTGCAGAAGTTCTATGCGTCCTATGCGAAGACGAAAGCCCACCCCCCGTATGACCCGAGGCTGATGGTCCGTGTCCTCCTCTACGGTTACTGCGTCGGGGTGCGCTCGTCACGCGAGTTGGAGCACGTGTGCGTGGATGTGGTCGCGTTTCGGTGGTTGGCCGCCCAGCAAGCACCCGTTTTTCGTTCCATCGCCCGGTTTCGGAAACGACACTTGTCGGCTCTGGGGAACGTGTTCCTGCAAGCGTTGGAACTGTGCCGCGCTGCCGGGATGGTGTCACCGGGACAAGTCGCCCTCGACGGAACGAAGGTGCGCGCGAACGCCTCAAGGCGCAAAGCCATGAGTTACTCCCGCCTGAGCGAGAAACAGAAAGTCCTCGCGGACGAAGTATCCGCACTACTCGCTGACGGGGATGCTGTCGACACTGCGGAAGATACTCGTTTCGGGAAAGACACACGCGGCGACGAACTACCCCCGGAACTTGGCCGGCGGGAATCCCGCCTGGTGAAGCTGGCTCAGGCCCGGGCCGCGTTAGAGGCTGACGCCGCCGCTCGGGCCCGGAAAGACGCGGAGAAGAAAGCCCGCGAGAAGGGCGAGGAAGCGGCCATAAACGCGGTCGTCGCCCCGACAGCGCAACGCAACTTCACCGACCCGGACGCCCGGATCATGAAGACCGCCTACGGGTCGTTTCACTACGCCTATAACGCGCAGGCCATCGTTGATCAAGACCATCAAGTCATCGTCGCAACAACGCTGACGAACATTGGGGTGGATGTTGAACAGGCCGTGCCGCTGATGAAGAAACTCCACGACACGGTGGAGGGGTCTGCCGGGGCAGGTCCTGGCTGATGCCGGGTATTGTTCAGCAACGAACCTGGACTACGCGAAGACTGTTGAAACAGCCACCGGCGGCACGACAGAGTTTTTCATCGCGACCGGGCGAGTGAAGCACGGTGAATGTGTTCCCGATGTTCCACGGGGTCGGATCCCGGCGAATGCGACGTTGCGAGAACGCATGGCACGCAAGGTGAAGACGAAGAAGGGGCGTGCTGTTTATGCGCGGCGCAAAGCGATCGTGGAGCCCGTGTTCGGTCAGATCCATACCCGGCAAGGGAAATTCGTTCTGCTGCGCGGGATGGAACAAGCCGCCCGCGAGTGGGACCTCATCGCCGCCTGCCACAACTTGATGAAGCTGCAAAGTATGCAAACCCGAGCCATCCTGGCCGTACAAACCGCGCTGACACCCCGACCGGTAACCTGAAGGACAGGCCCAACCGTCCTGCGGGCGACCCAACTCGACGGCGTCTGGCGGCTCTGGCCCTCTTTTCGGTCGGCGTTAACAACCACTTCCCGGGACGCAACCCCGACCCGAATCTCTAGGGGACGTAGAAGCACAATTTATGGGCTTGGTAAAAATTACTCCCCAGGGATGGGCTCAGTTGAAGTCGATGCTCGGCGGGCTGACACTCGCAAATATTCTCCGGCTAGACATGACGTCGATGTTATCACTGGCAATCAATTCGGGAACGTGAGATGTGTGCCGACAAAAGCAGTTTGGTGCAAGGTCGATAGCGAGTCTGACCTAAAGGTTGCGAATGATCTTTTTCCTTGAAGCATTTCGGACTTTTCCTGCGGGAAACTGAGCGAAGCCATCGTGATGCCTCAAGGTACCCGGCGCGGTGGGCCCATTTTCATACCCCTGACAAAACAGCAACTATCAACCTTTAGAACCGAAGTAAGCGGGCAAAAATCTTCCACCCGCGGCCATTTTCTTGTGGGCTAGATTAGCCGTTCCCCACTTTCCTTAGGCAACGCCTACCAAAGACCCCACCTCAAAGGCTAATCTCGAACATTTACCCCGTCCCTACTCTGAAGCCCTAGATCCGCCAAAAAAATTTTGACAAGCTGCAAGAACTGAATCCACTTGCACTTGGTTCAGGTGTGGCCCGATTGGCAGGCTCACTAATTCGCCAGCAGTCCGGACAGAAAAACCACTCTTCAGCCCACGCGCCAACTCTTTATACGCATCTTGCGATGCGGGTGGAATCGGGTAGTGAATTGAAGTTTCAATGCCCTGCGACAACAAATAAGAAACGAAATCATCCCGCTGCTCGACGCGAATCACATAAAGGTGCCAGACCGGCTTTGCCCAAATCGGCACCACCGGCAGCGACAGTAACCTACCCCCGTTTGACCCCTCCACCTTGCCGACAAGAGGCTCTAACGCGGTCGTGTAAGCCTCAGCGATTGATGCTCTTCGTCCATTCCACTCGTCTAACACCCTCAGTTTCTCTGAGAGAACCGCAGCCTGAAGTTCATCGAGGCGCGAGTTTATTCCTTGAACTGAGTGTTCGTACTTCGCCGCCGAGCCATAGTTGCGCAGAAGTCTTACCTTTTCTGCCAGACCCGGATCGTTAGTGGTCACCGCGCCTCCATCACCGAGGGCGCCGAGGTTTTTGCCGGGGTAAAAACTCCATGCCGCCGCTACGCCATGTCCGCCAATCTTCTTGCCCTTGTAGAGGGCTCCATGCGCTTGTGCCGCATCTTCCACCAGAGAAATACCTAGTTCTGTGGATATGGCGACAAGCTCGTCCAGGTCGGCTGGTTGACCGTAAAGATGAACAGCGATTATCGCCTTTGTACGGGAGGTAACAGCATCTCGAATAAGCCCTGGGTCAATGTTGAAAGTTTCAGGATTGGGCTCAACCGGCACAGGTGTCGCCCCGCACATCGTGACAGCGAGCCATGTCGCGATAAAGGTGTTGGCTGGAACAATCACTTCGTCCCCAGGGCCTACGCCGATGGCCTGAAGAATGAGATGCAGAGCATCCAGACCGTTTCCTATCCCAACCGCATGGGCAACGTCACAATACTTAGCCCATGTGGACTCAAAAACCTCAACCTCTTGGCCGAGTACGAAGCGGTTGCTATCAAGAACGCGAGTCATGGCGTCGAGTAGCTCAGAACGAATCTCTTGGTGCGGGGGGGCCAAATCTAAAAATGGCACCCGAATGACAACCGTCATCTGCCCGTCTTGCTCCCGTTTCGTGAAGCCCGTCCATCTCTCATCCTCGGAGCTCACTCAGATTCACAAACTCTTCGTAATCTCTTATGTAATCAGCCTCTTCGTAGGGGTCGGAAGCTAAAACAAGACAGATCGCCCCGGGACTGAACCTGTCTAGGTCGCGCCATGTCATCGGGGGAATCAGCAGCCCCTGATTCGGATCCTCTAGCTCGTAGGTCTCTTCCCCAAAAGAACCAGATAGCTGAACACGGAAACCTCCACTCACCGCAATCATGAGCTGGCGCAACTTCCGGTGCCCGTGGGCCCCTCGTTGTGAACTTGGGTTCAATCCGTGCAAAAAGTAGGCCCTGCGAAAAACAAAAGGAATATGAATCCCTTCCTCCGCAACGGTGATGGTGCCTGAAGGGTGGTCGATTGTGGTCAGGTTGATTAGCTTTGGCCTGATCGAATCCACTTCTTGATACTACAGCTCCTCAAGGGATTGTTGAGAAGGTTGACCCAAGAGCCTTCTCATCGCCTGCTCAAATAAGTGTTGGGAAATCTGAAATTCCATCAGCCCCAATTTGTTTTTAGGAGTGTCTGAATTGCAATCAAAAATCTGCGCGCCACCGACAGTCGCCAAATTGGAAAAATAGTTCTCGTATTTTTCAGAAACCCCGAGCAGCCGGAGTGCTCTGACCCCCGAGGTCGAAAAGATAAGGCCGGAAAAAGCGGCCCCTGTGGGCCCCACAATGTATCTCGCGTGGAAAAATAGCGCGACCTGCTGGCCGAAAGTCAAGTGCTCAGCGAAAACCGACTCAAAACCCTGACGGAGAGCCAAATCTTGGATTTCTTGCTGGTTGTATGCGCGTGAGCTACCAGGTCTTCGCGCAAGAAAGACCTTTTCTATGGGGGTAAAGGCCGCGACCTCCGCCGAATAGTAATCCAGAATCTTGTCGCGGTATCCTTGCATCGCTGCGCGGTGCAGCGTTAGCGGCAGACGATCTGCTCGGGCGATTGAGAAGGGTGCGTCACGCACAGGGCTCTCTGCCCAGAGCAACTCCCCAACTCGCAACAACTCATCTTTCGCAATCCACACAATAGGTCTTTTTCCCAGAAAAATACCCAAACTTTCCAGCATCTGCGGGGAGTTCCCAATCTCTTCGGGAAGGAGCACCGGAATCATTTCATCCACCGCCGCCTCATTGGCAACATATAAAGCCGGCAGCACATTAGCAATCCAGTGATACCAGTTGTAAGGCGCCCGCGTCCCAATGTAGAGAGCTTCTTTTAGCGCCCTGGAATCCTTCGAGACCTTCAGGGCAACAAAGTCATTTGCCTGCCCCACGATGCGTCCAACCAGCCTTGGCTTCTTTCCTTTGAATAAAGCCCAGGGGCCGGTTTCAATGCGAGTGGGTATGACAAGTGAATTTTCCACCACAACACTGTTGAATCTCGAATTGTGGACTACCCCGGCATTTCCCAGCCGAAGGATATGCAGCGCTGGGAAGCTGCTCGTGGGCTCTTGACCCTTGGGTTTTTGGTCAAATGATACGTTTTCGCTCACTTGACTTTCACCAGCGGGGAAGACCACTGTCTTCGCCGAAAAACGATTATGGGGGTAAGCGCAAATTTCCAAAACCCTGACGCCGAAGAGACGGTGCGCCGGCATAGGGAATTGTCGCAGAGAAACCCACAGCAGCTTCCGGACGAGCCTGGCCATGTTTGCCAGGCCAGGAAACCTACTCACCCTCCATCTACCCAAAGCTTTCCTTTCGATACTGGTCGGCACCCCTCACGGTTTGTGACCAGTCAGACTTAGATGACCATCCAGTTCTTCAAAGCGCTCACCACTGTCGGGACACACCCATTCGTCGTTTGCTTTCACGAGACGATGTCCAGATCGACCAACCCAGCCCACGTGAGTTGCAGGAATGCCAACAACGAGCGAGTAGGGCTTTACCTCGGCGCTCACCACCGAACCCGCCCCCACCATTGACCATGTGCCAATCCGCACTGGTCCGACTAAAACTGCTTTCGCGCCGATCGAAGCACCGTGTTCTATGTAAACCCCCACTGGATTCCAATCCCCGCCAGATTTTTCTGACCCATCAAGATTCACCGCTCTTGGGTACCTGTCGTTTGTCAATATCGCTCCTGGTCCCACGAACACGGAATCCTCCAAGACTGCTGGTTCGTAAATAAGGGCGTAGTTCTGAATCTTGCATGAAGCCCCCACCACCACCCCCGGCCCAAGGTAGGCGCCTTGACCAATAGACGTGCCACTTCCGATGATTACGCCTTCACGAATTTGTGACCACGCCCACACGTTGCATCCAACACCGATTTCGGCCTTGGCATGAATAAGACTCGCTGGATGAATCTGACCCTCGCTCATCGGACGCTGGTGTCCTTCCTCTGTTGGGATAGAGCAAAAAAAATGACGCCCATCAGGAGGAACTTAGGAGGCAACATGTATCGAGTTTCCACGTGAGAAAAGAGCAGCACACCGCTGTGGGCTTCTATGGAGAGAAATGCCAGAGGCGAGAAAAGTCCGATTCGCCCTTGCGCTGCTTTTCTCCCCTATCGAACCATGGAGCTTCTGACCCTGAGAGCTTTCGCTCAGGTGCTTCTCTGGAACCGTCATCTCACAATATCCAGATTAGATAAGCAGTCATCCTCGCTCCACCCGCGACCACTCTTTTCAGGGACAGGATGTTTTCCAGTCATATCGCCTTACCCCCTCACAAGGGCAACAGTAGGACGCAAACAAAGAAAATCGAAAAACACGGAACCAGTCAATCCATCCACCTACCTGCGGAAGTTCTTACGAGAAGATTGTAAATCTCTACTCCAGTCTATTATCGGCTCTGCACTGAAAATTTCGTTACAATCATTTTTTACTATGCACGTTTGGAAAAGTATTCGCATATTCAGACCATTTGCGCTCGGAACAATAGCGTCATTGGAGGGACTCCAATTCGATGAGTACTCTCTCTAATTGTCCAATATCCACATAACCCGGGATTTTCGAATAGAAGTATCCTTTCCATGTGGATTCTGTCACCGCCATTGGAATTTCGAACAAAACACCGTTCCCGAGATGCAGAAGTTTACTAAACAGCGAGCTTCCTGACAGAAAATCTGGCTCCATGACCAAGCATTTGGCCCCGCTAGAAAATAGCGCCCCTGTCCATTGAGCGCCCGTGGTGCTTACGATGAATTTCGCTCCGGCAAATACTCTAACCTGCTCCAAAAATGATAAGTCTTCGACATTGATACTAACGAAACCGTACTTTCCGAGCACTGTGCGGACGTCGTCTTCGTTAAAGGGACGAACCTTACTTGACCGACTCAAGTAGATCCGCGGAGGAGAAAAATCACTCTCCCCGGCGGACGCTTCCTCCTGCGCGTGAAGAAAAAACTGCCGATAAGATCTCATGAATGAGAAATTAAATCCCCCAAGGCTGTCCCAATCGAACGGTTTACGCCCCGAAAGATGAGCTATTTCGGGCACCGCAGTCTCGACCACGTAAGCATCCAACACATGATGGGGTTCATCAGGAATAAAAAGAATATCTCTCCGTCCGCCCAACACTAACTGCAACGCCTCTTCTGCCGGTGTTCCTTTCACAGAAACTGACACTAGGACGGGCACTGCTTCGGGGACTGTTCCTTGTTTTTCCACTAGAAAAACCTTGGGAAGAATGTTGGTAACCCAATGGTAATAATTTGACGGAAATCTTCCGTTGATGACGATTCCACACTCAAGGCTTTTCGACTTCGAGACCGCCGCGCTGCTTATAATGGCGGTCCGGCGGTAACTCCATTGCACCAGCTCGGAATCCAGACCAGAGAATCCCTCGTTTACCGCCTTCCACCGGCGGGCAGAGCCAAGGCGCTGCCTGAAGGCACGCTTTCCCTGCAGGAAAACATCTTGATGAGGTTCGAACATAATTGAACGGGCGCGAAGAATTCTCATCGGATTAGACTCGATGTGCACAGTTTCCGCAGCTGAATGAATCTGCCGCGAGAGCGCAACAAGCTCCGCCTCGCCCGCCGGATAAAATGAGACAGGTGTCGCCTGAAGTTGGTCAATGACATTGATTCGCCCAAGCACAGGTTTTCTGCTGAAGAACAACCTGAAGAACCACCCCAAACGCTTAAGTAGCTTCCTAACGCGGCGGAGCCTCTTTTTGGTCCAATTCGCTGTTTTTTTCAGAGGTGGTAATCGGAAAAGCGCTCTCACAAACTTCACGTATTCCTCGATTCAGAAAGTGCTAGTGACAAAGCAGCGTTATCGGGTTTGGCCCATCCTCAAAAGCGGTATGACCCGGGTTTTCTTCTTATTGCTTTCGGTGTCTCGCGGTCTCAAACACGAGGTTGTTGCCAGCGTAATGCGTTGCCTCGGCTTCCGCACGGGTGCCGCAGCCGAGCTCTGAATAAAGACGCTGGTTATGGAACCACCACACCCGTTCCGGGGTTGCTAGCTCCACCTGCTCAACACTCCGCTAGGAGCCTTGTTTCCTGATCAACTCGGCTGTGAACGAGGCAAGCTGGACATCTCCAGCGCATTGTCATCTCCACTAAACCCAGAGCGGTTCATTTCTCGTTCTCGCGCGAATTCGGTTTTGAGGGATATGGTTCGCAGACCCCCAGGCCCGTCAGTTTCTTGTGTAATCCTCTATTGTTGCCGTCAAAACGTATCAGTGGCCTCTATGGAAATTAAAAACCCCTAATTCTTGGGCGAGACGGGACTTTGGAGAGGCAACGAATATCTCCGCACCAAAATCAGACTTTGCGACTCTCGCCAAAGAGAAAATGAAATCCTGCGTACTGAAGGGCCTGCTTTCGGTCGAGAGAGTATCTGTGCCTTCTTCAGGTTGCCTCCTGCAAATGTCTCTATGGTCTCCATGCTGATCAATAAAACGCCGGTCATACCAAAAATACGGCGTTTCTGTCAGGTCAACCCCGACGAGCACAATTTTCTTAAAGCCATGGAGCAACCCAAGAGAGATCATTCGAACCACCGAAGCGCCGTCATCAAGAAGGACCTCGTCCCGATTTTTATGGAGCAAATATCTCAGGGAATTCCCGACGTCCCGATCCAGCGAGCGCAGAGAAGGCGACGAAATGTTTGCCCTCCCGTAAACTCCAAAACAGACACCTGGAAGAGACCTAATGAGTGCCGCCAGCTGGTCGAACTCCTTCGGCTTGGGCCGCAACAGCCAAAGCGCTGCACTTGTCTCATAGGCTTTTTTTTCGGCTAGAGCGAAAAGGAAATGAATTTCGAGCTGGTTTCGACCTAGCCCGGTCCACAGCTCAAAACTATAGGCATTGGGAACGAAAGGGTGCAGTGGCCAGGCGTTAAGTCCGACAGAAAAATTTTTTGCCACCGTATCAAAGTCCTCGCTGGCAAGATCATTTACAGAATTGCCGTTCCCCAACACGAAGAAGACCTCAGAATCACTTTGGGCGAGCGCCTGGTCAAACCCAACAGGAACCAATCCAGGTAGTGGTCTTGCCCTGCTGACGGACCGAAGGAAGGCTGCCTCTCTTCGGACGAGCGCTTTCCACGCAGCGGATCTAAGAAACCGCGACTCGCGCAAAATTGTAGACAAAAAGCGCAATCGCCACCCCCCATTCACCTCTAAGGCCATAGCTCACATTTTCCTCTTTCCTAAAGCGACGATTGTTTCCCGTGCCAGGAAGAGTCCCGAGAAACGACCCGAGTCTCTCAATGTACCTCGGCTTGAATCCCAGCCGTCGTCGCAACACCCCTAACGTGAGGGTGTGTGATGATGGGACAGCCGAGGGGTGGACGGAATCTTCAGTACAAAGCGACGGAGCAGGGGAGCTCCTTCATATGTTGGATTCTTGACGGTACGGACCTTGGTATTGTGGCCGAGTTTGGGCTGAGTGTTGAAGCTCGCTAGCCGCAGGCAGGCCGATATTTCCACACCGCGGGCGAAGATGAGGTCGCGCACCGCCGGGGAAAATCAAAGTTCTTCAGACGGTTGATCCTCGCGGGGAACAGGTCGGGGTCGGGGTCAAGCTTGACCTCCTTAGAACCACAAGTCACAAACGGACGTCCCAAGCGGGAATTTTCACCGGCACCGACGCCGACGCCGAACGTGCGCGGGGATGGTGCCAGCAGCGCGCAGGCGCAGTGTCAATCCCGAAAGGCGCACCGCCTGCCACCTTCAGGCCGCGATACTGGCCAATGTGAAGACACCGTGTACTACCTACAACAGAGGGGTGCCATCTGATTTCGCATAGCTTGAATCTCTCGTCGAGGTCCGCTTCCTAAGCCTCCTCCAGAGGGACCAGCTTTACAATATGCAGCGCCCGTGGCCAATCGGCGTGGGCGCTCGGCCAGGCTTTACGTCGGAGCCTGTCGACGATAAATCGGAAGCTCGGTTGGAACACCGCCATGGCAGTCGAATACCTTCCGCACGCGGCACATCCCATTGCCGCTTCACGCTGGCCGCGACTTCGTGCGCGCAAGGTGGAATCACCAGACAGCTTGCGCACCTGGGTTGAGCCGGGGCTCCGAAAACGGTGGTCACCAGACCAGATCAGCCAGCGACTTCACCGACGGTCAAAGGATACGAGAAAGTACCGAGACGAGCTACCGGGCGATTTAGATTCAGGGGTGGAGCGCCCTGAAACCCTGCACATTAGCGGGAATACGCCGGGGTCGCACAACCCAGAAACCTCGACCAAATCCGACACACCGGACGAGCAAGTCCGTGGACACAATGGCACGTATCACCCAGCGGCGCGGCGAGGACAGTGGCCGAGCGGTCCCCGGCCAGTGGGATGGGGACCGTGTCGTGGGAACGTTGAACCGGCCCGCAATCGGAACTCTTGTTGAGCGGGGCAGCCGGTTTGTTAATTCCTTTCACCCGACACATGATCACTCGGCTGAAACAGCGCGAGATGGTTTGGTTAAAACTGCCACAGGGCTGCCCACCACACTTTGCCCATCGCCGACTTGGGATTAGGGCGCAGAGATTGGTGAACATCTCAATCCCAAAATGGCAACTGACATGGACGCCTACTCCTGCGACCCGGCGAGTCCGTTGCAGAGGGGTGGCAACCGAAAACCAAATTGTCCGTCACGACGGTGTTATCCCAGGGAGCGGATTTTCCCGGGTACGACCCCCGCGGCCTCTAGCTCGTACCCGCCTAACTCAACGCCCGTCCGCGCAAAACACACGAGTGGAAGACCCAGGTCGAACGACGCCGTGCTTCATCGAAAGCCGGCCAGAGGAACCGCCTGTTGCGACGAGGGCTCAAATACTGGCGAGGCCGTGGAGAACAAACCACGCACCCACCAACTACGAGAACGCCTTGCCTCGATAAACTAGCAAGTCCTCCATGAACCCGCGGACAGCGGGCATACGGTGAAGTCCAACCCCCTGCCAATCGCGCTGAATACAAATTCTCTTGGAGTAGCCAAGGCAGCCCCGGGAACGATGCACTCATCGGATTATTCACTTGGTCGGGGGTTGGGCACACCCGCAGCGGGCTCCACAAGCCAGGGGCCCTCCGGAGGAAAGCCTTGGTCTCCGCTCACCTGACCAAAGAATCTAGGTACTGCAAAAGGGGGTCGGGGTCGGGTGGTGCTAGAAGCAAGGGAAAGCGCTGGCTGGCGATGGGGTCGTGGAGATTGATAGCAAGGGGATTGAAATCCGACATAGGCTGAGCGAAGGTGCCAACAGGAACACATCCCGATTCCCAGATTTCCGGAACTTTTTCCGAGTCATAACCAATTCCAAAACTGTTCTCAGCACCGACCGAATACTTGTAGCGTTCCATGATGGCACTCTTTGCCCCCTCAAACGGAGTCCCTGCCTGACCAAAACAATCGAGTCCGACCTGGGATTCGGTGAAATTCAAAAAGGATTTCCTCGGCTCAGCCGGCAAACCGCTCCCAATCCAACAAGCTTTATCCAGGCGATTGGTGGCTTTGGGGACGGGGGACATAAGTCTATCCAACGAGTAAAGACGGCCGTACCGTTTGTAGACCGCGCCGGGGCGCGGGAAGTCGGCCCAATCGAGGTAGTTCCACCAGTACGGAAACCTAGCGCCCCCTGGATCCAACTCGAAAGGAAAAAAGCTGGTTCTTGGCAGGTCCGACGTCATCAACAACCTCGCAAAATCAGTCCACCATGGATGCTGAAAATTCTCGAAGGAAACAATCAGGGTGGACTTTGGGTCACCGAGAGTTCGGGAGAACTGACTCAGAGACAAGTTTTTAGGGGAAAAAGGTTTTCTTGCTTCCTTGGAGTAAGCCTCACGCAAGTCCAACGCAGACATCAGTAACAGGTCTGGATTGTCAAATGCCTGGTCGAGAATTACCTCTCTCCCTGTCACGGACCTGAGGAAATCGACGAGAATTAGCGGGGCCTGCTTGGTTTGACGCTGGTGAAACTGTCGCCCAATCTTTACACGGAAGCTCTTAGCTACCATCCGGGAATCAGGACTACCGTTACCTAATTTCACAATATCTCACTTCAACTCAATTTGGGAGCTTCAGGCTTTGGGCCTCGCCAAGCAATCATACGTCGTGCAAAACAGGTGCGAGCTAGGCCTGGATTCTCACCAGAACAGAGAACAAACCTAAAGTAATTATTGACTCGGACTGCCACGAGGATTCGTGATGACAAAATTAGCGGACTCTTCCTCGCCGCCGAGGCTGGCTGTCTGGCTGGCTGAGAACGGCAGTGGATCAATGCTGAGTACCGTTTTCGACTATTGGAGAAGATAGATTCAGCGACAGCGGGGATGCCCTTGCGGGTGCGTTGTTTAACCGCGTCGAGGATTCGGTTGACTCGCCCGTTGTTGAGCATCGCGAAGAACGATTTCGGCTCGCTGTTGTCCCCGAACTGGCCGGTGCGTCCCGCAGATAATCGCGTCCCGTGGATCGAGGCCGGCCACCATGGCCCCGATATCGATTAAGGCGTGCACACTTCCCCGGTCGGAGTGTCCTATCGCGCCCGGTGTAACCAGGGTCGCTGCCGCCGCATTCTTGAGGGCGTCGGCGACGAGTTCAGTGCACATGTGCTTGGCAATCGGCCACCCGACGGCTTACTTCGGCTAGCAGTCGATAACTGTGACCATGAGGAAGTAACCTTGCCGCGGATGAATGCAGGTGGTGTCCCCGGCGAACTTCACCCCGGGACGGTCGGCAGTGAAATCCCATTTCAGAGGGTCGACCATGGTCGCCCCATCCTCCGCATCCACTTCCTCAGCGTCTCACCCCAAACCCCAAGCTCGGACACGACGCCCTGAGTGGCAGACCATTCTGTTTCAAAGCTCTCCTTAGGTTCCAACACCACCCGCACTTCCTGGTTAAGAAAGTCTTTGGGATGCGGTTTGGCATGCTTCCATCCTCTTATAAAAGAGGAGACTAAGCCCAGAAAGATTCGCTTGCCTCGAGCCTATAGACCCAGCTGGGCCGCCGCGCAGTGGACAGGCCCACCATCAGTCCCGGTTCCAATTCCAGCGCAACACCACGGTACTCATCATCGGAGCCGCTGCAGCTTTTTCTTCCGTCAAATTCCCCGGGCCACGCTTGTCGAGTATTTCAGTGCTTCTATCGCCGTATCCCATGTATGAAATTTCCAACAAAACCAGAGCGGTTCAATAAGCGGGCGCTGAACATCTCGGTGTGTTTAGCCATAAGAGTCAAGATTCCCTCGGGGTCGAACCAAGGGCCCAAATGCTCCCGTGCCTGGACAAAAGTCCCCAATAACCTCTGGCTCTTGGGTGCCCGAGCCGGACGGTCAGGCTGCGAACCACTCCCTCCCCCACTGCGACAAACGGCCGTGTTCCGGCGACTGTTCTCCCCCAACCGTCGGACGCCCGTTCAAATCGGCACACCTCGCCTGTTTCTCTCCCACATTGGGGCTTCACTCGTTTCGAGAGCCGACTCGCTTGCTCCCCAAGGCAGTCCGCCACATCGGGTTCGCGGGACAAAAACCTCCAGACTTGAGGTGATCCCCTAAAAACTTCGTGAAACCCTTGATTAGTGGGGCTTTTCGTGGGACTCTATTGGAGACGATGTTGTCTTTGAACTGTTTCTTGTTCTTTCCCTCGATGGCGTTTATCATCATGCGACGAGCGGTTCGATGTAGATGCTTCCCTTACTGCCACAACCCCGAGGAGTAATTATGGATTGGCGCGATAAAGCCGCTTGCCTGACCGTCGACCCCGAACTGTTTTTCCCCGTGGGAAACACCGGTCCAGCGGTCGATCAGATTGATCGTGCAAAAGCTGTGTGCTCCCACTGTCCCGTGACGGAGTACTGCTTGCAATACGCTTTGGACACAAACCAGGACTCTGGTGTGTGGGGCGGGCTGAGCGAAGACGAGCGCCGCGCACTGAAGCGGCGTGCAGCGCGCGCGCGTCGGGCCTCCTAGAGGCCCAACACCTGCCCCGCTCCTCCTCTGAAGCGGGATGGCGAGGAAAACTAATGAGCCCAGCCCCACGCCAGCTCGTTATTCTCGGTCACGGCGGGCATGCAAAGTCGGTTGCGGATGCGGCCGGGTCTGCTGGATTCGCCGTTGTTGGTTTCCTGGGTTTAGCGGAAGACCAACATCCTGATGATGGCTCACCGGGGCTCCAATCGCTTGATGACATCGACCTGGATTCAACAGAAATTGCTCTGGGAATTGGGGCCAATTTTATCCGTGCCAGGGTGGCAGCGGACGTCGTAAATTCTTTCCCCCGAGCTCGGTTTGTTGCTGTAATCCATGTGACTGCGTGGGTTTCACCTCTTGCAGAAGTTTCCCCTGGGTCCGTTGTCCTTGCTCATGCCGCAGTGGGGCCAGGCGCGAATCTTGGTTTTGGGGCCGTCCTGAATACCGGGTCTTCCCTCGACCACGATTCCACGCTGCAACGATTTGCTTCGTTGGGGCCAGGCGCGCGAACCGGTGGAGATGTGTCTATTGGGGAGCGAAGCTCCATCGGCCTTCAGTCCGGGATTTTGGAAGGGCGAAGCGTCGGTAGGGATTCTGTCGTGGGCGCACAGTCCCTCGTCACAAGAAATATCCCCGACCTCACTGTCGCCTGGGGAATCCCTTGCGCACCAATGAAGGAACGAAAAGCAGAGGACACCCACTCCTAGCTCGGCCCGGTTGCCGCGGCGCTTCTGTGTGCGCTGCGCTAAGACTCTTGGTTGATTTTCTGTCCGGAGGTCTTCGAAGTGGCCGAAGCGCTCGTCCCACCCCGGTCGCTCTGAGCGAGAACCTCCGACGAAGAAGTCCCAACACTCCGAAGTCTGAACTGCGCTTGGCCAGCACCATCATCACTACCCCAACCTGAACAATCATTGGCGAGGGAGCCGTACTATCTAAACGATAGGAACTCCCTGGAGGGTTTCCTTCTCATGAAGAAATCGCAGGGGTATCTGAATCTCCACGCGCGTTCCGTGGCTGTCGCTAGACCACGAGATGGTCCCTCCTAGTTCTCCTTCGACCAGTGTCTTAACAATCTGAGTGCCCAGGCCGTCTCCCACTTTCCCACCGGGGAGCCCCCCGCCGCTGTCGTGGACGACAACGACGAGCTCACCCTCTTGACGGGTCGCGGTGACCCCAACTTCACCGTGTTCAATCCCTTTAAGCCCGTGTTCAACAGCATTGGTGACCAGTTCAGTCAAGACCAACGCAAGGGGGGTCGCATATTCGCTGGGAAGAATTCCAAAGGCTCCCTTTTTCTGCGGCTTGATCACCTGGGGGCCTCCCGAAGCAACTTCTGCGACAAGCATGAGGACCCGTTCAAGGACCACGTCAAAGTCCACGTTCTGCGAAAGGCCTTCGGACAGTGTGTCGTGCACCACAGCAATAGCTGCGACCCTGCGCATTGCCTGACTGAGAGCGTCCTTGACCACGTCACTATGAGTCCTGCGGGATTGAATGCGCAAAAGGGAAGCGACAGTTTGCAAGTTGTTCTTGACCCGGTGATGGATTTCCCGAATAGTAGCGTCCTTGGTGATCATTTCACGCTCGCGCAATCTCACCTGGGTGACGTCGCGAGAAAGAACAATTGCCCCAAACCGCTCCCCTTGCTTTCTCAAGGGAATAGCTCGCAGGGTCACGGTGACGCCCTGATTTTCGATATCACTGCGCCAGGGAGCCCTCCCCGTCACCACGAGGGGAAGAGTCTCGTCAACAATCAACGTGCCAGCAATCATGCTTGCCGTGACCTCCGCGAGTTGAGTTCCTTCCAACTCGTTTTGGAAACCCATTCGGCGAAAAGCTGACAGGGAGTTAGGGCTGGCAAAAGTCACGGTGCCAGCGGTATCCAGCTTGATGAGCCCATCAGACGCTCGGGGTGCTCCTCGGGCCGGTGCGCTGGGAGCATCGGGGTCGGGAAATGAGCCCTCCGCAATCATCGCAAAGAGGTCATTGGCGCACGCGTCAAAGGTTAACTCTTGTCTACTGGGCACTCGTGAATCGCTGAGGTTCGAATGCCTGGTAAGCACGGCGATAATTTCCTCTGATGGCGAGCCTGCGGAGCGATCCTTTCTTCTCACGGGAACCGCTCTCACCCGTGTTCGTCCCGCTTCATAAGCCTCTGACACTGGAAGGTCAACAATGACTCCTTCGCTATACGCCTGTGACACAGACGGCAACCATTCGGGTCGGATGTTGCTTTCCACAACGTCTCGATAAAACAACGTGGCAGCAGAGGAAGGTCGGAGGTGGGAAACAGCAACAAAACTTCCGGTTTGTGTGGGAGCCCAGACCACAATGTCAGCAAAGGCAAGATCTGCAAGCAGCTGGCCTTCGCTGACGAGTTGATAGAGCCATGCCACTTGGCGATCGAAAAGGGTTGTCCTGGTGTAGACAGAGGGCTGTGAAGTCACCTCTTCAGAGTAATCGCTTATGGAGAGCGGTTGAAGCGGCCGGTCAGCCACTGCGCGACGGAGCCCCATGACCCGTTTTCACCAGGCTTTTTCACTGGCGTGGCAGGTCGCCCGACAATACTTTCAGCAAGCGCACCCACAACGCGCAGGGCCGAGCTCTCCTTCGATATATCTGCCAGGGTTGCTTGTGATTTTTGAGCCTTCCAGAATGCGGCTCCCTCGCCCGCGAAGACGGTAATCTTCTCGAGCCCGGTGTACTCCCAAACAGCCTGTGCGCCGTCGTTTCGCTCTCGCGCAGAGGCGTGGAGTGAGTCTCGCATTACCACGTGAACGCTGTCATGGGAGATGGTGGGTGATAGTACTTCCCAACTCCTCAGAAAGCGCGATATTCCGAGGTCTGTGGGGTGGGTTATCGCGACCACAACATCTGCCGCACGGGTGGCAATCTTGACGAGCTGTGGCACCTCCCATGCTTTATCCACAGAGCCCCCACTGTCACCGCGTCCCCACACCGCTGCTGTGTCCACGACCACAGTGAACCCTGCCGCTTTGAGACACTCAAGCGCTCTTTCGAAAGCGACCTGATCAAAAGTCTTTCTTTGCTGCA
>Ga0335398_10002140_pt1 | contig 31876 bp, 26 predicted proteins | sample BON03_FD_205742 | JGI IMG/M metagenome (GOLD analysis project Ga0335398, IMG submission 205742) | Freshwater microbial communities from Lake Bonney liftoff mats and glacier meltwater in Antarctica - BON-03 (spades assembly) (version 2) | ecosystem: Environmental > Aquatic > Freshwater > Ice >... | reverse complement strand
AAAGAGCTTTTAAAAGCCTTAAACTTATTTGAGGGTTATTATATTTAAAGTAGATATTTATTTTAAATTATTTAATTAAATAATTAATTTCAAACTATATTTTAATATTACATTAAAATATATACTAGTATTATCCTTAAATAAATGTGAGTGTTTATAAATTAAAAAATTCAAAAGATATTTTAAAAGTCTTAAACTTATTTGACGGTTATTATATTTAAAGTAGATATTTATTTTTAATTATTTAATTTAATTATTTAAAGTAATTATATTTATTTTTTAATTTTTTTTCATTTATTTAATTAATCAATATTAATCATCATTATAAATATTTATGAATAAATAACTAACAAAGCATATACTAATCCAGGTATATAAAAGAGTAATGTAAGAAAAATACATACAATTATATTAAGCCATCCAGTTAAGCCCATATCCATAAATACACCTATTGGAGGACATAATATAGTTCCTAGAACAACACTAAAAGGAACCGTATTACTATTCGTTAAATAACATTTTTTACCTTTATTTTTATTTAAGTTTTTAAAATATTTACTTTCTCTATCATTTTTTGTAAGTCCAGATTGGTCCCATCCCCAAAATCCTTGCATCCATGTTCCCATTAAATTAACAGAAAATGATAATAGTGTCATAAATATATCTACAGGTATTCTACAAATTGCTAATACTAATATAATTAATGTATTAAAAAAATCTCCAAGAAAATTAAGAGGATTTAATAAATCTACTACTACCCATAATATAAATTGTAATAACCACCAAGTTAACATTGCCAACCAAATAACTAGATTTAATAACTTAACAAATAACTCACCAATATCTTCAAAAGGTGCTATTATTGGTTTAAAAATAATATTAATAATAGCATCAACAGCATCCATTAATCCTGGAATACCACCTTTAACTTTGTATAAACATTTAATAGTATTAAACACATTATTTATAATTTTTTTATTATAATTATTATCAATAATAATATCATTAACAAAAGTTTGATATTTTATTAATTTATTATTATGAATAAAATAATAGTGATTTATATTTTGTTTTAAATTATGTTTATCAGTATCTGAAAGAGTTTGAATAAATACATCTAATAATGTTAGATTAACATTATTTATATTATTGTTCACATTATTTATATTATTGTTAACATTATTTATATTATTGTTCACATTATTTTTCACATTATTTATATAATTTTTATTATTATATATATGATTATAAATATATGTCTTATTATCAAATTCTAATAAAAATTTAACCATTATAAAAAAATTATTATTAGTTAATATTTATGAATATATTTAATGTTATAAAATAAAATTATAGTTTAAGCAAATAATAAATAAGTTAAGCAAATAAATATTTATCTAATTTACTAATTTCAGTAAGTTTATCTAGACTTTCGACATTAATTTTTTTTTGTTTAGCAAGATGTTCTTTTTCAGCTTGTAATTTTAAGTGTTGTTGTTGTTTTTTTATTTTTTCTAATTCTTCATAATTTTCAGGTTTCATATAATTATTTTCAACAACGACATTCATTAATTTATTATTTGTATTATTATCTATGACTTGTTGAGATTTTAAATTAACGATTATTTTATCAAACCCTAATAAATTTTGAAATAATAATTCAGGTCTATCTATTAAAGGTATAACATAATCAATGGTTTCAGTTATATAGAGTATAGACCATATTATATAATTTTGTTTTCTTTTTATTGATGAGGGTGTAAAATTATTAATATAGAGACCCCATAGATTTTGTATTTGTTTATTCCATTCGGAAGTTGTAGTATAAGAACATTTTAACTTGGCAATTTTATTTATGACCTCCCAAATTAACCATAATATATCTTTAAAATATTTAGCATCTATACCTTGAATAGGTCTTAAAGCACATTCATATTTACCATATTTTTTAGAATTAATTTTCTCCCATTCAATAATCCAACTTAACCAATATAATGTTTTATTACTATTTTTATTATACATATGATAAGCCATTTCATTTATAGCAATACGTATTTCACTTGGGTCTTCATCTTGTATAATTGTTTCTATTAGTTTATTATTTTTTGCTTCTAATTTGGATTTAAATATATCAATAATAAATTCATTTTTCTTTATTTTTGGTAAAGTATATAGTTTATGTTTTCTAGACAATACTAATACAGAAATCATTTCAGCAAGTAATAATCTAATAGTAGGATGATTACGTAATAATAATACATTTTCTTTATCATATTTTTTATTATTTATAATTGTTTCCCATTGATAATTTTTATTATATAAAAATTCAGGTAATTTTGGATTATAGATGTTAATAGATTTACTTGCTAGAGATAATAATTTATTCCATAATGGCGTAATAAGACCTGAAAGAAAAAGTTGTAGTGCCCAATGTAATGCTGGTTCTATTTTATCTTCAAAGATTGCTTTTTCTAATGCTGAACTTACTCTATTAATATTATAACCACCAAATGTTTGATTTTTAAAGTCTTTTAATGTTCTACTATCCATAATTTTACAGGTGTCTGATAGTGTAGGGATATTTAAATCTAGTGATACTGTTTTTGATATATCATTTTTATTTATGGAAGTCATAGTATATTTAGATGTTGTAATAGACATTTTTAAAGTATTTTTAGTTTTTACTTAAACTTAAATTTATATTACTTATTTATTTACCATTGTAAAACGAAATTATATAATTAAATTTAATTTTTTAATATTTTTAATATAAAATATAAAAATAGAATAATATAATGGGATTATCCTTAAATAAATGAGCGTGGTTTATATATTATAAGTATAGTTTATTTAGTTAATAATATAATGTATAATTTAATTTGCACTAAAATTAATTACATATTTTTTAATTTAAACAAAATTACTTATTTATTAAGTTAGAATACTGTTTTTCTATCTTATATTGATATATATATATATATATAAGATTAAAAAGTTAAAGCGACACACAATACTTATATTAATGTTTATAAAACTTATATGCTTTCAAACCTAATTTATAAAACCAAACTGAAATAGAGAAAGTAATTAGTGTATAGTGCCTTGATATAGTAGTAATTTAAATATTATAAATTTTACAGAAGGAACACAACATATACTAGGACGCAAGTCAATAATAAAAGAACTTAACCGTTATTGTATAGTATATATTTTAATGTAATATTAAAATATAGTTTGAAATTAAGTATTTAATTAAATTAAATAATTAAAAATAAATATATACTTTAAATATAATAACCTTCAAATAAGTTCAAGGCTTGTAAAAGCTCTTTTGGGTTTATCAATTTATAAACACTCTCGTTTATTTAAGGATAAGCCTAATATAAATAATTAATTATATAGTCAATATATAGACATAAAAAATAAATCATAAAACATAAAATTTAAATAAATAGAATAAAAAAATGACTGTTGGTGCTTTATTACAAATTGAATATGGGAATACTGACCGTATGGCGTTTTTAACGCTTAACCCACAAATTACACATTTTAAATCAGTGTATAGAAAATATACGAATTTTGCTACTGAATTTATAACAGTTCAACCAACGACAGATAATGATCTGTCTTGGGATAGTGAAAAAACAGTAGAATTTACAATACCTCGTGATGGTGATGCTATAAAAGATATGTATTTAACATTTGAATTACCAGATATTTATTCTAATTCAACCTATCAATTTCAATGGATTAAACGTATTGGTGAATATATTGTAAAAGAAGTATCTATACAATTAGATACAAATCAAAATTTAGATAAACATTATGCTGAATGGCTTCATGCTTATAGTGAATTAAATTATAAAGAAGGTAAAAAAGATGGTTATTATAGAATGATAGGTCATGTGCCTGAATTATATAATCCTGCGAATGCTCCTGGAAATAATGGAACTTATCCTTCCACTGCTTATGCTCCTTCTATTATAAATAGAAAAGTGTATTTACCTCTTATTTTTTGGTTTAATAAATATGCGTCGCTTAGTTTTCCATTAATAGCAACACAAAGGTCAGAATTAAAAGTAAGATTTTTATTAAGACGCTTAAGTGAATTATACACTATTATTGACCCGTCATCAGGTTATAGAATTAAACCAACAACAGTAAGTCATTATATAGGTAATTTTTTTTCACCATCAACAACAGATAATGGTTTGGTGATTACCCCACGTTTAGAAATAAATAATATATTTTTAGATAATGAAGAAAGAAAACGTTTTGCTATAACATCACACGATTATTTAATAACTCAAGTTCAAAAAATAGAAGAAACTTATAAACAAAATAATATACAAGTGGATTTAAAAAATATTAATAAACCAGTATCACAAATTGTATTTATGATACGTAGGACAGATATGGAAGAAGTCAATGAATGGTCTAATTTTACAAATTGGAATCAAGAAACAATACCACCTTATTCTAATGGTTATTTTAACCCACACGGTTCATCATTAACAATTGATGATACTACTATAAAATATTATAAAACATCTAATTTATTAAAATCAGCAACATTTAAAATACAAGGTAATGAACTTACAACAGGTAATGTTAGTAATAATGATACACCTAAAACATCTCGTATTAATGGTAAAGATTCTGTATTTTATAATTTACTGGAAAATTTTAATTCTAATAATAATATGCCAAAAGAAGGTATATATACATATTCTTTTGCTTTAGATAATTCAGATATACAACCAACAGGTGCTATTAATATGTCTTCATTAGATAATAAAAAACTAGATTTAATATTAACCGAATTAAAATCAACTGGTTATACTACACCTAGTTCACCTTATAATTATAATGTATTTGTATTTGCAGTTAATTATGATATATTGTCTATTATGGGAGGTATCGGTGGTCTCAAATACGCAAATTAGATTATTTTTATTCTATTTCATTCTAGATACATCTTTTTTATTTTTACTTTTTATTTTTTATAATTTATAAATATAGTTTAATAATTTTATAAAACTATTTTGTAAAAATTTATTAGGCTTATGCTTAAATAAACGGGTGTGTTTATTAATTGAAACATTACCTAAAACATTTTTCAAATATTTATATGCTGATAAAGGTTATAATTCTATTAAATTAAAAACAAGACTATTAAATAGTCACCATATAAATTTAATATATCCATATAAACAAAACCAAATAGATAAAAATACAATAGAAGATAAACGAGGACTACAAAATAGAATGAGAGTAGAACATGTTAATAACTTTTTAAAACAAAATAAATCATTAAATACCAGATATGAAAAACATATTTTAAAATTTGAAGGTTTAGTATATCTAGGTTGTTTAAATTAGATTTACAATTATGTTTCGCGCGTTTTATAAATTTTAAATTTTAATTATATTTATAAAAGGTATATTTTTAAAAATATTTTTAAATAATAGTTAATCATAGTATCAATTATTAGATTAGAAATAAATTTTGAAATAATATATTATTAAATAATAATATAAACATAATTTTATTTTCAAAATAAAATTTAAAATACATTATATTTAATTAGAAATACAATATTTAAAAAAAATACACTTATTTATTAGAGGATAAGTCCATTATATATAATTAAATTATAGATAAAAAATAAATATATAAAATAAATAATAAACTATAAAATATTATTTTATATAATTAAAATATAAAGTATAAACTAAATAGTATCCAGAATGAAATTAAAAAATAGTAATAAAAGTAAGTCTAATAAAAAAAAACTCTATAGTAAATTAAATACTAAATTAAGTAATAAATACAATAATGAAACCCAGGAAAAATTTGAAGATGAAAAAAATAATGGAGATAAAAAAGTAGGGGCAACATCATTTGAAGGAGTTATTGATATGATAAGTGTATCACCATCAGCAAAAAATAAAGAATCTGTCACTTATCAAGACCAATTAACGGATTATATATTTTTAGTATTAAAATATACTTTTTTAGTAGGAATATTATGTTTAAACTTCCTAGGTTTATCAGTATCTCTTAATTGTAATATTGACCAAGAATTATCTCAAAGAATATTAAGTGCTATTTTTGCTTTCTTCTTTGGGTTTGTCTATTTAATTATAAATTATTATACATATAAAGTATTAGGACAAGGTAAAATATGTAAAATGGATAGAGAGAAATTATTTCCTTTTAGATTATAAAATAGATAAATATAAAAAAAATATATTTATAGTAAATAGTAAATAAATAAAAAGTATTAGAATACTAATAATTATGAATTTATATTTAGTTTATGGATTTTTAATAGGATTAACATTTTTTTTAATAATGGATAATGGTTAAACTAAAAAACCACTATTATTTCATTCAATAATAATCAAATGTATGAATAACAAATATCATTTACATCATTGGATGATATTTACATTATTATTTTTAATATTAATACCAATTGTATTTATGTATAAATATACACCATTATTTGCTTTATTTATAGGAATATGCCTAGGTAGTATTTTACAAGGATTAACTTATAATGATGCTTTTAATGTAAAAATAAAGTAAAGTTATAAAAAAATAAAAAACAAATATTAATTTAATTTGATATATATAAGAATTTTTCATCAATATTAGAGTTTATATTATTAAAATAATTAGAGAAATAAGATTTAAAATGTGTATCATCTAACTCACTATTTTCATTCATTACTTTATCCATCATACACGTTTCAACATTGTAATCAGCAAATGTATTTTTATCATTTTCTATTTTATTTAATTTATTTAAGTATTTATTTATTAAACTATCATTATCAACTCCATATTTACCACAAACATCAATGTCAAATAAATTAGGTGCTACTTTTTTATTACATTGTCTTTCATAAGATACAGTAGGGTCATCATTTTTTTTTTTCATAACTAAATCAACGAAAGGAATATTTTCAGGACAAGACGAATTTTTTAAATAAGTTAATGCTTCATCTTTAGTATTAAATGTCAATGGATTAGTTGTTCCATCTATCATTTTTTTACTATTTAAAAGAAAAAATTGTTTTCCATTCGTAACTAAGTAATTATAACAACTAGAAGGTATAACGACATCATCTACAAAGACTATAAAATTATCTAATGATTTGCTTCTTAAACAATAAGTAAGAGTAATTAATATTATTATAATTAATATAATTCCAGCAGTATTTAACATTTTATTTTATTACCAATTATTTTTTAATAGTTTATATTAGGCTTATCCTTAAATAAAAGGGTGTGTTTATTAAATGATAAACCTAAAAGAGCTTTTTAAAGCCTTGAACTTATTTGACAGTTATTATATTTAAAGTAGATATTTATTTTTAATTATTTAATTTAATTAAATAATTAATTTCAAATTATATTTTAATGTATTATTAAAATATATACTATATAATAACTGTTAAGTTCTTTTATTCTTGAATTGTGTTCTAGTATATTTGGTGTTCCTTCTGTCAAATTCATAATAGTTAAATTACTACTATATCAAGGCACTATATACTAATTACTTTATCCATTTCATTTCGGTTTTATACTTTATTTTTACTAATAAATTTTTATTAAATATTTAATTTATTAATAGTTTAATAAATAATATATTTTATTAAATTAAATATATAAAAAATTATAAAAAATATATAAATAGTATATAACTAGAAGTAAATAATTTAAATTATTTTCTAAATCTTTACTTTACTTATAAAACTTTATTTTACTTATAATCCTAATATTAAAGTTAGATGTATAAATTAAATTTACTATCACTAATATTAATTGTTATAGCATTATGTATTTTTTATAATGAATATAATAATAAATTAACTTTACCAGAAATATGTTTATTCGCTATTGCGTTTATTGCTATTGTTAGAGCCTCTTATAATTATATTGTGATTGATAATAAATTAAATAAAACGAATACTTATGAAAGTTTTGTTTCTAAAGGAAAAAAATCATCAAAAATAAATAAAAAGAATAAACATTTAAATACAAAATCAACTAATCACTCATCTAAGAAGACAACTAAAGATAAATTTGATGTTATTTTAAATTCAGAAGAGTCTGAAGAATATTTTGATATTGAAAATGAACAAAAAACCATTAATAAATTAAAACAAGATATTCATGAATTAAAACAAAATAGTATTGTTGATAAAAATGCTGTAAATGAAGTTAATAGTTTATTTGGTGTTGGTATTAATAATAAAGAATTATTTGAAGATAGTAATAATTCAAATACTAATTCAACACCAACACAAATTACAAAACAATTAAAAAATGGTGATGAAATCAAAAGTGTATTTAGTCCTAAAATATTAATTGGTAAAAATAAAAATGGATTTGGAAATACGAATAATAATAAATGGAATGATGCTTTTAAAGGTGCTGAATTTAATTTAGATGTTTATGAAAAATATAAAGATAATAATAAATGTAATCAATATAATACATTTAGTAATAATACAGATGATGCTTTAAGAGTTCAAAACTATAATGATGCTAAAAAATTTGTTCCTGGTTATACTTATGTTCCTCCTGAAAATTGGAGTATGCCTCAATATAGACCACCTGTATGTATATCATCTAGTCCAAATCCTCTTAAATTAACAGGACTTGTAGATAGAGGATTACCTCTTAATGTTCTTGAATTAAATCCTCAAGGTGAAGTAGCCGATACTGAAACAGATGTATCTTTAAGCAATGTAGGAAGTATTATGCCTAATTTTAAATATGAAGAAGAACCATTTAGTAAACCTTATGTTTAATCAAAAAATAATTTAATACTATTTTAATTTTAACTATTTTTCTTTTTTAACTATTTTTCTTTTTTAACTATTTTAATTTTAACTATTTTAATTCTCTTTTTAATTAATAGTATAATTTATATTACATAATAAATATAATGGGCTTATCCTCAAATAAATATCTACTTTAAATATAATAACCGTCAAATAAGTTCAAGGCTTTAAAAAGCTCTTTTAGGTTTATCATTTAATAAACAAACCCGTTTATTTAAGGATAAGCCTAATAAAATGTCTAATAATGCTCAACAACTTAATATAAATACTATAAATACTATAAATACTACTCTTAATCAGTATAATGATTATAATAGAAATGTTTCTTTAATTAATAGTATTTTTAATAATAATTTTAATACTACTCTAGAACAACCAAATAATTATAAACATACAAAAAATAATGAAGATCAAAATAATTATAAACATCATAATAATAACCAATACAAAAAAAATGAGTATACTTTAACAAAATATTTAGGTGAAGGTATTCAAGGTAGTTTATATATGACATATGACTCTAATAATAATAAATATATATGTAAAAAAATAACTCTAGAACCATTGTACAATAAAAAGCAATTGGAGCAACTAATTTTTGAACTAAACTTATTAAAGTTTTTATCATCTAATAAAATAACAAAAAATTATATTAATCCTTGTGTAGAACATCGCATTGTAGATAATCAAGTATTTACAGTTTTTCCAATATTTGATGGTTATAGTTTAAGTCATTTAAAAAAATATTTTCATAAAATGACACCTAAAAATTACTATAATATTTTATTTCATATTATAAAAGTAATATTATATGCGATGTCTAAAATCCATCAAAATAATATTGCACATCAAAATATAAATGAAAATTCTATTTTAATATCTACTCATAAAAAAGTAGATGATATAAACATAAAATTTACAGATTTTGGTTTAGGTTGCAGTATTAATAATGAAAATAGTTATATAAATTCAATGCTTACAACTATTAATAAATGTAAATCAACAACACCATCTTTAATTACACCATTACTATTAAGACAAATCTCCCATACTAATAAATTTTTATCTCTAGAACAAAAAAACGATATTACTGGATTATGTTATATTTTTATACAATTATTATTATTGTTTGAAAATATAAAATTAGATTTATCAAAAGGATATACAAATAAATTAAAAACAGAAATTAAACACTTAATAACATCTAAGTTTATATCATTATTAAAATTAGATAGTGTAGTAAAGAAAGATATTCTAGAATACTTATCTATTTTTAATACTTATATTTTATGTGAAGAAAAAAATATTAAAGATTGTCAGTATATTCTAGATAAACTGATTATATATGAAAAATATAAAAATGATACGTTTTAAAAGAATTACGAATTAAAGATTAAAGATTAAAGATTTAAGATTTAATACAATACTTATCACTATCTAATGTTTTGCTTGAAATATAGGCAAGTAAAGTACTGCCTTTATTTTTAACTAGCAAATCAAAGATTGCTATGATTTTATCAACATCATACGTATGTAAATTATTATGAAGAATATAGACTATTTGAGTATAAAGTTCTTCAATCAAATTGATATTAAACGTAGTTTTACTTCTAATCGTAAGATTTATTCTAGGTTGATTAGAAGCTGATTTATAAGATGAAATTGTTTCGATACGGTTTTTATTTGATATACTAAACAATGGTGTTTTCATTAGTGGCTTTAAAGAACTAAGTGTTTGTTTTATTTTACCATTTCCCGTAAAATGTTCTTGTATCCATTTGATGAAATCAGAATTTTGGTGTATCTCTCTAATTGTTTTGATTGTATCATCAACAACAGTGTTTAAATCATAAAATTCTGTTTTCTGGTCTTCTTCTTTTACACTACAAGTTGCTCCAATTTCTTGAGAAGTTTTAAATTGACCTCTTTTTTTTACACCAGGTAAATCACCAAATATTTTTTTAGGTCTAATTATTTTTATTTTATCATTATTTTTTTCTATACTAAAACTAGTATCATTTATTTTAAATCCTTTTCCTAAGTCTGCTTCGCATTCTTCCAATTCTGAGTTATTACTACTATTATTAGTATTTTTTGATATTAAACTTTCAATATAAATTTTATCTTTTTCTCTTAATGTATTAAACTTAATTTCTTCTTCATCTAAATCATCCCATTCTACTTTAGTATCACTATATAATTTATGTTTTGTCCAACTCATTTTTATTATTTCTAATTCTTTAATTAGTGTATTAGTTTCATTACTTTTATAATTTGCAATAAGTTTATCTAGATATTTAAAATCATCATTCATTTTAAATAGTTTTTAAATAGTTTTTAAATAGTTTTTAAATAGTTTTAAATAAGTTCAAAAAATTAAAATAGATATTTGTTATTTTAATATTACTATTCTTTATAAATCAATTTTTATATTATTTTTAATTATTATTTTATTTTTAATTATTATTTTATTTAATTATCTAGATATAAATATTCATATATTCTTTTACTAATAACTTTTCCTATATGTCGTTTTTGTTTTTCTGTATGTGTAAGAAGAATAGTAGATAATAATTTAATTCTATCATTATCTGTTTCACAATTAGTATAAGCATTGAGTAAAGATGTAAGTGTAGGATACACTTCATTAATTTTAATAGCAATAGATGTGCTTATACCAGGTATATTTGTAAGTATAAGTTGGTTCCATAGTTTAGGAGTCATATTATCTTTTTTACATTTTTTAATAGAGTGTAAATATAAATTATTAGTTTCATTAGTTTCATTAGTTTCATTAGTTTGATTAGTTTGATTAGTTTCATTAGTTTCATTAGTTTGATTAGTTTGATTAGTTTCATTAGTTTCATTAGTTTCATTAGTTTCATTAGTTTTATTATTATTATTTTTATTATTTTTATTATTTAAATTATCATTTAGAATAATAGGTGTATCTATAGTAAAACTATTAGTATTAATAGTATTTACATTAATATTACTAGTATTGATTATAATTTTTTCTGGAGTATCATTAATTTCAATATATTGTTTTACATTATTATTTTTTAAAGTAAAGAAATCATTTATATTTTTATTCATTCTTTCATCTAATCTTATTAAAATATCTAATGTTTCTTGTAATGACGTTGTTCTAATAATAGGTATAGTATCTCTAAATATGGAACTAATAATGCTTCCATATAAAAGGTTTTTATCATTAGGTTTTCTTAAATCACTAATTAAACCCTCTAATAAATAGCAAATAATAGTATTTGAATTATTCCTTTCGGCTTGTAATCTAATTTTTTGTTCTTTATAACGACCATCTTTTATACTAGAAATCATATCAGTCATACATTTTCGTTCAATAATTAATGATTTATCAGGATATTTAGATGATGAAATAATAATATCTCCAATTTGTAAAGTTTTAATTTCATAAGGTATAATAAATGATGGTGTATTTTTAATTAATTCTATTAGTTTATGTTCTCTGTTGTCTATAATAATCATTTTTTATATAAATTATATTTTTATTATAAACTTATATAAAATAAAGTAATGCGATTGTTAAATAAAGTATCTAGATAGATTATGTTTATATTAATAAAAAATAATAAAAAATAAATAGAATTATAAAATAACAATAAAATAATACAATAATAATAAATTTATAAGTTAGCCAATAATTTATTCAACACTAACTTCAGGATAATAATCATAATCTTCAATAAATGTAGTAACATCATTCAATGACATTTTAACATTAATATCATTACAATACTCTGATGTTTTAAAATAACTATCAAGGTCTTCATTTTCTTTTTCTTCATCAATTGTAGTCATAGTGCCAGGTTCATCATATGTATTTAATAAATCTTCATCTAATAAAACAATACTATCACCTGTTCCACAATTTGGTATTTGACCTACCATAATATTACTCGATACACCCTTAATATTATCAAAAGAGCCAAAAAGACTAGCCTCTAGCAATTGGTCTGTTGATTCTTCAAAACTTGCTTTAGCCAGTGGTCCAATATTTTCTTTCTTAATACCAAAACGACTAATTGCCATAATATCACTATTCTGACACATTTTATCACAAAGTAAATCAACATGACGCGGACTAATATGAATACCATTAGAACTTAATACTTTCAATAATTGATATTGTATTTGAAAACGTGCTGCTTCAATACCGTAAATAGAATACATTTCATTAGGATCAATACTATAGGTTCTATTAACATCTACTCCAGGAATCATTAAAATATCAAATAATATAGTTGCGTTTAAATTTTTAGAACCATCTGCAGTAATTGTAAATTCTTTTTCCTCCACAAATGAACCATTTTTATTTACTATAATTGGTAATAAATTTTCATCAGAAGGTATAAATGTAATACCATCAATACCTTTAATATTTATTTCACTAATTTCTTTTATTTTTTCTTCAATAAAAAGTATATCATCATCTGCTTTATTTGTTTCAAAGTTAATTCTAATTCTAAATATAAGTTTAGAAGCATTATCATCCATAAACATAAGTGAAACATTAGGATAATTTTCTTTTAATACAATTTGTATATCTTCCATTGTTATTTTATGTTCAATAAATTTTTTTCTATTAAATTCTAATCTAATTAACCAAGGATTTGTATTATATGCGTCTGTATCTTTAGTCATCTCATTAAATAACTTATAAATCTCCATAATTTCACGGTCTTCTGGTAAAACATTATCATAATTATTTGTTGGCTCAAGATAAATAGAACTAGATTCTAATACATCACCAATAGTAATCATATTAATATTGTTTTTTATTTTTTCAGCATTTTCAAAATCAAAGCGATTAGTTTCAGTTAAATAGATTTCATATGAATTATGTTTTAATGTTTTAGTATTACTTAAAATTTCTTCTAAACGTGGTACACCTTGTGTAACAGAAGATTTAGAACCAATACCAGCGTGGTGAAATGTATTTAAAGTCATCTGTGTAGATTGCTCTCCAATACTTTGAGCAGCAATTGGACCAATCATTTCACCACCTTCAATTAAAGCATTTGTATAAATAGATTTAATAGATGTAATAATATGTTTAAAGGCGATTTTATTAATTTTATGGTCACGAATAAGTTTCTTAGGTGATAAATAATCCCAAATTAATAATTCACTAATTAAATTAGTTTGTCCGTTAAGTTGGCAAAATTTAATTATCTCTTTTAATTCGTTAATAATTTCAATAGGGTGTAAATCACTTTTATTAGATGTGTTATTAAGCTTAAATAATTGAGTTGTATTTAATATTAATCTTTTAAAATTAATAGGATATTCTAATTTTTCGTCTAACTTATTAAATTTAGTAAATATCTTATGATATTCTGTTATAATGTCTTCAATATGTTTATTATAATGAGAAATAGTTTCTTTCCAATGTTCTATATTTTTCATCTTTGTAAGTTCCGATTTCAATACAAAAGCAAATTTATCATTTACATCAATATAATAATCATTAGTTAAGGTTTCAATTGAAATTTTAGTAAAGTTCGTTTTTTGTTTTTCTAAACTAATACTATTAAAACCATCATAACCATAACAGAATTGAACTATTTCATTATTACTTGTTCTTACTGTATAATCGTGTGCAACTTTTAAATCTTCCATTGATTTAATTAATTTTCTTTGTAAATAACCAGAGTGAGCAGTTTTAACAGCAGTATCAATAACACCTTCTCTTCCTGCCATAGCGTGGAAAAAGTATTCTTGTGGATTTAATCCATTCATAAAATTACTACTAATAAAACCACGACTTTCAATACCATTTTCAAAACGTGGGTAATGAGGTAAAGTGCGATTACTAAAACCAAGAGGGACACGTTTTTGGTCTATGGATTGTTGTCCTAAAAGACACATCATTTGTTGTATATTCTTTTCACTGCCTTTAGAACCACTAGTAACAATATAATTAATACGATTAGATAAAGGCATTTTCTCAACAATTTCTTTTTCAATCGTATCTACTGTATTTTTATTAATAATTGCTATTTTACTATCATAGAGTTGGTCTAAATTATTAGAAATATTACTGAGAATATTTAAATGAGTTTTTTTTGTCAATTCAACAACCTGTTTTTTAGCATCAATAATATAATCTTCATTGCGTTTTTTAATATCTTTATGTACTATTAAATCACTAATACCAACACTAAATCCACTTCTAATTAAATAACGTGAAATTATTTTTTGTAAATCATTTAAATAACGAATTGCTTCTTTTGATCCATAATCATTAACAATATTATGTAATATCTCAGAAGAGGCACTTTTTTCAATTTGACCTTCTTTTAAAATACCATTATCAATTGTAATAGATTTTAATTTTTTATCAAATTTTTTACTATAAGTAATTGGTGGTAAAATTAAAGAATACAATTGTTTTCCTGTCCATTTAACAATTGAACCATTAATATAGTCGGGTTCAGGTAAATTACCGTTGAATTTTTCAATACTAACTAATAAATTCATAATTTCTTGGTGAGAAAAATAGACATTATCATCTGTAATTTTAAAAAGACCTAATAAATTATCTTGTGCTGGAGCAATAATAGGAGAACTTGAACTAGGACTAATAATATTTTTAGAAACTGCTGCTAAATATTCTAATTCTACAGCAGTTTGAATACTTTGTGGAACGTGCATATTCATTTCATCACCATCAAAATCAGCATTATAAGGCTTACAAACATCAACATTTAATCTAAATGTATTACCTTCCATTACTCTAACGCGATGACCCATCATACTCATTTTGTGTAATGAAGGTTGGCGATTAAATAATACCCAATCCCCATTAATTAAATGACGATTAACTGTATCACCATATTGTATAGTGTTTATATTTTTATCCATAATCACATATTGAGTTCCATCTTTAATTCTTTTAATACTTTTTGCTCCAGGATAAACTTTATTTCCATTTTTAACATATTGATAAAGTCGTGTAATATTATTTTTATTAACAACTTCAGGAAAAGTTAAATTCATAGCAATTTTCTTTGGAACACCTAATTCTTCAATAGATAAATTAGCATCAGCAGAAATAACACTACGAGCACTAAAATCAACACGTTTTCCCATTAAATTATTTCTAATACGACCTTCTTTACTAGAAAGGCGTTGTTTTAATGTTTTCATTGGACGGCCACCACGGGTTGTAGATGGAGCAATACCTTTAATTTCATTATTAAATAAAGTAATGACATTATATTGAACCATATTATTTAAAAGATCAATATCATCTTGTGAAATTGTTGTATTTTTAAGTTTTTCTTTTAACATTCTAGTCCATTTAATAATTTCATAATATTTATTAGTTAAATCATCTTCACTACGCTGGCTATTATATTGTCTTACACTAGGTCGCACACAGGGTGGAACTACAGGTAAAATAGTCATAATAAGCCAACTAGGCATACACCATTTAGGACTAAATCCCATAACTAAAGCATCATCTTCAGAAATACGTTTAAAAATAGCAAGGATGATTTCAGCATTAAATTTTTGTATAATATTTACAGGAGTATCATCATTATCATCTTTCCATTCAGTAGTAATTTTAAACGTTGTTCTTAAATTTTTAGTATCATATTTAGAGGGTTGAATTGCTCCACACCCACCATTATCATAAAGTGTTTCATTTTTTTTTTCAATAGCTCCACAAATACGATGTGCTTTTTGAAGAAGCTTAAATATTTTTTCAAAACGTTCTTTATTATTATTTTTAGTGCTATTTATTATTTCTTTAATTTTTTTATCATTTTTATTTACTAAAAGACGACTACATTTAATACATATACATTTTAAAATTTTAATAATATCACTTTCAAATTGTAAATTAAAAATGGGTTTAGGTAATTCTATATGACCAAAATGCCCAGGACATTTTATATAATTTTGTTCGCAGGATTTACAATCAACATTAGGTTCAATAGGACCCATACGTAAGTCAAATAAACCATTAATTTTAGGAACACCATTACTATCATATAAAGTATCACAAGTTATATGAACAACTGATTTTGCACGTATAACTTCAGGACTATAAATACCAAATTGTATACCATTTACAAATCCTATATCTATATTATTCTCATTTGTATCAATTAAATTAGACATTTCTTATATTTAATTATGTTTCTTCTAACTATAATTAATATTTTTAATAATATTAATATTTAACAAGATTAATAAATTCAATTTTTATATTTAGAAAATATATTATATATAATAGTTTATTTTTATATTTAATATTTTATATTTAGTATTTACTATTTAATATTATTTATTTAAAAATATTACATTAATATTATTTATTTTTTATTTAATAAGTATAAAATTAAATAATATTAAATACTATTACATAAATTAAATACTATTACATAAATTAGATACTATTACATAAATTAGATACTATTACATAAATTAAATATTAAAAATGAAATCCGAAAAAGAAAGAAGAACTAATTTAGATGAAACTATAAAATCTAATTTCTCTAGGGTTAAAGATTATATTAAACCATACAATACTAGAGAAAGTAATAAATATGTTAAGTTTAATAAAAATAATAGTGATTTAATAGAAACTGATAGTGATGATACTGATTATAATGAATATGAAGAAAATAATGACTATGATGACTATGATGACTATGAAACTAATTATAAAGATATAAAAAAATATATTGATAACCACATTAAACTTAAAAATAATAAAAATAATAAAAATAATATAGATGAAAAAACACAAACGTTAATAAAAAAACAAACTTATGATTTTTATGATAATTTAATACATTATCAACCTAAATTAAACTTAGATACTATTAAATATCATATTGATTTTTTTTTAGATTATGATATAGAACAACAAACTAAATTAGTTATATCATTTACAGAATTATTAGATTTAAAATTAATTAAAACACCTCATTTATTTAAAATAATGAATTCATCGTTAGATGTATATTATAAAAAAATAGCATTAAATAAATTACAATTATTAGAACAGATGACACCAGATAATAATGAATACTTTAAATTAAAGCAATGGATAGATACATTATTAGACATACCATTTAATATTTATAAAACACCTCATTATTTAGATAACGAAAAAATCAAAAATTCAGCAACTTATTTGAAAGATTCTAAAGAGTATATGGATACTATTATTTACGGACAACACAAAACAAAAGACCATATCATAGAAATACTTGCTAAAATGATAAGTAATCCAAAAACATTAGGTTCTGTATTTGCTATACACGGTGAAGCGGGAACAGGTAAAACAACATTAATTAAAGATGGATTATCTACTATTTTTGGATTACCATTTATTTTTATATCTCTTGGAGGAGCCCAAGATAGAGCATTTTTAGGAGGGAGTAATTATGTTTATGAAGGTAGTGCATGTGGTAAAATAATTCAATCATTAAAACAATCACAATGTATGAACCCTATATTTTATTTTGATGAATTGGATAAAGTAAGTAATACTGATAAAGGTCAAGAAATAATTAATTTATTAGTTCATTTAACAGATTATAGTCAAAATAGTCATTTTAATGATGATTATATGGATGGTATTTCACTAGATTTATCTAGAGCAACATTTATTTTTTCTTTTAATGATAAAGAAAAAATATCTCCAATATTACTTGATAGAATGGAAATGATTAAATTTAATTCTTATACAAAAACTGAAAAGAAATATATAGCACTACATTTTTTATTACCTAGTGTAGTTAAAAATGTATTTGGAGAAGGAACAGATAAAAAAATAGAATTATTAGAGGAACAATTAGATAAAATTATACTTAAACCTAATGTATATAAATCTATATATAATATTTCACTTTACAATAAAAAAACTACTAAACCAAATAAAAATTCAAATAGTAAAAAGCAATATAATAATATTAATACTAATCCACAACATAAAATTATTGATAAACTTATTGAAAAAAAGAAAAAGAAAAAGATAAAAAAAATAAATAATATAAATATAAATAATAATAAAATAAATATGAATAATAATAGTAATAATACTTATGGAGGTGTAAGATATATAAAAAAAAGATTAGAAAAAATAATATCAAAGATGAATGTAGATATTATAATGGAAACATTAAAATTAAAAGATAATAATAAAATACCAATAGATAATAAATATATAGATAATAATGTATAAATAATGAATCACATAATGAATCACATAATGAATAGATTATTTATAAATTTATAAAAAATTGATTTATAAAAAAAATAAATAAGTATTAATAATAAATAAACATTTATACTATTAAGATGGAAACACTAAATAAATGTAATCACAATGAATGTAATAAAAAATTAAAATTAACTGATTTATCTTGTAGATGTGAAAAAAGATTTTGTATTAATCATAGATTACCAGAAAGTCATCGTTGTGTATATGATTTTAAAACAACTGGATTACAACAATTAAAAGATAATAATCCACTATGTGTTCATCAAAAAATAATTAAAATTTAAAAAACTAATTAAAATTTAAAAAATTAAATTATTAAATTAATTATATAAAAGGGTTATGTTCTAAAACCTTCTTAAATATTTCCACCTCTACCATGGATCATTTTTAATTGTTCAGGGCTATAGCAAACACAACCCATATCACTAGAAATATTTGAATGACCACAGCAGTCATGAGATACATTATTATAAGCAAATGTAAATAAGTGTTTCGCACTATCTTTTTGACCATCAACCGTAGGAAAATGTTTATTACCTAAAGGTTGAGTTAATTTAATACCGTCTCCAACGGGATTAAAAATAGTAACGGGGTTGATAAGAGGTCGAGTAACCATATTAGATTCAAGTTTTACACCATCATATGAACCAGTAGAACTAATTTGTTGATTAATGGCTTTATAATTTAATCCATCACACTTTTTATTGTTATTTTTTAAAACATAATTAATGGGAGCATAACCTTTACTATTAGTAAAAGCATCATTGTTTAATTGAATGTAGCAAATAGAAATAATAAATACTAACATACAAAGTACAACATTTAAACGACTAGAAGCAGTATTTAATGAACCAGCATAAATACAACCAAGAATAATAAGTATAATAAGAGGTAAGAATAATTCCATTTTAAAAATTAATAAATTAATTTTTATTTTTTATGTAATTATTATTTAATAATATTTTATTTAATAAATAATTAATAAAAATAGTATTAATTATTTATTAAATAATACTATTTTATTAATTTAAAAAAATATGAGTTTATTATACATATAATTAAATAATTAAATATATTATAAATAATAAATTAATTATTTAATTCCTTTTATTATTTTATTATTAACTAATTTAATTAATTATTAGTAAGTAAAATGGATGATACTTTGAAAAAAAATTGTATTGATTTAAATGAAATTTATACATTTTGGTATCATAACCCTGATAATATAGATTGGAGTTTAGAAAGTTATATAGAGTTATTAGAATTTTCTACCATTGAAGAATTTTGGGTATTAGATAAATTTATTAGAAAAGATATGATTGAAAATGGTATGTTTTTCATAATGAGAAAATCTGTTAAACCTATATGGGAATGTTCTACTAATATTAAAGGTGGTTGTATTAGTTGGAAAGTAGATAGGAAAAACTCATATAAATCTTGGATTAATTGTGTAGGTCATTTTATAATGAAAGAATTTGGTAATTTAAATCATTTGATAAATGGTGTTAGTATTAGTCCTAAAAAAAATTCAAGTATTATTAAACTATGGTTTAAAGACGAAATAAATATTGATGAATTAGATATACCAAAAACGTATTGTTTAGCAAATGATAAAATTATTTATAAATCTCACGTGCAAAATATTGATAAAGATAAAACAAAAAAACAAAACTTAAATAATAATTCACAAAATACATTTTTTAATAAAAGTAATAATAATAGTAATAATAGTAGTTTAACAAATTAATACTATTTAATTAAAGATAATAATTTTATTTGTATTCTATTTTTATTTTTATTTTTATTGTATTTTTATTTTTATTGTATTTTTATTTTTATTGTATTTTTATTTTTATTTTTATTTTTATTGTATTTTTATTTTTATTTTTTATATATTTAAATTATCATATTTATTATCTTTTATTAAATTAATAATACTTTAAAATTAGCAAAAACTAAAGTAAAACTAAACCAAAAACTAATAAAGAATAAAACTAAAAATGAATGGTATTAATGTTTTACTTAGTATTGTATTTCTTCTAATAATCGCCTTTATAGGATTAATAAGAGCAGAAACATTACTTGGAGTATTTTTAAATTTCATATTACTTACATTTGTGTCTTATATGACAATCTATTTATTTAGAGTAGATTAAGCTATTATTTAAAAAATATATTTTATAAAGTAATAAAATAATAAAACTAATAAAAAAGATTTATAATTTTAAAACTAACATTTTTATTAATTTAAAAAAATAATACATAAGTAAATTAAAAATTAATTAAAAATTAATTAAAAATTAATTAAAAATTAATTAAAAATTAATTAATATTATTATAAATTATAGTCAATACTATAAATAAAAAAAATGGCTGAAGAAAATAAAACATCTACTGAAACTAATAGTGATTTAGTTTCAACAACAACAAATGATTTTTCAAAATATGTATTTCATCTTTGGACTTCAAAAACGCCTCCTATTAAATATCTTACTGAACTTCTTAAAGATTTATTAACTGAAGGTAATTTAGAATGTAGCGAAGATGGTATTAAATTACTATCAATTGATTCAGGTAGAACTGTATTAATACATTTGAAATTAGATAAGTCTAGTTTTGAAGATTATAAATGCGAACAACCCATAGTGTTAGGTGTTAATCTAGAACATTTTTTTAAAATTATAAAAAATATGGAAAATTCTGATACATTAAGATTATTTGTAGAAAAAGATAACGTCAATCGGTTAGGTATTGAACGTTATAATAAAGAAGAAAATATTAACAATACTATTTTTCAAAGTTTAATTGATATTCCAGTTCAACGTCGTGATATTCCATCTCCTAGTTTTAAAAGTGTTATTATTATGTCAAGTTCTCGTTTTCAAAAAATATGCCGTGAAATTAGTCAATTTAGTGAAAAAATAGAAATTACTTGTGTTGGTAATCAATTAATTTTTAAAGGTTGTAATGAATGCTCTTCTCAAGAAATTAAAATTAAACCTAGTTCAAATGGTATGTCATTTGAACAAAATAATCCAGATGAAATTGTTCAAGGTGTATTTAAATTAAAACATTTAGTTCAATTTAGTAAATGTTCTAATCTTTCATCTAATATTCGTATTCTTATTCGTAATGACTATCCTATTGTATTACATTGTGATATTGCTGGTCTTGGATTTGTAAGATTATGTTTAGCACCTAATGCGGAAGAAGATTAATTTTGATTATTTTTATATATTTTTAATTATTTTTAAACTTAGTTTTGGTTAAGTTTTTCCTAAAAACTTAGTTATAAATTAATACTTATAAAGTAAAATACTAATCCAAATAAAACAGATTGTATAAAGTTTTTTTCAATAAAAGGGTATTTATCAAAACATTGTAATAATTTATGAAGTAAGTTAGAATTCATTATGTAAAATAACATTGAAAATAATAATGCTTTTAAAGCAATATCTTTTACAATGAAATCAAAAGAAGGTGTAATATCATTTTGATAATTTAAATTAGGATTTGTTTCAACCGTATTTGACATTATTTATAAATATAGAGTTATAATAAAATTATTGAGTTAGAATAATATATTAATATTAGTTTTAATAGTATTAATAATTAATTAGATAATATATAAATAATAATATTAAAATTATAGTAGGCTTATCCTCTAATAAATAAGCGTAGTTTGTTTTTTATAGTGTATTACTAATTAAATATAATGTAGTTTAAATTTTATTTTGAAAATAAAATTATGTTTATATTATTATTTAATAATATATTATTTCATACTTATAATAACTTTATTTTTTAATTCTTGTAAATCAAAAAAATAGTTTAAATGTTTATTAGGGTCTAACTTTGTAACTAAAGTTAAACTACCAATTGGTTTTTTTTCTTTACCAAAATTTTTTGTAATTACAAATGTTTTATAAATTAAAAAATCAGGAATATCTTTAGGTGGTTTATAATCAAATGATGATTTAGAGTCATTACCTAATAATGTTCCTTTTACAGTACTAAATTTTACAAAATATTCTTTGTTTAAACCAGAATTACAAGCAATATTAGTGCTATATCCATAATATAAACAAGCAATAACATGGTTAATAATATCTTCAGGTGTTTTGGTAGGTGTTGTTGGTACCAGTTTGTTTCTTTCTTTAAATTGATTTAATGTAAAAAAATCCATATACTTAACTCTACGCATAGCATTTAACTTATCATTTGGATTAGTATATGTTTTTCCACCTTTCATCGTTTTAAAAATCTTTTTATACTTATTTATAGTCATTATTTCATTATTTAATTTGCTTGATGTTCGCTTTGTCTTGATTTGTCTATTAAAGATATTTTTGGTTTTTTTATTTATAAAAGCATTTCCTGAGTTAGTAGATTTAGAGTAAAATCCTCCAACATAGTTATTATTTTTAGTAAATAAATAATGCTTTGTTTTGCTATTGTAAAAAGTTGCTTTATTAGCTGTTCTAGTTTCATTTTTATTATATAATAAGTTTTTATTATTTAATTTAAATCCTCCATTCATAGTAAATTTACCAATATTTTTAAATTGTTGTAATTTTGAAAATTCTTCTAATTTATATTTTTTAGTTTTTGAATCTTGTTTTGTAATTAATTCTCTTAATTTAATATTAGTGTTTTTAATTTCAAGAAGGAGTTTATTATTTAAATAATTATTTTTTGTAAAAGCAAATGGATCTTTAGCATTTAAATAATTATTAACAATAATTAATAATGTAATATGGTCGCTTTCACTATAAATTAAATTATTTATAGTTTTATTATAATGTTCAAGTTTTAATTTATTTTGTTTGTCTTCATCTGGTAATTCTATAATTATATCACTTAAATTAACTACATGATGTAAAATTGCTCCTAAAATAATAGTATATTCTATACAATTAAAAAAATGACCACAAATAATCATTTTTGCAATTTTAATATCAAATTTATCAAATCCATCACTACATATTAAACCTAAACTAGATAAATCACCATTAGGGTCTATAAAATCCATTTCTTTAAGATTAGAATATGCTACTTTAACATAATCTTTAAAATGTCCAAAAGGTTCTATCATATTTTTTACGAAGTTTAATGTTTTTTGTATATTGTTTTCATTTTCTCTTAATTTAAGTAAGTTTAATAAATTTTTTGTAAAATCTTCTTCTAATATTTTAGGTTGTGTAAATTCATTAAAATTATCAAATTGGTCTTTTGAATATAATTGAATACATTCACCTTCACATGTGCGTCCTGTTCTACCACATCGTTGGCCAATATTTGCTTGTGTAATGTAATTCTTACCATTAACAAAACAATAACGTGTAGCATCAAAAGATGTTGTATAAGCAATACCTGAATCAATAATATATTTTAAATTACCTTTAAATGTAATACTACTTTCAGCCATAGGAGTAGCAATAATAATTTTTCTAGCATAACCTTTTGGCACATCCTCTCCAGTAGCATTATTAATTTCTGATTTATCTGTTTTACTCGTTAGTTTATAAACCATAGGTTTATTATCATTATGAAAAATTTTTATATTATTATTAATTTTTTTTATTAATGTTTTAATATCACTTTCACTTGCTAAAAAAATTAAAATATTACCAATTTTATCATCAGCATCTTTAGAATCTTCAATCTTTTTCATAATTTCTAATACTTTATCATAAGCCATCATACTTATGCCTATCGCATTACTAGGACCTTTTTTTGTTTGTAATTTATGAACTATAGGATATGTTGTTTCAGCCTCAGGTAATGAATAAATTGAATAATCATAACCGTATCCTATCCTTTTAAAATAATCTTCAAAAATAGAAATATCCATCGTTGCACTCATAAAAATAATTTTAAAATCAGGTCTTTTTTTTAAAATATTTACCACTAAAGAAATTACAGTATCAATATCTAAAGAACGTTCATGAACTTCATCAATAACAATACCTCCATAATCTTCTAAATAGGGGTCTGATCCAGTAATCATTCCTTTAACACTACCATCAGTTGTAAATAATAATTTTGTTGTTCTTTTATCAAAATGTTGTTTATCATCTCCGTGTTTATAACCTACAATTTTTAAACCTGTAGGATATTTACCATTATATTCATTATTAGTATTATTTTTATCTATTAGTGTATCACCTTTATCATCTAAATGAAATAATGGTACATCTAATAAAATTGAAGCCCATTCACCATGACTTGATGTAGTTTCTTGACGTGGTGTTGTAACAATAATTTTTTTTTCATAACCAAAATAATGTAGTAATAATTTAGGAATAATAACTGTTTTACCAACACCAGTAGGTAAGCTAACAATTAAAATTTTATTATTATGTATTTTTTTTAATATTTTTATTCTATCTGTATATGCTGTTAATAAAGACCACCCTTTTGGTTCTTTAGATAATGCTTTTGTAGCATATATTTTAGAATAAGGTTTATTTGTTAATGGATTTGGATATTTACCTTCAGGGTCAAATAAACCATCACTACGTATTTTAAATGTACTCATTTATTATTTGTTTTATTAGTCTTATACTTAAATAAACGAACGTATTTATAAATTGATAAAGCCAAAAAAAGCTTTTAAAAGCCTTGAACTTATTTGACGGTTATTATATTTAAAGTAGATATTTATTTTTAATTATTTAATTAAATTAAATAATTAATTTCAAACTCTATTTTAATATTACAATAAAATATATACTATATAATAACTGTTAAGTTCTTTTATTAATCTATATTAATACCTCTTCTATAACGTTCAGGTATTAAATAATAATATAAATATAATTTTATTTTTGAAATAAAATATAAAATACATACTTATATCATTATAAAAAACTAAACTAAACTCATTTATTTAAGGATAAGCACATTATAATAAAAATAAAAATTAAATTAATATAAATACTAATTTAATATGTTTTTTTAACATTTATATTTAATGAATTTTTTTTTCTTATTTTTGTAATATCAACTTCGTCAGACTCTTGATTTTGTTCTGTATAATTATTACTATGATGTTGCCAAAATTCAGGAGCACCCATTTTAAAAGGTTGATGATTATCAGCCTTATACCAATATACCATATCTTCTAATTTATTACTTTTACAGGTATTATCTATGACTAAACATTCATAATTTTCAGTACATTGGTTCATAACTTGACAGAATATTTCAAAGGTAGGAAACATACCCGCATAATGTTCATATAAACGTTTGCGATTTGAAACATAATTTTCACGAAGAATAAATACATAATCTACATTACCTCTTAATGCGGGTGGAATACCTAACGAGAACTGCATAGTAATTAAAAATAAGAGTTTAAAATGCCTACCATTCATAAATATTTGTTTAATAGTTGTATCTTTAATCCAATTATTAGCATCATACATTAAATCATCTAGAATTAAATAAGCAAAAGGGTCAATATTACTTCTACCATACATTACTTCTTGTTGTTTCATTTTACTAACTACTATTTTTTGTCTCTTTACTAAATTTGCTACTATTTCAGGACTAAATTCTTCGTGTATAAAAAGACTAGGCATTAAATCACCATAAAACCTATTAGAACCTTCAGTTGCTGATATAACAGTTCCTATTGGAATATCACGCTTATAATATAATAAATCTTTTACTAAAAAACTTTTACCTGTATTACGTTTACCAATCATAACCACAATACTACCATTTCCAATTTTACTCATATCAAATTTTTTTAAATTTAAATTTGCCATTTTTATAGTTATTTTAATATAGTTAGTTTTTATTAATTTTTATTAATTTTTATTAGTATTTGGTAGTTTTTATTAGTTTTTATTAGTTTTATTAATGTTTTATTATATTTAATACTAATATTTTAATATATTGTTTATATTGTATATTAAACGTAACAATAATTAAAATACAAAAAAATAATTAAGTAAATAACAATAAATTCATTAACTAAATAACACTATTCATTAACTAAATAACAATTAATTTAATAATAATTAATTTAATAAATCATCTAAATTTGGGGTTGTCATATTTAATATAATTGTTTCTTTAGGAGTATCATTTTTAGAGTCTATAGATGGAGTATATGTATTTGGTTTTTTATACGTTGTTGTAGTTTTATATTTACCAATATTTTTATAATAATTTTGCTCTTTATTTGATTCACTTAATAATGGATTATCATTATATAATCCTTGTATATTAGTATAAAATTTAGCATCTATATTTTCGGTAAAGACTTTACTCATTTTCTTTTCACACGATAAACAAATACCTTTTTTTTTACGTGGGTTATTAAATTTAACTAATGGAAAGCCACACTTTTCACATTTAAATATAATTTCTTTTTCTTTTTTTTTAAATATATCTAGACCATACATACATAAATAACAATTACCACATATTAATTCTAAATTAAAACTTGATAAATCATTTTGTATATTGTTTTTTCGATGTAGAATAAGTTGGATTGGATTATCTATCCATACGTTTTTAACTTTACATTTTTTAGTAGAACAACAATAATCTGTAATAAGTTTATGTTTTAATAATAAACAAATAACTGCTACATCATTTGTAAATGAAGAGTTTTTAATAAGAATTTTTTTAAAATATAAATCTTTAGTATAAAAATCTATTGTTTCTTCATTAAATTCAAAATTTTGCTCTTTTTTTGTTAATTTAATCTCTTTTTTTTCTATTTTCTCACCTTTTTTAGGTTCTTTAGGTTCTTTAGGTTCTTTAGGTTCTTTAGGTTCTTTAGGTTCTTTAGGTTCTTTAGTTTCCTTAGTTTCTTTAGGTTCTTTAGGTTCTTTAGGTTCTTTAGGTTCCTTAGTTTCTTTAGGTTCTTTAGGTTCTTTAGGTTCTTTAGGTTCTTTAGGTTCTTTAGTTTCTTTAGTTTCTTCTACAATAATTCCTTTTTTTTTAGAAGTCTTTACTTGGATCTTTTTACGTTTAGTTTTACTATTTTTACTAGTCATATTAATATTATCATTATCATTATCATCATCATCACTATCAGCATCTCTTGTATTTACACTATTATTAGTTGAAATTAATGATTCAAATGTAGTTGAGATTGGAATTAAATTATTTATAATAGATGTTTTTTTTTTATTATCATAATTACAATTATCATTACTATCACTATCCATATCAATAATTACATTGTTCTTTTCATTATCATTATTAACATCATCATAACTATAATCATCATAATCAAAATACTCACTATTGTTATCACTATTGTATTCATATTCAAAATCAGACATTTTTAAATTTTAATTATAATATTATTTTTTATGTTATAATTATTAATTTTTTAAATCAATTTTAATATTAATTAAAAATCAATTTTAAAGTAATAAAAAATAATTAATATAAAACTAACACACTATAGTGGGCTTATCATCTAATAAATAAGAGTGGTTTATTTTTTTATAGTGTATTTCTAATTAAATATAATGTATTTAAATTTTATTTTTAAAATAAAATTATATTTATATTATTATTTAATACTATATTATTTTAAAATTTATTTATAATTTATTAATAGCACTAAAATAAAATACTTAATAAAAAATTGATTTTTAAATTATATATATATATATATATATATATGTATCATTAATAAGAAAATAGTATATCTAAAAACTATAAAAATGGTTTCTGTAGTTAATAATGATAATCAAAATCAAAATGAACAACAACTTATATTAGATAATTTTCTTAATTTTTTCAATAAAAATAATAATTTAAAACAATGGGTTAAAAATTTTGATGAACCAAATGGATTTATGTTTACTGAAGCATATGAAATTAATATAATTTGTAATGCGTGCGATCCAAATGCAAAACTTGATAGTAGTATTGTTTGGTTTTTGCGAAAATGTCAAACTATTTTTAAAAATGAATAAACTAAACTATTAATTAAAATAAATATTAATTAATATAATGTAAATAATAATAAAAATTTATTATATTTTTTTATTTTGTTTAACAATAATATATTTTATAAAAAAGTAAAATAAATAAAATAAGTATAACAAATCAACAAACTCAAAAATACACTAACAAACTACACTTATTTATTTGAGGATAAGCCCATTATAATTTAAATGAGGCATATTAGGACTAAGTTGCCATATCATATACGCACATTTTTCTGGTGTTTCTGCTTTTGACCCTGGTGTATCTACTTCTATAATTCGTGTTGGATTAAATTGTTTATAATAACTTACAATATCAAGATTTTGTGTTGTTAAAGATAAATAAGTAATTTTTAATTTTTCATAATTGTTTTTAGCATCATCTAGAATAAGTTTCATAAGTTTTTTACCTAAGCCTGTTCCTGCTTTAGAACATAGTTTATGAATAAACATAAATCCACCATCTTTAGAATATAATTTAGTTGATATATAAGCAATGACCTCTTTATTATTATGAATATATAAAATTCTATAATGTTTATCTTTTTTTAATGCTTTCATATCTTTTAATAGTGATTTTCTAATTTTATAACATTTACCATCTACGGTTTGTCCTTTACATAAATCTGGTGAGTTGTTTATTAGAGATTTAAAATGTGTATAACTAGTATTATCTATAACTTCAGATAAAGTATAGTTTCTATTAGTATTATTTATTATTTTTTTATTTATTATAGTAGATTTATTATGTTTAGTCCTTTTCTTTTTGGTTTTATTAGTAATTCCTTTAGTTTTATTAGTGTTTTTAAAATTCTTTCTAGATACACTATTTTGTTTCATATTTATTTTATTTTTTATTTTTATTTATGTATATATATATATAATTTATTTATATATAATTTATTTATTTAATAATTTATATTTTATATTTTTATATTTTCTAAAAATAAGTTATAAAATATAAATATTAGAATAAGCCTAATAGTCATTATAAAAATTAGAATAGACTATACTAAATTTGCTAATGAAACAGAATATAGAGATTTTTAGTATAAAGATATAGATACTATTACTGATGACTGTGAAAATGAAATACACTATAAAAATAATAATCTTGATGAATTTTTTGAATATATTCAAATTAATAAAACAGATTTTTGTGATTTTTTAAATGAATGTGAATCATTTTTAAATTATTAAATATAAAAAAAATATAATAAATTAAATTTATATATATTTATATTAACCATTTTATCTTTTTTTAACGATTTTTGTTATAATCAGCAGTGTAAGCATCCATTGAATCATTGAACGCTTTTTCTCGCGCACTACAATAATCACATTTACAAACACATTCAAAATATGTGCCAGCAATATATGACATACCATATGACCTATAATTTATAGTACGTAGTTGGTTGTGTTTACTACAGGTGTTTTCACACGAGTTAGATTTTTTGTTAGATGCATTTGAGTCTGTATTTTCCATTTCTGTGAATGAATATACAAATATTCAATTATTGTTTTTAATATTAAAACATATATATATATATATCAATTTTTTTCTATTTTTTCTATTTTTTCTATTTTTTCTACTTTTTCTACTTTTTTAATTTATTTTTATTCTTAAAATATTAATGTTAATATTTTAATTTAAAAACTATTAATATTAATATTTTTATAAAACTAATTTTAATAATAAAATTAAAATTAACATTAAAGTTAAAATAAATTATAAAGTAAAAAATGTCTTATTTAATATCATCTTTTAAAAAATCAATGCCATACATTAAATTTTTTGATGTATCTATGCGAGATGGATTACAATCCCTACCTCATACATACACATTAAAACATAAAAAAATAATGTTAGATAGAATAATAGATACCTATAAACCCGATTCTTTAGAAATTGGTTCATTAGTATCACCAAAATTTTTACCACAAATGAAAGATTCACACGAATTATATAAACACGCTACTAACCATTATATAAAAAAAAATAATTTATATAATCCACTATTTTACTTATTAGTTCCACCTACTGAAAAACATTTAGAAATGGCAGCAAATTTAAATGTTAAAAATATTTCAATTATGTCATCTGTTTCTAATAAATTTCAAAAAAAAAATGTTAGATTATCACTTTATGAAACACGTACTAATATTATAAAAGCAGTAAATAAATCTAATAATTTAATAAATCAAAATAATTTTAATAATGTAAAAGTATATATTTCTTGTATATCACATTGTCCTATTTCAGGTCAAATTGATAATGATATCATTGTAAATGAATTATATGAATATTTAAATATTGATGCTATTGATGAAGTATGTATATCTGATACGTGTGGTAAAATGAGTTTCAGTGACTTTAAACATATTATTGATTATTTGAGTATTGATATGAAACATAATTTAAGTAAAGTAAGCCTACATTTACATTGTAATGATAGTTTAAATTATTAGGCATATCCTTAAATAAACAGGTGTGTTTATTAAATGATAAACCTAAAAGAGCTTTTTAAAGCCTTGAACTTATTTGACGGTTTTTATATTTAAAGTAGATATTTATTTTTAATTATTTAATTAAATTAAATAATTAATTTCAAACTATATTTTAATGTTACATTAAAATATATACTATATAATAACGGTTAAGTTCTTTTATTCTTGACTTGCGTCCTAGTATATGTGGTGTTCCTTCTGTCAAATTCATAATATTTAAATTACTACTATATCAAGGCACTATATA
>Ga0335398_10002139_pt1:2500-31880 | contig 31880 bp, 25 predicted proteins | sample BON03_FD_205742 | JGI IMG/M metagenome (GOLD analysis project Ga0335398, IMG submission 205742) | Freshwater microbial communities from Lake Bonney liftoff mats and glacier meltwater in Antarctica - BON-03 (spades assembly) (version 2) | ecosystem: Environmental > Aquatic >... | reverse complement strand
ATGCGGGGGGATGCGGGGGGATGTGGGGGGATGCGGGGGGATGCAGGGGGTTGCTGGGGATGCAGGGGGATGCCATGTCGCGCCAGAGTCCGCGCCGGCGCGCTGGTAGGACGAGGAGCTCCCCCACCCCATTTCGCTGCTGGGTGTGTACTCCGTCTCATTTGTTTCTGGTGCTCTTCCGCTGCTTAGGTGGTGCGCGGCGGTTCTGAGCCGGTTGCTCCGTGCAAGTGGCGTGTCCATCGCCTCGCTGGTGATGACCAGTTCCCTTTTTTTGCGAGTGTTTGTGGTTTTTTGAAGAACAGTGTTTTGCGGTGTTTTGCGGATGTTGTTTTTGCAATATGTTGGACGGGAGTGCGCGCATCTCCCGAATCGTGTCTGTCTCTACTCTACTCTAGTTGATCTCTTTCTATCTCGGTGCGGCTCAAGTGCTGAACGGAGATGGAGATGCATCACGGAGCAAGAGCAATGAAATTCTTCAGCAAACCAGCGTTAGAACACAGGACACATGAAAAGTCCTGGTGTTTCGTCTCTCCCATTTTAGACGCAAACTGAGATAGACGACTGGACATCGTCTTCTGGGAACACAGAGACCGCAGATGTTGTGTGTGGCAGCAAGGGTCTGGTTCAGCCTATCTACAGAGTTTGTGGCCAGATGATTATACTCTATATTACAGAAAAAAAAAAAAAAAAAAAAAAAAAAAAAAAAAAAAACACAAAAAAAACTCGTAGACTACACCATACATAGGGGGGCCTGAAGCCAACAAATCGCGCGCGCCCGCCGATTTCATTGCGACGTTGTAACGGTTAACCGAGGCTGTTTATTTAAGAAATTGAATATAATTTATCCCATAGTTAAACCGGCTAGTTAGTAGTTAGTATGTCACGTCACGGCGCTGGCGCCTAGGGTAAATAGTGATCAACCGCAACCTGTATTGCAGCCTTTACTAATTACAGGTTGGCTTTGCTATTCCTTTCCTGTATTCCTGTACCGTTTTTCATCTCGGGATACTCTACCCGATCGCGCCATATCGCTCGAGCCTGGTGCGCTGCCGTGCAACTACCACCCGCGCGCGCAGGGCGAAGGGCTGCGGTCGGTCGCCCACGAGCTTTGAGCCGCACGAAATTGCGGTACCAGCCAAGTGGTACTGCGGGTGGCCCCTGAACCCGGCTTTGACCACGCCTGCCCCGCTCTGTGTCCGCGCAGGCTGCGGACATGGTGGTGGTCGATGCGGACGTCTGGCTCGCGCTCTCAGCGTGCGAAGCCACGTACGAGACGAACAATGATGATGCGATAGGATACCTCAACAACCGAGTTGTGCTTACGGAGGCGGAGGGCGTTCTCAGTGAGGACAAGGTCAACTTTGGAATCGTCGGCACCACGGCAACGTCGATCGTGGTTGCACTGCGTGGCACCCACAACGCGCTCAACGTCGTCCAGGATCTCGACTTTGTAATCGAGGCTCTAAGCCACATGGGCAAGGAGTTTGGCGCACACCGTGGCTTCAACGAACGGCGCCGTTCGAGCGCTACTAGGGGTCGATCTATTCGACAGGGTGTGCGAGCGCGCTGCCAAGGGCCAGCCACTCCTGCTGACGGGCCACTCGCTTGGCGGAGCTATGGCCACGCTGCTGGCACTGGAGCTTCTGGAGCGCACGTCGCTGAAGGTATACCTCGTCACCTTCGGCGAGCCGCCAGCGGGCGACTCCGCGCTCGCTAACATTCTGCGTGGGTACACTAGCGGCGCCTCGCCGCGCTTGCGCATGCGCCGCGTCGCGCTCACCATGGACCCGGTGCCGCGCTGCTTCGACGTGGGTGGCGCAGCCGCCGCTCGGTTGCCGGTGGGCAAGGAGATGGTCATGCGCCTCGCGGCCTTTCAACATGCGGCGGTGGCATTCGCGCCAGACTCGGCCGTCGCATCCAGGATCAAAGTATTCATCCTCCTTGCCGAGCGTGCAGCTGCATTCGTGTGCTGCCCGGATGTGCGCAACCGGATCAACGCAGTCAAAGGCGCGGCCATTGCTCTCTTCGAAAGCCGTGGACTGTTGGCTTACCGTGAGGCCTTGGAGACAGACACCCTGACGGCCATGGTAAAGCTCACTCCGCGCTACTTTATATGTGCGAAACAGTTGGCGTGCAGCCTTGGGCTCGAAGCTCATGCCAAAGAGTATCTGGGCCAGCTGGTGGGGGCGCCCCTGCAGTCATCCAAACCGCCGCCCGCACAGCCGCAGCCGAGCGTGGGAAGCTCCCTCACGGCTTCTGGGGCTGTTGCTTCGTGGGTGAAAGGTGCTGTTGCTGCTGCTGCTCCGAGGGTGCATGGTGCTGCTGCTCTGGTTGCTCAGGCTAGCCCCTTGTTGAACCTCGGTATGAGCGCGCTCACACTGTTCAAAGTCCTTCGTTTTGAAGGGCGCGTCGAGGGCGACTTTGATGCGATAAAGAAGCGTGTCGGCAGCGGCTTTGATGCTCTTGAAATGGTCGTCAACGACCGCGCCAATGATGTTGAGAAGTGCGTCGGAAGCGGCGTTGGTGCTCTCGAGGAGAGCATCGTAAGCCGCTTGAATGCTCTCGAGGTGGGCCTCGGTGGCCAGTTCTATGCTTTCGAGGTGGGCCTCGATGGCCGCTTCACTGCTCTCGAGGAAGGCTTAGATGACCGCATTTTTGCTTTTAGCGAGCACGTTGACGGCCGCTTTACTGCGCTCGAGGTGGGCCTCGACGGCCTCTTCAAATTCATTGGGGAGCGCGTCGACGGCGGCGTCTGCGCGCTCAGCGAGCAGATAGAGGAGAGCCGCAAGCGTTTGGTGACAGAAGATATCTATCAGATGCTCGGCTTTCTCGACCTTGAAATGCAAGATCTGCGTGATCCTAGAGAAGCCAAGGAGGCGCGAAAGACTGCGCACGTAGCCTTCGGTAGCATTGTACGCCTCCTCATCCAAATCCTAGCTGAGGAAGGGGATGCTTCTTGCGACGAGGCGCTCTACTACTTTCGGTGCGCACTCGCCACCGCCGCAAAGGGAATGCGTGCAACGCGTGCGGTGGCAATACACGACCGATCCAAGGCGCCGTTGATCGTCGAGACAGTCCGCTGGTTCTGGCTGATAGATGACGCGACCACACCTAGCCTTGCTCAGCTGGCGACGAAGTTGCGCTCGCGCTGGCCGGTCATCGCAGCAGAGCTTGCGGTCGAGCTCAATGCGGTGCTCTTTGTCGCCATGGACGGCAAGCCGCTTTCGCCTCGGGGTTGTATACAACAAGCGCTGCTGTCGCACAGCGCGTGGCCGTTTAGGCAAACAGTCATCGACGCGATCCAGCCCTTCGTGCTCTGCTTGGCCGCTGCCGCCCCCTGCCTTGAGCAGTCCAGCGGCGAGCCGAACGCGCGCATGTCGCTCGCAACGTGGAGCGAGGCATTACAGCTGGAGCTACTCTCGGGTGGGTTGACCGGACGGGATCCACCGCATGAGGCACCGCATGAGGCTGCCTTCGCCGCCATTGGGCATGTGTACATCACCACTGCTGGCGACAAACTGCAAACCGAAGTCTACAAGCGTGCGCTTGACGCACCAGCCGAGGCGGCAGGTAATTATAAATATCCTGACTGGTCATTGTTCACGACAACACATACTTTGTTGCGCTTTGCTCACGCTGTGCAGGCTAGTCAAGCCGGCGGCGCGCTCCTGCAGAGGAGCCAAATTATAGTTTAGGATACAATGATAACTATTGTATACAACTGCTGTCTGACCACGGTGCACGGCCGCACCTAGCCGTGTACGCTTTGCTCGTCCTGTGCAGGTTAGTCACGCCGGCGGCGCGCGCCTGCAGATACACCTAATTATGATTTAGGATACAATGATAACTATTGTATACAACTGCTGTCTGGCCACGGTGCACGGCCGCACTTCGCCGTGTACGCTTCGCTCGTCCTGTGCAGGCTAGTCACGGCGGAGGGGCGCTTCTGCAGAGGAACCGAATAAGAATTTAGGGTACAATGGTGATAATGATATGAATGTACTGACTCACCACGGTGCACGGCCGCACCTAGCCCGATACACCTCGCTCACGCTGTGTAGGCTCATGGCTCGTGAAGCCGGGGCGCCCTCCTGCAGACATGCTTTATAACAATTCAGGATACAAGGATAATTAGGTTTATAAATATGCTGACTGCTAAAAGAGCACGGCCGCACCTAGCCTTTCATGCTTCGCACGCGCTGCGCAGGCTGGTCAAGCAGGCGGCGCGCTGAGCTGAATTATCATTCATAATACAATAACAATACATTGCCTAAATCTACTAACTGGCCACGCTGGCTGGCCGCACCCAGCCGTGTACGCTTCGGTCGGGCTCCGCAAGCTGGTCACACAGCAACGCGCTCCTGCAGACAAACTTAAAAAACGCGGATACAATTATAATTAGGTATACATATATTGACCGGTCACAGTGCACGGCAGCACTTAGCTTTGGTTGTTATGCTTCACACGCGCCGCGCAGACTCGGGTTCATCACGGTGCGAGGCTTAACAGTCGTATTTAGACTGTTAAGCCTCGCTCGCGCTGCGCAGGCTAGTCAAGCCGGTGGCGCCCTCCTGTAAAGGATTGATTAATCAAAATGTAGAAAACAGTTATGTTTCATTATAACTGTACGGACTGGTCACGGTGTTTCGCGCACCTGGCCCTGCATGCCTCGCTCGCACAGCGCAGGCTCATGGTTTGTAAAAGCGAGGCATCCTCCTGCAGAGTGAGTTTAATTGGGATGCAGGATGCACTAGTATAATATGAGTAGACTCATGGCTTGTTAAGGCGAGGCGTTCTCCTGCAGAGTAAGTTTAATGATCATTTGGGATGCACTAGTATAACATGAATATACATATACTGACTGGCCACCGTGCACAGTGCCCCGCGCACCTAGCCGTGTATGCTTCTCCCGCGCCGCGTAGGCTGGCCACGCCGGCGGCGCGCTCTTGCTTCTGCAGACGAAACGTATTTGCATAATTATGTAATCGTTAATTGAGGGTAATGGCACTGGTCATGGGGGGCTCTACACACCTGAACTTTCACATTTCGCATCTTTAATCTGGTCGGGCCTATACGTGGTCAAGAAAAAGTTTAGTTTCATTCGGGTAAACCCGGAGGGTTAACCTCCGAACCCCCAATAAAATCGCACCTCCACCTTGTGCGTCGAGGCGAATTTCGTTTTATACATCGGAGGTGCGATCCTGTTAAAGTTGCCCCGGTATCTTGTCCTTTGTTACCGGCTCTGTTTTGTGTGTGGAGGTGTCAGTGCTAATCTTTCTCATCAACGCCTCTCTCTTGTTTGAGACGGCGTGCGCTCTGCGTTTTGTGCGCACCCCCAGATGTGTATATACAACGTAGGTGCGCGTTGCTTGTTGTTATTGCTTGCACCCCCAGACGTGTATGTACAAACTAGGTGCGCGTTGCTTGTTGTTATTACTTGCAATCACTGGGTTTACCCTGCATGGAGGTGTGCTATGATTGGAGTCGCATCTGTACCTTTTACTTTGATGTCGGCTCTGTTTTGTTTTGTGGAAGTGTCAGTGTTATGGTTACTCAACAACGCCTCTCTCTCTTGTTTGAACTGGCATGCGCTCTGCATTCTAAGCGCTTATCTAGATGTCTACGTATTACGTAGGCACGCTTTGATGATTGTTATTGCATTCAGAGCTCAACTACGGACATAATTCAAAGAGCCTAGCAGCCAGCCAAGCGCGCGTTGCGCGTGGCCAACGCTCACGCGTGCTGGCCTACGTCTACACATCTAGGGAATGGCATTAGGCTCGGGCGGTTTCGTGTGGGTGGCTGACGAGCCCGTGACATCACTATACGCTTAAGACGCCAAGGGCTCCGCCTCCGCCGTTGGCAGATACCTAGGGGCTACAGCCAGAGGAGGTTCCGTTTTAGACATTACGCGTCGCACTGCAACCCTTCTCTCACGTTGGTGCAGACATATTCGACGCGCACGCACCACAGGCAGTCGTGCTCCAACCCGTCTCTGCTCGCACGCCTGCCTGTCTCTGTGTCCGTGTTGAGACGGTACCACAGCGGGGTCAGCACACAACTACACGAACGTAGATGCTTTTGCACCTTGCTTTTACGCATTGCTTTCTCGCTGCGCAGGTTTGTCAAGCCAGTTAGTTATGCGCTCCTGCTTTTGGCGGAGAGTCTAATGAATTAGTTCAGATTAACCAACTAACTCCGGCCACAGTCCCCCAGCTAGCCGGCACCCATCGCTTGCGCTGCGTAGGCTCATCAAGTCTGGCGGTGCGCTCGTACTGGTGGAGAAGACATGCATCGTGTTTTACTTGTATAATACTAGTCACGTAGTGCCCTGCGAACCTAGCCTTTTACATTTCGCTTGCGCTGCGCAGGCTCCCCAAGTAAGCGACGTTTAGGTGAGTTGCCCCCCGTCAGGGGGCTACCTGTATAAGGCTACGGTTGAAACTACCCCAAGGTTCGCGTAAACACCCTTCAGCCTCAGTGCATATAGGGCGCAATTAAGCCCCCCCTTATCTTCGCGGCTAAAACCGGAGGTTTAACTACAGCTGGCGCCGTTGACGGCGCGAGTATGCGAGACTGTGCACTTGGTTACAGAGGTTCTGAAGCTGCTGGTGCTGTGACCGGTTCGACAGGCAGGCCAGGTGTGCTGAAGCTGCCGCTATGCGGCTGCCGGTGCTCGACCGGTTTGACAGACAGAAGTCTATGCTGACTGTAGCTCCTGTTGCTTTTGTTCAAGGCTTCACACCGAAACCCTAACAACCAGGCGCGCGCACTAACCGCCGTGCGCACGAAAAGGATATTCCGGTGGACTAAGTGGTGAGCCGACCTCCTTCATCACACACCACACGCAGCAGATCTCCAAGTCGGCAATAGTGAATGATTCCAAGGCCATCCTCAAATGTACTATCTCCTGCAAGCAGAAGGCGTGCTCCTGCACGTCTTCGACAACCGGAGCCGCGTAGGCGGCTAGCGGTGCGTGGCGTGCCTAAGGGCGCGCTTCGCACGCACTCTGCCTAGCAGGCTCCCCTATGGGGCAGCCTAGTTACGTGTGTAGTGTATTGTTTGCGCGTGCGCCAGTGTTAGGGCGTTGTTTCTTTGTTTCTTTGAATGAGTCCTGTTCCCACCTACTCGCGTGGCCGGTGCCCCGGCGCTAGGGTATTAAGCGCCGTGGCACGCTGCAGGCGTCTATGCTGACCGTAGCACTTGTTGCATTCGTGCAAGGCTTCACACCAAATTGCCAACAACTTGCGCGCGCGCAGCTGCTAATAACCGCCGCGCGCGCTATAGAAGGGTGCTCCAGTTGGACTGAGCTAAAAATGTGAATGCATCCTATTTCCACCCCATACATGGACGGTGTCCCGGCGCTAGGATATACTAGGCGCCGTGGCATGCTGGTGATTCTTGTTTTTGTTGCTGTGTATTGTGTTTTTGTTGTTGTGTGCCCCCCCTCCCCCCAACTCATGCGTGTCCCTCTTCCCTAACCACAGGTAAGCTATGGACCTGGCTGGCCGAGCAGGGACATGAAGGCGCGCAATACAACCTGGGCCGGTGCTACGAGCTCGGAACCGGGGTCTCGCAAGACCACGCGACGGTGGTAACACTGTACCAGCTCGCAGCCGAGCAGGCCCATACAGGCGCCCAGTACAGCCTGGGCTGGTGCTACGAGTTTGGAACGGGTGTTTTGCAAGACCACGCAACGGCGGCACGATTCTACCAGCTTGCAGGTGACCAGTGCCATGCAGGCGCGCAGTACAGTCTGGGCCAGTGCAACGAGCGCGGAACGGGCGTTTTGCGGGATCACGAGCGAGCGGCAAAACTCTACCAACTAGCAGCTGAGCAGGGCCATGCAGGCGCGCAGTACAGTTTGGGCCAGTGCTACGAGCGCGGAACGATGGTCGGGCGTGACGACGCGAAAGCGGCACGATTCTACCAGCTTTCAGCCAAACAACACACGCAATTTGAGAACGCGATCCTCATTGGAGACGAGCTGCGCGTCCGTGCACTGATCGAGACCGGGGCGGGTGTCGAGAAGCCGCTTAAAACTGGTCACACGGCACTCATGCTTGCTTCCAAAAACGGCCACAAGCCGTGCGTCCGCGCACTGATCGAGGCCAAGGCGGATGTCGACAAGCAGAGTAATGATGGTTGCACGGCACTCACGTTTGCTTCCCAAAACGGCCACGAGACGTGCGTCCGCGCACTGATCGAGGCCAAGGCGGATGTCAAGAAGCAGGGTAATGATAGTTATACGGCACTCATGATAGCTTCCGAAGACGGCCACGAGCCTTGCGTCCGCGCACTGATCGAGGCCAAGGCGGATGTCGAGAAGCAGGTTAATGATGATCCCACGGCACTCATGCTTGCTTCCGCAATGGGCCACGAGCCGTGCGCCCGTGCACTGATCGAGGCCAGGGCGGATGTCGACAAGCAGGTTAATGATGGTCACACGGCACTCATGCTTCAATGGGCCACGAGCCGTGCGTCCGCGCACTGATCGAGGCCAAGGCGGATGTCGAGAAGCAGGTTAATGATGATCCCACGGCACTCATGCTTGCTTCCGCAATGGGCCACGAGCCGTGCGCCCGCGCACTGATCAAGGCCAGGGCGGATGTCGACAAGCAGGTTAATGATGGTCACACGGCACTCATGGCTGCTTCCGCAATGGGCCATGAGCCGTGAGTCCGCGCACTGATCGAGGCCAAGGCGGATGTCGAGAAGCAGGATAATAATGGTGACACGGCACTCATTATTGCTTCCCAAAACGGCAACGAGCCGTGCGCGTCCGCGCACTGATCGAGGCCAAGGCGGATGTCGAAAAACAGCAAAATGATGGTGTCACGGGACTCATGCTTGCTTCCCTATTCGGCCACGAGCCGTGCGTCCGCGCACTGATCGAGGCCAGGGCGGATGTCGACAAGCAGCTTATCACACGGCACTCAAATTTACTTCCCAACACGGCCACGAGCCGTGCGTCCGCGCACCGATCGAGGCCAAGGCGGACGTCGAAAAGCAGTGTAAAACAGGTAAAACGGCACTCATGCTTGCTTCCGAGAATGGCCACGAGCCGTGCGTCCGCGCACTGATCGAGGCCAAGGCGGATGTCGACAAGCAGCAAAATGATGGTTTCACGGGACTCATGCTTGCTTCCCTATTCGGCCACAAGCCGTGCGTCCGCGCACTGATCGAGGCCAAGGCGGATGTCGAGAAGCAGCTTAAATCTGGTCACACGGCACGCATGATTGCTTCCTTAGAGGGCAACGAGCCGTGCGTCCGTGCACTGATCGAGGCCGGGGCGAGTGTCTAGAAGCAGCTTGATTCTAGCACGGTACTCATGCGTGCTTCCCTGAGTGGCCACAATCCGTGCGCCTGCGCACTGATCGAGGCGGGGGCCTTGGGTTCAACCGTATTGTGCACTGGTCAATATTGTTATTGGCATCCAACACCTCCTTTATTTATTGCAACTCACCCTAAACTGCGGTGGATGCATGAACCGCGCTCATATATGCTTCCGCAAATGGTCACAAGTCGTGCGCTCGCGCACCGATCGAGGCGAACGCCGTCCTTGCGATTCGAGCCAAGATGGGCAACAGTGTTAATGGTGGCTACCCGGAACGGCCACCATCTGTGCGCCCGCGCACCCATCGAGGTGGGAGCCACCATTAGGGCATACCGTAACCCGCCTCTCTCCACCACGCTGCCGGCTTAGCGTTTTCTTTGGTGCCAGCGCCTCTACTCTCGCCGCCGCTCACACTGACGGACGCCGCCGTTGCGGGCCTTGCCGCCGCTGCTCCTAGAGCCGACGCTTCCGTCACTGCCTCTCCGACCGCCACCGCATTTTTGTTGCCCTCGCCCTCGCCGCCCTCGTCTGAGATGGCGCGGCGGCAGGAAGCTAGGCGATGGTGATGGCGGAGGCGGCGGCGACGGCGGCGTTTGCAGTGGCAAGGGCGGTAGCGGCGGGGGTTAACCCTGAGCGCGCACGGCGTTCAAGAGGATTTGCGTAGCTGGAGTCCGTGCGGCGGGCGCGCAACTCTACGCGAGGAGCGTGCGGCGTCCAGGGGGCGACGAGCAGCTTGAGGCTGTGAAACGCGCGTGGCTCTGCGTTGGCAGCGCGGCGTCCAAGTGTGTACGCTTCGCTCGTCTTGCGCAGGCTAGTCAGGCCGGCGGCGCGCTTCTGCAGAGGAACCTAATTATAAACCTGACATTGCGGGATAGGCGTGCAGGTCTACTTGAGCGGCGCACGGCGTTTAAGAGGGCTTGCGCAGCTGGAGTCCGTGCGGCGGGCGCGCAACTCTACGCGAGGAGCGTGCGGCGTCCAGGGGGCGACGAGCAGCTTGAGGCTGTGAAACGCGCGTGGCTCTGCGTTGGCAGCGCGGCGTCCAAGTGTGTACGCTTCGCTCGTCTTGCGCAGGCTAGTCAGGCCGGCGGCGCGCTTCTGCAGAGGAACCTAATTATAAACCTGACATTGCGGGATAGGCGTGCAGGTCTACTTGAGCGGCGCACGGCGTTTAAGAGGGCTTGCGCAGCTGGAGTCCGTGAGGCGGGCGCGCGGCTCTACGCAGAGGAGCGTGCGGCGTTCATGGGGCGCCGAGCAGCTTGAGGCTGCAACGGGCGCGCGGCTCTACGTTGGCGGCGCGGCGTCCACCAGGTGGTGAGCAGTTTGGGGCTGTGAGATGGGCGCGCAGCTCTGCGTTAGCGGCGTTGGGCGCCCAGGAGGCGCCGAGCAGCTAAAGGCTGTGTAGGGCGCTGGCTCTATGTAATTGGCGCGTTTTGACTTGAGCGCGTTGAGCCGCTGGAGGCTGCAACGGGCGCGCGGCTTTGAGTGAGCGGCGTGCTACGTCTAAGAGGCGCCGAGCAGCTAGAGGCTGTGAAAGGCGCTTGGCTATATGTAATGGGAGCGTGTCGACTCGAGCGCGTCGAGTTGCTGGAGGCTGCAATGGGCGCGCGGCTTTGAGTGAGCGGCGTGCTATGTCGAAGAGGCGCCGAGCAGCTAGAGGCTGTGAAGGGCGCTTGGCTCTATGTAATCGGCGCGGGTCGACTCAAGAGCGTCAAGCCGCTCGAGGCTGCAATGGGCGCGCCGCTCTGCGTGAGCGGTGTGCGGCGTCCAGAAGGCGCCGATAAGCTAGAGGCTATGAAGGGCGCTTGGTTCTATGTGATTGGCGCGTGTCAAATGAAGCGGGTCGAGCCACTGGAGGCTGCAACGGGCGCGAGGCTTTACGTGAGCGGCGTGCTACGTCTAAGAGGCAACGAGCCGCTCAAGGCTACGATATAGGTGCGCGGCTCTATGTAATTGGCGCGTGTCGACTTGAGCGCGTTGAGCCGCTGGAGGCTACACCGGGTGCGCGGCTTTGAGTGAGCGGCGTGATACGTCTAAGAGGCGCCGAGCAGCTAGAGGCTGTAAAGGGCGCTTGGCTCTATGTAATCGGCGCGTGTGGTCTTAAGCGTGTCGAGCCGCTGGAGGCTGCAATGGGCTCGCGGCTTTGAGTGAGCGGCGTGCTACGTTTAGGAGGCGCCGAGCGGCTCAAGGCTACGACAGAGGCGCGCGGCTTCACACATGATCCGCGCGCGGCGTCCAAGGGGTGCCGAGCAGCTCAAGGTTGTGAGACTGGTGCGCAGCTCTACGTAAGAGGCGCGCGGCGTGCAATAGGTGCTGCGCAGCTTACGGCGGAAGAACAGGCGCGCTGCTCTAAGTAAAGGACGCGCGACGGGTGTACCCTTAGACGTAGCACGCCGCTTACTTCAAGCCTCGCGCCCATTGCAGCCACCAGTGGCTCGACGCGCTTAAGTCGACACGCGCGATTACATAGTTACCTACGCGCCCTTTACAGCCACTAACTGCTCGGCGCCTCTTGGATGCCACACGCCGCTCACGCATAGCGGCGCGCCCATCTCACAGGGTTAAGGGTTAACCCGCTCAGACCGGCGACCATTGTGGTTGCGGCAGGCATTTTTGGGGTCGTCGCTCGTCGTTGCAGGCCTTGCCTTGACACTGTGAAGCGCATAGCGCGTGTCGGCGTGAAGATGAAAACGCGTCTGATGTCGGAGCACGGCATGGGTTAGGATTTTTGTTAGGGTTAGAGTTGGTTGGGTCTATGGGGTTAGCATTAGCGTTCGACACGCGAAGGCTGTGTAAGACGCACGGCTATACGTTGGTGGCGCGATGCGTCCAAAGGGTGTACGCTTCGTTCGTCTTGCGCAGGCTAGTCAGGCCAGCGGCGCGCTTCTGCAGAGGAACTTAATTATAAACCTTACACTGCGGGATAGGTGTGCAGGTCTACTTGAGCGGCACACGGCGTTTAAGAGGGCTTACGCAGCTTGAGTCCGTGCGGCGGGCGCGCGGCTTCACGCGAGGGGCGTGCGGCGTCCAGGGAGCGCCAAGCAGCTTGGGGCTGCAACGGGCGCGCGGCTCTACGTTGGCGGCGCGGCGTCCATCAGGTGGTGAGCTGCTTATGGCTGTGAGGTGGGCGCGCCGCTCTGCGTGAGCGAGGTGTAGCGTCCAGAAGTCACCAAGCAGCTCAATGCTGTGAAGGGCGCTTGGCTCTATGTAATCGGCGTGTGTCGACTCCAGCGCGTCGAGCCGCTGGAGGCTGCCGTTAGATCTGCGATCTGGGTGTTGCCCCTCCCCACGGGTTGTGTCCTCGTGTGTTTCACACGAGGACACAACCCGTGGGGAGGGGCGACACACATATTACAAATCTAACGCTGCAATAGACGCGCGGCTTCGAGTGAGCGGGTTAACCCGAGGTCGTGAAAGGCGCTTGGCTATTTGTAATCGGCGCGTGTCGAGTTGAGCGCGTTGAGTCACTAGAGGCTGCAATGGGCGCGCGGCTTTGAGTGAGCGGCGTGCTACGTCTAAGAGGTGCCGAGCAGCTCAAAGCTACAATATAGGTGCGCGGCTCCACACATGATACGCGCGTCGCGTCCATGAGGTGTCGAGCAGCTCGAGGTTTTCAGACTCGTGCACAGCTCTACGTAAGAGGCGCGCGGCGTGCAACAAGTGCTGAGCAGCTTAGGCGGTATACAACGCGCGCTGCTCTAAGTTAAGTACGCGCGACGGGTTAACCCTTAGACGTAGCACACCGCTTACTTAAAGCCTCGCGCCCATTGCAGCCTCCAGCGGCTCGACGCGCTCTCGACACGTGCCAATTACATAGTTAGCTACGCGCACTTCACAGCCACGAACTGCTCGGCGCCTCCTGGACGCCACACGCCGCTCACGCATAGCGGCGCGCCCATCTCACAGAGTCAAGGGTTGACGCGTCAAGACCGGCGACCGTTGCGGTTGCGGCGGCAATTTTTGGGGTTGTTGCTCGTCGTTGCAGTCCGTGCCTTGACACGGTGAAGCGCATAGCGTATGTGTGCATGGAGATGGAGACGCGTGCAATGCCGGAGCACGGCAGTGGTTGGTATTTTTGTTAGGGTTCGAGTTGGTTGGGTCTAGGGTTGTGCTGTTGTGGTTAGCATTAGCGATCGACACGCTGCATTGAATAACCGCATTTTAGTTGGATGATTCTTGTCAACCCTAACCCTACTGTAAGGCTGCCTAGGACTACACGGGTCGGAGTCGTGTATCTCGTCTTCGGCGGGCGGGTGAATGCGAACACAATGATGACGATGACCAAACCGCAACTCTATATCGTATATGTGCGCGCCCGCGCCTTCTCCTGTAGATTTGACCGTCGTGCTACGTGTGTCACTGTAGATGCCTGTTGTGCATCTGTGACTATGTGGATGCGGCTTTTTTACGAGGCGGTGCGAGGTGGGGTGGGCGAGGCGTGTTGGTATTATAAGGAGTACACAAATATACCCATATGGTTCACAGCAACAGGTCCATTGCGGTTCGGTATAGGTTTAGTCTCGGCTTACATGTATGTTGTTGTGGTTCGTAGTGCGTAGTGCTATTTGTTCCTCTCAAGGATTAGGGACCTCGCCATTAGGGGTATGGTGGAGACTGAAGGGCAGCAGCGAGGAGATATAGCGCAGCGGCGCGACAGGAGTGCGGCCATAGCAGTCAATAGTGCGGCCTCGGCATTCGGTCGGGCGCAGTCGGATATTAGCGCGGCCACAGCAACCAGCTGTGTGGCCGTTAGAGAGCTGACGGATGGGATATCCAAGACCCATCGACGTTTATTGTTTTTTGGTTTCGTCTTCTTTGCTTCCTTTCTCCTTCTTTCGCGGGCTCTCTTTTCTGTTGTCGGGTGATGTCCCGATTTTATTCTGAGAGATATACAGGTGCTCGACCGTCTCGTGGCCAGTGCTCCTGAGCATTGGGCTCCCTACTAGCGGCTAGGGCGGGTTGGAGTAACCAATACCGCAGTCCCTTCCCTCGAGGGGGGGGGGGCTCCTGCAGGTGCCCGACTAGAACCTATTCCAAGTCGAGAGCACACCAATGGTTTAGGCGGTATTTTCGCCCAGAACGTAGGGAGATCGGAATCGGTCGCAACTCTATGTGGGCCTATTGCGCGCACAATTGTGGGCTTTATTTGGTGAAAGGGCCGTCTTTCGAGCCTTTCGTGATTCGTCAAAGAAGACTTCGTCCAACCCGCAAGGCTCGGAGGCAGCTGGCTGCTGCCTTTCGTGACCCACCTTGCCCACCCGAAGGCCATTAGGGCTTGGGCTTAGGGGGGGTCTTCAATGGGAGGGGGGTCGCACGTGTGTGTGGTGTGTGAGTGCTTCGTGATATTGTGAATCCGTTACATCTACCTAGCTGTAGCAGCGGCGCCACAGAGAACATGTGAGGCGTTTAATGTTTAAGCGTGTGGTCACGTCGCAGAATACAACATCGTCGTCCTCCCACCACACAAAGAATGCATACACAAGAGTACGTGAGAAGTGAGAGTGAGTTGGCCCGACGCAGTTAAAATGAAGCAACAGCAGGGCGGAAAAAAAAAGGAACTCGAGATTTATTTTTATTTATATTATATGCTTTAAAATAATAAAACTTTACACATACATGTTGACATTATTGCGTGTGTCGTGCTTAGTCGTGCTCGTGTCCCCTTTGTATTATTATAAACCCTTCTTTTAATAAAACTTGCGCGATTCAATGGAGATACTGTACATAATACATCGTTATCGTCATTGTGTCCGCGGTGGTGTGTTTACAACCTTCACTTGGCAAAATGAGCATCACCTTTACCTTCACCTGCACCTACCGTCTATGTCTATTAATAATATTATGTCTAATGCATGTTCACGACGCAGTGTCTGTGTGTATACTCCACACGACAAGCACATATTAATGACCCCCAGCAGTTATATACACGTTTATATATACATGTAGTATATGATACATGTTGTACACATTTACATACATACATATAAGCACACGAGCACACAAACGCAGGGACGGGGATGAATTGATTTAGAACTGATTCGAGATTTGAGATTGGTTTGGCGGGGATCTGCAACAATAGCTCGCCTTCCGTCTCTTTCGTCTCACAGAGATATTGTGTATTACCATAGCACACATGTGTCTCAAAGAAGCTAGCTACTGCCGCCAGCACAGAATAAGCCCCGCAAACCGCAAAGACGCCGATGTGTACGCGTGCGATTTCGGACAACCTCGCCGCCGCGTGTGCAAATCAAATTATTTTTATTATAGTAAGCCCGATAAACGACCACTTTGTTTCTCCCCTAAGCAGCGCAGTGTACACTGGCAGTGTGCAGTGTGCGCTGCTGTGCACTATATATCTACGCACACGCATTGCGACACCGTGCCATCGGCCTGGCGGTGCTGCCAGCGACACGTTCTACACACAGCAGCGCGCGAGGCTACAGAGTGTCTCGCATGCACCAACACGCACACACGTACCTCGCACCCCGTTCACGTAGCGCGGCGTCAGCTCCGCTGCCCGGCCGTGCGCTTATACTGCACATTCCAGAGCAGAGGCGGCGCGGCGCTGGTGTGCAGCCCCGCCTGCCACCTTGTGGCGCAGCGGCATATCTACGCGGATAGCACAGCAAACGCGAGGGCCTGTCGCCGGCGCATCTAGTGTTTCAAAGAGCTGTGTTGACCGTCCATGCTCTGCACGCGTCAACGGCGCGTACAGCAGAAGCGGGCCCCGTCAGCTCGTCTCGCGGCCGCACAGCTGGCTGCTGTGGCCGCACTAATAAACGACTGCCGCCGCCCGATTAAATGCCGTGGCCGCACTACTGCAAATGCTGTGGCCGCACTATCGTCGCACTGCCGCACTATCTGGCGTCGCTGCCGCCCTACCCTCTGTCTCCACCACGCCACTAATGGCGAGGCCTCTCATCCTCGAATAAAGGAACAAATACGGCCATGCAGTGCGCAGCCCCGCCCACCTCTCATCCGGTCGCGGCAAGAATCAGCTCTACACCCAGCGCACAGCGCCTGGGACATGCAGCGTGCCTCGGGCGTAGCCACGCCCCTCCAGCCTAATCGGGTTAACCCCGTCGACTCCGTAGGCGGCGGCGGCGCTCGCCACGCGCAGAGCAGGGACGGTGGCGTGCCGCGTGTGCAGTCCCTTCTTACGCGTCATCGCGCCGCGTCGGCTCGGTAGTCGGCGGGGCACTTTACACGCGTAGAGCACAGACGCTAACGTCTCATACACAGCTTCACCTCCCGCGTCATCGCGCCGCGTCGACTCGGTAGGCGGCGGCGGCGCACTTGACACGCGTAGAGTGTAGACGAAAGGTGACGTACTGTACCAATTGTGCCACTTTGCCTTTAGAGCTTAGAGGAAAAGTGGCACAACTGGTACAGTACGTCACCTTTCCTCTAAATAGGTCACGGGCGGTGACGTGCCTCGTATGCAGCCCCACCTCCCGCGTCATTGCGCCGCGTCGGCTCGGTGGACGGCGGCGCAACTTTACACCACGCGTAGAGCACGGGCGGTGGCGTGCCTCATACACAGCTTCACCTTTCACATCATCGCGCCGCGTCGACTCGGTAGGCGGCGGCGGCGCTCGCCACGCGTAGAGTGTAGAGTGTAGAGGAAAGGTGACGTACTGTACCAGTTGTGCCACTTTTCCTCTAAGCGCTTAGAGGAAAAGTGGCACAACTGGCACAGTAAGTCACCTTTCCTCTACATAGAGCAGGGACGATGGCGTGCCTCGTACGCAGCCCCACATCCCGCTTCGTTGCGCCTCGTCGGCTTGGTGGCCGGAGGCATGCCATGCAGCGCCTACAGCCGAGGCGGCAACGTACCCCGTACGCAAGCCATGCATCACGCCCTGTTGGCCGTGTCGGCTTATGACAACGGCACGCTCTACGAACTATAAGCATAGGAAGGTCAAGCTTCATCCTGCAACCTGGAACGGTGGGGTTCGGGTTTCACCCGAACCGCTTCTGGAGCCGTCCAATACGGAAAGGGCACCCTGTTCGAGGTTCAAGTTAGGTCCCCGACCTGTCCACTCCCTTCGTCAGCGAAAGCCAGAATGGGCTTCCACAGCTTGCTTGACGTCGCCCACTGCTGCACGGCGCGCCTCCAGCGACGCGAATCGTACGAGGCGCACGCCGCCGTTGCGAAGATGCAGCGCCAGTTCAGCGGCCGATTGGTCCACGCACTCCCACGCGCCAATGTTGGCCAGGGCTTCGGTCCAGATGATCGTACCCAGCGTGTAGCGTTGCGAGTCGCTCGCCGCGCCGACCTCGCCCAGGCTGCCCGAGCGCTCCGCAAGACTGCTGCTGCGGTCCGAGCGTTCCGAAAGGCTGCTGCTGCGAGCTGCGCTGCTGGGCGGCGGCGCCAAGATAGAAAGAAGCAAAACGTGAGAGCTGGTGACCACGAACGATGTCATCGTTCCGGTCGGGCTCACTGTAGGCACCTGGCTGCAGAAACGGCCATCGGCAAGGGGCCGACATCGCCCACCCCCTGCATAAATCGAGGCCTCTAGCGTGCGCTGCACTTCAGCGTCAGGGCCGCGAAAGGCACGCAGTTCACCCCGCAGCCCAAACGTCCGTGGTGGTCTCTGCCGGACTGCGCTGGACTCTCTGACGTTCGTAGTGTTTTTGATGCCTTCCGTCGCCGCTCTGATGCCGTCCGCAACTCCCACGACCGGCTTCACGATCAGCCCCACGGCCCCCGCCGCGATTCCCTTGACGAAGCCGTCGAGGCCACCCCGCTGCGCCCCTTGGATCGGCTTGGTCACGACTCCGGCGACCCCCTGCAGGACATGACGGGCGAGTAGGTGCTAGCCGAGCCGTTCTGGGAAGTAGAGAGGTATCTATCTATCTATCTGTGTTGATATCTGTATATCTACATCTATCCATATATGCTCTGTAGATATACATCTACATAGAACGACTCCGGCGACTCCCTGCAGCACATGACAGGCGAGTAGGTGTTAGCCGATCCGTTCTGGGAAGGAGACATGTATCTATCTATCTGTGTTCATATCTGTATATCTAGATCTATCCATATATGCTTTGTAGATATACATCTATATAGAAACACATATTTAATTCATATCTATCTATCTAGATCTAGATCTAGATACACACGTACATAAAGCCTAGGCCTTCTAGTGCACACGGCCAGACAGCCTATCTGCTGATGAGGTGCAGCCCCGCCGCCTCCCGCGTAGGATAGGCCACCCAATGAATGTTTAAAGTACCTCTCTCGAGAACACTCGAATTCAAGTGCGCGCCTAGTAGTTTATTTCCGATAAATAGGCCAACACGATTCTATTGCTTAGGCGTATGGCTTCCGGCTGCAAGCTTCGCCGTGCGAGGGTCTTAGAACTGAAGCGCGTGCGAGGCGTAAAAAGGCTGAGTGCGGCCGTGCAGGGTGGCCAGTCGGTATAATTATACTTAATTCTAATTAGTAGACAGCTCTGCTGCTGCTGGAGCGCGATGCGTAACGAGCACGAGGCGCGAGCCTGCACTGAGTAATAGCTAACGGGCGATACATATGTGGCTGGTGGCGGCTGGTGCGCGAGCTGCTGTGGCTGCGACGTTACGGGAGGGCGAGCGGGCGCATCTTGGCCTATCAGCTTAGCACAAGGCGCATCGTGCTAGTGAGATCGTTGGTAAAATAATAACGCCTCTCTGCATGCGCGCGGCCCGCCTGAAGCCTGCGATGCGGGGCGTGAAAAGACTAGGTGCGGCCGTGCAGGGTTAATCCGCGCTAGGCCTGGCGTGCGGTGAGGGCGGGCCGCGCACTCTCAAAAAGCCGCCAGAGACCTCCTCCACGGTCTGCAGGAACCCTTCACCGACGTTGCGCGGCGACTCGTGCACGGCCTGCGCCGAGGCTTGGGCTCGGCGGTCGAGGTAGTCCACGTCCATCGAGAGCTCGGCAAGGCCTTTCCCCAGCGATCCGGTGATTTTGCCAACCGAGTCGGCCAGCCCAAATACAGTGTTGGAGGCCAGCGACTTGCCGCCGCGCAGCACTCCCTGTGCAAACTCGTCGGGCCCGCGCATCATGCCTTGGAGAGGCTCGTAAAACGCATCGGTTACGCCCGTTGCCAAACGGTTGAAGAGCCTGCAAGCAGCGGCATGGGGAAGGCCAAGAGTCTAAGAATGGTAGTCTTCCCAGCGTGTACTACCACCGGGCGGGCCAGCGCCTAAGGCGGCCACTAGGGTCGCGGCGTCGATTCCCCCCCCAATCATCTAGATATATTCAAGGGAGCTCCCCTTAGGCTCCCAAAGCCACTCTCGGATCAGTTCCCTGTGCGTGCGTGCTCGTGTTCCCTTTGTATATGAACCGTGTGAACGTGTACGCGGCTAGTGGTGGGCAGTGGGGCAGCGGGACGGCGCTTACTACGGACGAAGTGCCGGTGCCGACTCGCCCGCTCGCGTTTAGAGCCCCACGAAAGCCTTCAACGGCTCCTAAAGCCAACCTCACATCAGCTCCAAGTGCGGATGTGTTCGTGTGTGCGTGAATCTATAGACTATCCAGCGAATAGAAGCGGAACTGATCCTGATACGCGCCCGCCCCCCAGCTGTGTGCTTTTGCTATATGAACCGTCTGTAACTATGGATGGAGCTGCTGCTCTGACGGAGTGTGCGTGAGGCGACGTTAAACACACGCGGTGCATGGGGCGGCAGCGCATAACTCAGTCAGTAATGCGTCAAAGTGACAAGAGACCACACACGCTGCGGGAATGAGGTGAACACCACCCTCAGCCTAGCAGAATCTCCACGTGTCACCCTCCGTGTGAACAATCTTTAAGGCGGCAGTAGTGAATAATCCCAAGGCCATCCTCAAATGTAGTATTTCCCGCAAGCACAAGGCGTGCTCCTACGCGCCTTCGACGAGCGGAGCCGCGTACGCGGCTAGCGGTGCGTGGCGTGCCCAAGGGCGCGCGTCGCACACACTCCGCCTATCAGGCCCTCAGCCCCCCCTATTGGGTGACCTAGTTACTTGTAGAAGATTGTCTGCGCGTGCGCCAGTGTTAGGGCTGTGTCTCTATGTTTCTGTGAATGTGAACAGTTCCCTATGCGTGTGTGCTCGTGTGCTGGTGACATATACGCCGTCTGTAAGCACAACCGCCAATACACCCCAACCACGTCGTTCCCCCTACACCTCGCAGGTTGCTGACAGTTGGTTTCACATCCACACAGGGATGATGGACGATACACGTGGAAATAAATGTATGTCTGAAATGGTCTACACAACTAAGGGGGCCTACGCTTTGACTAGACGTCCGGTCGTATGGTACTATGGTGTGTTGCAGAGAGGCGCTGTTCATCGCCCCCCCGCGTGTGCGTCACATCGCGACGCAGGGTTTTGCTGCCCCGTGCGGCGGTGCTGGGATGTAGCTTCTCCGTGGCTGTGTGTCTGGCTGCGGAGGTCCTTGATGTAGATGACAAAAAGCCATCATGCTAGTTGTCCTCGAAGCGCTTCGAGGACAACTAGCATAGTGGCCTTTTGTCCTCTGCAAAACAGCGACTCCCGGGGTTCGACTTCCGGTTGCCGCAAACGGTTTTTGTAGAGGACAACAGGCCACTATGCTAGTTGTCCTCGAAGCGCTTCGAGGACAACTAGCATAGTGGCCTTTTGTCCTCTACACTTGATTGGTGGAGAGGCGCTGACGTTGAAGTGCGACGCGCTGGCGAGATTAGCGGAGCGCGGCTGATATCATAGGGGATACATGGCGTGTGTATAAAACTTACTCCACGCGCTCAGATAAAATACGTTGTAGGCGCGGCATGAGCTTCCACACTAGCAAAGGGTTCGCCCAAACTTGGTACCTTGCTCTAACTTGGTACTTCCTTCGCTTGAGCTCTCTACGCACGCATTTCGAGCCCTGGAAAGCTGTCGGCACGCAGAGGAGTGACTCCCTTGCTGCCCAATACCACGTAGCGGGTCGTCCGGCGCAGCAAACGGCCGTGCTGGCGAAGAGTACCAAGTTCAAGCACGGTACCAAGTTAGGGCGAAGCCTTTGCTACACCTCTACATATACCGCTCGGAAGCTTTTCTCTGGCCGTTCGCACAGTTCACCAGTAAAACTAAGGCTATGGACGACACAGCGGCGCAAGGGCGTGTGAAGGAGGAGGCGGAAGTGCATAGTGACGGCGGCGTACCCGCGCGGATTTCCCAAGAGCTCGACAGACAGGAGGAGCCGGTACACCTGTTTCAGAAAAAAAAGAGATCCGGTCAGTGGCTTCACGAAAGAAATATATACAACCCTTACCCTGAGCCCACAACCCTATACCATATATTCTATGCATATAACGGTCTAGCGATCTATCTAGATCCGTCTATCCAGATCTATCTATCTGCTTATCTTTATAGTTATAGCGATACCTATACATACACGCCTAGATATCGATTGCACGCTCCATATCTATCGCTATATATGCATACCGATATATGTCTATACATATCAATCTCGATATCTATATATGCATATATCTACATATGTACGCGTATCTGTTTATATATATATATATATATATATATCTATAGATAGATAGCTATATAGATAGATAAGAACGATGGTTAGACTGATAGATATATGGTTAGATACATAGACGAGTATATTGATATAGACATGTAAATGTATATATATCTAGTGAGATAGATAGACACACAGATCGGCATGTCGGTCGATAGATAGACATAGATACAGATATATATACATAGGTATAAGCATATCTGTCTACCTGTCTGTCTTTCTATATAGCTAGCTAGATTGAGAGAGACACTATACGACACCTAACCCCCGTGGCACCTGCTGCTGCAACTGCTCTTTGTAGTAGTCCACGATGTTGGCCGTGAGCGTGCCGATGGGCGCGAACGCGTTGTCAAGGACGAGCGCCTTCAACTGCAGCGGGGCTCGGTCAATATTGGACAAAATGGCGCTCACGGAATTAAGCACGCCCAAGGCTCCCGGCGGCGCGCTCTCTAGCATCTCCTCAAAGCCTCGGCCGCCCGCAATGGAACGGCAGCTCAAGACCAAGCGGAGGGGTTGGATGTTGAGCCAGCGGAGGTACACCTTTGCCGGCCGATTTGGGCCGGGCGCGGCCGCTCGCAGGTTGCTCGCACGCGCGGTGACCGCGAGTATCTCCTTCAGATCCGCATACGTCGAGAGCGCAAAGAGAACCAGCGTCCGTACCAGCACCGTATCGAGCATCAGCTCTAAGCTCTGCACGCGCAGCGACACCGTCTCGTAGAAAAGGGTCTGCGCAGCCCCTCGCCGCCGCTGCACCAATAGCTCGAGCGATGGTGGCCGCGACGGCTGCTGCATCTCACGGGCACTGAAGCTCGGGTGCAGCAGCACATGGTACACCGCACGCTTGAGCTGGTTGTCCATCTGCAAGTGGCGGATCTGCAGCGAGAGCGTGTCTCGCGCGGCGCTCGCCTGATAACTCAGAGAAGTGCCAATGACGCTTACATACAGAAGCTCACGGCAGCCCTCCGCAATCAGCGAGATGCCGAGCTTCGCAAGACGGACTTGGACGCTGACACGCAAGCGGCCATCGTCCTCCGCCGCGGCTCCGGTTGGCAACGGCAGGATGGCTTCCGACGTATCGCCGGGTCCCGTGGGCGGCATGACCGGCAGCACCTGTAGCACCTTAATCGGCCCGTCCGCAACCATTCGATAACGGAGGAACTGGCCCTCCGAAAGCTGGACAGAGCCGACGAGCTGCAAATTGTCCACGCAGAGGCGCCGCACCGTCTTGCCCACGTGCAAGTCGAGCGTCGGCCCAGCTCCGACCTGCTCCCACGCAAAGGGCGCGCGGGAAAGCGGGAGGACCTCTTGGATGACCCGCGGCTGCTGCAGGGCCGCGCACGGGCTTTGACTGATGAGCAGCGGCGTCGACGTCAGATTGTCGCAGCGGTAGGGCGCCCGCTCGTTTGGCTGCTCCGAAAACACAACGTGCATGGTCGGCCCGTCCGACTGCACGTCGATGCTCACGAAGAGAACGGAGCGGCGGTTAGAGAGCCGGCAGACGATGCTGATCTCGCCAACGTCCCCAATTGGGAGAGCATTTGACCAGTCGCACTCGGCGAGGTCGGACGCCTGCGCAGCCGCGTCGAGCAAGCAGACAGACAGGAGCCGCTCGAGACCCCGATCTTGCCAGTGGAACGGAGCGCACTCGCCGGGACGAAGGAGCTCGCCTGCAAGCCTTGCGCCATGCTGCATGTACCCGAGCGAGCGCTGCAGCCTGAAGGCGGGGGGGGGGGGGGGGGGAGGGGGGGGGGGGGGGGGGGGGGGGGGGGGGGGGGGGGGGGGAGACGGTAGTTCACGCTGCGTTAAGAGTAGCACACACGGCTGGTTTATTATGTCTTTCTATCTATCTATCTATATATCCAACTATCTATCTATCGATCGATCGATCGATCCACCTATCTATGTCGACCTCTGATGTATACCTTTATATATGCCTGTCTGTCTATCGATCTATATTCATATTCAATCTACACACATACCTATATCTGTAGGGTGTGGAAACGGGCGAGTGGGTCCGCCTACCTATTGTAGAGTACAACGCGATGGTCGACCACGAGCATCGTTGAACGGCCGAACTCGCCAGGAGCAGGAGTCACGCTGAGACCTAGCTGATACGCTCGGGAGGGTGCCGTTGACGACTCGCCAAGCTCCGCGGGCCAGAGCTCTAGCAGCCCATGCGTGCCCGTCGCCTCGAGCGACACGGCGCGCGACCAAGAAGTGCCTGGGAGCTGCACCTCCAGCTTTCGCTTTGCTGACACCGGCGGCATGATTGGGCGTGGCTCCGCTTTTTTGTTGGCGGGCGTAGGTTCTGAGCTCGTGCAGGCCATAGCACGCGCCTCGAGGAGGCGATGCCGCAACTCCTCGGTTGTGTAGTCCTCGCAATGCACACCCGCGGCGGTGAGCGCACGGTACAGGTTGTCGCGTGAGAGGTTGTACACAGCCGTTTCACTCATCATCGCGAGTGTTCTCGGTGTCATGCCCGAAACACGCGCCCGGCGTCTGCCCCAAAGCCGCCTGCGAACAAACGCCAAGGGCCACGGCTCCCTCTGCCAGCCAGTGGACCAGTTGGAGGCGTACTGCCAGCCTTGCGGATCTGCATCTACTCCGCCGTGCCCGTCCGCAAGGCGCTGCCACGCTGCGTCGAGCCAGACCAAACCAGTGGGCAGCCAGACACTCTGGAGGCCGGTGTACCTACGAGCTGCATACGTGGACAAGACACAATGGGTGAACCGCCGTGCCCGTCCGCAAGGCGCTGCCACGCTGAGTCGAGGGGGTTAACCCGAAGCCATACACTCTCGAGGCCCGTGCACCTATGAGCTGCATACGTGGACAAGAAACAATGGGTGATTATAAGACAAGACGAACAGGGCCAGGAGGAAATCTGCGAGTAGACAGAGCCATACAAAAGCCACCACAGGCAGCAGCAACATACGCATTCCAGAGCTACGAAGCTACTGCGAGAATCTAAACATATACGGGCAGGGATGGTGCACATACTCATGCCCTCGTCCGAGAAGGGCCCGTGGGAGTCGGTCGAATAGAGCCCGTCAGCAGTGAAGTTGTTGAAGATGGTGCTCCGCCGCTGGTTCTCGGAAACGGTCTCGACAACAACCGCCGGTTCGTCGCCGCAGAAGCCGTGCCTTGCCCCGCTTCCCCGTAGCGAGATCGGCAGCCCAGTCCGATTCAACACCCAGCAGGGCGCAATCAGAGACAATGAGTGCACACACCCGTGTTGAAGCCGCTCGTAGAGTACTTGAAGAGGAAGAGGATTGCGCTGCCCATCAAAGAGCTGCAGCTCCTCGCAAAGAACTCCTGCCGCGGTACCTGCCGGCGCGGCTACCAGCACGCGATCACTCGGCGCGTAACCTTCAACGGCCGCTCGGAGGCTGACGGCGACCAGCGGGGCAAACGCGTGCACGCATCGCACTTCGCCAGAGCCCAGCAGCCCGGCATCAAACCCCCCCTGCCCACGAAGCTCAAACTGCAACGGGAGCGCCAGTAGATTCCGAAGTACGAGCGGCGCGTGGATTCGAATTTGGCACTCGCCGCGCCGGCGCCCGGAGCGATGTACCAAGAAATGCCACGCGGTGCCATCCGGGGGCACTGCCTCGCACTCGAGAGGAAGCGTTGTTGCTGTCGGAACGGCTGCAGGCCCGGTGTCGCCAGGGATCAGATACTTCGCCGACCAGACGTAGTTGCCATCCATGGGGCGGAGTGTGATGCGATACTCGCACTGATCAGGCCGTATAGGCAGCGGCAGCATGCTGCCAGGGGCGAGCGGGTGAACCGACTCCGTCTCCTGGTTCGCGTGCCACACTCGGACCGCTAGCAACACCTCCGTCGCGTTGTGCAGGATCGTTGTCGAGAGAAGCCGCAGCTGCTTCCGGTCCGCGGAAAGCGTAACCTCGCAGGCGAGCATCTTGTAGAGAGGTGTCCCGCTGTCACTCCGAGCCTCTAGCTCCAACATGCGCTTCCTCGTACGTCCGATAGGCACCTCCAACACGCACGGCCACAGGTCCAGCGCAATCTTGAGCAGGAACGACGGGGGGCCGAGGACGCTGCACAGGCTTGACCGGTCCACATCCGGCCAAAGATTGAAAGCGTGCGACTCTCCTGGCAAGAGCTTGGTTTCGGGAGCATCGCGGCCATAGAACAGAACCAGCCCCGAATCGTTCATGATTTCGAAGGCGAGAAAGGGCTGCTCGTCTGGCGAAGACTGAGCCAGACCGCTGGAGGCTTCGGTAAGCGTAACCACGGTGCTGGCCACGAGCTTGCACAGGGGAACGGAGAAGTTGACGTTGCACACGTCATCGGCCTCCATCTGAAGCTCGTAGAGCGGAGGTTCGGCAAGGGGGTGAACGTCGCCATGAAAGCGAAAGCACCAGGGTTCCAGTAGAGGTTCCCATCCCAGCACTTTGGGGTTGTGTACCAGGATCTCTGTGTGCGCACAGCACAGGAAAACCAGGTGGTCGTTCGTCCCAGAGCAGACTGCCGTCATTGATTTCATCGCTACGGATGCGAGCGGAATGGCCCGCCCACCCCAGTCATTAATCGCCACGAATCGAACGCTCTCAACGTCAGCCGCGACGGAGAAATGCCCGGTGAAGTAGAGAGACGGCTGCTCCCCCGCTGGTTCCATGATGGTTGTGCCTGGCGAACCAGTTGTCCCTGATAAAGAGGAAACGATGTCGCTGGCAAGGAAGATGTCTGAGAAAGATAGAAACAAGTCGATGGGCTGACTTGCAATGAGTTTAAACTGCGTGCGGGCTACGTCTCCGTTAGCATGGACGCCGGTGACCGATATATCGGTAGGGGAAAGAATCGTGGTGCCCCGTGTGCTCTCCAAACGCCGCACAAGCAGCTGCAGCTGCAGAGCTTTGACCTCAAGCCGCGTTTCGTATTCGGCAAAGCGAATCTTTATGCAAACCGCCCCCCGCACGGCGAAGCCGTCCGTGTCTGAGCGACGTGGATCACGAGGTAGAAAGAGCTCTGTTTCCTCAAGGGAAAGCAGCACTATCGTCTTTCTGTGGCCATTCAAGGTCTGCTGGAGCGACGCCAGTTGCCCTAGATTCTCTATGCGCGATATTTCGCCACCCAAAGGCGAGCTCAGCCCGTGCGTCGACGGCGACGTGAAGAAAGAAGCCGCTGCCGCAAAAGCTTCGGGAACGACATTGACGCGAGTTCCATACAGGGACACGACAAGCGTCCGTGATGGTCCCGGTTCAACAGCGTATACCACGTTCAGCTGCTTGGAGCTAGCCTTCAAAGGCGTCCGATCTCGGTCCGACCAAACCAAGTCGGCAAGAGGACGGGCAGCAATAGACACACGCGTGTCTTGCAAGACAAGTGCGTCGCATCCAAGGTTATATTCGGCATAACCACCCGAGCTGCGCGTCATTCCCACTCCAAGTTGGTCGAGACTCGCCAGGACAAGCGGGCCGTCCGCGTCGTGGAGGGAAAGCTCGACGTGACCCATAGTCAGCAATAGGCGCCAACGCACCATTGAGCTATCGCAGGGCGCGGCGGCCGCCTCGGCATTGTCCAGTTTCTCCAGAGATGTATCCAGCGGCTCGTGATCCGCCACCTCAGCGCCGCCTGCTAGATTGAGCGAAAACACCTCCATGAGGAAGAGGTATTGCATTTTCGAGCAGGTGCACACGAGCTTAGTGCCTGCGGCGGCGACAGACAGTGCCCTATTGAAGCTGAGCCCGACGCCGCGCTCGATCGAGACCTCGAGCCCGACATCTTCGATTATACTCGTCTCTCGATCACTGCTCGCGTCTCTGAAGTCTGGCAAGAGGGCGCACAGCTGCATCTGGCTGACTGAAACCGAAATACGGTCGAGAAGTGCGTCGGGCTCAACATCGCCGCCCCTTTCCAAAACGTTACGGATAACGACGCAGCCGAGATCCACACGAATGCCGTCGGGCGAGGCAGCCGCCACTGGAAGGAGAAACAGGGGGCTGCCGACTTCGATGTCCAGGGAGATCGACGAGGCCTCCTCCACGCCATCGGACAGGACGGAGCGGGCTACGTGCGCCACGGTGCTAGCAGTCGCACTGACCAACGCGCCGAGCACGCCTTCTTGGAGGTAGTTTACTGTGCGCATGATGGCGGGGTGCCAGTAGCTGACGCGGACGGAGCTCATGCGAATCCGCAAGGAGGAGTCGCACAGCGTGCTTGCACGCGCCTGTGCGCGGCTGTCCTCCGCCGGCCGTTCATACGCAAACGTGAGGAGCGACTCCTCGTCTTCCCGCAGACCAAGCATCTCATACGGCGCCTGGTCGGACGTGTACGTGTCTTTGGCGGTCAGGTTTCCGAGTTGCCCGCTCACAGATATCGCGCCATCTGCCTGGAAGCAAACCTCGGTCACGAGCTCGCGCATAGCAAGCAGGGCGAGCTGCCGGCCCGACTCCTCAAGGTTGAGGCTGACGCTTAGTGCCTCCAGCTGAGCGAGCACGCGCAGCCCACCACCGAGGCCACTAGCGCTTCGCTTTCCTTGCCGGCTACCGCTGTCGGCCGCAAGTGGCTCCGCCGCAGTTGCCCCAGGTCTCGCTGTTCGTCTGATTGCGCTGGTCGCATCGCCAGCCGGCAAGCGGGCAAACGCCAGCAAGGCCGTGACGGTCCTCGGGTTCCACTCGACGTGTACGTGGTTGAAGCGTACGTGCAGCTCGTCGGGCACGTCGGCCGCCGACGCCAGATACTGGATGTACACTAGCGGCCCGCCATCGAGCCTCGCCTCCTTCGGTGTCTCCCCTCTGAGGCGAACACTCGTCACGGTCGAATCGATAAGGCGAGAGCACCTCGTGCCGGTGTCCCACATTCGGTCCTCCACGCGCAACGAGCCAAGCCCGAAGGAGACGGTTCTGTCGGACGGCTGGGAGTGCGCCTTGAGCTCAATCCCGCTGGCGCGCAACTCGACCAGCTCCCGACCCTCGAGTCCCGATAACAAGAGCGACACATCGCGAACAGCAAAGTGAGCCCTGGCCCGCAAGCTGCCGGGCAGCTTTTCCGGGCCTTCACGCGGCGGGGCGTGCTGTGCATCTTCGAGACCGACCACGACGTGGTTTGCAGGGCCTCGCTCTTCAAGCGTAGCCAAAACAGCCGCGATCGTGTGCAGCTGTTCAAGGGAGAGGCGCAGGTGGAGCGAGTCTGCATTGGCTTCGGACAACGACCCAAGAACTATCACGTCCGTATACTCGTGCGTCCCGCGGGGGAGAATGCAGTGCAGCAGCTCGAGCTCGAGGGAAAGTTGATACACCAAAAACCAGCTCCTGTCCGCAAGGGCCTCCAGCTCGCGCCATGCTGCGACGCTTGGAACAATCAAAACCTGGATGGCGGTGACATGCAGGGCAACGCGATCGTACAAGCGACTGGGCTCGTCGGTGTTGGGTTCCCCAGCCACGTCTGGTTCTGTGTCTGTGGAGGGATCGATGGCAATGTTTTCCCCAAATGGCGGTGGCTGGACGACGGACAACAGGTGAATGGCACCCATGTCGACAATGAGCACAGCCGTCTC